>JABAHR010013103.1_pt3 | contig 11696 bp, 16 predicted proteins | sample 7062101 | NCBI WGS metagenome assembly JABAHR01 (sample SAMN14534553, study PRJNA622989) | marine sediment metagenome | biome: marine biome [ENVO:00000428]; feature: marine pelagic biome [ENVO:01000023]; material: deep marine sediment [ENVO:00002113] | place: India: Gulf of Kutch | collected...
GCAAACGCACCGTAATCACCGTAGTCATAATCCCCGTACAATCCGCTGGCCCTAACGCCGCGCTTTATTTCTTCGCTTTGAATTACCTTACCGACTTTTGAGCCACAGGATTGTGCCAGCACATTTGCTTTTTTAAGCGCATCATCACATGCTTCTCTTATAGCTCAATTCACAGTATCAGGGTCTGGGTTAAATGTCGGCTGACGTTCGGCAATTTATACTGAAATCCGCTTATCGGACTTATATTGATCAATATTTTCTAACGCAGCATATACCAGACTCTGCCTACTTGATTTAATGGTAATCCTATTTCTTGTCTCTGCTCCTGCTTTTGATTTCTTCCACCAGGGAATGTAGGTATCTCTTCCGCCAAAAAACACTTCATCCTCTTTGAGTCCGTTTTTAAACAGCTGATCAAGGAGTTTATTCACGACATTTTTAATATCTTCTTTAGCCGTCTGCACTTTAGCTGCTCTTATATATACATCAATATCCAGAATCATCTTGTCCGGATATTCTTCATATTCCGATTCACCCGTTACTTCAATATATTTATCCATAAATAACCCCAACCTACTTGAAACAATCTAGACCTAAATGTTATCAAATACTATAAACATATACAAATATTGTATTTTGCGATATAGATCATTTTATCTTGCTTTACCATTTAATATAATCATTGCAACTGACCCTATGACTAAAGACACAGCACTTAAAATAACCATTACCCATCCTCCATAAAAAGAAGAGTAATCGGCCTCCTCGTAAGGATAGCGCCATGTCTTTGCGGGATCATCGGGAAGATAAACAGTTTTAGTTGATCATCTGGATCTCTATAGATATGGTCTGTTCTTGCTGTCAGCAGTTGATAGTTAGGATCCGACCTTGTTGCATAACCTGTATACTCTATAGCGTGATCGTCTTTATATTTAAATTTAATTGAATAGTAAGCCTAACTATAAACTGGTCTTCCCTCTCTACCCTTACTTGCATAATCGAAGTCTATTTCTAACTCTTTAGCTTTTATACCTTCAGTGAGAATCATTTCATAGTAATAAACACGTGAACTCCTTAATATGCCTATCCCCATGATTAAGAAAAATACAGCTATGGAAACGAAGACCCAGAACATTTCCACAAAAAGTTGCCCAGGGGTTGAATCATCATATTTAGCGTCAGAATATGTCATAGGTTGTTTATAATTTACCCAAACAGCCTCTCCCTTCCCATATTAACCTCAAGCAGGTGTGAGAAGAATTTATTGGAAATAAAAGGAAATACGATTCTTCGCAGGATTGGATAATAGGAGAGCAATAAAGCGAGGTTTGTCATTCTTAAATAATTGTTCATAATTTTTTTTACTTCTATTTCATAATAATTTATGAAGTCATCCGGATGATTTGAAACAGAATCTGCGAGGCACTCGGATTCTTTAAACGCAATTGATATCCCCTCCCCGGTTATACCATCCAGATAAACATAAGCATCACCAAGGATTATGACTCTGTCTTTATAAGGCTTTTTAGAAGCTACAGCAATTGGGCCTACAGTCATTAACCTAGACACTTGTTTGCAATCCTCTACCCTATCGAACAAATCAGGAAATAATTCTTTAAGGCCCAAATCCATCCTGTATCTACTCTGCGGCCTTACAAACTTGTTATCCCACAAAAATGCGAACTGAACTATGTTTGATGCAACAGGGATGATATAAGCCTCTATATAATTTTTCCAATACACTTCAACAAGATCAGTCCAGGGTTCTATTTCAAAATGCGTCCTGGCTCCGAATCTTTGATGCTCAATATATTTATTACTTTCCAAGTCACATAATTTTCTGACTTTTGATCTTATGCCGTCACACCCTACTAAATAATCAAATTCATATTTTCTATTATTCCCACCCTCTTTAATTTCTACTCCTACAGATTCATCATTTTTATAAATATCAGTTAGTTCACAGTTTTCATATATTGATACATTATCAAAACTGATCAACTTTTCATATAAAGCTTCACTCAAAACCGTTCTTCTTACTCCAAGCCCTACCCCTGATTTAAACTTCCCTTCAACTGTTCTACTATTATTGGGAATATACCTAACACCATAGAATTCTTTCCTATCAGTCTTATTTATAAGTTTAAGTACTCCGTGTTTTTCCAGAAACTCAACTCCAGTGGGCATAATCCCCTCACCGCAGACTTTATCTACAGGGAAAGTTCCTCTTTCAAACAGTGTTAATTCATACCCCTTTTCAGCAAGACAAATAGCCGCAGAAAGCCCGGCCGGGCCTCCTCCTATGATTCCAAAAGAAAGCTTATTACTCACAAAAGAATATTACATAAATATTTTGATATTTATATAATATTATAGGATCGCCTGCAGTTTTATATATTAAATCGGCGTCTCGTCTATTCTGTATAAATCAGGCAGCTCAGCGTTTAGACCTATGTTCACATATATATACTGATTATTAGCTCTGTGGTTACTTTGATATTACCAATATTTGCAGTTGCTGTAATGTTATTTATAGAGACCTAATGTTTCAACTTGCCAGTTTAGTTCACTATCAACCTTTTTAACTACGGTTTTACCTATATTTATTATCTCCGATATGCTCTTGGGAAATTCGGATGTACTAATATTAAAATCCGCGCTGCTTGTAATTTTTTAAAGAGGTAATATTGATTTATATTGCTTGTTTTCATAAGTAAAGTTTGATGAAACACCCTGGTTATAACCGGTAATTTCTCAGGTCGAAGCCTGTATGCTTAGTGCAAATAAAATAAAAGTTAACAAAGAAATAGTTTTGATCATTTATGCCTCCCAAAAACTTTGTTAATTAATAATATGATATATTTTAATTAAAGTTTTATTAATTAATAGTTTTTAACAAATTTTGACAGCAGTTAGAACTAGAAACCTTCATGACGTGTAGGAGGCAGCTCACCGTCATGTCCTTCCCTATAGTGAGGTGGCCTAAAGGGCTTGTGAGATCTTTCATTATGCGGCCGTCTATGCGGTCTTCTTTTTAAGATTTCTGCAAGCACTATTCTTTCTTCCGGAGTAAACTTTACGGCAAGCTTTTTTGTGACCTCTGCAAGACCCCTTGCCATCTCTCCATGCAGGTCATGAAGCTCAGAAACCTTTTTATCAAACAATTGCTCATCAAATTCAGGTGCAGAGACAACTTGAGCTATTTCTTTTCTAAGCTTATGTATTTTTCTTTTAGTTCCTCGGCTTTCTTTATGCAGTTTCATCATAACATCAGTCAACATCTTCTGCTTTTCTGCCGGAAGCTCTCTTTCAATCTTGGGAAAGTGGTCTTTAAAATGTTTTTTTACAAAATAACGGGTTGAAAAATGACCGATCACAACCCCAACGAGCAGAACATTTATAATTATAGAAACAAAAAAGATTATTTTTAGCTTCTTACTCATAATAGTCCCCTTCATAGTACAGGAAGTCGTTTAGAGCTACCTCTTCATTTTGATTTCCATTTGGTATGCCACCGTAAAAATAACCGATAGTAATGCCGCAAATGAGCAGTAGGCTAAGCGTCATAGCGGGCACAGGAATACGAAACGTGCTGAACAACTCTTCAATATAGGCCCACAATGATTCTGCTTTGTTCTGCTCTTCTGATCTCGCAGAGTTAATAATTGTTGTTGCCAGATTAATTTCGGGCTGTTCAAATGCTCTCAATTGAAGTAGTGATTCAAACTCTTTCTCATCTGCCACTATTTTTTTTAGTTCATCGGATGAAGAATACAGTTTTTGCGCATCTCCCCTTATATCCCCCGGCCAAAAGCTAATGACCGATCCGTATAAACTTAAGTATTCCCTAAATTCTTCGTTCTTAATCTTATTTTCTCCTTTCATTAATAATATTTCTGTAACTTTTCTTTTAAATTCACCTTTGCCCTCATAATGAGTGACTGAAGGGCTTTTAAATTTATATCCATAATCTCTGCGGCATCTTTATTGCTTACGCCTTCATAAAAGCACAGATTAAGCGCAATCTGCTGACGTTCAGGCAGCTGAAGTATATATTTATTTACAATTTCCTGTTTATTTTTCATATCTACAATGCCATCTTGCAAATTAGCATCAGATTCAATTTCATTATACTCATCACTAGTTTCGCGTTTATTCTTTTTTTTATAGTCAAGGCAAAGATTAATAACCACCCTTTAAAACCAGGTGGTAAATTTAACATTATGGCCGCTGCTGTAGCACTGCGGGCTTTTCCATATCTTTAAAAACGCCTCCTGCACAATATCCTCCGCATCATTTTTATTAAATAGCACCCTATAAGCAATGCTGTAATATTTATTCGTATGTCTTCTTACAAGCTGAGAAAAAGCATCATGATCTACTTCTCTAATCAACCCGAGTAACTGTTCATCATTAATAGTAGAGCTATCTTGAGCCATATATCGAGTATCACTTTTATCGATTTCTACTATAAACTTACATTAATCGATTAATCGGGCTTTTGATGACTGCCTTTTTTTATATAATAAAAACAATTTTTTTGGATTTCTTCTTCTTTAATATCAGTATTCCTTACAACAATATCAGAGAGCCTTGTGCGTTTTATTTCTTTAATATCTTCGCTGCTAAGAGTCCTCTCAAACCAGAATCTATCGCCATCCCTCAGTGACTCAAACTGTATGACTAACAGTTTTGTAAATAGCTTGCCTAACTGAGAATTGCGGTAAGGATCTTCTGCAAGCCCCCCAATCCAAAGATCTATATCATCAACACTTCCATAAGCCTGCTTCAGTCGGTTTAGTATTTCTGTATCAGAAGTAATGTCTGAAAAAGTATTCACCCTATCTAGCCCCACGGCTTCTCTCATATCATTATAAGAAGGAATCCCATGATCCCTACCCCTCTGAATATTAAGAGAAGCCAGATCAAAACCTCCATGACCCGGCTCTCCGAAGAGGAAGTTTCTCACGTCATCTATTACATATACATCGATCCTTTGATGTTTTTTAGCAGCAAGGCCTCTTAGTATGGGTTCTATGCCATGGTCGATTATTTCCGACGGTGAGAAGAAAGCATCTCTTAGTTCTAGACTGCCCGCTTCTATTTCGTCGCCCTGAGAATTCAGCCGCAGCAATGTAGGGCTTAAAGCGCTGTGCCCAAATCTGTAAGCAGCTGTAGAAAAACTGTTTATAATAGAAGCGTTTAACTCAGGGTCATAACCCTTGTATTTACCCAGGGCATTTTGTCCGAGCAAGGCGGGCAGGAATTCATAGTATGTAATGGCCTGCATTTGAGCTGCTACAATCTGTCTTGCCTTTTCGTATATCTGGTCACCTGATAAATTGTTGTTATCCTTTGCAATCAGCTCTGCTAATCTGTTATGCTCCCTTACAAACAGCGTGTGCATCGCCGTAAGACCTACCTGTTCATTAGCTCTCACATCTCCTGCAATGAACAGATTTGCACCAGTTCCTCCGGCATTGGGAAGTTCATCTGTATTAAAGGGCAGCAAGTTTCCCTCACTGGTCTTTAGTTTTCCAGTTCCGTTATTGGTCCTGAGTGCGTTTGCCCTTTGCGGATCCGATCCATAAACATTCGAGCCGTCTATCCATGCAGTAATTTCATTTAACTGCTCTCGGGGATTGTCAGTATCGGTTCCGGACTGGATATCATATATAGACCTGTTGAAGTGAATTACCTGAAGCCCTGCATTGTTAGGATCAAAGAAGGGGTCTCCACTTGGAACATGAATATATGCAGACTCGGGGGGATCGGCTGCGTCTGTTAAATCGATATCGTGATCTAAAAATTGTCCCCACTGCCAGAGAAAGTCTGTGGTATGAAATTTATTAATTATTTTTCCATCCTGGTCATTTACAATGTTACTTACTTCCCTTGGGCCTGGTCTATTGTTTCCTCCCAGTCCTGATATGCTGTCTGAGTAGTCAGAATCTGCTATTCTTAGAAGCCTTGTGAATGCTGCCCCCATGTCTTTATCACTAATATTATTTCCGCTGCCGTCTATGGTTCTGTATTCATTTCCACCCTGTATATTTGTGTTTAAACGGGAATGTATATTTATTTGACGATCCGGTTTATTAATAATTCCCCTGCTAGATGTGGCAGCATCGCTGTTACTCTTTTGCGCGAATAATTGAGATCTATTGCTGGTCACTATCACACCAGCTAAGACAAAACATACTAATAAAGCCCTGAATACCGGTTTCATTATATTACTTTCTCTCATGTGTTTTAGTATAACATATTTAATAAATTACTTTAGGAATGCATAGTATCTATGCATCCCTATTGACTATTTTAACGCACTATACATAAAACACTATTTTTAAACGTGATAGCAGCCTATTGATAATCACTTCCTGCTCTATGATGACCACCCCTGCCGTGTCTACCTTTGGGGAGAATCTCTGCGAGTATTTCTCTTTCTTCACGGGTAAACTTAGGGGGAATACTCTTTACCCCATCTGCCATAGCCTGGATTTTTTTGCCATGAAGCTCATGCATTGTATCAACGCTCCTCTGAAAAGTATTTGGATCAAACCTCTCCGCGGTAAGTGCATCGATCATTGATTTTCTGGCTGCCTTCATATCCTCTCTGAGTGAAGAATTCTGTTCATGAATGTTACTCATAGTTTCAACAAGAAGATCCTGCTTATCAGACGACAGTTTCGAAAATGATTCCAGTTTATTAAAACCCCTTCCATGCCCGATATGTGAGAAGCTTAAAACCCCAAGTGCGATGCCTACAAGGAACACGCTTGCTATAATTAAAGACTTTTTCATACAAACCTCCTAAAATTTTTATTGAGCTTATAATTTCGTTCGCTCTATGTATTTATACGTCTGAGCTGCTAAAAGTCTTCGCTATGTATAAATTTTTTATATCCAAGGTTTATAAAACTAAAGTTTTATATCAATCTAGTATTCTTTATTAATCTAATTATACTTATTAATAAATTCTCGCTGAAAAATGCCTAATAAAGAAAGAAGAGCGCTTTCAAGAATACTTATCGGTGAAAAGGTTAAGTTTGGAACAGATGAACCTAACCATACCGGAATAACTCACGATTTTTCACCAAATGGAATATCCATTATTTCAGAGCATGCCCTGCCTGCCAACTCTAATATAGTAATCAGGATTGATACCAAAATTGGAAGGATCATAAATGTTGAGGGTGAAGTTATCTGGACAAAAACTCACATTGAGAAGGGTTCTATAATGGGGATTCAATTCAATGAACCTAATGCAGAATTGCATCGGATTTATCAAACCATGAAATCCAGTTCCGGATAATCTTTTTATTCTAACAGTTGGGCTGATTTTTTATCTAACTGCCAAATTCAAATGTTTCTATAATTTTATCCGTTATTCCAATTTCAGGGAAGGGTTTTTCCAGGCCTTTAATCTTTATTAATTTTTCTACTTTACTATTATCATCAGCATCTGCCTGATATCTTATATTGAATCTGAAGCTTCTGCTGCTTCCGACATCTTTATCTATTTTTCTTACGACATTATATTGAACTCCAACAATATTTTCACCTGTCTTAATAAGATCATTATCAAGATCAAATACAAAAATCTTTACTTTGTCCTTACCAGGTATTACTTCTCTTACAAGCTTTCCATTAATTACAATCTTTATAGAAAAATCAGGATGTATCTGACCATCTATATAGAATTTTGAATTACCCTCGGCAGCAACTGCAGCACTGTTAAATGAAACAGCCATTAGCATCAAGCATATCATATAAAAGTATTTCATAGATTTTGCGACTCCCTTATAATAGTATTTCATATCATATCAATTGCATATTTTTTAAGATCTTCTAGTTCAACTATTTCAAGCACTACTTCGTTTGTAGATGAAAGTATAACGGGTGGAGCTACCCCTGAATCCATGGCCTCTTTCCACCTTAGAGCACAGAGACACCACCTGTCTCCAGGCTTTAGTCCTGGAAAACCTGCGTTATCATTAGGTGCGCTAAGATCGTTACCCATGGATTTTGAAAATTCAAGGAACTGCTCCGTTACCTCAGCGCAGACAACATGCAGACCCAAGTCACTCGAATCCGTATTGCAGCAGCCATCCCTAAAAAAACCTGTAAGCGGGTTTAGCGAACAATCTTGTAAATCCTCACCAAAGACATTTTTTTGCTTAGACATAAAATTATTTTACAATCTGTATATAAAGTTAATAATTATAAACAGAAGTCAAGCACCCGTATTTTTACCGTATTTAAATGTAATGATTTCACACCGTTTACAATGAAATGCATGCGGAAGCGGCCTCTTAATCCAAAAAGTTGTCCCTGGCAGACCTGAAAACATGGTAGGTATTCCAATCGGCTCATCCTTATCTCTCCATGCTACGCCTCCAACTATGGGCATGTAGCCTTCTGTCATGAGATTTTTGCACCTTGGACATGTAACTACACTCTCATCTAACCCCATATCAGTAGTAGGTTTTATAAGTTTGTCAAGTGGCGGTTTTGTATAAGATTTATAAACATAGTATATAAATCCAAGACCTAATATGAAAATAAATAAAGCAAAAATTAAAGTTACTAATAATAAAAACCTGCTTATCTCTACCCCATCGGTCAATGTACATTCTGAAGGATTACTAGGCGGATATACAACCAGCAATTCGTCTCTTACACCAACGGAATAATATGTGTCTCTTGATACCCCAAATTCGCACCTTGTATATTCACCACTATTATTCTTAAAACCGACTGCGAACCTATAGTTTTCAGGATTGTCGGCAATAAAGAGCCTTAGTAATTTATTCTCATCTATTCTTATATGCTTACCTACCAGGCGGGCCCCTGTTAATATACCGTTTTCTGATAACTCCTTATGGTAAAAATATTGTCCGTAATAAGTAGTGATAATCCAAAGTGGAGTAATGATAAGAAAAAGCACTACAATTAAGGGCAATATAATTTCTTTGGATTTATACATAGTTAACTTACTAAAATATTTAACTAGGCATATTAATCAGAAGCTGCCGACTAATCAATTTTATTTTATGAAACCAAAATAAAAGCCCCCAGTTTATATAAGCAGAAAATGAATCAGGAGGTAAATGAAATGAGAAAGCTACTTATTTTAGGCAGCATATTTAGTTTATTTATTTTGCTAAATACAGATATATCTATAGCAAAGGATAAACATTATGACGGGCATGGCAAACACTATAAAAAAAGTGGTCACAAAAAATATCCGTATGCTAAAAAACATCTAAAGCATTATTATTATAACCACAAAGCAAAGCGGAAACACTACAGGTACCACAAAAACAACGATTACGGTCATTACGGCCCTAAAAAGCATGCTAAAAGACATTATGGCCATAGATACGGTCATGATTATGATGGGTACGGTTACTATAAATCAAAGAAGCATTATGGACACCACAAACATTATGCAAAGCATCACAAAAAGCATTATCATGGCGACTATCATCACAGACACCGCTACAACAAACACAACCACTACCACAAGCGTGATTACTACAGATCAAATAATAGCTATCTATACTTTAATCTGTTCCCATATTTATTTGGACATTACAACTATTAATTAACCCTGACAAACACCATCCTTCTAAAAAAGCCCTCTGGCACAGAGGGCTTTTTACTTAAATAAAATAAACATACTGACTAAAAATATTTATAATTTTTTGCGTCCATTATAAAGTACCTTCGTCCATAAAAGAAAAGACGGAGGAATAGAGATATGTATAAAAATAAAAAAGATATAAATATAGAGTTTTTATTTTTGGATTTTAGAAAGTGTAAAAGATGTATGGATACAGATTCGAGTCTGGAAAATGCAGTTAGCAAGCTAAGCAAGATAATTAAATATAAAGGAGTAAAATTAAATATAAAATAATTTCATATTGACACTGAACAAAAAGCACTTGATTACGGTTTAGAAGTTTCACCAACTATTAGAATAAACGGTATAGATATACAAAGTGCCTGGACAGAAAATAAGTGTAGTGATTGTGGTGATCTATGTGAATGTGCCGGAGATATTTCATGCAGAATCTGGAACTGGAATAGTAAGCAGTATAGTTCAGCGCCGGAAGCTCTAATCATAGAAGCTATACTTAATAATATATATTCTGATCAAAATTCACATTTCTATCATGAACATGGAACAGTTAAACTTAATACGAATATAAAAACTTTTTTTGCCGAAAAGAAGACTTCCGCTGATAAGTATAAATGTTCATGCTGTTAATTAACAAATTAAATGCTTAAAAGTTTAGATATTTCACAAAAGTTCTATAATGACCTGAGGTCATTTATAAAAACCAAGATAAGCAATCCCCAAGATGCAAATGATATTCTTCAGGATTCCTTATTAAAAGCACAAAAGAATATTCATCTTTTAAATGATGATTCAAGATTTAATTCCTGTCTCTATCAAATTATTAGAAACTCAATAATAGATTTTTATAGAAATCAAAGAATACATTTCAGCATTGATGAGCTTAATCTAAAAGATGAGCATAAAGAAATAGAGAAAAATGATAATAAGCAAGTTACAAAATGCCTTAAACCTTTGATTAAAACACTGCCCGAAAAATATAGAGAAGCTATGGAACTTACTGAATTAGGTGATATGAATCAGGAAGAGCTATCAAATAATCTATCTCTAACTATATCGGGAACAAAGTCGAGGGTGCAGCTCGCAAGGAAAAAAATTAAGAAGTGTATTTTTAGAATGCTGTAATATTAATACAGACGAATATGGAAATATAGTTGACCACAATTGTAAAAATCAAAACGTTAGCTGATATTAATATTGCCTTTTGGAAATGTCTTCAACGTGGTCGAAGCACTCCGGCACAGCCGCATTTAAAGCCCTCGCATAATCCTTTGGCAGCTCATCTTTTAATAGATCACCATCACCTAAATAATGATAAAGCTCCCCGTAGTGCCTAAGCTCATTTGGCGCGACCCTTCTTGTAATATGCCAGTGTCTAAGGTCCTCGGTTTTCGATATACCCATTGCGCCAATTATCTCGGCTACACTCTCAATAGTTTCAGCATGATATGATGCCACTCTTTGTTTTTTATCAGACACTACAAGCCCTGCAACAAGCTCAGGGTTTTGTGTAGTTACTCCCACCGGGCAGTGGTTGGAATTGCACCTGAGAGCCTGAATACAGCCTACAGCCATCATCATTGCTCTTGCCGAATAACAAATGTCCGCACCGATACATAACTGCTTAATAATTCCAAACCCTGAAGCAATCTTGCCGCTCGATATAACTTTTATCTTGTCTCTAAGAGAAAACCCTACAAGCGAGTTATGAACAAATATCAACCCCCCTATTAAAGGAGTTCCTATATGGTTTGAAAATTCCAGCGGGGCTGCCCCCGTTCCCCCCTCTCCTCCGTCGACTGTGATAAAGTCAGGATAAATACCGGTTTTGTGCATTGCCTTGCAAATTGCCAGGAACTCTCTTCTCTTACCTACGCAAAGCTTAAAACCAATTGGTTTCCCTCCCGATAGTTCCCTTAGTTTTTTTACAAATTCCAATAGGCCAATGGGAGTTGAGAACTCTTTATGCGCAGGTGGTGATATTACATCTTTTCCCATTGGCACGCTTCTTATCTCGGCAATTTCAGGAGTAATCTTAGCAGCAGGGAGT
>JABAHR010009079.1_pt1 | contig 11695 bp, 12 predicted proteins | sample 7062101 | NCBI WGS metagenome assembly JABAHR01 (sample SAMN14534553, study PRJNA622989) | marine sediment metagenome | biome: marine biome [ENVO:00000428]; feature: marine pelagic biome [ENVO:01000023]; material: deep marine sediment [ENVO:00002113] | place: India: Gulf of Kutch | collected...
CCATCTCGGCGCATTGCTTTCCTCAGAGATTTCAATGCAGCCTTATAGTGACGGCGCTTGGTGACGAGGCCCTCCGGGACAGCGCGCTCATAATCTACGGCCGGTCGCAGATAGTGCCAGTCGCCGTTGATCTTCTCGGAGATCTCGTCGAGGTGCCACCGCCATTGGCTCGATCGCATGCCCGCGATCCGACGTTTCCGGATCTCTGCCGAGAATAGGCGCGAACCGGTACCACCAGTGTCGACCGTATCGCGGCTGACGTCGATGCCGCGCTCGTGCAGCAGATCTTCGACGTTGCGACGCGACAGCGGCAACCGGATGTACAGCACCACCGCCAGGCGGATGATCTCGGAGAGGCTCAAAATAACTGAAATGGCTGCGTTTCGTCATTCGCAGGACACCATCCACCGCCCCCTCAAGCCGTGTTTGTCTGACAGAGCCGATTCAGCGCTTCCCCGATCCGCCCGGCGACCATCTTGGCAAGCGCGGGATGATCGCCAATCGGATCCATCAGGATGCCGTTGAACCCAACCGTCTCCAACTCGGCCGGGATGTCGTTGCGGAAATGCCCGCCGCTGGCGGCGAAGAAGGGCAGGCAGATCGCGTATGGACCCACCTCCGAGGCGGCCTCGGCGATTGAGGGGGACTGATCGACGAAACCCAGGCGGAGCCGTGGCTCCGGCAGGAGCCGCCCGAGACGCTCGGCGAACTCGCGGGCGGCAAGCGCGGGTCTTCCGTTGCGTTCCGACCCGTGGGCGGCGATCACCACGGTGAGCGCTTCGAGGGGCCAGCCACGGCTCGCGGCGAGGGCGCGGACCGCGCCGGCGCCGATGTCCGCCAGTCCCGGATCGAGGCCCAGCGGCGGCAATACAGGTCCGGCGGCAGTGCCCAGGCGCCTCGGCAGTTCGGTGGTGGTGAACCAGCCGTCGCTCATGAACAGGGGGTACACCACAGGCGGCACGCTGGCGGCGGCGAGGGCGGTTTCGAGGGCACCGGGCAGCGCCAGCGTCGCGCCGCGGACCCGGCAGCCGTCTGCCAGCGCCTCGATCCGGGCGGCAAGAGCGACGGTCGCCGCATCGGCGGGCGCCGGGTCCGAGGGCTGGCCGTGGGCGACGATAAGCGCCTCAGTGGCTGGTGCCCTCGGAAAACGTGATCTTGTTCCAGACATTGTACTTCCCTGAAGGTTTCTTCATCGGCAGTCGGGTGACCTCTTCCAGCGTGGCGGCGTCGTACACGATCACCCATCCCTTCTGTTCCCAGACCGAGACGAGCGCGTGAGCGCCATCACGGGTGAACTCCACATGCGCCACCGTGGCGCCAGGCACCGGTCGCAGCGTGCGCACGATATCGAGCGTCTGCTTGTCGATGACGTGCACCGCATCGCGGTTGGGACCGAAGAAGACGTCGGCCCAGATATGCGGGCTGGTCTCGTGGCTTCTGAGAAAGAACCCCGGCCCGTCCGTCGCAATGGTGGCGACAACGTCCCAGCTTTCCGTGTCGATGACCGAGAGCTTGCCCTCGCGCAGGTGCGGGGTCGCCATCACCCGCCGCCCGTCCCGCAGCCAACTGATGCCCGAGCCAAGATGCGGCATGCCGGGCAGGGGCAGCTCGGCGACCTCGCGGCCGACATTCAGATTGACCACCACGCCGCGGTCGCCATCGCGGGCGGCGCCGATGAGAAAGCGGTAGTCTGGGGTGAAGAAGAAGTCGTCGATCGGCTCCTCGGTGACGATGCGGCGCCGTGCGAACAGGCCCTCGGAACTGGGGATGCCTTCGACCATGCCCTTCTCGCGGCTGTGCACGAAGCCCTCATAGACCGGATCGGCGTCGACGTCGGTGGCGACTTCCCAGATCTCGGGCGCGTCTTTCAGGGCGAGGATGAAGCTCTTGCGTTGGGGGGCCTGATAGACTGCCGAGATCCGGCTGGGCCCGGCGTCCTTGCTTTCGATCTCGATGATACGTGCGACCGACAGGTCATCCGTCGACAGGATCGTCAATGTCATCGGCAGGTAGTTCGCCACCGCCAGCCATCTGCCGTCATGGCTGATCGCGATGTTACGGCTGTTGAGCCCGGCGCGGATCCTGCCGACCTCCTGAAGCGTCCAAATATCGTATTTCTGTACCCAGCCGTCGCGGGACATGATGAACACGAAGCGACCGTCCGGGCTGAATTTCGTTTCGGCCCGCCATGCACCGCGAACGGGGTGGGGAAGCGGTCGAGCACGGCAAAGGTGTCGCCGTCCAGCACGCTCACATGGTGGTCGCCGGTCTCGACCACGAGCGTAATGTTCATCGGATCGGCATCCCATTGCGGCGCCTGCGCAGGGGCGTAGTCGGGGTTCGTCTCGCGGCTGGCCTCGATCTGGGCGGCGCCCCAGGGCGGGATCTCGGCCAGCGCCTCGCCGAGCCAGTCGGCCAGTGCAGCGATGCGGTCGTCATCGAGGGTGTCGCCGAAAGCCGGCATCTGGGTGGCGGCGCGTCCATCCGCGATGACCGCCTCCAGATTGGGTCCCTGCATCCGCCCGAGCGTCTCGGGGATAAGCGCCGGCCCGATGGCTCCGAGCCGGTCCGTGGCATGCGGCGCAATACTCGGCGTAATCCGCTCCGGGATCGGCGATGGCGATGCCTGCAGGGCCGAGTGCGAGCGTGGCAGAAAGCCCGGCGAATGCCGCCAGCCATCGGCGCCAAGAGGCGGCAGTTGCAGGTCGCGGCCGATCCGCCCCCGCCTGCGCGCGCCCGGACGGGTTTGCGATCGCCTTGCGCGCTTTCCTGAGCCCGCCGTTCAGCATCCGCATCCCATCCTATCCGAATTCATGCGCAGGATCGTGACGCTTGCCCCGGAACGGCCTGAGCTCGACATGCCGCGCCGCGTCCACGCCGATCTCGGAGTTCGTCAGGTAGCAGGCCGGGTCCTCGGCCCAGGGGTCCCCGGTCAGCTGCAAGGCGCGGATCCGCGTATTGCCACCGCAGATATCGCGGTGCTGGCAGGCGCCGCAGCGCCCTTTCAGGGGGCGCGGACGGCGCCGAAGCTGGGCCAGCATCGGGTCGTCGCCGTACCACAATTCCGAAAACGGGCGGTCCTTGACGCTGCCGATGGTGTAGGCCGACCAGTATGTGTCCGGATGCACGTTTCCTTGCGTGTCGATATTGGCGACCCCCACGCCCGAGGAATTGCCGCCCCAGGCGGTCAGATGATCCCGCAAGTTCTCGAGCCTGGCGTCGTCGAAGTGCCGCGCCGCCCAGTTCAGGAAATACACGGCATCGGCGTCGTTGTTGCCGGTGACGATGTCCAGCGGCGCGCCGCCCGTTACCGCGGACAGCGCGCGCTCGATCAAGAGGTCCATCGCCATCCGGGTCGGATCGTGCTCGGCGTCCTCGCCCCGATGCTTGTCGCCGCGGCCCGAATAGACCAGATGCGACAGGTAGAACTTGTCCACCCCCTCGTCGTCGCAAAGCCTGATCAGATCGCCGAGCTGCCGGAAGTTGTCGCGGGTCAGCGTAAAGCGCAGCCCCACCTTGATGCCGCGCGCCTTGCACTCCCTGACACCCCGAAGCGCCGACTCGAAGGCGCCGTCCACGCCGCGGAACCAGTCGTTGGTCGCCCCGATGCCGTCGATCGAGATGCCGACATAGTCGAACTCGGCCTCGGCGACGCGGTCGGCGGCCTCGCCGCGGATTTTCGTGCCGTTGGTCGACAGCGCCAGCATCCTTACCAATTGGCGCGCGCGGGCGGCGATCTGGAACAGATCCTTGCGGTCGAGCGGCTCGCCGCCCGACAGGATCAGAGCCGGTATGCGGAGCTGCCCGAGGTCCTCGAGGGTTGCCATCGCCTGGGCGTGGCTCAACTCGCCCGGGAAATCCACGTCCGCCGAAACGGTGTAACAGTGCCGGCAGCGCAGGTTGCAGCGGCGCGTGAGGTTCCAGATAACCACCGGCTTCGCCGGCCCGCTGCTGCGTCGGGTGCGCGGCGGGGTCGGATGGACCAGCTGTTCCATGTACTGGGTCAGGCGAAACATGAGCTCAATCCCTTCCTTGGCGCAGCCTGAGGCCTGTCTTCTTCAGGATTCGGGTGGAATACAGGATGTCGCTGCCTTTGCAGGCCGGCCCCAGCAGCGCCGCGATGCGGGCCCGCTTGGCCTCGACCTCGTCGCGGTCCTCGCCGTGGACCATGGCGAACAGGTTGTAAGGCCAGAGAGGCAGGGCGCGCGGGCGCTCGTAGCAATGCGTGACGAAGGCGAGCGCCCCGACCCGGGGCCCGAGTTCGGGAAGCTGGGCATCGTCGATGTCCCACACGGTCATTCCGTTCGCCGTCATGCCCAGGCGGTAATGGTTTGGGGCCGCGGCGATGCGCCGGATCACGCCGGCAGCCTTGAGCCGGGCGAGCCTGTCCAGCACGTCCGGCTCGGTCAGGTCCAGCGCTTCGGCGAGAGCCGCGTAGGGTGCCGACACCAGCGGCAGTCCCGATTGGGTCGCCTCGATCAGGCGGCGGTCGATTGCGTCTGGTTTCATGCCGCCACCCGGAACCCGATGAAGAACTCGCGCAGCTTCGGAAAGCGCAGCACCGCAAGCCCGGTCTCGGCCTCGATCCGGTCCGCCGCGGCCCCGATCCCGNNATAGTTGTGCGCCACCTCCGGGTGCGCATTGACCTGCGTCATGACCGCCTCGAACCGCGCCGCCGGCACCGCCATGGCGCAGAGGCAGAAGGCGCCGCCCATGGCCTCGGCGTCGAAGAACGGACCAAAGCGCGTGATAACGCCGTCCCGCCTCAACCTTGCGACGCGGTCGAGCAGGTCGTCCTCTGCCAGCCCGAGTTCCGTCGCGACCTGCGCGAAGGGCTGATGGCAAAGCGGCAGATCCTCCTGCAACCGGTTCAGCACCCGGCGGTCGGTGGCGTCGATGGCACTCATGCGGCGGTCCCTTTTTCCAGTGAGATCAGTGCGCCGGTCTGCTTGAAGCATTGCAGCGAGAATAGCGCGCGGTGCGGCACGCCCACGAGTTCGGGCAGCGCCGCGGCCGAGGTCAGAACGTCGAGCGCCTCGGGCCGCGAGCGGGCGTGGATCATGGAATAGAGCCGGTAGGGCCAGACGCCGGGCACCGGGGTGCGCTCGTAGCAGAGCGTGACGCCCGGATGGGCGGCGAGGCGCGGGCCGGCGGTGTCGATGGCCGCGCTCTCGATGTCCCAGACCACCATGGCATTGGCTCGCCAGCCAAGCGCACGGTGACGCACGATCACGCCCAGCCGACTGATCACACCGGCCTGCAGCAGCGTCGCGATCCTATCGAGAATATCCGCCTCGGTCCGGCCAAGCCGGTCTGCAAGCTCGGCGTACGGAGCCGGGACCAGCGCCAGGCCCCTGGTCAGCGCCTGGAGGATGGCGCGATCGCCGGGCACGATCTCTTCGGTCCGGACCGGACGGGCCGGCGGCACCGCTGTGCGGCTTCCGAGCAGGGAAAACCCGAGGTCGACATTGAAGGGCCGCACGAGCCGCAGGTCCAGCACCCGCAGGCCGCTTTTCGTGGCGATCCGCTCCAGCACCGCGTCCACATGGGCCCGGTCGGGGCCGGTGGCGACGAACCAGAGATTGATCTCGTGCTCGCGAAGGTAGGAGTGGTTGACGCCGGCCTCGGCGCCTATCATCGCCGCCAGCTCCTCGACGCGGTCAGGCGGCGCCGCCACCGCGGCCAGCGTGCTGGCCGAGACCATGTTCGGCGCACAGGTGCCGCCGACACGCGTGATCCGGCCAGAGTCCTGCATCCGGTCCAGCCGCTGAATGACGGCGGCCTCGTCGAGCCCCAGCTCCGACGCGATCCGCGCAAAAGGACGCGGGACGACCGGAAAGTCGCGCTGCCAGGAGTCGAGCAGGCGCCGGTCGAGCGGATCTGTGACTAGATCGATCGCCATCAGAGCCCCGTCCGGTGTGCCCGCGCGGTGAAAAAGATACCGGACGGGCTGGTCGCTTCGATCTCGGCCAGCTTGGCGAAGGTCGATGTGTCGTAGACGATGATCCTGCCGGCGTCGCGCACCGATACCCAGACCTCGTGCCCGCGCGGCGTGAACTCCATGTGCAGCACGGCGGGGCCGGGTGTCAGCTCGTGGATCACCTCTTTCGTCAAAGTGTCGATGACTTGCACCGTGTCGTTCAGGGGATGCGCGAAATTGACCCAGACCTGCCGTCCGTCGGGGCGCGCCATGGCGAAGACCGGCTGGCCGTGGACAGCCGTGCGCCCGGTTTCCGAGAAATCCCGGGCATCGACCCACAGCACCTGGTGGTGGCCTACGGCGGGCAGCACGAATTCACCTGCTGCCAGCGCCCAGCCTTCGAGATGCGGCATCTTGTAGACCGGCAGGTCCGCCTCGCCCCGCCCGTAATTCGGAAGGACATGCACGGGTTCCGGGGACGCGGCCCACAGATCGAGTGCCGTCAGCCCGTCCTCGCCGAAGAGCCCGGCGACATAGGTGCGCCCGTCGCCCGTGATCAACGCGTCGTAGGGATTCGCGCCGATACCATGAACCCTTGTGACGACCGGGCCATCGCCGGAGAAATCGGCGATCCATGTCTCGCCTGCGTCCCACAGGCTGAAGACAAAGCGCCGTCCCGGAGCGTCCACCAGCCCGACCGTCTTCGCGCCGGTGGGGATGTCGGCCACCATCTCGAGCGTGCCCGCGTCGAACACCCGCACCCCGCCCGGCTCGTAATTCGACACCGCGACCAGCCGCCCGTCATCCGATATCGCGCCGCCGATCGAATTGCCGGCCTGCATGACCCGGGCAGCAATGCTTTGGGTCACCAGATCCACCTTGGTCAGCCCGCCGTCACGGCCGAAGACGTAGGCGAAACGTTGATCGGGCGAATAGACCAGCGAGGCATGCGAGAGATCTCCCAGCCCCTCGATCCTGCCGATAGCGGCACGCTCGGACTGGTCGATCACCAGCAGCGAGCCGGTCTCGCGCTCGACGACTAGTCCCAGATCGCCGGTCGCGCGGATTTCATCGGCGGCCAGCGGTGCCGCCAGGCCCATCGCCAGCCAAAAGATCGCCGCGCGCCAGCTCATGAAGCCCTCCCGCCCAGCAGGTAGCGGACGATCCAGTCGGCCTCCTCCTCGGACAGGAGCGGCCGCCAGGGCGGCATCGCGGTGCCCGGGATGCCGTCGAGAATCAGGGATTTCAGCGTCTCGGGTGTGTGGTGCGGCAGCTGGTCCGCACGAATGTCCGGGCCGAGGCCGCCCTTCAGGGTGATCCCGTGACAGGAACCGCAGTCCTGATGCACCAGGCGCGTCAAGGCCTCGGGATCGGGGGCGTCGTCTCCGGCCAGGGCTCCTCCGGCCAGCGTTGCGAGGGCGATAAGGGCCGCCAGGCTACGCATGGGCCGCCGCCCGCAGGTGTTCGGCAAGGCCGGGAATGGTCGTCTCTTGCGCGGCGTATAGCGATACGACCTGGCCGATCAGAAACAGGACCGGGCCGCCGTTTGACCAGCCGACCATGTTGACCGCAACGCGGTCGAGCCGTGTGAGATACCGCATCTCGCGCGGCGTGGTGGCGTTGGCGATGGCCAGCACCGGCAGATCGCCCGGCATGCCCTCGGCGATCAGGCAAAGAGCGATCTGGCCGATATTGGCCATGCCCATATAGACCACCAGCGTCGTTTCGGGGTTGGCCAGCCGCTTCCAGTCGAGGTCCAGGGGACGGTTCTTTTCCCGGTGGCCGGTCAGGAAGTGCACTCCGTTGGCAAGCCCGCGGTGCGTAAGCGGGATGCCGGTCGCAGCGGCCGCGCCCTGCGCGGCGGTGATGCCGGGGGCGACCTCGACCGGGATACCGCGCGCCATGAGAAAGGCGGCCTCTTCCGAGCCCCGCCCGAAGATCAGCGGGTCGCCCCCCTTCAGCCGGGCCACAACGAGCCCGGCGCCGGCCAGCTCGGCAAGGATCTCGTTGATACGTTTCTGCGGGACGGTGTGGCAGCCCGGCGACTTGCCGACCGGTACCCGCCTTGCCCCCGCCGGCGCCGTGGCAAGAATTTCGGGCGACACCAGTCGGTCATGTACCACCGCGTCTGCTTCTGAGAGCATCCGGGCGGCGCGCAGTGTCATCAGTTCTGGATCGCCCGGCCCCGCGCCAATCAGATACACTTTCCCCGATCTGGTCATGCCGCTCCCTCATCGTTGAATGCTTGCAGTTGCGGGTTCGGGGACCGGCCCGGGCCGGTCCCCGGCGGCGTCAGTAGACGTCGGAGCGGGTGTTGTAGACGTTGAACTTGCCGGTCGGCGTGATCAGGCGCTGGTCCTTGATCACGTGCTTCAGCTCCAGCGTCTTGTCGTCGACGACGACGATGGCCGACTCCTGGTCCTTGGCGTTCCAGACCGAGAACCAGATCTCGGTGCCTTCCTTGTTGAACTCGCCCTGGACCACCCGGCGCACGCCTTCGGTGATGCCCGACCACTCGCCGATCGGCAGCACCTGGTAGCCGGCCTCCAGGTCGTCGACGTTGAAGACCGCCACCGAGGAGGCGAGCTCCGGCTCCGGGTTGAGCGGCGTGTCGACGTAGAGGTTCTTGGAGTTCGGGTGGGTCTTGACGAACAGCGAGCCGCCGCCCTGGCCCTTCAGGACCTCGACCACCTTCCAGGCGTGATCGCGGTGTTTCTCCGGGTCGGTGCCGATCAGCGTGATGTTCTCGTTACCCAGTGCACTGGTCGCCCACACCGGCCCGTACTTCGGGTGTTTGAAGTTGGCGCCGCGGCCCGGGTGCGGGATCTCGGTGGCGTCGATCAGTGCCTCCAGGTCGCGTTCCTGGGAATCCACCACCGCGATCTTGTTGGACTTGTTGGCCGCCGTCAGGAAGTAGCGCTGGGTGCTGTCCCAGCCGCCGTCATGCAGGAAGCGGGCGGCGGCGATGGTGGTCACCGACAGGTTGTCGATGTCCTCGTAGTTGACCAGCAGGATCTTGCCGGTCTCCTTGACGTTGACGATGAACTCGGGGTGCTCGTGCGAGGCGACGATGGCGGCGACGCGCGGTTCCGGATGGTATTCCTGCGTGTCCACGGTCATGCCGCGGGTGGAGACGATCTTCAGCGGCTCCAGCGTGTCGCCGTCCATGATGACGTATTGCGGCGGCCAGTAGGAGCCGGCGATCGCGAACTTGTCCTCGAAGCCCTTGCACTTGGAAGTCTCCACCGAGCGCGCTTCCAGCCCGACCTTGATTTCCGCGACCCGTGCCGGCGGGTCCATCCACAGGTCCACCATGTCGACCTTGGCGTCGCGGCCGATGGTGTACACGTACCGGCCCGAGGCCGACAGCCTGGAAATGTGCACGGCATAGCCGGTCTTGATGATGCTGACCACCTCGTAGGTGTCGCCGTCGATGATGGCCACCTCGCCGGAGTCGCGCAGGGTGACCGAGAAGAAATTCTCTATGTTGCGGTCGTGCTGCGGCGCGGAGGGTCTGTCCTCGGCCGCGATCAGCACATCCCAGCTGTCCCGCATTTCCGCCATGCCCCACTCGGGCGGCGCGGGCGGCTCGTGTTGCAGGAAGCGGGCCATGATGTCGATTTCCTCGTCGGTGAAGTCGCCGGAGGTGCCCCAGTTCGGCATGCCGGCCGGCGAGCCGTAGGTGATCAGGGCCTTGAGGTAGTCCGTGCCTTTTTCGCGCGTGATGTCGGTCGTCAGCGGCTTGCCGGTGGCGCCCTTGCGCAGCACGCCGTGGCAGCCGGCACAGCGCTCGAAGAAGATCTGCTTGCTGTGGTTGAACTCGCCCACGGACATGGCCGGGCCTTCCGAGGTGATCAGGTCCGTCGTCTCGCCCGCCGGGATCGGTGACGGTGCGCCTTCATAACGCACCTCGGGTTCTGTGACGTGCTTCTTTTCCTTGGCCAGGATGCCGCTGGACGCTGTGAGTGCAGCGATCACAGTCACGCACAGCAGTCCCTTGAGGCGTTTGTCGGATTCGTTGTTCATCTTGCTTCCTCCACTGGTGAGCTCATACAGTTCGCTGATGCCGATTATCTGAATGTGCTTGCGAGTGCTTCCTTGATATAGGTCAAGGGTACGTGGTTTGTCCCTGTGTACCGGGCGCTTTACTATCCCGTGCGGGCGGTACGCTCTGATCACATGCTAGACTGCCACTAATATGGCGCGCGGCTATCCATGTCTTTCCCGTCATCCGGTTTCCCCTCCCGCAGGCCCGGCGCCGGCAGCACGCCCCGGAACGGTCGTAATCCACGGTCCTTTGAATATGAATGACTTATATGGATGACTTAAACGAACTTGTAAATGAGCTGGCCACGCGGCTGCTGGAGGGCGGGCATATGCTGTCCGTGGCCGAGTCCTGTACCGGCGGCTGGGTGGCCAAGGTCCTGACGGACCTGGCCGGCAGTTCGCGCTGGTTCGAACGCGGTTTCGTCACCTATACCAACGAGTCCAAGCAGGACATGCTGGATGTGCCGGCCGCGACGCTCGAGGAACACGGTGCGGTCAGCGAGGCCACCGTGCTGGCCATGGTCGACGGGGTGCTCGCGCACAGCCGCGCCGACGTGGCACTGGCCATCAGCGGCATTGCCGGTCCCGGCGGCGCGGTAGCGGGCAAGCCGGTCGGCACGGTGTGTTTTGCCTGGGCGGTCAGCCCCGACTACCGGCTGGCCGAGACCCGCCGCTTCGAGGGCGACCGCGCTGCCGTGCGCCGCCAGGCCGTTGCCCACAGTCTCGACAGGCTGGTCGGGATCCTGCGCGATGCCTGAACGCAAGCGGCGCCTGTTCTTCGCGCTGTGGCCGGACGAGACCGTACGCAAGGCGCTGGACCACGGCGCGCGTGAGCTGACCGGCAAGCGGGTGCGGCGCGTGCCGGCGGACAGGCTGCACATTACGCTGGCATTCGCAGGCCCGGTCAGCGCCGGGGTGCAGGACTGCCTGGAGCGCCGCGCCGCTGCCATCCGCCTGGCGCCGTTCCGGCTGGTCATCGATCATGCCGGCTACTATCCGCGGCCGCGCGTGCTGTGGATCGGTCCGGCGGATATGCCGCCCGGCCTGTGGTCGCTGGCCGGCGCATTGCGCAGCGCGCTCGTCGAGTGCGGGATGCCACCGGAGAAGCGGGCCTTCCAGGCGCACGTGACGGTCGCGCGCAAGTACAGCCAGGGCGTGCCGGAGCAAACCTTCGAGGCTATCGACTGGCCGGTCAGCGAATTCCGCCTGGTCGAGTCGGTGGGGACGGAAAACGGTGTCATCTACCAGCCACTGCGCGCCTGGCCGCTAGAGGGCGGGTAGCTTCTGTGGGATAATCCCGCACGTCCGGCAGGCCAGGGACGGGCATGCCACGAACACTATGCGGAGGAAATGAATGGACGACAACAAACGCAAGGCACTGAGTGCCGCACTTGGGCAGATCGAAAAGCAGTTTGGCAAGGGCGCCGTCATGCGCATGGGCGATGTGAGTGCCGTGCGCGAGGCGGAGGCCATCTCGACCGGTTCGCTGGGGCTGGATATCGCGCTCGGTATCGGCGGCCTGCCGCGCGGCCGCGTCGTCGAGATCTACGGTCCGGAGTCCTCCGGCAAGACCACGCTGACCCTGCAGGTGATCGCCGAGGCCCAGAAGGCCGGCGGCACCGCGGCGTTCATCGATGCCGAGCACGCGCTGGACCCGGTGTACGCGGAGAAGCTGGGGGTCAATGTCGACGAGCTGCTGGTGTCCCAGCCGGACACCGGCGAGCAGGC
>JABAHR010009960.1_pt3 | contig 11695 bp, 11 predicted proteins | sample 7062101 | NCBI WGS metagenome assembly JABAHR01 (sample SAMN14534553, study PRJNA622989) | marine sediment metagenome | biome: marine biome [ENVO:00000428]; feature: marine pelagic biome [ENVO:01000023]; material: deep marine sediment [ENVO:00002113] | place: India: Gulf of Kutch | collected...
TGACAGGGTCGACCTCTACCCGGCGCTGCGGGAACGGGCCGGAGCGGCGGCACCGCTGCGGTACGACTACCTGTCCGACGCGGTGCGCTACGAGGTGTTCCGCCGGCTGGGCTACTTCGTGACCGAGTCGAGCGAGCACTTCGCGGAGTACGTCCCCTGGTTCATCAAGGACGGCCGCGACGACCTCATCGAGCGTTTCTCCGTTCCGCTCGACGAGTACCCGCGCCGCTGCGAGTGGCAGATCGAGGGGTGGGGCGGGCTGCGGGAGCGGCTGGAGGACACCGGGCATCCACTGAGGGTCGAGCCGAGCGACGAGTACGGCGCCGGGATCATCCACAGTCTCGAGACCGGCGAGCCCACCGTCGTCCACGGCAACGTGCCCAACGACGGGCTCATCGACAACCTCCCCGCCGGATGCTGTGTCGAGGTGCCGGTCGTGGTCGACGGCGACGGCTTCCACCCCGAGCCCGTGGGCGCCCTGCCGCCGCAGCTGGCCGCACTGATCCGCACCAACGTCGGGGTCCAGGAGCTGACCGTGGAGGCGGCGCTCACGGGGCGGCGCGACCACGTGGTCCACGCCGCCATGGTCGACCCCCACACCGCCGCCGAACTCGACCTCGATCAGATCGAGACGCTCGTCGACGAGCTGCTCGCCGCCCACGGCGACCTCATCCCCGAGGCGCTCCGGCCCCCCGGGTCGTGAACCGTCGGGTCAGGATCGGAGGCCGGCCACCCGGAGGGCGCCGGGCACGACCCGCAGCGTGATCGGGGCGACGTCGACCGGTTCGCCGTCGCCCCACAGCGGGAGGCCCTCGCAGTCGATGGTCACCTCGGTGCCCCGGTGGGTCTCCACCGCGGGATGGTCGAGGTGGCGGCCGCTGAACACCAGACGGAAGAAGCGCAGCAGTTCGATCCGGCCGATCCCGCCCACCACGGTGACGTCGAGCATGGCGTCGGCCGGGTCGGCGCCGGGGCAGATGTGCATGCCGCCGCCGAACGAACCGGTGTTGCCCACGGCCAGCAGCGCACACTCGTGGTGGTGGACCGTGCCGTCGACGACGAGACGGACGGTGCGGCGTGAGAGACGGGGGAGCTCCAGCAGCGTGGCAACGGTGTAGCGGGAGGGGCCGCGCGGGAAGCGCAGACCGTTGGCCCGCTCGTTCACGTCGCCGGAGAAGCCGGCGGTCGCCACCGACGCGATCCATCCCCGGCCGGTGTCGATCGCATCGAGCGCGGTGGCCGGGCCGAGCGCGGCGCGCGCCGCGTCGACCGGATCGGCCTCGGAGTCGAAGCCGGGAAGCCACCCCACGTAGTCGTTGCCCGTGCCGACCGGCACGATCCCGAGCACGGTGTCGGTTCCCGCCACCGCCTGGAGGCCGAGGTGGACGAGACCGTCGCCGCCGACCACCACGAGCCGCGATGCCCCTTTGTCCACTGCGGCCCGGGCGGCGGTGAGGGAGCCGTCCGCGTCGGCGCCGGTCAGATCGACGACGTCGATGCCCTCCGATCGCAGGGTGGCGACCACCGTGGCGCGGGCCTCTCGGGCCCGGCCCCGCCCGGCATCGGGACTCACGATCAGGTGGACCGTCTCGTTCACTGACCCAGGTACCTCCCGCCGTCGACCGCCAGGGTCTGCCCCGTCATGTACCGGCTGAGGGGCGATGCGAGGAACACCGCGACCGGGCCGACGTCGTCGGTCGCGTCGCCGATGCGCCCGAGCGGGGTGCGGCGCAGCAGTCGGGCCTCGAGTGTGGGGTTGGCCACGGTGGCGGTTTCCATGGCCGGGGTCCACGCGACGGGGGCGATGGCGTTGACCCGCACGCCGGAGGGCCCCCACTCCCGGGCGAGGCTCTTGAGCAGCCCCCGCTGGGCACCCTTCACGGTCGCGTAGAGCGGCAGGTGGCCGGACCCCTCCATCCCCGCGGGGGACGTGAGCAGGATCAGCGAACCGCCGGCCGCCCGCAGGTGGGGGAAGGCGGCCCGGGCGCAGTGGAACGCCGCCGTGGTGGACGTGGCGATCTGTGCCCGGATCGTCTCGTCGTCGATGTCCTGGATCGGGCGGGGCGGGCCGGGCGGTGAGACCGCGTTGTGGACCATCACGTCGAGCCGCCCCCACTCGCCGACCGCGGCGGTGACCGCCCCCTCCACGTCGGCGGGAACGGTCACGTCGCAGCGGACGAACAGGGCTCGACCCCCGTCGGCCCGGATCGATGCCGCGGCGGGCTCGCCGTTCTCGGTGCGGCGGGCGGCGACCACCACCCCGGCCCCGGCCCGGGCGAGCGACCGGGCGATGCCTTCACCCACCCCCTGGCCGGCACCCGTGACGATGGCGACCCGTCCGTCGAGCAGGCCGTCGACCGGGGGAAGGGCCGGGCCGCTCATCCCGGCATCCAGAGGCCGCCGTCGACCACGAGCGACGCGCCCGTCAACACACCGAGATCGTCCCGGCTGAGCGCGTCGATCACCGCTGCGACCTCGGCCTCGAGCTCCGGGACCCTGCCGAGCGGCGGGTCGTGCAAGGCGTTGGCCTCGGCGATCCCGGCCGCGTCGGCCGGGGCGAGAAAGGCCGACGGGTCGAGGGTGACGGCGTGGGCCCGGATCCCGTCGGCGCCCCACGTCTTCGCCAGCGACTTCGCGAGCAGGCGGGCCCCTTCGGCCGCCGTCGCGAAGGGGGTGAATCCCTCGCCCCCGGCGGTGGCCATGAGCGGAACCACGAACACCATCGTTCCCCCGCCCGCAGCCAGGGCCGGGTGGGTGATGCGGGCCAGGCGGATGGCGGATTCGAGCGGCTCGTCGGCGGCGGCGTGCCACGCGTCGGCGGTCAGGTCGGCCACGGAGACCGGTTTCCGGCACGGGCCCGGGTAGCGGGCATGGACCACCAGGTCGAGCGCGTCCTCCGGCAGCGGCGTGGTGTCGGTGATCGGCTCGTCATCGAGGCGATGGACCGTCCAACCCCGGTCGGCGAGGCCGGCTCCGATGGGTTCGGCCGGCGATCCGGCCCCGACCACGAGCGCGGCCCGGCTCACCCGAGCCACTCCGGCCAGTCGGTGCCGACCCGCAGCGACCATTCGGGGTCGCGCTTCTCCATGAAGGCCATCACGCCCTCACGGGAGTCGGCCGTGCCCATGAGGTGGAGATGGAGGTCCCGTTCGAGGGCGTTGATCTCCTCCGGCGTGGGCGACGACATCCACAGGAGGCGTTTCGACACCGCCACCGACAGCGGCGCGGTGTGGACGGCGATCTCCCGGGCCAGCTCGACGGCGCGGGGAAGCACCTCGTCGGCCGGCAGCGCCTCGGCGGCGAGGCCCCAGGCGGCCGCGTCGGCACCGAGGAACGTGCGGCCGGTGAGGATCAGATCGGTGGCCCGGGCGTGGCCCACGAGGCGGGGGAGGGTCCAGTGGGCGTGGAGGTCGGGCATCACCCCCCGCCGGACCTGCACGATCCCGAGCTTGGCCTCGGCCGCGACCAGGCGGATGTCGCACTGGAGCGTCATGGTGAGGCCGATGCCGATCGCATGGCCGTTGACGGCGGCGATCACCGGCTTGCGGCAGTCCCACGGGTGGAAGTCGTCGAGCGGGTCGGAGGAGAACGGCGCCTCGCCGTCCCGTTCGTCCCCGCGACCGCCGAACACGGCCGGGCCCGAGGTGAAGTCGGCCCCCGCGCAGAAGGCCCGACCCCTCCCGGTGAGCACGACCGCCCGCACGTCGTCGTCGGCATCGCAGGCCCGGAGCGCTCGCGTGAGGCTGCGGCCCATGGCCCGCGAGAACGCGTTGAGGTGGTCGGGCCGGTCGAGGGTGAGCACCGCCACCCGATCGGCGACCTCGACCGCGAGGTCCTCGTAGTCGCCGCTCGCGGCGCCGTGACCGGTCACGGGCGGTAGCCCCCGGGATGGGGAGCCGTGCCCTGCAGGTTCATCACGGTGACCCCCTCCCGTTCGAGCAGGTCGATGCTCGACTCGATCCGGCCCGTGTGGTCGGGGCCGCAGTCACACAGCCAGAGCGCAGCCTCGACCATGGCCTCCATGGACTCGATCTGGTCGGGCCGGAGCATCCCGCCCACCACCTCGTCGGCCCCCTCGGACATGACGGCCGCCCGGGGTTCGACGGTGTTGACCCGGATGCCGGTACCGTGCAGTTCGGCGGCCATGGCCGTGGTGACCCGGTCGAGCATCGCCTTCGTCGCCCCGTAGAAGCCGTAGACGCCCTTGACGCCGCCGAGGTCGTAGGGCGGGCCGGCCGGATGGGCCGACGACGCGCTCGACAGGTTGAGGATCCACCCCTCACCCCGGTCCCTCATCCCGGGCACGACCGCCTGGGCCAGGTCGACGGGGCAGTGGACGTTGAGCTCGACCATCAACCGGCGCTTGCGCCGGGGGTACTCGTCGAGGCGGCCGTAGATCGCCCCGGCTGCGTTGTTGACGAGCACGTCGACGGGTCCCCCGAGCGCCTCCTCCGCCTCGGGCACGACCCGGTCACGGTCGTCGCCGTCGGTCAGGTCGGCCACGATCGGCGCCACCGTCTGACCGGCCCCCGCGGCCCGGCACCGTCGGGCCGTCTCGGTGAGTGAGCCGGCCAGCTTCTCGTGCTGCTCCAATGTGCGGGCCACGAGCGCGACCGAGGCGCCCTCGGCGGCGAAGCGCTCGGCGATCCCGCACCCGATGCCCCGGCTGGCGCCGGTGATCAGCGCCCGCCGGCCGTGCAGCCGAGCCGAGCCGCTACTCGTCGAAGACATGGGTGCTGATCCCGATGCCGATACTGCCGACCAGCCCCGCGACGGCCATCGCCGCCAGTGCGCCGGCGGGAGGAAGATCGAGTTCGAAGTAGTCGCGGGTGAACGACCAGGCCATCGTCACGAGGTAGAAGGCCGCCATGACCGCGGCCAACCCGATCTTCCACGGCCGCAGCGGCCGACTGATGAGCACCAGGATCACCAACCCGATCAGCAGGAGGGTGCCGGTCGCCGCGGTGCGGGCCTCGGCGAGCGACACGTCGTCCATCCGGCGCACGACCTCGTACAGGACGTAGGTGACTGCGCCGGCAACGGCGCCGGCCGGAAGGGAGAACCGCAGGACCCGGCGCAGGAACCCGGGTCGCACCAGCGCCTCGTTGGGAGCGAGGGCGAGGAAGAAGCCGGGCACGCCGATCGAGAAGGTGCCGATCAGGGTGAGCTGGCGGGGCAGGAACGGGAAGGGCGCGCCGGCCAGCCCGGTCAGTGCGGTGAGCAGCACCGCGTAGGCCGCCTTGGTGATGAACAGGTTGGCCACCCGTTCGATGTTGTTGATGACCCGGCGCCCCTCGGCCAGCACCCGGGGCAGGGTGGCGAAGCGGTTGTCGAGCAGCACGAGCTGTGCGACGGCCCGGGTGGCCGACGAGCCCGCCCCCATGGCGATGCCCATGTCGGCGTCCTTGAGGGCGAGGACGTCGTTGACGCCGTCGCCGGTCATCGCCACGGTCCGGCCCCGGGCCTGGAGGGCGTCGACCATCGACCGCTTCTGGTGGGGGGTGACCCGCCCGAACACGGTGGTCGTCTCCAGCACGTCGGCGAGTTCCTCACTGCCCTCCGGCAACGTGCGGGCGTCGGTGAAGGTATCGGCGCCGTCGATGCCGGCCCGCTGGGCCACCGCGGCGACCGTCGCCGCGTTGTCACCCGAGATGACCTTGAGGGCCACCCCCTGCTCCCGGAAGAAGGCGAAGATCTCGGCCGCGTCGGGCCGCAGGGTGTCCTCGAGGTGCACGAGGCACACGGGGTCGCGCTCGGGGGGAAGCGTCGCCCCGTCCCACGCCTCGGCCCGGGTCACGAGCAGCACCCGTGTCCCCGCCGCGGCGGCGGCCTCGGCCCGAGCCCGTTCCTCGTCGTCGTCGGCGTCGAAGAGGATGTCCGGGGCGCCGAGGAAGTAGACGCCGCGACCGTCGAACTCGGCGGCGGCCCACTTGCGGGCCGAGGAGAAGGGGAGGCTTTCGCGGACCGTCCAGCCGTCGGGCGCGGGGTGGGTCGCCACGATGGCCTCGAGGGTGGCGTTCGGTGCGGGGTCGGCCGCGCCGAGCGCCCCCAGCGCCGCAGCTGCCTGCTCGGCCGTGGTGGGCCCGAGCGGTTCGACCCGGCCGAGCGAGATCTCACCGGTGGTGATCGTTCCCGTCTTGTCGAGGCACAGCGTGTCGACCCGGGCCAGCAACTCGACCGACGCCAGCTCCTTGGCCAGCGCCTTGCGGCGGGCGAGGGCGATGACACCGGTGACGAAGCTGAGGCTGGTGAGCAGCACCAGGCCGTCGGGCACCATCGCGACCGCGGCGGCGACCGTTCCCTGGAGGGCGTCCTGCCAGCGGTCGAGGGTGTCGAGTTGGCGCCACAGGAGGAGCAGCGCGGCCGGTGGGATGATGAACGTGAGCCAGCGCAGGATGATGTTGACGCCGCGCCGCAGCTCGCTCCCGGCCAGCTCGAAGCGCCGGGCCTCCTCGGCCAGCTTCGCGGCGTAGGAGTCGGCCCCGACGTGGGTGGCCCGGTAGACGCCCGATCCGGCCGACACGAACGATCCGGACATCACGGTGGAACCGACGTCCTTTTCGACCGGGTCGGACTCGCCGGTGAGCAGCGACTCGTCGAGCTCCAGCCCCGATTCGGTCACCACCTCGCCGTCGACCACCACCTGGTCGCCGGGTTCGAGCTCGAGCAGGTCGTCGGCCACGACCCCGCTCACGCCGATCTCCGCGACCTCGCCGTCCCGGCGGACCCGGGCCTTCGGGGCGGAGAGCACGGCGAGGGCGTTGAGGGTGCGGCGGGCCTGCAGCTCCTGCGCGATGCCGATGATGCTGTTGGTCACGACCACGCCGGCGAACAGCGCATCGGCGGGGAACCCGGCCACGAGGATCAGCACGAGCAGCGTGGAGATGATGGCGTTGACGGGGGTGAGCACGTTGGCCCGCACGATCTCCGGGAAGGTGCGCACGGGGGCGTCGGGCACGTCGTTGACCCGGCCGTCGGCGACCCGTTGCGCCACCTGGTCGGCGGTCAACCCCCGCAGATCGACGTCGGTCGGGGTCATGGGCTGCCGTCGTCGATGTACCGGTAGCCCCGGCGGAACATCTCCAGCCGGTGCCGCGGCCCCGGGAGGTCGGGGTCGTCGGCCTCGTAGCCGGCGTCGCCGGCCCACATCGCCACCGGGCCGTCGTCGGTCGTGACGATGTGCGTCTCGTGGTGGCGGGCGGGGCGCTCCCGCAGGAACCGCAGGGCCCGGTCCACGTCCGGCAGGTCGAGCAGGGTGTGGAGCGTCACCCAGGTCGGCGGGGCGAGTTCGATCTCGCCCTCGTGGTGGCGGTCGAGGGCGGTGGTGGGGGTCATCCACTCGCCTTCGACGATCTCGCCCTCGTCGATCGCGTGCTCGCCGGTGCCCGCGCCGGCAGCGAAGAACCAGGTGGCGAAGCGCTTCGGGGCGATCGGGGGTGGGATCCAGTGGGCGAACAGCACCATCGCGCCGGGGTCGACCTCGAGCGCGGTCTCCTCGCGTGCCTCCCGGACCGCCGCGTTGCGGGCGGCGTCGACGTCGTCGTCGACCCCGGTCCGGTCGGCGTCGTCGACCCGGCCTCCGGGGAACACCCACATGCCCCCGAACGCGATCCTCGAGTTGCGCCGCAGCATGAGCGTCTCGAGCCCCGACCCACCATCGCGCAGCACCACCACGGTCGCCGCCGGGATCGCGGGGACCTCGCCCTGCTCGCGGGCGTAGCGGGCCCATTCGGCGAACCGGGCCCGGTCGGCGGCGACACGGTCGTCGACGCTCACGCGACCACTCCGTCGGCTCGCAGCTCGGCGATCCGGTCGCCCCAGCCGTGCTCGGTGAGCACCTCGTCGGTGTGCTGGCCGAGGGCGGGCGCGGAGGGCTCCCGGATCTCCGACGGTGTGCCGGAGAACCGGGCGGGCGGGCGGGGCTGACGGATCGGGCCCATCAGGGGATGTTCGTGCTCCATCAGGGTCCCGTTGTGGACCACCTGCGGGTCGGTGGCCACTTCGTCGACGCCCAGCACCACCCCGAAGGGAACGTCGTTGGCCTCCATCGCCGCGGTGGCCTCGGCCAGGGTGCGGCTCGCGGCCGCCGCGTGGACCTCCCGCATCTTCTCCGACATCAGCTCCTTGTTGAGGAACCGGTCGGCCATCGTGGCCAGCCCCGGGTCGGAGGAGTCGACGTCGAACGACGCGGCGATCCCGTGGAACTCGGCGTCGGTGACCGGGGTGACCACCGCGAACCCGTCGAGGAAGCGCATGGCCTTCTGCTGGGCCGAGAACGACTGCGGCACGTGGGGCATGTCGTTGTCGCGGACGACCTCGTGACCGGCCGCGTCGGCGAACAGGAAGGCGATGACCGAATCGAGCATGTTCAGGTCGATCACCTGGCCGCCGGCGCCCCGCTCCCGGGCCAGGAAGGCGGCGGTGATCGCCTGACAGGCCGTGTAGGCGGTGATCTTGTCGGCCGCCACCTGGCGCAGGAACACCGGTTCCTCGTCGTCGAGTCCCATCTGCGACGCGGCCAGGCCGGCCTGGGCCTGCACGACCGAGTCGTACACCCGCCGGTGGGCGTAGGGGCCGTCGGTGCCGAAGCCCGTGATCGCGGCGATGACGAGCTCCGGGTTGCGGGCGTGCATCGCCTCGGCGCCGAGTCCGAGACGGTCGAGCGCACCGGGTCGCATGTTGGCCACGAAGCCGTCGGCATCGGCGATCAGGTCGAGCACGATGTCGCGGCCCCGGGGGTCGTGGGCGTCGATCGCCACCGACCGCTTGCCCCGGTTGATCACCTGGAACATCGCGGAGATGCCGGCCCGGGCCACACCGACGTGGCGGCCCTGGTCGCCGAACCCCGGCTGCTCCACCTTGATGGCCTCGGCGCCCTGGTCGACGAGCATCCCGACGGCGAGCGGCCCGGTGAGGGCCACCGACATCTCGACGAGCCTGAAGCCGTGGAGCGGACCCGTCATGCGGGATCGGCGGGCCGGGAGAGATCGGAGGGCATGCCCGAAAAGTAGGCCGTTTCCTCGACGAGGTCCGCGCTCCGCCAACCGTCGGCGGTGCGCACGAGGTCGTGGTGGTACCAGCCCCCGGTCACCCAGGCCGAGCCGTCGGGCATCTTCATCGGGTTGTGGAACATGGCTTCGACGGTCGCGGTGTCGCCGTCGATGGCGATGTCGACGTTGCTCACGAGGTGCTGGGTGGCAGGGAACTGCGACAGCGCGTCGTCGAGCCACGAGCACATCTCGTCGACGCCGGTGGCCGGGCCACCCGCGGACGTGTAGTCGATGCGGGCGTCGGGGGTGAACACGGTGCGGTACAGATCCCAGTCCCGGCGATCCACCGCCTTGGCGTAGCGGGTGAGGAGGGCGTCGATCTCGAGCCGGTCGGCGATTTCACGCAGGTCCATCGGTGCAGGCTAGGGCGTGGGCGCGACCGGGCTCCAGAACGCGACTGCGCCCTCGGCGATCTCCGCGACATCTCCACCGGCCCGGGCCTCGACGACCAGGATGCGGGTGCCGTCCACCCGCTGTGACGGGGTGACGAAGGCGGTCGAATCGGGGGCCCACAGCCGCGGCTGCTCGACGTACTGATCGGCGAAGCGCAGGTAGTCGAGAAAGAAGTCCGGGGTCGGCACGAACGGCGCTTCCTGCTCGATTCGCGCCGTGTCCTCGTGCCACACCAGCCAGCGCCCGCTCCGGCCGTCGTCGGCGAGGGTCGCGAGCAGCAACCGCCGGCCGTCCGGGCTCCACTCCGCCCACCACACGACGTCGTTCAGGATCGGGGTCCGGCTGCCGTCCCGGAGGTCGACGATCTCGACGAGGGCATCCGGGCGCTCGTCCTGCACGAACGCGGCCGGGATGATCGCGTCCTCGCCCGGCGTCGTCGGGGCGGCCGACCGGGCCACCACCGCCCGACCGCCCGCGGGGTGGACGGTGATCGACGTGGCCCCGGGCACCGGGCCGAGGTCGTCGCCGACGCCGGTCTCTCCGTCGCCGGGCTCCACGCGCCGACGGACCAGTCGGGGCCCCTCGGCCCGGGCCTCGACCACGAGCACCTCACCGGACCCCGGAATCCACTTCGGGGTGAGGGTCGGGGTCCCGAGCGGACCGAGTGACCGCGCTTCCCACCCGTCGGCCCCGCCCGGCTCCAGCACCAGGAGCTCACCGCCGGCGTTGGCGACGATCCGGTCGCCACCCGGCTCCCACGCCAGGAAGATCGACCCGGAGCCCAGCACCGCCTCCTGCACGATCGCTCCCTCGCGGTCGAGGAGATCGAGGGTGGTGCCGCGGGGCCCCGGACCCAGCGCCGCGATGTGGGTGCCGTCGTGGCTCCACGAGAAGAAGAAGTGGGGCCGGGGCGCCGGGGCGGTGTGCAACTGCCGGCCCGAGCTGCCGTCGATCACCTCGGTGTGGTGACCGTCGTCGTCGAGGATGGCCATCACCAGGCGTGACCCGTCGCGCGACCAGGTCGGTTGGGTGACGGCGTCGGCCCGATCCCCGACGTCGCCCTGTTCGACGCCGTCGGCATCGAGCAACTGCAGTGGCGAGCCCACGGCGATCACGCCGGCGGGGTGTCCGGCTTCGGGCGGGGCCGCGGTCAGACCGTCGATCGTGTCGCTGCCGGCGCAGGCGCCGGCGAGCAACGACCACGCGACGACCGCAGTGGCGCGGCGCCGCCTCACTCGGTCGATCCGGTGTCGAACTCCGGTCCGAGCTCGGCCATCCCGATCGGGCGGCCCTCGTCGATCGAGCGGTGGGCGGCGAGACCCATGGCCACCGCCCACATCCCGTCCTCGACGGTCACCTTCGGGGGTCCGCCCGAACGCACCGCCTCGAGGAAGTCGACGTGTTCGAGGTACGACGAGCCGTGGTGGAGACCCTCGTGGCGGATGTCGGCATCGTGAACCGCTTCCTCGGAGACCGACCCGATCCAGTGTTCGCCGCGGCGGCCGATGCGGATCGTCGATTCGGGGATGAAGGCCTCGACCTTGCCGGCGTCACCCACCGCGACGAGCTCCTCCTGGTTGCGGGTCGCCTCGGCGAACATGCACAGGTCGAGCATGGCCCGCACCCCCCCGTCGTAGTCGACCACCACGTAGGCGTTGTCGAGAATGTCGCTGGGCCGGCCGTCGTGGACCTCGTCGAGGTGGTTGACGTCCTGACCGCCGGAGGCGTAGACCCGCACCGGCCGGGTCCCCACGATCAGGTTCATCAGGTCGAAGTAGTGGCAGCACTTCTCCACGAGCGTGCCGCCGGTGTTGGCCGAGAACCGGTTCCAGTGGTGGACCTTCGTCAGGAACGGGAATCGGTGCTCGCGGATCGCCAGCATCCGGAGGGTGCCGACCGCGCCGTTCCGCACCTCGTCCACCAGTCGGCTCACCGGTGGCATGTAGCGGTACTCGAGGCCGACCCACACCACCGGGCCACAGCCCTCGGCCGCCCCCAGGAGCGTGCGGCAGTCCTCGACGGTCGTGCACAGCGGCTTCTCGACGAGCACGTGGAGTCCCGCGTCGACGGCGTCGAGCACCGGGCCCACGTGGAGGTTGTTGGGCGTGGCGACCACGACCGCATCGCACAGGTCGGCATCGAGCAGCGCCCGGTGGTCGCTGAACTCGGCTGCCGCCGGCCCGGCCTGGGCCGACAGGGACGAACGGGCCGCCTCGAGCGACGGCGGGTGGGGATCACAGACGGCGCGGACC
>JABAHR010029549.1_pt4 | contig 11691 bp, 12 predicted proteins | sample 7062101 | NCBI WGS metagenome assembly JABAHR01 (sample SAMN14534553, study PRJNA622989) | marine sediment metagenome | biome: marine biome [ENVO:00000428]; feature: marine pelagic biome [ENVO:01000023]; material: deep marine sediment [ENVO:00002113] | place: India: Gulf of Kutch | collected...
TCAGGCCGACCTCTTCGATACACACGAGCCGCCGAAAGCAGCGCAGCTGCCGGCGATGCGCAGCCTCTATAACCAGGTGGAGCGCATGGGTCTCGACGTCGAAACGCTCGCCCCCGTGCACGGGCAACCCGTGCCTTGGAGCGATTTCCTCGCGGCGCTCGACGCGTTGGAGAACGCCGACTGACGAGCACGGATTCTATTGCTGGAGAAGAAGAATGAAGAAGCTGCGTACCAATCGGATGATCACGTGCATGGCGTACTTTGTTGCCGGGCTGGCGGCTACTGTGAATCTGCAGGCCCACGGTCAATCCGCGGCCGCCCCGGCCGACACCGCAGAGCTGCGCGCTCAGTACGAGCAATGGAGGGAAGAGTTCAAGACATGGGGCCGCTGGGGTGCGGGTGACAATAAGGGAGCCGCGAANNTGGTGCAAAGCGGTATCGTCGTCTCACTTGCCCCGCCTGTCCCCCAGGTTGCGGCAGCCGACGTGCCGGAAAGCGGCCTCTTCCGTCGAACCACCAACCGCATTACCGACGGCGGGACTGCCGACACCTACCAGGTCAGCTACCACGGGCTGACCGTGGCGCACATGGATGCCTTCTGCCACTTCTTCGAAGACGGCCTGATGTACAACGGCATTCCGGTAGAAGGCAACCTGAATCCCGAGGAAGGCTGCCGGCAGGGCAGCATCATGAATTGGAAGGACGGCGTTACCACACGGGCAGTCCTGTATGACATCGCGCAGCTCAAGGGCGTGGAATGGGTCGAGCCCGGCGAGCCGATCACGCGGGCGGATCTCGAGGCATGGGAGGAGATGTCGGGCGTGAGAGCCGGCCCCGGAGACGTCGTGCTGCTCTATACCGGGCGCTGGAAGCGACGTGCAGAAGTCGAGCCGTGGCGCGATTTCGTGGCCGGGTACTACGCCGACACGATTCCATGGATCCACGAGCGGATGCCGGCCTTTCTCGGGCACGACTTCAATATCGACTGGAACCCGAGACCGGGCTGGGAGGGCATGCGAAACCCGATACACATCGCGGTGCTCAACTGGATGGGCGTCGGCATCGTCGAGTGCCTCGACCTCGAGCAGGCAGTCGCCGTCGCGCGCGAGCTCGGCCGCTACGAGTTCATGATCAGTTTCGCGCCGCTGCCCGTCGAAGGCGGCACGGGCTCGCCGCTGAATCCGTTGGCGATGTTCTAAAGCAAGGTTTCGCGCGCTGAGCTGACGAATGCGTGCGTCAGCCGTGGGCCGACACCCAGCCGTACTGCAGATTGTCCGGCCTTGCCCCGACCTCGGCATAGAGCGACCTCAGCCGCTGCATGTTGTCGGCCTGATATTCCGGAAACTCGAGCAACGTCTTGAGCTCGTCGCTGATCCGGCTCTCGAAGTCCTCGGGCACCGGCCGGTAGCCAGGCAGGTCTTCGGCGGCCGTCGCCGTGACGCCGTAAAGGCGCGCGGAATTCAAGCCCAGAATCTTCCGTTTATCGTCCAAAGTGATCTCCGGATAACCGTAGCGCTCGCGCATCTCCTCGGGTATCTGGAACCGCCACAACGCGTCGATCTGCCACTGCGGCGAGCCGTACCAGACGGAGTCGGAACCGAACACGATCCTGTCCGGGCCTAGATACTTCATGAGTTGGCCCATGATGTGCGCCGCGACGGTCGGGAACGTCACGATGGACGATGCCCAGGTCGTGCCGATCTCCGCGTAGCAGTTCGAATAAGGCGCGACGAGCTGCGCGTACTCGGTCGTCCAGCTGATATCGGGCACGCCGTCGCGCAGCCTGCCCGAGCGGATTTCCTCGAGCGCGTCGTACATGAAGAACCCGGGCTGAATGCAGGCGTGATAGGTGATGAAGTTGAGCCCCGGCCAGTCGCGGGCGGCCTTCGGCAGATCCTCGGGATGCCCGCGCTCGGGATCCGGCGGCCCGGGCGCGAGGCCCTTGTGCACGCAGATGTTGTTGAACCCGGGTTTCTCGGCGCGGAGCTGCTCGTAACGCGACTGGATGAGCTCGAACGTCGGATACGCGACGTCCTCATCGTCATGGCGCCACTGCCGCATCAGGCTGTTAGGGTCGTCGTCGATCTTGGCCGCGTTCGAGATGTTGTAACCCTTCCAGGAATCCGGCGAGTTCTGCTCTATTTGCTCGTCGATATACGGCAGATTGCCGCGGCCGACGTACAGGAGCCCGTGCGCGAGCATGCGCGTCGAGCCCGAAACCTCGTTGACGAAATCGCGCGCAGCAGCCGTCTGCGCCGCCGTCAGGATCTCGCCGTCGAGCGCCTCGCGCACGTTTCTCGGCGCGCGGCCGCTGCCGCCCTCGACCGAGATGACCGACGCCGTGACGTTGCTCAATAGTCCGATCGTAATCTGACTATCGAGGTAGACGTCCTTGATGAACTGCACGAGCTGCGCATTCGCGGGCTCGTTCGGCAGACCCACGAGCTCGGGATTCCACACGCCCCAGGTCTCGCCGCGCTCATCGGGTAATCCGTCGGGATTGAAGGGATTTGCATCACCCGCGGACGGACCCTGCGCGAGAGCACGCAGCGCGGCGCCGGCGTTGCCGGCGCTGCCGCGAACGAGATGCAGCTGGTCATCGAAAACGAACATGTCGCGCGGCGTCGCCGACTGCGCATAGGCTTCGGGCACGAGCATCTCAATTGGATCGATATCGAAGAACCGGCCGAAGACTTCATTCATCGCGACGAGCGAGGCTGCCATGCCGCCCGTCTTTGCGAGAAAACTGCGCCGGTCCATGCCGAGCTTCTTCGCGCCCTGCTCCGCGAGCTCCTTGACGCGCGCTTCGACCTTGCGCTGATCCTCGGTCTGCGGGATCGGCATGTATTCGCCGTTCGACACCATGCGGGTCGGTATCGGCGAGCGCAGCGGATCCGCTGCATCGGCCCGCGCGCACTGCTCGACCTGATCGTCATCGAGCAGACCGTGATCGGCATCCCAGACCCGGTCGGTCTCGTTCCAGCGTTTGCGTGTCATGACGTGCTCCTCTAAACGAGATAGTCGCGAGTCAGCTCCTCGGACACTTCCCAGAGGCGTGCGGCCATCGCCTCGTCCCTTTGGTGCTCGCTCTGCTCGGCGGGGTTGCAGTCGGCAAAGTACTGGCCCGAGACGCCCGCAAGTGCGGGATTCGTCGCGACGTAGCACTGCGTCGCGGCGCCTTCGGCCGGCGTCTTGCCGCCACCACCACCGCCGCCGCCCGGCGAGATATTCCGCATGATGTTTGTCCTTACGCCGCCCGGATGAATCGCATTCGAGGTGGCGCGCGTGCCGGCAAGACGCCTGGAGAGCTCGAGTGAATAAAGCCCGTTCGCGAGCTTGGAGTGCCCATAGGCCTGCCGGGCCCAGCCTTCGCCCGAGAGATTATCGAACTGGATGCCGCCCTCCGGCGCGCCGCGGTGCGCGGTACTCCCGACGACGACGACACGGCCCTCGGGCGCCTCGATCACGCGATTCATTACCCGGTTGCCGAAGATGAAATGGCCCAGGTGATTGACGACGAACTGCATCTCGAGGCCCCTGACCTGCTGCAGCTCTCGCAGTAACACGCCGGCGTTTAGGATCAGCATGTCGATCGGCACGTCCATGGCCTGTATCTCATCGCCGCAAGCGACGATGGAATCGAAATCCGTGAGCTCGAGCACGACGGGTGTGACCTGGCCGGTCACGCTGTTGGCAGCGTCTCTGCCCGTCTCGACCGATCTTGCCGTGCCGATCACGTGAGCACCGCGCAGCGCGAGCACGCGCATGGTCTCGTAGCCGATACCCGAATTGCAGCCCGTGACGACTGCCGTCTTGCCGCTCAGATCGAGGCCGGCGGTCACTTCCTCGGCCGTCGATTCCGCGCCGAAAGCGCTGCGCGGCACGTCCTGCCCGAACGCCGTTGCACAGGTCGAGGCCAGGGCCAGCATGGAACCGTTCTCGAGAAAGCGGCGGCGCGTCATCGGATAAGGCATCTTTCAGTTCTCCTCGCTGTCGAAGTCATGCTCTCGCATTGTGACAGGAATTTCTTATCGGTTGTTCCCCATCACGATCGACCGATCTTCGTTCAGTCGTTATCCGCAGCCCCGCCGCTCATCCAGCCCGGCGCGAGCGTAACCTGATCCCAGTGCTCGGCCATCTTTCCGTCGCGGATGCGAACCGTCTCGAAAGCGAAGGCTTCGTAGGTCCGGCTCGGATCGTCGGGGTCCTGCCTTTCGCCGCGATAGATCGCCGTTACGAGATCGCCCTCGGCCATGATGATGATCGGGTTGCGCAGCGGAATGCCGCCGAGATCGACGATCTGGATGCCCCTGCGTTGCGCTTCCTCGAATCCCTGTACCCACGCCTGCCGGCCGCTCGCCCCGGTAAAATTATCCATTCGGAGAAGTCGCGGGTTGTGCTGGATGTAGTCCTCGGTCATGAAGCGCTCGGCTCTCTCGGCGCGCGGGCCCCTGGAGTCGAAGAAGTCGAGCAAAATTTGCTTGTTGGCGTCGAGCTCGGCTTGGGTTGTGTTGTTCGACGTGGGCTCCGGAGCCTGCTGCCCTACGGCTAGAACGGCCACGGTCAGCCCGAGTGTCGCAATGATCCAGGATATTCTTTCGACGTTTCGCATAGTCTCACCCTCTAAACGCGCGTATTTTCGCGCCGCATGCGTGCCTGTCCGAGGCAATATCTTAATGGCAATTTCACACCCGGCGTGATTCGGCGCATTCAACGCGCTTGAGTGACCAGGCAGGCGGCAACCCGCAGCCCGATGCGAAGATTTGGGTCCAATTGTCTCGATCGCCCGGCGCTTATCCAGCTAATCAGGCGAGGTGCCGGGCTTCCATACCGTATCGAGATCTATATGGCTGCAATCGTAGACTGCACTCGGCGCGGCCTCTACGAGAAGCGCTCGCATCGTTACGCCTACGCCGCGCTCCAACGTAGGCCATAGGCAATTGAAGGCCGCATCACTCCATGCGTAACGCGGAGTATTCTCCCAACCGAGTCGCCCCAGTGCATCCTGCGGGAGCAACCCCTGCTCGACTTGCAGAAGAAGCGTCTCGAAAAGACGCAGCGCATCGACCCAGCTTCGAAAGGACCTCTCCCAGTCGACCGCCGACCAGTTCGCCAGACTCTCCGGCTGCGATGCGCTTTGGACGGCAAGCGCAGCAAGTCGATCGTCGTATTTACGGTGAAACTCGGCGGTGGCGATGCCGAGCGCCTGATAAGAAGCAGCCCGCGCCTGAACGTTACTTTGGCGAATCTCCAGACCGACGAACACCAACGATCCTGCCAATAAGGCGAGTCCAATCAGCTCTTTGATTTGTTTTCCCAACATAGGCTACCGCTGTTCGCTTCTCGGAATGCTAAATCATATTCGCAAACCGTTGTGATTGCCCTGCCGTTACTTAGCAGTCGAGCACCAGCACATGGCGCCACCGAATAAGGCCGCAATGGTTCCGCCGCACGCCTGGCGACACTTGGCCTCGCCATGGTACATATGCACCGTTCGCAACGAAGAAGGGCAAACAGTCGAGTAATGAGAATTTCGACACGGGTCATAGTCGCGGCGCTCACTGCGGTCTGCGCCCTTGGTGCTGCCAAAGAGGACGCGGCCGCACAGCAGTCCGATCGTCGGCCGAACATCATCCTGATCGTCGTCGACGATCTCCGCTGGGACGAGCTCGGCGTGACGGGTCATCCGTATGTACAAACGCCGAACGTCGATCGGCTCGCGCGCGAGGGCGCACAGTATACGAATGCGTTTCATGCCGTGCCGCTCTGCTCACCCAACCGAGCGAGCATCTTCACGGGCCAATACCCCTCGCGGCACGGCATCATCGATAACGTCGCCCGCAGCCTTGCGAGTTTCGGGCTGCGAACATTTCCCCAAGCGCTGCAGACATCGGGTTACGAGACGGCATTCGTCGGCAAATGGCACATGGGCAATGATCCGACGCCGCGGCGAGGCTTCGACTACTGGGCGGCGTTACCGGGGCAGGGCCGCAGCATCGATCCGGAGCTCTATGAGGACGGACGCCTACATGTCGTCTCGGGATACACGACAGACATACTGACGGATCGTGCGGTGAGCTTTATCGCCGACGAGCGGGACGAGCCGTTCTTCCTCTATCTCGGGCACAAGGCGATACACCCCGATATTGCGCAGCTCGACGACGGCTCGGTGGATCTTTCGACGCCGGCCCGTTACGTGCCTGCGCCCAGGCACGTGGGAAGATATGACGGCGCGCTGTTCCCCGAGCCGCCCAACGCCGTCGCCTCGCCGGCGGATCTCGAAGGTAAGCCAGCCTTGCAGAGGGCCTTGGAGCGCAAGAATTCGCCGCAGATGCTCGAGGCGCTCGGCGCGAGAATGTTCGATTACCGGCCGAATCAAGACATCATCCGCACGCGGGCCGAGATGCTGCTCGCGGTCGATGAGAGCCTCGGGCGGATCGTAGAGACGCTCGATGAGCTGGGGCAACTCGACGACACGGCGATATTCTTCACGAGCGACAACGGCTATTGGTTCGGCGAGCACGGTCTCAGCAACGAGCGGCGGCTGCCTTATGAAGAGGCCATACGCATGCCGCTGTTTGTGCGCTATCCGCCCATTGCCGAAGCTGGCGACCGGATCGATCTTCTTGTGAGCTCGGTGGATATCGCTCCCACCATATTGGACATTGCAGGCGCGCCAATCAGCCAACAGATAGAGGGTCTGTCCACGCTGCCGCTGCTGCGGGGTCGTGCTGGCGACTGGCGCGACGCAGTATTGATCGAGTTTTTCACCTACGAGAACCCGATGCCGTGGCTAGTGGATATGGATTATCGAGCCGTGCGCAGCGACCGGTACAAGTACATCCACTGGGTGCAATACCCCGAGGAAGGCGAGCTCTACGATTTGCTCGCAGATCCCGGCGAGACCACGAACCTCTACGACGATGAGCGTCACGCCGATGCGCTCGCCGACATGCAAGGCAAGCTCGAGCGGGAGATCGTTCGCGCGCTCGGGCTATGAGTGGTAACCAAGCGGCCTGATTTCGCAGAGAGGATTTCGATGAGCGCCCGTCTCAGGGAAGCCGAGCATAGCCCGTTTGGATCGAAGGGATCGGTGCCGTTGTCATCCGGACGCGAATCAGACTCATTCCAATGTTTCCGCGGAAACATTTATGTGACGATTTGGCTAACTCCAACATCGTTGAAGGCGCGATCGAGGTACGGGATACACGATGCTGCGCCACGATGAATGCCGGTGCCAAGCGTCCGGAATAGGCCGGCTGGCTTGCCTCCGGGCACACGAACTTGGGATGTCAATCCTCTTCAAATCGGTAGAATTGGGCGCCAAGGGAAACCGGGGGAGCCAGCATGTCCTTTCTGGGGGAGATCAAGCGCCGCAAAGTCTTTCAAGTCGCCGCCGTCTATGCGGTCGTGGCCTGGTTGGCCGTGCAGATCGTCGCGACGGTTGAAGAACCCCTCAATCTGCCGGGCTGGGTGGATACGCTCGTCATCGTCCTATTGCTCGTCGGCTTTCCGATCGCCGTGGTCATTGCCTGGGCGTTCGACTTAACGCCCGAAGGAATCAGGCCGGCCTCCGAAGTGCAAGCGGCCGATGTGCGTGCTCAGCCCGCTGGACAAATGCTCAACACGGCCATCCTCGTGCTGATGGCGCTCGCTGTCGGGTTTCTCATCGTGGATCAGTATGTGCTGGACGACGCGCGACCTCTCGCCGCGACCGAAATCGCAAGCGAGGCGACGTCACGCGTTACCCGGCTGAGCATCGTTCAACCGGCCGGGCAGCCTGTAAGGGCCACGAACCTCATTCCGGTGCTGGCGATCTCCCCGGACGGCACCAAGGCCGTCTATGCTGCAAGCAATGAGGGACGGTGGGCGCTGGTCGTGCGGACGTTGGATTCGCTCGAGAGCACCGTGCTTTACGAGGGCAATCCGTTTACCCCGTTTTTCTCCCCAGACGGAGCATGGGTGGGATTCGCCGATCAGAGTGAGAGGGACTTGACCTTAAAGCGGATCGCAGTAACTGGTGGGCCGGCGCTCACGATTGCCTCCCACGACGCCCCCCGGTTGCGCGGCGCCACGTGGGGGGAAGATGGCACGATCATCTACGGAATCGACCCTATCTCGAGCGGCCTCTGGCAGGTGCCAGCCAGCGGCGGCACGCCGGAACCGTTCACGACGCTCGACGAGTCGCGCAACGAGGTCTCCCACCGATGGCCGCACCTGCTCCCCGGCGGCGAAGCCGTGCTTTTCAGCATTTTTCACGAAGGTGGCGATTCGGATACCGCAGAGATTGCGGTCCGAGATCTAAACACCGGGGAGCAGCGCTTGCTCGTTTCGGGAGGTAGCTACCCGACGTATGCCCCCGCCGGTCATATTGTCTATAGCGCTACCGGAACATTGCGGGCCGTACCGTTCGATCTTGACCGCCTCACGGTGACCGGCAATCCGGTCGGCGTGCTAGAGGGTGTGTACACGATGCCTCCTAGCGGTGCGGCAAATGTGGCAATCTCTCAGGATGGGACGCTTGCCTACCTGCCTGCCGGGAGACGCGAAGAGAACCCCAATACGGCCGTATGGGTTGACCGTGATGGCAACGAGGAACCGATAGGGATTGAGCGGCCTGACCGCTATGCGGACCCGTCGATATCGCCGGACGGCACCCGGGTGGCTCTGGCCGCGACGGAAGGTTACGACGCCGATATCTGGATATGGTCGAGCCTGCCGCGTACGTTCAGCCGTCTAACCTTCGAGCCGGAATTCCAGGGGGCGCCCTTCTGGAGCCCCGACGGCACGCGGATTGTGTATTACTCGAACGGTGAGGGGCTCGTCTTGCGAAGGGCAGATGGCGTCGGGACCGTCGAGCGAGTCTTCGAAACCGTATATCGGATTACGCCTGCCGGGTGGACGCAAGAGGGGCAGATCCTTGTAACCTATCAGGCTGAAACTAGCGGCCTTGATATCGGCCTCGTGAGTATGGACGGTGAGCGGACNNNGCCGTCCAGCCTTGTCGCCTGACGGGAGGTGGATGGCCTATCAGTCGGACGAGTCGGGGAGGTTCGAGGTTTATGTTCGTCCCTATCCCGACGTGGATGCGGGTAAATGGCAAGTCTCGTCGACTGGCGGGCAGGAACCGCAATGGTCGCCGGATGGTGAAACTCTATTTTTTCGCGCCGCGAATAATCTGATGGCTACGGATATCACCGCCGCTTCCGGTTTCGTTCACAGCACCCCCGAAGCGGTTCTGGATGCTTCAGATTACCGATTCTCCACTAGCGGGAGAGCCTACGACATTGGGCCCGATGGAAGATTCCTCATGATCACAGACACGGATGTACGCGACGCCTTCCAGATCCACGTAGTGCTCAATTGGTTCACTGAGCTCGAGCGTCTCGTGCCGACGTCCGAGTGAGTCGGTAGCGTCGTCTAGTTATTGTGCACGACAGGCGCTCGAGCAGCCTCCATGCGGCACGGCGACCCTTCCTCAGCGGGCGTGGGCATCTCCGACGAGGGCCTCGACGGAGTAAAGCGAGGTCCGCGCCGTGAAGAAGACGGTATGCCCTTCCGGACCGCCGAATGCGAGGTTGGCTGCAGGCTCGGGCAGGAGGATTCGCACGATCAGCTCGCCCTCGGCCGAGAAGACCTGAGCCCCATCGCCCGAGCTCGACCAGACGTTTCCGAGCTCGTCACAGCGGACTCCGTCCGGCGCGCCTTCGTCGATCTCGGCGAAGATGTCCCCGCCCGACACCATCGTGCCGTCGGCACTGACGGAGAACGGATCGAATGTGGCTGGTCTCGGGGCCCGAGTCGGCGACATATAGCGTACGCTCGTCCGGAGAGAAGCAAAGGCCGTTCGGAAACTGTGTATCCGTGACGACGGCCGTCGCCGTGGACGTCCCGGGGTCAAGGCGATAGACATAGTTGCCCGGCACTTCCTGCTCGCGGTCGCCGAGACCGTATGGTGGATCGGTAAACCAGATCGTCCCGTCCGACTTGACCACGACATCGTTCGGCGAGTTGAGGGCGTTGCCGTCGACTCTTTGAATGACGGTGCTGATCGAGCCGTCCGCCTCCATCCGGATCACGCGGCCATTAGTCGTCGCTGTGACGAGCCGCCCTTCCAGATCGAGTGTGTTGCCGTTCGCGTTGCCGCTTGGCGCGCGAAAAGTCTGTGCGCCGTTCACTGGGTCCCAGCGATTGAGAGCGTCTGCCGGAATATCGCTGAAGACGAGGTAACCGCCGTCTTCATCGATCCATACGGGACCCTCGACGAACGCGAAATCGCCGGCCAGCCTGTTGACGACTCCGTCGAGGGGCAGCAACTGCCCGAACGCGGCTTCGTCCATGATGGTGAAGGTGTCCGTACTCAAAGGTGATTCCGAATCGCACGCGGCGGATAGGCCGACGATCGCGAATAGGGCAGCTTTAGCTTTCATAGTCGGGTTCCATCACTCGCGGTACGATTGATACACGGTCGCGCCGCCGTTCCGGCCGATGAGCAGCACGTCGTATGGGTCCACGACGCCTCCATACTCCGGCCCATCCATGCCGGGCGAGCCGCGAGGCATCGCGGGGACTGACAGCCCGATCGCGTCGGGCCGCTCCTCGAGCAAGCGATAGACCTCTCGCGCGGGGACATGCCCTTCGACCGCATACCCGGCTACCTCGGCCGTATGGCAGGAGCCGTAGCGGACGGGCATTCCGAGGCGCGACCGCGCTCCGCTATTGCCGCCGTCGTGGCTGACAACAGTGAAGCCGTTCTCTTCGAGATGCTTGATCCACTCGTGACAACAGCTGCACGAGGGTCCGGTCCAAACCTCGATTCGCTGGCCTTGTGCCAGCACCCACCGCCCATGAAGCAATGGAACGGCGAAGCAGCCAGCCAGTAGAGACGCCGTTAAACGGCGGCGCCCGGCGTCAAATCCGTTTTTTCGCATCTTCAATCGACCCACAGACCATTTTCGGGAAATCTACCAAAAAACGACCGGCAATGAATGACGGCGGTCGCGTTTGTGGCCTCGTCCGTCGGACTCTGAATCATCAGGATCCGAGAATCCGGTATCAATGGCTAAATAGGCTCCTCGAAAGCACGGCGCCTGTATGTGTAGAATTATGTGTGGAGGTATACACAAATGGCGACCAATCTATCGATCGACCCGGAGCTGATCGAGCGGGCACGCGAGGTCAGCGGAGAACGGACCAAGAAAGCGGCTGTCACGAAAGCCCTCCGTGAGTTTATCGCGCGCCGCGAACAGAAGAACCTCGTCGAGTTGTTCGGAAAACTCGACTGGGACGGCGACTACGACTACAAGTCTGAGCGCTCCCGCTCTTGAGCATGCTCGTAGACACGAGCGTCTGGTCACTAGCACTGCGTCGTGACAGGCCGCCCGATGCTCCGGAGTTGACGGAGCTTAAGCGCGTGCTAGAGGCGGGGGCAGCCGTAAGCACTGGTCTCATCCTGCAGGAACTGTTGCAAGGTTTCACCAAACCCAAAGCGCATCGACAAATCATAGAGCGGTTCCGAGCGCTGCCGCTCGCTGTTCCCGATCGGGATGACCACGTCGAGGCTGCCGAGCTGCGCAACCGATGTCGAAGACGCGGCGTTCAAGTCGGCACGATCGACGCCCTGCTGGCGCAGCTCTGCATTCGGCACCAGATGCCCCTGCTGACGACGGACAACGACTTTCGGGAAATCGG
>JABAHR010000515.1_pt8 | contig 11672 bp, 11 predicted proteins | sample 7062101 | NCBI WGS metagenome assembly JABAHR01 (sample SAMN14534553, study PRJNA622989) | marine sediment metagenome | biome: marine biome [ENVO:00000428]; feature: marine pelagic biome [ENVO:01000023]; material: deep marine sediment [ENVO:00002113] | place: India: Gulf of Kutch | collected...
CAGAAACTAAGAGATCCTCAATCTGATAAACAGGAGATTTCCAATCTTGCTGAACAGGTAGATGTTTTAAAATTACAGCTAGGGAAAATACATAGAAATATGCGCCTCGAAATAAGAGAGGTCCTAACTCCCGACCAAAGAATGAAACTCCACGAAATGTGGTCTGGCAGAAAGCATAAAAAATAACAAGAATTATTGCCTGTTATTTTAACTTTCTAATAAATAAGTAATACTATATTGGTGGAAAAGCTATTTAATCTAACCACCGAATACAAGCCTCAGGGCGATCAGCCAAACGCAATAGAAAAACTCACAAGTTGTCTTGCGTCTAATAAGAAGCATCATCAGGTGCTCTTGGGTGTTACCGGAAGCGGAAAGACTTTTACAGTAGCAAATGTAATTAACAATGTTCAAAGACCTACGTTAATCATTGCACATAATAAAACACTTGCTGCTCAACTCTACGGTGAACTAATGGATTTATTCCCGGATAATTCAGTTCACTACTTTGTAAGCTATTATGACTATTATCAGCCTGAAGCATACATCCCAACTACCGATACCTATATAGATAAGGATGTAGCTATAAATGAAACAATAGACAGGCTCAGGCATGCCGCCACTTCTTCATTATTTGAAAGAAGAGATATTATAATAGTATCGAGCGTATCATGTATTTATGGTATAGGTTCACCAAATGACTATTACGGGCTTCTTACAACAATTGAAACAGGCGGAAGGCAAGATCCAAAAATACTGCTTAATAAACTAAAAGATGTTCAGTATCAACGAACTAATACTGATCTTACCAGGGGAACATTCAGGTACCGTGGGGATACGGTTGAAGTATTCCCATCACATCAGGAAAATACAGCAATAAGGGTAGAATTTTTTGATGGGGTAATTGAATCAATAAAAGAGATCGATCCTATTCGAGGAAAAACCTTAAAGAAAGTTGATAAGACTATAATATATCCAAGCTCTCACTATGTTGCCTCACAAGACAAAATTAAAATTGCGATTGAAGCTATTAAAGAAGAGCTTAAGCAGAGGATTAAGATACTTGAAAAAGAAAATAAATATTTAGAAGCCAGAAGAATAGAAGAAAGAACAAATTATGACCTAGAGCTTCTGACAACTATGGGTTTTTGCAATGGAATAGAAAATTATTCCAGACATATTACCGGGAGGAGCGAGGGTGAGCCTCCATGGACGCTTATAGACTATTTTCCTGAAGACTATTTGGTAGTGATAGATGAGAGCCACCAGACGATACCTCAGATTAGAGGGATGTATGAAGGTGACAGAAGCAGAAAGAAAACACTGGTTGAATTTGGTTTTAGATTGCCATCGGCACTTGATAACAGACCTCTTAATTTTAAAGAGTTCGAAGGCAAGGTAGGAAGTGCAATATATGTATCAGCAACTCCGGCAAATTATGAAATAACAAAATCAAATGGTGCAGTAGTTGAACAAATAATAAGACCTACAGGACTTATTGATCCTGAAATCGAAATAAAACCAGCAGAAAATCAGGTTGATGATTTACTACAGGAAATTAAATCCCGAATAGATATAGGTGACAGGGTATTAATAACCACACTAACTAAGAAAATGGCAGAGGATCTTAGTCAATATTATAAAGACCTGGGGTTAAGGGTAAATTATCTGCATTCTGATATTGACGCACTTGAGAGAATAAAAATTATAAGGAGCCTGCGTCTTGGAGAATTTGATATACTTATTGGTATAAACTTATTAAGAGAAGGTCTTGATATACCAGAGGTGTCTTTAGTTGTTATACTGGATGCAGATAAAGAGGGGTACCTGAGGTCTGAAACTTCACTTATTCAGGTATTTGGAAGAGCTGCAAGAAATGTTAGAGGCAAGGTAATATTATATGCCGATAAAATGACAGGTTCGATGCAAAGGGCTATAAGTGAGACATACAGGAGAAGAGATATTCAGGAAAAATTCAATACAGCTAATAACATTACTCCAAAAAGTATTGAAAAAAATATCAGTGATATATTATCATCTATATTTGAGTACGATTATTTTACTGTTCCAAAGGATATAGACCTTGAATTAGATCATGTAGCCCCTAATAAAATTCCATCGATGGTAAAGCTGTTTACAAAGGACATGAAAAAGGCATCTAAAAATCTTCAGTATGAAAAAGCTGCAGAGTATCGAGACAAAATAACTAAGCTAAGAGAGCTTGAACTTAAATATGCGGAGCAGCTTAAATGACAATATCTTTTGCTCTAATACTTTTTACTCACATAATAGCATTTCTTGGTTTTTTTACTCTCAGTATTTCCGGTCAGGTCAGTCCACTTACTATGGCGGTATTTTATGTATCACTAGCTCTAAGCTTTATTAATGACCACTACAAAAAAAACTATCAGTTCAATCAAACCGTATCCACCGTTATTGCATTCGCAGTTGTCTTATTCATACTTGCATCCATTGTCTATTTCGGACAAGAAGTATTCCATGGAATATTAAACTTCTTAATATATCTGCAAGTTGTTCGTCTCCTCAGTGCCAAGGGAATGAGAGAGATCATACAAATATTCCTTCTAAGTTTCTTTCAGTTTATGGCAGGAGCCATCCTTTCCATTGAAATAAGCTATGGTTTTGCGCTAATAGTATACGTATTTGCAGCTCTTTGGGGGTTAATTATTTATAACCTCAAAAAAGAATCGGATGATGCGGGTGTAAAATCCAGTGAAACTGTAATTGGTAGTTCATTTATGGGATCTTCCCTTGCGCTTTCTGTTTTTGTAATAATTATCTCAGTAGTTCTTTTTCTGATGCTACCAAGATTAAAGACCGAATATTTTTCAAGCTCTTTTATTAATCCAAAAAAGCTAAAAACAGGATATTCCGATACAGTGAAGCTTGGTAAGGTTGGAGAGATAAAAAAAGATCATTCAGCCGTAATGAGGGTAACCATGCTTGAGGGAAGAGGCAAACTGAGGGATGACCTGTACTGGAGAGGGATAGCTCTGGATCATTTTGACGGGGTTACATGGAGTGTGGACAGTGAAAAATTTGGAGATTATGAGAAGAGACACAGTACAAACAGATATGGGATATTTAGTGTTAAGAAAAATACTAAAAATGTTATAGCACATGAAATTATTACTGAACCAATTGATACGGATATACTTTTTGCGATTAACGAGCCTGTAGGATATTCAGTTACAGGGGGGGGGAAGTCCAGATATGGAGGTAGTATATATGAAGTTAACAATTCTTACTTCTTACCCTTTAATCCCAGACAGAGAATAAAATACAGGGCGTACTCAAGCCTTCAGAATTACCCCGATGAAAAACTAGAAGATGAACCTGACCAATATTCTTTTTATATTAAACAAAGATATCTGCAGCTGCCACAATTTAGCAGTGAAGTTGAGAATATGGCTACAGATATAACAAAGAATGAAAACACTGTTTATGGTAAATCTAAAGCAGTACTCAGATATCTGCTTGAAGAAATGAACTATACACTTACTCTGAAAAGTGGTACAAAAGAGTTTCCTCTGGAAACTTTCTTATTAGAGAAAAAGGAAGGTCACTGCGAATACTTTGCAACAGCAATGGTTGTACTGCTAAGGTTAAATGGAATACCCTCACGTATAGTAAATGGTTTTATTGGTGGAACATGGAATAAGCACGGCAACTTTTATGTGGTAAAAGAAAGTGATGCACATACATGGGTAGAAGTTTATTTTCCTAAGAGAGGATGGATTACATTCGATCCTACTCCTTCTTCTGATTCCAGTCTGGATGAAGGAAGCCTAACTGCAATATCTTCTTATATTGAGTATTTGAAATATCGCTGGCAGAGGTATGTAATAGATTTTAGTCAGGGTGATCAGGTCAGGTTGTTCTCAAGTGCCAGGCAAAAAATTTCCTGGAATAAAAATAAGGCATTAAATAATATTAATCTAAATAGTTCAAAAAATAGAAAAATTATTATTATCATTGTAGCAGCTCTTTTAATTATTTTTATATTTTATAACAGCAACAGGTTTATCGGAGGTAAAAAGAATAAGAGAAATAAACAACTTGCAGTTACAAAAATATACAATAGAGGTATTTCATACTTATCAAAAAAAGGTTTTAGTAAGAAAGAGAGTCAGACAGCAAATGAATTTGCTAAGCATGTTTTAGAAACCGGTGGCTCCAAATATAAAATAGTTGATGAATTTACACAAAAATATTCATCAATGAGATACAAGAATAATTATTCAGATAGCGACATCTCTTCATTTAAACAACTTTTATCTTTATTAAGAAAAGTAAAATAATATTTTAGCTTTGATATGAAAGGTAAAAATTAAGTACTATAAATGGTATTGATCCTATCATAGAAAGGGCAAGTGAAAGCCCCGGTTCCAGCTCTGTATGGCTTCTTACAGTTAAAAATACAGTAATTATCGCTAATATTATACCAATTATTGCTATATACGTCCCTATATAGGGTACGAATGCCAATAACATAAGCATAAGTGGATATAATGATATTCCTATAAGTCTTGCTAGAACGATCGGTATAATTCTGACTTCAAGTATTTTAAATACCAATACAACTATAACTGCTATCCAGAATGCACATGCTATTAGTTCCATAATAGTAGATGTTATTACTCCAAATATATTAGTACCTTCAATCCCTATAGCTGCGAATAAAGATGCTAGAACTGTAATTAAAATCGCTTGATTATTATATTCTTCTTTATCTTCTATTTCTAATTCCAGATTTTTATCAAAGCGAACTGACCTTTTGATTGTGTTTAAGATATTCAGGTTTTTAAATTTATTTATCTTCATAATATTAAATTATTATTTTATTGTAATAAATATACTTTCCTTCATACTTGCTCAATATATAGCATTGGGTAATATCTAAGATCAAAAGCGGGTTTTTACCCGCTTTTTTATTTGGTATAAAAGTAAATATAAAAGGCTATTATAAATGGTCTTTGAAAAAAAAGGAATAGTGAAAATAATAGAAGATTTAATAAGTCCTGTTCTCAGGGATAAGCAGTTAGAGCTTGTTGATATAGAGTATAAACCTGAGGAAAGGGGCAAGGTGTTAAGAGTGTATATTGATAAACAAGGTGGAGTTAATATAGACGACTGTACGGCTGTTAGCAGAGAATTGAGCGTTATCATGGATGTTCATGACATAATAAATGGTACATATAACCTCGAAGTATCTTCACCAGGTCTTACAAGAGTTTTAAAAAGAAATGAAGATTTTAAAAGAAATATTGGTAAAAAATTAAAATTAAAGCTTATTGAACCCGTAAATAAGCAATATGTTTTAAGAAATGCAGTTTTACAGAGTTTTGAGAAAGATACTCTGAAAATTAATTTTGAGGGCGCAGAGTATGAAATTGCAATTGATAATATATCAAAGGCAAACTTGGAGCTCGATATTTAGGAGGTAGTGACAAAATGGTTGTTACCGAACTTACACGAATATTAGATTCAGTTAGTAAAGATAAAGGCGTGAATAGAGAAGTTATTGTAAACGCAATAGAAGAGGCGGTTCAGCTTGCTGCAGAGAGGCTGNNGAGGTTGAACTATTCGAGTTTAAGAAGGTTGTAGAAGAAGTTGAAGATCCAGATGTGGAGATTGCAATCAAAGAAGCCGTAAATCTTGATCCTGAGGCCGAACTCGAAGATTTTATTGGTGTAAAAATAAGTCCGGAATATACCAGAATTGCTATTCAGAATGCAAAACAAAAGATTTTACAAAAACTAAAAGAAGCTGAAGGTAAGGTTATATATGAAGAATTTAAAACCAGAAAAGGGGAGCTTGTAGGAGGAATTGTAAGGAGAATCGAAAGAAGGACTGCAATTGTTGATCTTGGTAAAACAGAAGCCATACTTCCTCCGGAACACCAGGTTCCAAAGGAATATTACAAACAAAAAGAAAGAGTCAGGGCAATACTAATAGAGATACAGGAAAGCAAAAAAGGACCAAAGCTTATTCTATCAAGAGCACACCCGGATTTTGTAAAAAGTTTATTTGAAGCAGAAGTTCCGGAAATATCCGAAGGAGTCATGGAAATTAAAGCGATTTCCCGTGATGCAGGTAGCAGAACGAAAATAGCCGTACATTCCAACGATCCTGATGTTGATCCAATAGGAGCATGTGTGGGAATGAGAGGTGCTAGGGTACAAAATATAATTCATGAGCTTAGAGGCGAGAAGATTGATATTATTCCATGGTCTCAGGATTCTGCCAGATTTGTATGTAATGCTCTATCCCCGGCGCGTATAAATAAGGTTATTATAGATGAAAATCACAATGCAATGGAAGTAGTGGTAGATGATGATCAGCAGTCTCTTGCAATAGGGAGAAGGGGGCAGAATGTAAGGCTTGCTTCTCAGCTCACCGGGTGGAAGATAGATATTAAGACAGAAACTCAGCTCAATAAAGAATTGCAGGACGTTATGACAGTTTTAATATCCCTGCCTAATATAAGTGACGTAACTGCTAAGCTATTATATAATGAGGGTTATCATACGCTCGAAGATATTGCCTTTTCAGATCCGGATTTAATCGCAAAAGCAGGTAATTTAAAAACTGCTGAAGAAGTGGAAAGTATACAAAAAGCTGCTAGGATTGCTTTAAAGGATAAGCTTGAAAATATCAGTATAGACGATGAAGTTATCGTGGATACCGATAGTACGGATAATATAGCTGAAACTGAAAAAAACCCAGAATCAGATTCAGAACCAGAGACAAACCCAAATCCCGAATAGGTTGTAGGATTACTCGTATATCACTTTTGCTAATAAGCCTGAATGAGGTAATATAATTGATTTACTAAAGTATTTTTATAAGAAAATTACTATAAATATAACATATGAGAGTTTACGAATTATCTAAAGAATTAGGAGTAGTAAATAAAGAGCTTATTGAAGCAGCAAAGTCTCTTGGAATAAGCCTTAAGAGTCATGCAAGTTCGATAAGGGATGATGAAGTTATTAAAATAAGACAGATACTTACAAAGTCTAAGGGAACTGATACATCAAAAACGGATAATAACAAGGAACAACCAGTATCAAAGGAAAAAGTTAAGGTATTTAAATCAGACTCAGGACAGGAAGTTGTAGAGAGAAGAAAAGGCTCCAGGGTTATTCTAAGAAGGAAGAAAAAAGTTGAAGAAGAAGCACAACCTGAGGTGGTTGAACCTGTAGAAGAAGTATCAGAATCTACAGCTGAATTACCTGATTCAACTCTGAAAGAACAAGAGCAGGTAATAGATGCTGATTCTCAGATACAAGAAGTAAGTGAAGATATTGATAAAACAGATACAGAACAAGCGGTAATCTCCACAGATATACTCGATGGACAGCAAGAAGTTGCTGAACAAATTGAAGCTAAAGATGTAAAAGAAGAGACTAAATCTAAAAAAATTGAGCAATCTGAATCATCAGAGATACCATTAGAAGGTGAAGTTCAAAAAGAAACAAAGAAAGTTAAAAAGAAAGGTAAAGTTGTTAAGCCAAGAAAAGAAGAAATTATCGATGAGGACAGCCTTGAAGAGCTGAAAAAAGCGTTTAGGACTAAACTGCCGGTCAGAAAAAAAGAATACTTGGTAGAAAATAGAAGGCCAAAAGCCAAGTTTCATGATTCATCAAAATTTAATAAGGGTCCAGACAGAAGTGCCGCTGCTTCACAACCTCAATCCACCACTACATCAGAGCCTCAAACTAATGGTCAGGTTATGCCTGTACCCGCAAAACCAGCAACTAAAATTATTAAAATACAAGAATCCATAAACGTTGCTGAACTTGCTAAAAAGATGGGAGTTAAAGTGGGATCAGTGCTAAGGAAACTACTTTCTCTGGGTGTGACGTCATCCATTAACCAGTCTATTGATCATGAAACTGCCAGCATACTGGCTCAGGAATTCGATTATGAAGTAGTAGTTGATATTTTTGAAGNNAGAAGACGATCATCTAGTGGAACAGAGTAAAGATGAAAAGGAAAATTTAGTATCACGATACCCAGTAGTAACAGTGATGGGCCATGTAGACCATGGTAAGACCACACTACTGGACACTATTCGTAAAACCAAAGTTGTTGAAGGAGAAGCAGGGGGTATAACTCAGCACATAGGAGCATACAGTGTTCCTGTACAGGATAAAAAAGTTACATTTATTGATACTCCCGGACATGAGGCATTTACAGCAATGCGTGCAAGAGGTGCTGAGGTTACAGATGTGGTTATATTGGTAGTAGCGGCAGATGATGGAGTAATGCCTCAGACTGTAGAAGCTGTTAATCATGCAAAGGCAGCAGAAGTACCCATAATTGTGGCAGTTAATAAAATAGATAAACCAGAAGCAGAACCTGATAGAGTAAAACGTGAGCTGTCAGAAATAGGTCTTGTACCTGAGGACTGGGGTGGTGATGCGCTGTTTACAGAAGTCTCGGCTAAATCCGGAAAAGGTATTGATGAATTGTTGGAATTAATATTACTACAGGCTGATGTTCTGGAGCTAAAAGCAAATCCTGACAAAAGAGCAAACGGTATAGTTGTAGAATCAAAACTTGATAAAGGCAGGGGACCTTTAGCTACAGTGATAGTCAAAGAGGGGACCCTAAAAATTGGTGATAACATAATATCCGGGACAGATTCGGGTAAAGTTAGAGCGCTTATTGATGATAGTGGTAAGAATATGAAAGAAGCAGGTCCTTCAACTCCGGCCGAAATTATGGGGTTTTCAACTGTTCCAACAGCAGGAGTTCCGTTCTATGTAGTACATGATGATAAAGCTCTTAAGGAATTAATTTCACATAGAGAAAATAAAGTTCAAGACAAAATTGGTGGTCCGGATAGAAAAATTTCTCTAGATAACTTGTTTGAAAATCTTGAACAAGGGGAAACAAAAGAACTAGCCATAATCATAAAAGCAGATACTCAGGGATCGGTAGGGGCGCTTATTGATTCTATAGAGAAATTAAGTAGTGAAAAGTGCAGTGTTAAAGTTGTTCACTCAGCTGTAGGGGAAATTAATGAATCAGATATAGTTTTAGCTGGTGCTTCAAATGCAATTATTCTGGGTTTTAATGTAAGACCTGATCCAAAGGCAATTCAGCTTGCAGAAAAACAGGGTGTGTCATTAGAGCTTCACAGCATTATTTATGATGCTATAGACAGAATCAAAAGTGCTATGGAAGGACTGCTGGAGCCAATCAAAAAGGAAAATATTACAGGTCATGCAGAAGTAAGAGATACGTTTTATGTATCAAAAATCGGAACTATTGCCGGTTGTTATGTTACGGATGGTAAATTTTCCAGAAATTCAAATGTACGACTAATAAGAGATGGAATTGTTATTTATGACGGAGAACTTGAATCACTCAGAAGATTCAAAGATGATGTTAAAGAAGTACAAAATGGTTATGAATGCGGTATAAGTATACGTAACTTCAATGATATAAAAGTTGGAGATGTATTGGAAAACTATATAATAGAAGAAGAAAAGCAAAAACTTTAAATGATAAATGGTAGTAGGAGTTCTCAAGATCGAGCTTTTGATTGATGAAAGCAGATCTCTTAAAGATAAAAGAAAAGTAGTTAAGAGCATAACAGAGAAGGTAAGAAATAAGTTCAAAAATGTTTCTATTTCAGAAGTAGACTCAAACGATCTGTGGCAAAAAGCAGTACTTGGCGTTTGTGTGATAACCAATGAAGGCCCTTTTGCAAATTCAGTACTAGATCAGGTCTTAAACTATATTCAAACAATTACCATATGCAGGATATTCAATAATAATATCGAAATAATTCATCTATGAAATTTCTTACGGAGTAAAGACATTGGGTTTTGGTATAAAAAGGAATGCGAGAGTTGGTGTACTTATAAAAGAACAACTAGCTAAATTGATCCTCTCAGGAGATATAAAAGACCCGAGAATAGCAGACTGTGTTATTACGGGAGTTAAAATGACTGATGATCTTGGACTTATAACTGTGTATTTTATGAGTATGACAAAAGAACATAGTGAACAAGACATTATTAAAGGATTTAATAGCGCAAAGGGTTTTATAAAATCAAAATTATCTAAGAACTTAAGACTTAAAAAATTCCCTGAATTAAGATTTGAATATGATAGTTCTTTTGAAACAGGATATAAAGTGGATGAGTTAATAAAGGAATCTCTTGGTGAATGAATTTAAAAGTATTGCAGAACTTATAAACAGTAATAGTAATTTCTTAATTGCATCGCATGAAAATCCCGATGAAGATGCCATTGGCTCCACGCTTTCACTGGGCATAGCACTGGAGCAGCTTGGCAAAAATGTTTATTTATATAATGAAACCGGAGTGACTCAAGCACTAAAGTATCTGCCCAAATCTAAAAAGATAAATAATAATCTGGAAAATATACCTTTTGAAATAGATACTGTAATAATCGTTGATTGTACTGATTCGATGAGAGTAGGAAAAAAGTTTGATAAATTTATTTCAGGTCTCTCTGTACTTGAAATTACAATTGATCACCATTATACAAAAAAAACTAAAACAGAAAATTTTATTTTAGACCAGCATTCTCCTTCTACTGGATTTCTAATTTATAAACTTCTAAAAGAACTGGATGTAAATATCACAAGAGATATAGCTGATAACATTTATTCAACAATTGTAGGTGATACAGGTTCATTCTCTTATTCCAATACTACGGCAGAAACCTTTAAAGTTGCAGCTGAACTATTGGAATATGGTGTAAAACCATATGAAATATCAAAAAATATCTATGAAAATGAACCTATCAATAAAATAAAACTCCTGGGTTTGGTATTAAACACTTTGCAGCTAAGTCATGACGATAAATTAGCAACTGTGTTTATTACAAGGGAAATGTTTAATAAAACATCGACAACAAAGCAGCACACAGAAGGGCTTATTAACTATCCGAGGTCTGTTAAAGGAGTAGAGCTTGCTGTACTGTTCAGACAAGAGGAAGATGAAACAAAGGACGAGAACTGGAAAATTAGTTTAAGATCTAAAAATGGAATTAATGTAGCTGAAGTAGCCCAAAAGTTTGGTGGAGGAGGCCATGAGTCTGCCGCCGGCTGTAGTATTAAGGGAGAACTGGCTGAAGTTAGAAATATTTTGTTAACCGAAATACAAAAGGTATTTAAGTGAATGGAATTTTAATACTGGATAAACCATCTGGTATCACATCGGCAAAAGCTCTGGATAAAGCCAAAAAGGTTATTGGAGCAACTAAAGCAGGTCATACAGGAACTCTTGACCCTTTTGCAACAGGAGTACTTACTGTCTGTTTAAACGAAGCTACAAAGCTAATACCGTATCTAAATGAAAATATTAAAGAATATGAAGCCGTGCTTAAACTAGGACAAAGGACAAACACGCTTGATTTAACTGGAGTGGTTATACAGAGTGTGCAAAATCTTGATATTCCGATTTCTGAAATAAAAAGAGTAATAAATTGTTATATTGGAGACACCGAGCAGGTACCCCCAGATTTCTCTGCAGTAAAGATAGAAGGCAAAAGACTTTATAAATATGCAAGGAAAAATATTAAGGTAAATAAGCCTAAAAGAAAAATACATATAGATAAAATTGAAATTTTAGATTATTATAACCAGTTTATAAAGATTTCTG
>JABAHR010005110.1_pt2 | contig 11665 bp, 14 predicted proteins | sample 7062101 | NCBI WGS metagenome assembly JABAHR01 (sample SAMN14534553, study PRJNA622989) | marine sediment metagenome | biome: marine biome [ENVO:00000428]; feature: marine pelagic biome [ENVO:01000023]; material: deep marine sediment [ENVO:00002113] | place: India: Gulf of Kutch | collected...
TCGGCCCCAACGGCGCCGGCAAGACCACCACCCTGCGCATGCTCTACTCGCTGCTGCCGCCGGACCGCGGTGAGATCCGCATCGACGGCCTGGACCCGACGCGGGACGCGATGAGGATCAAGCGCACCCTGGGAGTGGTGCCGGATAGCCGCGGGCTCTACACCCGCCTGACCGCACGTGAAAACATCCGCTACTTCGGGCGGCTGCACGGCATGGCCGACGAGGTCATCGGCGCCCGCATCCGGGAACTGGTCGCGACGCTGGACATGGCGGATTTCATCGACCGCCGTGCGGAGGGCTTCTCGCAGGGTCAGCGGGTGAAGGTGGCCATCGCCCGGGCCATGGTGCATGAGCCCCAGACCGTGCTCCTCGACGAACCCAGCAACGGCCTGGACGTGATGAGCACGCGCGCGCTGCGTGGCTATATCCGCCAATTGAAAGCCAGCGGGCATTCGGTGGTGCTGTCGACCCACATCATGCAGGAGGTGGCGGCCCTGTGCGACCGCATCGTGATCATTGCCGAGGGCCGGATCGCCGCCGATGGCACGCCGGCCGAGCTGTTGGCGAGGAGCCGTTGCGAGAGCATCGAGGACGCCTTCGTGGCGTTGATTGGCACCGACGAGGGCCTGCTGGCGTGAGCGGCCTGGGCATCGTGTTCCGCAAGGAGGTCAGGGAAAACCTGCGCGACCGCAAGGCCGTGTTCAATTCGCTGCTGCTGGGCCCGATCCTGTTTCCCATCCTGTTCATCGGGCTGGCCTGGTTCAGCGCCTCCAAGCAGATGGAGCGGGCCGAACAAGTGCTGGAGGTGCCGGTGGTGGGGGCCGAACATGCCGCCAGCCTGGTGGCGTTCCTGGAACAGCAGGGCATGGTGGTGCAGCCCGCGCCCGCGGACCCGGAGCGCGCGGTCCGTCAGCAAGAGGTGCCCGTGGTCATCCGTATCCCGGACCGCTTCGGCGAGCAATGGGCCGCGGGGGAGCCGGCGGTGGTGGAAGTGATTGCCGACCCGTCCCGGCGCGCGTCGGAAATCCCGATGCGCCGGGTCAAGGGCCTGCTCAATGCCTACAGCCGGCAGATTGGCTTCCTGCGCCTGCAGCTGCGCGGCGTATCCCCCAGCCTGGCGGTGCCGGTGATGGTCAAGGACGTGGATTTGTCGACGCCCCGGAGCCGCGCCCTGTTGCTCATGATTTTCCTGCCCTACCTGTTGATGATCACGGCGTTCACCGGCGGCATGCACCTGGCCATCGATTCCACCGCCGGCGAGAAGGAACGCGGGTCGCTGGAGCCGCTGCTGATCAACCCCGTGCCACGTTGGCAGATCATGAGCGGAAAAATGGCTGCGACCACGCTGTTTGCATTCGCCTCCCTTACCCTGACGCTGCTGGCGTTCCGCTTCGCCCTGCCCTTCATGCCGACCGGCGCGCTCGGCATCGATCTCAGCCTCAGAATGCAGACCATCGGGCGCATCCTGCTGGCCATCGCACCGGTCGCATTGCTGGCCGCGGCCCTGCTGACCCTGTTGGCCACCTACGCCCGCAGTTTCAGGGAGGCGCAGTCGTACATGGGCCTGGTGATCCTGATCCCGATGATCCCCAGCATCCTGTTCATGGCCAACCCGGTAAAGCCGGAAACCGCGATGATGGCCATCCCCATCTTTGCCCAGAACCTGCTGATCGGCGAGATCGTCCGTGGCGAGTCGGTGCCATGGCACTGGCTGGGCCTGTCCAGCGGCGGCACCTTGCTGGTCGGCCTCGCGCTGGCCGCGTTCGCCGCCACCCTGTTCAACCGCTCGCGGGTGGTGTTTCCGGGCTCCTGAGCCGGCCAGGGTTTATAATCGGAGGCCGTTTCACGGCGTTGTGCAGGAGCACGATCATGCATCGAATCTTTCCGGCCCTGCTGGCCCTCGTTCTCGCCACCCCCGCGCTGGCCGGCGAACCGCCTGGCGTCGGGGCAGACGCGCCGGCATTCCGGTTGCAGGACCAGAACGGGGACTGGCACGACCTCGGGGATTATCGCGGACAATGGCTGGCCGTATATTTCTACCCCAGGGACGATACGCCCGGCTGCACCACCGAGGCCTGCAATTTCCGCGACAACATCTATGCCTTCAGGGCCATCGGTGCGTCGGTCGTCGGCATCAGCGTCGATGACGTCGACTCGCACAAGCAGTTCGCGGACAAATACCGCTTGCCGTTCACCTTGCTGGCGGACGCGGATGGCGCCACCGCCCGCACCTACGGCGTGCTCAGGGACTTCAAACTGATGAAGATCGCCAGCCGCCAGTCGTTCCTGATCGACCCCGAAGGCAAGATTGCGAAGCACTACGCGGACGTTGACCCGGAGACCCATACCCAGGAGGTGCTGGCAGACCTCGAGGCCGCCATGGCGGGCGGAGGTTGATGGCGCAGCGGAACCCGGCGCCTGGGTGATGCCGCACTCAGGGCGCGGCCGAGCCGCGGCGCGCTTCGCGCGCGGCATTCACGATGGCGCGCACGTCCCCCAGCAATTCGCGGGCATCGTAGACGATGCCGTCCTTGATGGTGTATCGCACGCCGCCCACCCGCTCGGGGCGGTCATCCTCGCCGAGCCGAAAATGGCCGGTGCCGTATAACACCTTGAAATTCTGCAGGGGATTGAATTCGCTCACCACCAGATCGGCCAGCTTGCCGGGCCGGATCGAGCCGATCCGGCCGTCCATGCCCAACACCTCGGCGCCGAGGATGGTGGCCGAGCGCACCACTTCCAGCGGATGGAAGCCCGCTTCCTGCAACAACTCCATTTCGCGAATGTAGGCGAATCCGTAGATTTTCCAGATGTACCCCGCGTCGGAGCCCAGGGTGACGCGCCCACCGTGATTCTTGTAATCGTCCAGGAACGTCATCCAGATCCCGAAATTCCGGCGCCAGGCCACCTCGTGCGCGGTGGTCCAGTCGAACCAGTACGAGCCGTGCGCGTCACGCGAGGGCTGGAAGAAATCCCACAGCGCCGGGTGGGTGTAATCCGCATGCCAGTCCGCGTTCATCTCGCGCATCAGGTCGCGGCTGGCCTCGTAGATGGTCAGCGTCGGGTCGATGGTCAGACCCGCGGCAATCAGTTCATCGCGGACCCGCACCCAGGTATCCGAGCCCGGCGCCGCCGCCTGCGCCCACAGCCGCCCCGCCTCCCCGAAGCGGTGCTGCTCATTGGCATAGTTATACTCCGGCGGATAATCCTGGATGACCTGGTTTTCGAACATGGCCTCCGGCAGACCGTACCAATGTTCAATGGTGGTCAATCCCGCCCGCGCCGAGTCCAGAACGTTCCAGGTGACGACCTCCAACTGGGTGTGGTGCATGGCGGAGCCGAGACCGAGCTGGCGCGCCTCGTCCAGCGCGGCTTGCATGACCGGGCGCGGCGCGCCAAAAAACTTGACGCCGGCAGCACCGCGCGCGGCAACCTCCCGCACCCAGCGGCGCGCCTCCTCCGCATTCAGGATCGGCCCCTCGTGACCCTGGCCGAACACCACGTAGGGCACGATGCGGGGCGCTGAGATCTCGTTCCGGTCGCTGCGCTCGCGATGGCGCACGGTCCACTCCAGACCATTGCCGCTGCCCGGTTCCCGGATGGTCGTGATGCCATGGGCCAACCACAGCTTGGCGGCGTACTCCGCCGGCACGCCCTGCTCGTCGCCGCCGAAGTGCGCGTGCAGGTCCACGAAACCGGGCAGCAGGTAGTGGCCCGCCAGTTCCAGCACCCGGTCCCCCTCCTGGACCGGGATGCGGTTTTCGGGCGGCGTGGGGAACAGCACCCCGAGGTTGCGCAGCTCGGTAATGCGATTACCCTCGATGAGCACGTCCATGGGGCCGACGGGCGGTGCGCCCTCCCCGCTGATGACGGTCACCCCCCTCAAAAGCAGCCGCTCGAAGGGGCCTTCGCCCCGTGTGCGGTCCGGGGCCGGCTCGCTGGCAGCCCATGTCCAGGCGGGCAGGAGGACCAGTACCAGGAAAAACCGTAGTTTCATGTTTTGACAGTTGTTTTCGGCGCCAAAGAGCGTATGCTGATCCTAGGGTATCACTAGGAAGGTATGTTCTTGGAGTGCTACGTCATGGAAGACGTCATCGAGGAAGTGAAAGCTCCTAAACCGCAAACCGGGCAAGCCAACCCACACGGGCCAGAAACGGCGGATCGCGACCGGCCGGCCGCGCCGGAGACCGCCCAGGCGGGTCGGCGCACGGAAACACTCAGCACGGAAGACCGCGCCCAGGACCGCTGGTTCATGGAAGACCGCGGTAACCGGCGTGTACCGAAACGCCTGGATGTGCCAAACGAGGCCCTGGTGAGTGCCGCCGGCCCCCTGAAACTGACCGGCAACATCACGCTGATCGATGAGGCGGGCCAGACCCACTACGCCAATCACCTCACGCTGTGCCGCTGTGGCGCTTCGCGCAACAAGCCGTACTGTGACGATCAGCACATGGAAGTCGAATTCTTCGATTCCGGCAGCATCCCGCAGGCATCGGAATGCCGACAAATGGCCAATCCGCAGATGCTGACCGTCACCTGCATCAAGGACGGGCCGCTCAAGTACCAGGGATACCTGCGGGTCTACAATCGCAAGGGCCAGCAATGCCTGACCATGCAGGGCGCCCTGTGCCGCTGCGGGCGATCGACCAAGAAACCCTTCTGCGACTGCCGGTAAGCGCCGCACGACGAGGACCCGCAGTAGCGCATGGGGCCTGGTTGCCTCACCACAAGCGGGGCGGCACAATCGGCTCATGGATATTTTTCGGGTGTTCCAGATCGAGGCCGCGCACCGGCTCCCCAACGTGCCGGCCGGACACAAGTGTGCACGCCTGCACGGCCACTCCTTCCGCATCGAGGTGCACGTCTCCGGGGAGCCGGGACCGGAAAGCGGCTGGGTCATGGACTTCGCCGATATCCGGCGCGCCTTCCAGCCATTGTTCGAACAACTCGACCACCATTGCCTGAACGACATCGAGGGCCTGGACAACCCCACCTCGGAGCAGCTCGCACGCTGGATTTGGCAGCGCCTTGCCCCTGCGTTGCCGGCATTGACGAAGGTCGTGGTGCAGGAAACCTGCAATGCCGGCTGCATCTATCGGGGTGATTGAAGCCGATCCACAGCGGCAATTGGGCCCTAAACCGCTGTGGCACAAAAACAACAAATCTCCGGAATTCCAGCCCTGTAACACATTCGGCCAGCCCCGATGCCCGTCTCGACAGGCGATTTTCTCAAAGTTCTCAGGCGCTACGCCGGCCGGCACCGCCGAAGAGCGCCACGAGCCATCCCGATGCCCGTGTTGCGAACTTGCAACAGTCGCCCGACCACGCCCCAGATATGCCTATAACGCTTTGTAATATGGTATTTTTCTGCTAGCATTAACGCCCTTTTTCCAGGCGTGGAACGGTGTCTGCTGGGCGCATGAAAAACTCCGTGCACATCGCGATTTTCGCCTTGCTGGCCATGCCGCTGGCCGCGGCGGGCGCGCCGCTGGGTTACAGCGTCAATTCGGACGAGCCCGGCGGCGACAGCCTGTACGCCATCGACCTCGCCAACGGCAGCGAGACCGAAGTCGGCCAGGTTCTCTCCCTGGGGACGCCCCGCGTCGATATCGAGGGGCTGGCATTCGACCCATCCGGGCTGCTGTGGGCCGTCGACAACGAGAGCCACAAGCTGTTTCCCATCGATACCAGTACCGGCGAGGTCGTCGTGCTGAGCGAGGCCGGTATCCAGGGGCTCGACGCTCTGCCGGGACATGACTTCGGACTCACCTTCGCCTGTGACGGCACCCTGTACCTGACCTCTGTCCTGACGCAGTCGCTCTACACCCTGGCGCTGGATGGCACCGCCACGCTGATCGGGGCACCGGGCAATCTGGGCGTGAACATCAGCGCCATCGCCGCCTACGGCAGCCCGACCCAGTTGTTCGGACTGGGCAACGGCCTGCTCGCTGAGGGGGGGCCACAGGACAACCGCAGCCTGTACCGGATCGATACGGCCGATGGCACGGCCAGCCTGGTGGGCGAGATGGGGCCGGCCGCAGGCGATTATTTCGAGGCCGGGCTCAGCTTCGACGCCGGCGGGGCCCTGTGGGCTATCACCGACCGGCGCACCTCCACGGAAGAGCTCGGCAGCCAGGTGTTGAGCCTCGACACCGCAACCGGCGCGGCCACGCTGGTCAGCACCACCAGCGTCACGGGCTTCGAGAGCCTGGCCGTGGCTCCCCCCTCCGGCTGCGAGGCGAGCAGCCCACCGCCGCCGCCCACGCCACCGGTGCAGGCACCCGCCCCAGCGGGCAAAACGGTCGCCGTCCCCACCTTCGGCCCCGGCAGCCTGTGGCTCGCCATCTTCTCGCTGTTGCTTACGGGAGCCTGGGCACTGCGTCGCGGCAGCGGCTGAAACCCCACTCGAGGGCTGCGCCATGTCCCGGTGCGCCAACGCGATCCGAATACGCTAAACTGCGGTCATCACCATCGAATGTGGAGTAAGCGACATGGTCGGCGGCATTAGCGTATGGCAACTGTTGATCCTGCTCTTGATCGTGGTGCTGGTATTCGGCACCAAGCGTCTCCGGAACATTGGCAGCGACCTCGGCAGTGCGGTCAAGGGATTCCGCAAGGGCCTGGAAGAAGAGCCGGAAGCGAATGAGCCGGAGCAGCTGGGCGCCGACGCCATGCCATCCAGCAGCGCGGAGGAGATCGACCGGGAGCAGGAACCGGCCCCGCGGCCGCCCGGAAGCGATGTTTGATGTAGGCTTTGCCGAGATTTTCCTGCTGGCGTTGATCGGGCTGCTGGTACTGGGCCCGGAGCGGCTGCCGCGCGTGGCCCGAACCCTGGGCGGCCTGATGCGCAAGGCCCGCAGCAGCTGGATCACCCTGCGTCGTTCGATTGAAGCCGAACTCGCCGCGGCCGAGATCAAGGAGCCGCTCGAGTCTGCCGGCCAGGAGCTCAAGGACGTCGCCGAGCAACTGGAAGAGATGGGTGCCCCGCCGGGTGCGAGGGCGCAGGCCCGCCCGCCGGATGGCGCCGATGACTGATTACCCGGAGAGCGACCGCGAGCAGACGTTCCTGGAACATCTGGTGGAGTTGCGCAGCCGATTGATCAAGGCCTGCATCGCCATCCTGGTCGTGCTGCTGGCGCTACTGCCCTTCGCCCGGTATCTGTACAACTATATCGCCACCCCCATGCTGGCCCAGTTGCCGGCCGGCAGCAGCATGATCGCGATCGACGTGGCCTCGCCATTCCTGGCGCCGTTCAAGCTCAGCCTGTTGCTGGCGGTGATGATCGCCATGCCGTACATCCTCTACCAGCTGTGGGCCTTCGTGGCGCCGGCCCTGTTCCGGCACGAAAAGCGGCTGGCCCGGCCCCTGCTGTTCTCATCCGTGGCGCTGTTCTATCTCGGCTGCACCTTCGCCTATTTCGTCGTGTTTCCGCTGGTATTCGGGTTCATGATGCGGGTGGCGCCCGAGGGTGTGGCGGTGATGACCGATATCAATCGCTATCTGGATTTCGTGATCACGCTGTTCCTGGCCTTCGGCATCACCTTCGAGGTGCCCATCGCGACCATCATCCTGGTAGCCACCGGGATCACGTCCATCGAGAAGCTGGGCGCGATCAGGCCCTACATGATCGTCGGTGCGTTCGCGGTCGGCATGCTGCTGACGCCGCCGGATGTCATTTCACAGACCTTGCTGGCGCTGCCGATGTGGATCCTGTTCGAGGTGGGAATCCTGATGTCGCGCATCCTGCTGGCGGGCCCGCAGCGGGATCAGGCCACCAACTGATCGTCGGCTCGAGCCCCCTCATCGCCGGCCGCCGGGGGCAGCCCGAAGATGTCCTTGAAAGCGGCATATTGCGTGCCAAACACGAGCAACTGGAAGATCACCACCAGCAACAGGGTCACCAGCGCCAGCAGCGGGCTCATCGCGGATTCGCCCGCCGGCGCCACCAGCAGCACCCCGGTCAGCAGACCGGCGGGCATCGCGATGACCAGCAGCAGGAATCCGAGCAGCAACATCGGCCGCCAGTTGCGCAGCAGGCCCATCACCCCCGCGAGCATGGCCGCGGCCGCGGCCCGGTCGGCAAACCACACCAGCGGCACCGCGAAATAGCTGACGCAGCCACCGAGCAGCATGCCCGCCAACACCGCCAGCACCATGCGCTGACGCAGGGCCGGGTCCAGTTCCTGAACGGCGCTGACGTCACCCTGCTCGAGCCGGGTGATGAGCGCCTCATCCAACACCAGGGGCGCGCCGGCCAAACCGATCATCACGGCGATAATGGCCAGGGCCAGCACCAGGGCGCCCAGCGCCAGCAGGCGCAACAACCGCGGACCCGAGGTGAAGGCCGCGAACAGGGCCGTCAGCGGCGGGCGCAGGCCGCGGTCCACGACCCACATGACGTGCAGCATGCCCGCCGTGAGGGCCGGGATCGACAGGATCAGGATGAGCCCCAACAGCCCGGACTGCGCGAGGCCCATGAGGAACTGCAGGATCAGGCCGAACAACAGCAGCCGCGCCGGCTGGCGCCGGATCAGCATCAGCCCGCCGGTGAGCCAGGCCACTCCCCGCAGGGTCGGCAGTCGCTGGATATCGCCCGCCACGCTCAGTCCCCTACGTTGGCGAAGCTGAGTGCGTCGCGGTCCCAGGCCTGTGCGCCATGCAACGCCTCCACCACCTCTTCCGGTTCCCGCACCACGTTCCACATGCGGGCATGCGCTTCGCCCATGAACCGCTCGCGCACGCTGTGCTCGAGAAAATCCAGGAAGCGATCGTAAAAGCCGTTGGTATTGACCAGCACCACCGGACCCAGCCACAAGCCGAGGCGCTTGAGGGTCAGGGCCTCGAAAACCTCCTCGTAGGTGCCGCAACCCCCGGGCAGCGTCACGACGGCATCGGATTCCTCCAGCATGCGGTGTTTGCGGGTGCGCATGTCCGCGACGATCTCCAGGCCGGTGAGCCCGGCATGGCTGAGCTCCAGTTCCTGCAGGAATGACGGCACGATCCCGTATACCTGGGCCCCGCGGGAGAGCGCGCCGTCGGCCATGGCCCCCATCAGGCCGGCGCCGCCGCCGCCGAAAACAATGGTCTTGCCCGCTTCCGCCAGCACCTCGCCGACGCGGGTGGCAGCCTGATAGTAAGCGGGCGCGAGGGCGCGGCTGGAGGCCGCGTAGACCGTCACGCGGTGGATGCCCCGGGGGCCGGCTTGATGATTCAGGTGCTCGGTTTGCATTGCGCTTATTGTAGTATGAACAGCGTGTGAGTAACCCCGGTGCGAGTGACGGCACGCGCCGATCCCCGGCAGCAAAACGGAAGCAGTCCAGTGGCCTACAACCGCGTCATGCAGCCACCAGCCTCGATCGCGATCATCATCGCCTGCGCCGCGGTGTTCCTGTTGAACAACCTGTCACCGGCGCTCGCCCTGTGGCCGCTGCAAAGCGGTCACTTCGGGCCCTGGCAATTGCTGAGCTACGCATTCCTGCACGGCGGCCTCAACCACATCTTCTTCAACATGTTCGCCCTGTGGATGTTCGGCCTGCCGCTGGAGCGCGCCTGGGGCAGCCAGCGGTTCCTGCTGTACTACCTGGTGTGCATCCTCGGTGCCGCGATCACGCAGCTGGTGGTGCAGCAACTCAGTGGTGACTTCTATCCGACCATCGGTGCCTCCGGGGCAGTGTTCGGTTTGCTGCTGGCGTACGGCGTCATGTGGCCCGAAAACCGCATCCTGCTCCTGTTCTTCCCCGTGCCGGTGAAGGCCAAGTGGTTCGTGCTGATTTACGGCGCCATCGAGCTGGTCTTCGGCGTCACCCAGGCCATGCCGCAGATCGCGCACTTCGCCCACCTGGGCGGCCTGTTCTTCGGTGCCGGCCTGCTGTGGCGCTGGGGATGGCGCCCGGGCATGACCTGGCGCCGTTGACCGCCCAGGCGCGGCCGACGGTCGCGCGCATTACAGTGGTCGACCGCTGCCGGTAGAATGGGTGCCCCATCATCGACGGACAGTGACATGAGCAAGACCCACCCGGTCATCCCCGCCGCGGCGGCGCGGGCCCATATGGATGCGGACCAGTACCGCGAGGCCTATGCGCGTTCACTCGAGGACAACGAGGGCTTCTGGGCGGAGCAGGCGCAACGCCTGGAGTGGGCCCGGCCCCCTTCCCGCATCCGGGACGTGTCCTGGGATGCGGCCGACCTCCACATCCGCTGGTTCGAGGACGGCACCCTGAACGCGTGCCACAACTGCATTGACCGTCATCTCGATGCGCGGGGCGAGCAGACCGCCATCATCTGGGAGGGCGACGACCCCTCGCGCGACGAACACATCAGCTACCGGCAACTGCACCAGCGGGTGTGCCGGATGGCCAACGTGCTCAAGGCGCTGGGCGCGCGGCGCGGCGACCGGGTAACGATCTACATGCCGATGATTCCCGAGGCGGCCATCGCCATGCTCGCCTGTGCGCGCATCGGCGCGGTGCACTCGGTGGTGTTCGGCGGTTTCTCGCCCGACGCCCTGGCCGGGCGCATCATCGACTGCGAGTCCACCCTGCTGATCACGGCCGACCAGGGTGTGCGCGGGGGCAGGATCGTACCGCTCAAGAACAACGTGGACGAGGCCCTGGGACGGCCCGGCGTGTCGGACTTCATGCGCTCGGTGCTGGTGGTGCGCAACACGGGCAACGAGGTGTCCATGGAGCCCGGCCGCGATCACTGGCTGCACGAGCGTGAGCAATCGGTCGATGACGACTGCCCTGCCGAGGAGATGAACGCGGAAGACCCCCTGTTCATCCTTTACACCTCGGGCTCCACGGGCAAGCCCAAGGGCGTCCTGCACACCACCGGCGGCTATCTGGTCTATGCCTCCTACACCCACGAGCTGGTTTTCGATTACCACGATGGCGATATCTACTGGTGCACCGCGGATGTCGGCTGGGTGACCGGGCACAGCTACATCGTCTATGGGCCGCTGGCCAACGGCGCCACCACCCTGATGTTCGAGGGCGTGCCCAACTACCCGGACGCCAGCCGCTTCTGGCAGGTGTGCGACAAGCACCAGGTCAACATCTGCTACACCGCGCCCACCGCCATCCGCGCCCTGATGCGCGAAGGCGAGGAGCCGGTCAGGCGCACCTCGCGGCAATCCCTGCGCCTGCTGGGATCGGTGGGCGAGCCGATCAACCCGGAGGCCTGGGAGTGGTACTACCAGGTGGTCGGCGACGCGCGCTGCCCGATCGTCGATACCTGGTGGCAGACCGAGACCGGCGGCATTCTGATCACCCCGCTGCCGGGCGCGACCCCGATGAAGCCGGGCTCGGCCAGTTTTCCCCTGCCGGGCATCGAGCCGGCGCTGGTGGATGGCGAGGGCCGCGAACTCGCCGGCGAGGCCGAGGGCCAACTGGTGATCAAGCAGAGCTGGCCGGGGCAGATGCGCACCGTGTACGGCGATCACCAGCGTTTCGTGGAAACCTATTTCTCGCAGTATCCGGGCCGTTACTTCACCGGCGACGGCTGCCGCCGCGACGAGGACGGCTACTACTGGATCACCGGCCGGGTGGACGACGTGCTCAACGTCTCCGGGCACCGGATGGGCACCGCCGAGGTGGAGAGCGCGCTGGTGGCCCACCCGCTGGTGGCCGAGGCCGCGGTGGTCGGCTTTCCGCACGAGATCAAGGG
>JABAHR010009949.1_pt2 | contig 11654 bp, 11 predicted proteins | sample 7062101 | NCBI WGS metagenome assembly JABAHR01 (sample SAMN14534553, study PRJNA622989) | marine sediment metagenome | biome: marine biome [ENVO:00000428]; feature: marine pelagic biome [ENVO:01000023]; material: deep marine sediment [ENVO:00002113] | place: India: Gulf of Kutch | collected...
TCCCTTGACAGAAGGGCTATGATTAAACTTAAAATGGGCGCTTAAAAAAATCAAAAGTGTGAACATATGACTGAATTTAAATATTCCAACATTGAAAAGGAAATGCAGGCTTACGGGTTTGACGGGGTTGTCAAAAGCCATTGCCGAATGTGTCATGGCGGCTGCGGTGTTCTGGTCTATACCAAAAACGGCAAAGTTGCCAAGATCGCCGGTGATCCGGATTGCCCCATTAATCACGGCACCCTTTGCAGCAAGGGGCTTGCGTCCGCCCAGCTGGTCTATCATCCGGATCGATTAACCTATCCGGTTCGGAGAGTCGGGTCTAAGGCCAGCGGCAGATGGGAGCGGATTTCGTGGGATGAAGCCCTGGATCACATCGCTGACAAGATTATTCGTTATAAAACCGAATTCGGGGCTGAATCGATCGTCATGGGTTACGGCACGGGTAGGGAGAACGAGGCGGTCATTTATCGTTTTGCCAACCTTTTGGGGAGCCCCAACGTTCTGACCGCCGGCCACTTTTGCTATGGCCCGCGAATTGCTACCAGCATCATCACCTGCGGAACGAACCCCATTGTCGATTATGAGAACCACCCCCGATGCATCATGGTCTGGGGCAACAATCTGGTGATCAGCAATCCGGATTGTTACAAGGGGGAACCGTTTTCTGTCAGTCTGAATAAAGGCGCTAAACTTATTGCGGTTGACCCGCGCCTAACCCGCATCGCAGCTCGCGCTGATGTATGGTTACAGCTCAGACCCGGAACGGATGCCGCCCTTGCCCTGGGAATTTTAAATGTGATTGTGAATGAGGAACTCTATGATCGGGAATTTGTGGAAAATTTCGTGTACGGCTGGGAACCTTTTGTCAAGCGGGTCAACGAATACCCATTAGAGAAGGTCGCTGAAATTACCTGGGTTCCCAAAGAGAAAATCCAGCAGGCCGCACGGCTGTTCGCGGCCACCAAACCCGCAGCGATTCAGTGGGGGGTGGCCATTGAACAGCAGATCAATTGTGCCGACAACGACCGTTTGCTGATGGCGCTTATGGGAATCACCGGAAACATTGATGTGCCCGGCGGGCAGGTCTTGTTTCAGACGCCGAGAATCCGGAACGTCGGCTATTTCGGTGCCCACCGGATGTTGCCGGACATACAGCGTGAAAAACGTTTAGGCGGTGATCGGTTCCGCCTGGCCGGCAATTTCGCCATCATCAATCCAAAATGCGTCTGGGACGCCATCCTCGAAGAAAGGCCCTATCCGGTAAAAATGCTTTTTTTTATCAGCTCAAATCCCGTTCTGACCCGGGCCAATGCCCAAGAGGTTTACCGGGCGCTTGAAAAAGTGGATTTCATGGCGGTTTCTGATTTTTTTATGACCCCGACGGCCGAACTGGCCGATATTGTGCTGCCGGCGGCCACCTGGCTTGAAATGGACTACATCGGAGATTACTGGAAACGACACGGTTACATTTTACCCAGACGTAAGGTCGTTCAGGTGGGGGAATGCCGGTCCGATCATGAAATGCTCAATGATCTGGCCCATCGCGTGGGGCAGGGGGAGCACTGGTGGGATGATTTCGAGCAGGCGCTGGATTGGATACTGGAACCGCTGGGGATTACATGGCAGGATTTCAAGAAGATGGACTACGTTCGCGGCGAGGTGATCAACCAAAAGTATAAAGTAAAGGGATTCAGCACACCGAGCCGAAAGTTTGAGCTGTATTCCACCTTGCTTGAAAAATGGGGTTATGATCCCCTTCCACAACACCGGGAACCACCGGAAAGTCCCTACAGTACACCCGATCGCTTCAAAGATTATCCGTATATTCTGATTACCGGACGGAGACAGCCCGGTTTTTTTCACACGGAAAACAGACAGATCTCATGGCTGCGCGAGCTCCACCCACAGCCAACCGTGGAAATCCATCCTCAGACCGCCCAAAAGGAAGGTATCCTTGAGGGAGATTGGGTGGTTATTGAATCTCCCCGGGGTAAGATCAGACAACGCGCCAAATTATTTGAAGGCATGGATCCCAGAGTTGTTTCAGCCGAACATGCCTGGTGGTTTCCGGAGAAAAAAAGTCCCACTTACGGGTGGGATGAATCCAACATTAATATTTTGACTGACAATGCATACGAGACCTGTGATCCCGCCATGGGCGCAACCCATGTCAGGACGCTTCTTTGCCGAATATATCCTGAAAATCAAGGAGCGGGCTTATGAAAACCTATATTCTGGAAATCGACCACGAAGCCTGCTGGGGTTGTAAGACCTGCGAAGTTGCTTGCAAACAAGAAAACAGGGCAGCTGATGGGATCAAGCTCATTTCTGTCTCGGAAAAGGGGCCCGGAATGATNNGCTGAACCGCCCTGTGCCGATGTCTGCTCCGAAGAGGCGATTGTCAAGCGATCCGACGGCATGGTGGTCATGGATTATGATCTGTGTATCGGTTGTCGGCTATGTATCGAGGCATGTCCGTATGATGTCATTGAATTTGACGATGACAAAGACATTGCCCAAAAGTGCAATCTTTGCCATCATCGGATTGAAAGCGGCCTTATTCCCGCTTGTGCGGATAATGTCTGTCCGGCGCACTGCATATATTTTTCAATTAATGATACGGCCCCCTCTTGATTTTATCCTTGCAACAAAACCAAGAGGGCAATAGAGTTGCCATATCAGGGTACCCTGTTCAAGAGGATTGCGAGATGACAGAAAAAAACCGCCATAACCTTAAAATCGATCAACTGCCTGACGATGACCTCAACGCAAGAATCGGTGTGTTGACCCGACGGGAAGTTGAAGCCCGCATTCTGGCGCCGGTCATTGATGCCTTAAGCCACAAATTTGGACAGGATAAAGTGCTGGAAATTGTCCGTGAGACCGTCATCCAGATTGCCGCTGATCAGGGGGCCGACCTGGCCGAACACATGGGCGGCAATTCTCTGCAACACTTTGCCGACTCGCTTCAATATTGGACAAAAGATAACGCACTGGAAATTGAAATTGTTGAGCAAACTGAAGAATCCTTTATATTTAATGTTCGGCGCTGTCGTTACGCCGAACTTTATAACAAACTAGGCGTTTCCAGGTACGGTACCATTTTTTCGTGCGCGCGTGATTTTGCCTTGATTAACGGATTTAACGAAAAAATCAGTTTGCGAAGAACCCAGACAATTATGGAAGGAACGGATCACTGCGATTTTTGTTACACAGCCAAAAAAGGAAGCTGAAATGGTCAAATTTATAGTTAAATTTGTAGTTCTGATGTTACTGCTGATGGGATGTGCCGGTCTTGATTTGGAAAAAGAAAATTGGAAGAAGTTTGAGCAGACCTCCAAGGCGTATCTTCTGTCATATCGCTGGGGAGACTATGATTTGGTCTATGGTTTTAAAAAACCGCCGAAAATTAATGAGCAAGCACCGGATGTTCGGGACTTCAGTGACCTCAGGGTAACATCTTACAAAGTCAAACAGACGATTATGTCAGAAGATGAAACGGTCGTTGTCCAAATCGTCGATTTCGAGTACTACCGGACGCGAGATATAACCGTGAGAACCCTCACCGATCGCCAAAGATGGGAATATGACAAAGAAAAGGAAAGATGGTATCTTACCAGTGATTTGCCGCGCTTCGAGTAAATCTTGAAAGTATTTTCGATGCATGAGAGGAACCTGTCGACGGGATGTATTTCTGACAGGCGATTTAAGCCAATTTGATTATCGCTAAGATATTTAAATTGAGCGATGGGTGGGCTGTGTTTATTTAGTGCGGGAGCGGAAGCGAAATGGTTGATTTCTTAAGTTCTCTGGTGCTGATCGGGTTAATCGGCCAGGCAGCGATTGGTTTAGGCTATTTGATTTCATCGATCCGGGAGCAGGAAAAGCGAGCATCATTTTTTGCCGGCCTGCAATTTTTGGGGATGTCGGGTGCCCTGATTCTGTTTGTTTACTGGTGGGCAAGTGGTTTTCTGGCAACGGGTTCCGGGGTCGGCATGGTCATTTGTCTGCTTGCCGGAGGAATTGCCGTTGCGGTTCTGCTCATCCGCAAAACACCCGCCAATCAAAAAGCGCTGGAAGGCGCCAAAGGCCTGATCACCGGAGATGTAAAACGATTCGATGAACGCGACATCGTGTTTGCCAGAAACCGATCAATTCGACCGGAATTTGAAGAGTATAAAACGTATTATGAGATGCGTCCCGAATACGAGGAATCCGACGCTGCCCGCAGAAAACTGGGCGGGCCGCTGGGACACCCCGGCACGATCGACAGGCCCGGGGAGCGGCCCAACATTGCCGCAACCTTTTCATCCCAGGGCATCGCCACGCACCTGTCTCCCCCGGAAGCTTACCAGCCCGCTGCCCACCCCGCATGCAAAGGCCAGCGGGTTGAAATGAGCCCGCAGGAAGCCAGTCAGCGGGTTCGGGGATATACCCTGAATATCGGCGCCAAGCTGGTGGGGATCACCGAAATCAACCCACTGTGGGTGTATTCCCACCGGGGAGAGATTTTTCGTGAAAACTGGGAGGACTGGGGCCAAGCGATTGAGGTTCAGCATAAATATGCTGTGGTCTTTGCCACCGAGATGGCATTTGAGCTCGTCGGAACCGCACCTCATACCCCAACCGTTATTGCCAGTATGAGCAATTATGCCGAAGACGCGTTTATTGCCACCCAGCTGGCAGCTTATATTGCCAACCTGGGCTATTCAGCCACGGCCAATCACCTGCGGCATTACGATACCCTGTTGGTTCCGCTGGCGGTGGATGCCGGTCTGGGTGAAGTCGGCAGGCTGGGGTATTTGATGACCAAAGATTATGGGCCCCGCATCAGATTGAGTGCCGTTACCACCGATCTTCCCCTTGTGACGAACAGCCCGGTTGATATCGGTGTCGAACATTTTTGTAAAATCTGTAAAAAGTGTGCGAATTGCTGCCCTTCGAACTCCATTCCTCTGGATGACCCGGCCGAAGTCAACGGCACCCTGCGGTGGAAACTGAATGCGGAAACCTGCTTTGACTACTGGGGCAAAGTCGGTACCGATTGCAACGTCTGTATGCGCGTGTGCCCCTGGAGCCATGCCAACACCTTTCCCCATAAGATCATCAGGTCATTAATTACCCGCAACCACCTTTCGAGAACTCTCTTTAATCTGATGGATGTCATATTTTACGGGACCCAGCCTAAACCGAAACCGGCGCCCGAATGGGCTCAATTTAATTCGTAAAAATGAATCAAAGGATTTTTGATGCCACCTAAACAAAAATATTGGAATCCGGTTTTGGAGACGCTTGCACCGGAAAAAATCAGACAGCTGCAGCTGAGCAAATTTAAAAAAATCTTCAGGTGGGCCTACGAACACTCCACATTCCACCGGCGCCTGTATGATAGTGCCGGTATCAAGCCGGAAGACCTGCAGTCGTTTGAAGACGTTCAACGCGTTCCTAAAGTGGAAAAGTCCATGATGCGGGATATTCAGCGCAAAGCACCGTTTCCTTACGGCGAGGCCCTCTGCGTGCCTTTAGACGAGGTGACCATATTTCGCCAGACCAGCGGCACCACCGGCCAACCTGTTTACCAACCCGACACCTGGCAGGATTGGGAATGGTGGATGGAGTGCTGGTCCTATATCCTCTGGGCCCAGGGATACCGCCCGCAGGACCGGGTGTTTATCCCTTTCGGCTATAATATATTTGTGGCCTTCTGGGCCGGTCATTATGCGGCTGAAAAGATCGGCTGCGAGGTGATACCCGGAGGGGTGCTGGATACCAAGGCGCGGATTTTAAAGATTCAGGAACTGCAGGCGACCGCCATGATGGGAACTCCCACCTATATTCTGGGCATGGCCGAAACCGCCCGCATGAAAATGGATATCGATCCGGCCGCATTGCCGATCAACAAAATTACCTGTGCCGGTGAATGCGGTGCCAGCATCCCCAGCACCAAAAAGCGACTGGAGGAGGCCTGGGGGGCCAAGGTTTACGATCACGCCGGCGCAACCGAAATCGGGGCCTGGTCATTTGAGTGTGCCGATCAGCCCGGCGGCATGCATGTCAATGAAGCGCTGTTTCTGGTGGAAATCGAAGATGTCGAAACCGGCGAGATCATTGAAGCGCCCGGGCGCAGGGGCAAAATGGTGATTACCGCCCTGGACCGTATGGCCCAGCCCTGTGTTCGGTTTGACTCCAAAGATGTCATCGAATGGGCAGCCCAGCCCTGTTCCTGCGGTCGAACGTCGCGTTTGATCAAGGGCGGTGTGGTGGGCCGGGCGGATGATATCACCAAGGTCAAAGGGGTGCTGCTGGCGCCTTCGGCGATTGAAGAGGTGGTGCGCAGCATCGACGGTTTGGGTGATGAATATGAGGTCATCGTCGAAAAAGAAGGCGATACGGATCGGATCAAACTCAGGGTGGAGGTCCTGCCGGAAGCCGAGGATCAATGCCGGTTGATCGAGGCCGAGTTAGTCGATCAGCTGAGACTTAAGACCAATCTGCGTTATGATATCGAGGTTTGCGGTTGTGAGACGCTGCCGAGGTATGAGGTTAAGGCCAAGCGTTTTAAAGACTTACGCAAAAAACCATAAAATCGATCTTTTTTTCAGCGCAGAGACTCTTTTTGGTTTTCGCCATAAGGTCGAAACGCAAAAAAATCATCGGCGGTTATTTTACTGGGATCTGAATAACTAAGATAAGGAAACACCATGGCACCCAAAATCGATTTACACCAAATCAATGATAAAATTCAGCTGATGAAGAAAACGGCTGAGGAACTCAATCACATCGGGACAGATTTTCCGGCGATTGCCCGCAACACTGTGCGCATACTGGCCAGTGTCAAGATGCTGGAAATCAATATATCGGATTTAATTGAATTGTGATAATTGCCGCTTATCACTCACTGCCCATGTTTAATTTGAAAATACACTCACTGCCTTATGGCGTAATGGTATTTAATGAACTGGGAACAATTTACTCAAGAACTGTTTAGACTGGCTGAACCGTACCTGAAAGTAAGGGATGATTTTCTTCATACCCGGGTTGCGCATCAATACGCCGTGAATCTCCTTGAAAAAGAAGGGGGCGACAAAAAGATCGTTGAACCCGCCGTTATTCTCCACGATGTTGGCTGGTCCCGGCTAAAACCCGAGGAGATAAAGATCGCCTTTGGCGTCCATGCCAGAGGTGAAAAAGCAAAACAGCTCAATCGTATCCACGAAATAGAGGGAGCCAAAATCGCAAGAGAGATTCTGGCAACACTGGATTATGACCGATCCTGCACCGATGAAATCGCCCGCATTATCGAAAGCCATGATTCCGGAAAAAATCCGCAAACGCTTGAAGAGAAACTGGTCAAGGATGCGGATAGGCTCTGGCGCGTTTCCAAGGTTGGATATTACCATGAGATGGAGCGCCAGAATACGACCCATGAAGTCAGATACGCTTTTTTAACCCGGAATATGGGTAAATGGTTTTTTACCAGGACGGCCAAGGAGTTGGCAAATAGAGAACTTCAAGAGCGTGTCAAAGAACATGGTGATAAAAGAGGAGAGCGAAATTGAGTGGCCATCGATAATAGGTGGGTAAGCGTCTGGAGGTTTTTATGCCGCATATACTGGGATCCAACGAACTGCTGGAGGATGTTCATAAAAGGGAATTGTGCATCGGCTGCGGCGCCTGTGTGGATATTTGTCCCTATTTTAAAAATTATAAAGGCAAGACGGCCCAGCTGTTTCCGTGTACCCTGGAACAGGGCCGCTGCTATGCCTATTGCCCCAAGGCCGAAGTTGATCTGGATGCGCTTTCACAGCAAATTCGCAATGTGCCTTATGACGGCAGCCCCCTGGGAGACTGTCGAAAGGTGCTGGCGGCCCGGGCCGGAAGCAAACTAAAAAAGGGTGCGTTTCAATCCGGTGGCACGGTCACAGCCCTGCTTACCTTTGCGTTGAAGACCGGTTTGATCGACGCAGCCGCACTGACGGACCGCAAGGACTTGACCCCGGTACCCCGCATTGTGACCGATTGGCAGGATGTTGTGGGATGCGCCAGCTCGAAATTCATGGCCGCCCCTACCTTATCGTCGGTAAATCTGGCGGTGCGGCAAGGCTACCAGAGCATCGGGGTCGTGGGAACCCCCTGCCAGATGGTGGCTGTGGCCCAGATGAAGTCCAATCCCATCGGAGAAGAGGCCCATAAAGTTCCCCTGTCGCTTACGGTGGGCCTGTTCTGCAACTGGTCTCTGGATACCCGGCGATTGATCGATTTGCTGTCGGAAAAACTGGATATATCCGGTATCGTGGGGATGGACATTCCGCCGCCGCCGGCCAATGTCCTGGTTCTGGATACGGATAACGGCAGGGTGGAGATTTCGCTTTCCGAAATCAAACCGCTGATTCCGCATACCTGCTTTATCTGTCCGGACATGACTTCGGAGCTGGCCGATGTTTCGGTGGGCATGTTTGAAGGGCGGCCGGGATGGAACACCCTGATCCTGCGTTCCGCCACGGGCGCTGAACTTGTTGAGAACGCCCGCAGGGAAGGCTTTCTCGAAACCGAAGATTTTCCGGAAGAAAATCTGAAACACCTGTCCAAAGCGGCGGGTGACAAGAAAGATCGATCCCTGCGAACGCTGATCCGCAGGGAATTGATTAATAACAAAGGAGAACAACGCGCTGCGGTGCGAATACCGCAGAAAGTTGTCGATAAAATTTTAAAGAAAGGTTAGCCTGTTGAGCCCGTTGCCCGTTAACAAATGGAAACGAAGATTCTTTTAACCGGCCAAACGGGAAACGGGCAAACCGGATAACCCGAGTATTTTTTAACGGAGGCATAATGTCGATAATATCATTGGGCCGGGAAGGGGAGCGGCACCTGGTCATGGGCAACGAGGCCATCGCCCGCGGGGCTCTGGAGGCCGGTGTCAGTGTCGCCACCGGTTATCCCGGGACGCCTTCATCCGAAATCATCGAAACCCTGGCAAAGGTTTCAAAAGACCAGAATCTTTACGTGGAATGGTCGGTGAACGAAAAAGTGGCCATGGAGGTGGCTGCCGCCGCTTCCTTTGCCGGTCTGAGATCGCTGTGCGTCATGAAGCAAAACGGCGTCAACGTGGGATCGGATTTTCTTTTGCATCTTGCGCTGACGGGCGTCCGGGGGGGTATGGTTCTGGTACACTGCGATGATCCCGGTGCGCTTTCCAGTGCCAATGAGGGGGAATCCAGGCATTTTGCGCGGATGCTGGAACTCCCGCTGCTGGAACCCGGTGATTTCCAGGAAGCCAAAGATATGATTAAAGCCGCCTTTGAGCTCTCCGAAGAAATACACAATGTCGTCATGGTTCGCAGTGTGACCCGCCTGTCCCATGCCAGTGGCAACGTGGTTTTCGGAGAGCTTGAACCAACGGAGAAAAAGGCCTTTTTTAAACACAGCGGATTTATACTGGACCCCCTGGAAGGTCCCATGTCCAGCCTGCCGGTGCCTTATCGGCACGAAAAACAGCAAGAAAAATTAGAACAGGCCACTGCCTGGTTTGAAGAATCTGGGTTCAATTCCTACAGCGGCCCTGAGGCGCCGGAGGTCTTGTTGATTACCAGCAGCGCCTGTTATCTTTACAGCAAAGAAGCCATCAGCCTTTTGGGTGCAGCCGATCGCGTCGGCTTGTTGAAATTGGGTACAACCTGGCCTTTGCCGCCCAAGTTGGTTGAGAAACACCTCGGTAACACAGACAAGATTCTGATTGTCGAAGAAGTCATTCCGTTCCTCGAAGAAAATATCAAAATCCTGGCGGCTGAGCTGGCATCCGAGATTGGCCCCAAAACTTTTTTTGGCAAACGCACGGGCGATATCCCCGCCACCAATGAGATGAATCCGGATCTGGTGGCGGCGGCCGTATCCAGGATTTTAGATGTGGATTACCAGGCCGTACCCGAATCGTATGCCAAAAGATCCCAGGAAGTAGTTCTTTCAGGGGCCCCTGGCCGCGATATGACGTTTTGCGCCGGATGCCCCCATCGGGCCTCGTTCTGGTCTATCCACAATACCTTGCAGATGGACGGTCGGGAAGGCTTTGTCTGCGGTGATATCGGCTGCTATTCTCTGGCCGTCCTTCCCACCGGCTTCAGTACATTGAAGACGCTGCATGCCATGGGGAGCGGCGTCGGTCTCGCCAGCGGTTTTGGCAAACTGGGTCAATTCGGCATGAATCAACCCGTTCTGGCCACCGTGGGGGATTCCACTTTTTTCCATGCGGTCCTGCCGGCCCTGGTCAACGCCATTCACCACCAATCGGATATCACCATTGTGGTGCTGGATAACAGCGGAACAGCCATGACCGGTTTTCAGCCCCATCCGGGGCTGCCGGTGGATGCCGGCGGCGATGAAGTCCCGGCCCTGGACGTGGCCAAAATATGTGAGGCCATGGGCGCCACGGTAAGAATCAGCGACCCCTTTGATATCGAAAAAACCCGGCAAACCATTTTTGAGCTTTTCGAGATCAAAGGCCTCAAGGTCCTGGTGTTGAAACAGATTTGTGCGCTGAGTCCGGAGAAGAAGGCCCAAAAAATGTTTGATGTGTCCGTGGATGAAAATATTTGTCTGGGGCAAGACTGCGGATGCAATCAACTGTGTACCCGGATATTCAAATGCCCCGGTCTGAATTGGGACAAAGATAAGGGGGTTTCTCGAATCGATGAAGTCATCTGCGTCGGCTGCGGAGTGTGCGCATCGATCTGCCCCTCGGGCGCAATCCAGAAAAAGGAGGTGGCCTAATCCATGAAAAATGCAAGCCTGCCATATGATCCTTATAATGTGATCATCACCGGTGTCGGCGGGCAGGGCAATGTGATGGCCTCCCGAGTTGTCGGCAACATGCTGTCCCGCCAGAACTTGAATGTCACCATTGGCGAAACCTTCGGCGCTTCCCAGCGCGGCGGGTCGGTGATGAGTCATTTGCGTATATCTGCGGAGTCTTACTGGTCGCCGCAGATTCCCAAAGGCAAGTGCCACCTGGTCATTTCCTTAGAACCCACCGAAGCCATCCGGGTGTTGATGAACTACGGAAACCCAAACGTGAGGGTTCTCTGCAATACGCGACCGGTGCACGCCATCGGCGTGATTTCCGGTGAGCACCGCTACCCGTCTCTGGACGAGATTAAATCATGGATAGAAGAATTGTCTGAAGATTGCTGGTTTTTAGAGGCCACTGAAAGGGCCCTGGAGCTGGGAAATCCAATTCTGGGCAACATTATGATGATCGGCGCTGCCGCCGGCATCAACGCATTGCCGCTGGATAGAGAGGACTTTAAAGCCGCCATCAGCCAAACCCTGTCCGGCGATAAGCTGGCGCTAAACCTTAAGGCCTATGATCTGGGCGTCAATATGGTTCAATAGCTTTCCATAAAATAGTTAAAAAAATAAAAGCTAGTTTAAGCGACATTAAGCGAGTTTTTGTACAGTCCTGGCTGCATATTCGCATATCAGCTGTATATGAATCCAATATCCCTTAAAACGCCCATTTTACCCCCCAAATGCCAGTTCTAAGCCGATTCGACTCGATAAGTGGCTATTTTATATAATTATCAATCGGTTACTCAGGTCCGACCCCCTTATTTATCTCAAAATAGCACGCATTAATTTGAAAATTTCGGCGATACTTG
>JABAHR010000931.1_pt1 | contig 11630 bp, 10 predicted proteins | sample 7062101 | NCBI WGS metagenome assembly JABAHR01 (sample SAMN14534553, study PRJNA622989) | marine sediment metagenome | biome: marine biome [ENVO:00000428]; feature: marine pelagic biome [ENVO:01000023]; material: deep marine sediment [ENVO:00002113] | place: India: Gulf of Kutch | collected...
TTCGGGGTCACGGTGGTGTTGTTCAACGCGGTGCGCGCACCACTGGTCATCTGGGCCTGCGTGCCGCTGGCCATCATCGGTGTCACGGTGGGCCTGCTGGTGATGAACAAGCCATTCGGTTTCATGGCGTTGCTGGGACTGCTGAGCCTGTCTGGGATGCTCCTGAAAAACGGCATCGTGCTGCTGGACCAGATCAACACCGAACTGGCGGCCGGCAAGGAGCCCTACCAGGCCGTGTTCGACTCCGGTGTGAGCCGCGTGCGGCCGGTTTCCATGGCCGCGATCACCACCATCCTCGGCATGATTCCCCTGCTGGCCGATGCCTTCTTCGAGAGCATGGCTGCGACCATCATGTTCGGGCTCGGGTTCGCTACCGTGCTGACCCTGATCGTGGTGCCGATGTTCTACGCCATGTTCCACGGCTACCGTTACCGCCCGTTGTCCGAACTGCAGGGCTGAAGGTCGTCACTGCGCGCCGACCGGGCGCGCGCTGCCGACCAGGCTGGCGACCTGAATCAGCAATCGCTCGGGCAGCTCCAGCTCGGCGTACTGCGCTCGCACTCGTTGCGCCAGTTCCGGCTGATTGGTGATGACGCCGTCGGCGCCGCGCGTCATCAGGGCCGCCATCGAAACCGGGTCGTCGACTGTCCAGGCAATGACCTCGCGCCCGGCGCGATGCGCCGCGAGGATAAACGCGCGGCGCGCCAGGCGCGCATTCACGGCCAGGAAATCGACTTCCAGGCGCATGACGTCGCCGATCGCCACCGACAGCAGCAAGCCGGCCTTGAACTCCGGGCGTAATGACTTGAGCCGGCGGATGCCGGGGTAGCTGAGCGACATCAGCATCACCTCGTCGCCGCCCATGTCTGCGGCGTCCACCAGGGCCATGACGCGCTCCTCGAGGCGCGACTCCCGCCCATGGTATTTCAACTCGATGAGCACCCCTACCCGCCCCCGGCACAGGGCCAGCACCTGTTGCAGCGATGGCACGCGCTGCTGGCCGAAGGCGGGGTCTTTCCACGACCCGATGTCCACCGTCTGCAGATGCGCCAAGGGCGTGTCGAAAACCTGCAGGGGCACGCCGCCCACCCGTTTGAGGTCGCGGTCGTGAATCACCACGATCTCCCCGTGCCGGTTCTCATGCACATCGATCTCGACCCAATCAGACCCCTGGGCAATGGCCAGCTCGATCGCCGCCAGGCTGTTCTCCGGCGCATCCGCCGACGCGCCGCGATGGGCCACGACCTGGGTCAGCGCGCGGTCGTCAAACCGCGCCAGGGCGACGCGCAACACGCCGGCCGCCACCAGCAGCGCAGCACTGAGTGCGGCCGCCAGCAGGGCGGCGGGAATGCGCCATCTGCGCGCGCCAAAGCCGCCGATCGAGGGCGCGGGCACGGCGCTGGGGCGGGTGGAGGCCAGGGTGAGGAAGAAATACAGAATCAGCAGGCTGAGCGCGGCGCTGCTGAGAAACGTCAGGATCAGATTGCCGCCCATCCACCCGACCAGCACGCCGCCGAGCAGGTAGGTCAGCGCCGACAGCGAATCTCCAGCCAGCACCACCGCGGTATCCACCGCCTCGTCGACCAGCATGGAGACCAGCCCCAGCAGACCCACACTGACCAGCATCCAGGCTGCCAGGGTGGCGGTGATCGAAGTTCGCCGCCCGTGGCTGAGCGCAAGGCTGCTGCGCAACGCAACGGCTGGCGACTGACGCTCCAGCAACAGCAGTGGAAATGCCAGCAGCCATCCGGCGAACATGCGGGTCAGCAACAGCGCCATGACCAGCAGGCACGACAGCACGAAGCCACCGACCCACCAGAATTCCGGGGGTCGCACCGCAAGGTAGTAATTGATGTCGAAGGCTGTGAGGTAGCGGTCGAAGGCGATGGCGGCCAGCGCCAGGAACGGCGCCGCCACGGCCAGGGTGCGCGTCACCAGCTTCCAGGCGAGGCCGAACACCGGCCTCGACTGTCGCAGCAGGTGCAGCAGCAACGCCATGGTTCCGGGTGCCTCATGCCGAAGGCCGAGGTATGCCGCCATGACCATGGCCAGGTGTTGCCACACCAGGATCACGACATGCAGGCTGGCCGCCAGGAACAGGGCCAGCAGGCCGCCCGGGGAGAGCACATGGAACAGGATGTCCTCGTCGGTGAGCGCGGCATCCCCGGAGGCCAGCACCAGCCAGCCGGTAATCGCCACGTACACCGGCGTGAGCAGCAGGAGCGAGAACGCGTTGGCCGCGACGTGGATGGCCAACAGCTGCCGCCAGTGGCGCCTGAAGCAGGCCAGCAGCCGGGCCGCAGCGGACGAGGGAAGCCTGTGCGGATCGGGCACGGCCAGTTCAGTCAAGCCAGATCACGGACGCCATGCGCCCGGTCACGCCGTCGCGACGATGGGAAAAGAATCGCTCTGCGTCGGTAAAGGTGCAGGACCCACTGCAATACACCTGGCGCAACCCACAGCGGCGCAGGCGGGCAGCAGCCAGGTGTTCGAGATTCGCCAGCCAGCGCTCCCCGTGCGGCTCGAACCCGTCCGCATCCGAAGGGTGCGCGTCGCACACGGCATCCCGCACCTCGGAACCCACCTCGTAAACGCTGCCCCCGATAGCCGGGCCCAGCCAGGCCAGGACGGCAGCCGGCGCCGCTCGCATCGCCGCCACCGTCTGCTCGAGTACGCCTGCGGCCAGGCCCCGCCAGCCCGCGTGCGCCACGGCCACCTGTCGGCCGCGTTCATCGCAGAACAGCACCGGCAGGCAATCGGCCGTCAGCACCGCCAGCACCTCGTGCCGACCGCTGGCGACCGCGGCGTCGGCCCGCGGCAGGCGCTCGCGGCCCGCCCGCCAGGAAACGACCCGATTGCCATGTTCCTGTGCCAGCCACATCGGCTCATCGGGCAGCAACCGCCGGAGGCGATGCCGGTTCTCGTGCACGGCAGCAGCGCGATCGCCGCAATGCGCACCCAGGTTGAAGGTCGCCCACGCCCCCCGGCTGACGCCGCCCTGGCGCGTGGTCACCAGGGCACGGACATTGGCGGGCGCGGGCCAGTCCGGCCGGATCACTTCAGGACGGTTGCGCGTTGTCATGCCGTCTCAGCACCTCCAGCAGCGCCAGCAGATCCGCTGGCAGCGGCGCCTCGAAGTCCACCAGCTGGCCGCTGGCGGGGTGCGTGAAGCTGAGGCTGCGCGCGTGCAGGGCCTGGCGCGGAAATGCGGCGATCGCCGCGCGCAGTGCCTCGTCCGGCAGGATCCGGCGTCGCCCGGGGCGTCCCCCATACAGCGGGTCGCCCACCAGCGGCAGGCCGATGTGCTGCATATGCACCCGGATCTGGTGGGTGCGCCCGCTGCGCAGCGCCACTTCCAGGTGGCTGAAGTGGCGATAGGCCTCCAGTCGGCGGTACTCGGTCACGGCCGGCTTGCCGCTTGCAACCACCGCCATGCGCTGGCGCTGCCGAGGGTGGCGGCCGATGGGCGCCTCGATCACGCCGGCGGGTTTCGCCCGACCCCAGACCACGGCTTCGTAGTGCCGCCGCATGCTGCGGTCCTGCAGCTGTGCCACCAGGCTGGCGTGGGCCTTCAGGCTGCGGGCCACCACCAGCAAGCCGGAGGTGTCCTTGTCCAGCCGATGCACGATGCCCGCGCGCGGAATCGACGCCAGCGCCGGGTCATAGTTCAGCAGGCCATTCTGCAGCGTGCCATCCGGGTTGCCGGCCGCCGGGTGCACCACCAGGCCGGCCGGCTTGTCGATCACCAGAACGTGATCGTCCACGGCCACCACCCGCAGCGGGATGGGCTGCGCGCGGACCTTCAGGTCCGGTTCCGGCCGGGCTTCGAGCTGCAAGTGCTCGCCGCCCACCACGCGGTAGGCCGGCCGCACCGGGCGGCCGTCCACCTTCAGGCAGCCCTCGCGAATCCACTGCTGAAGCCGGGCACGGGAAAAATCCGGAAACAGCTCCGCCGCCACCTGGTCGATCCGGCGCCCCGCGCAGTCGGCACCGACCGACCCGCTCAGCGTGATGGTGTCATGCATGGCCCGGCATCCTGCGTGCTGTGCTTCCCTGAGTCCGCCAACCCCTGGCGAGGGGCTGACCAATGTACACCCCATGTCTCACTAGTGAAAGGAAGCCGGTTTCGTTATCATTCCGTCTCTGCACTCACCGCGTTGAATTGATGTTTCCCATTCCTGCCATGAGCGCCGGCACCGGATCGTTCGCAAGGCCGCTACTGTTGATCGCTCTCGCCATCGCGATGGCCGTGTCGGGGTGCAACCGGGACAAGGAGCCCATCGAAGACGGACGGTCTGCGCCCGAACTGTATGCCGAGGCCAAGGGATACCTCGACAAGAAAGCCTACGACCGCGCGGTCCGTGGCTACAAGATGCTGCAGACCCGATATCCGTTCGGACGTTACGCGGAACAGGCCCAGCTCGAGATCGCCTACGCCTATTTCAAGGCCGGCCAGCCGGAGCAGGCGCTGGCGACCGCCGACCGTTTCATTCGGACCTATCCGAGCCATCCCAACGTGGATTACGCGTACTACATCCGCGGGCTGACCAACTACGAACAAAAGGTGGGGTTCCTCGAGCGCATGATGCCTTCACGAATCCGCGACCGCGACCAGACCGCGGCGCTGGAGGCCTTCCGGGATTTCGACGAACTGTGCCGGCGTTTCCCGGACAGCCGCTACGCGCCCGACGCACGGCAACGAATGATTTTCCTGCGCAACAACCTGTCGTTTTACGAGATCGATGTGGCCCGATACTACCTGCGCCGCGGCGCTTACGTCGCTGCTGCGAACCGGGCGCGCTACCTGCTGGAGACCTTTCCCGAGACTCCGGAAGCAGGCAATGCCCTGGAGGTCATGCACATCGCTTACACCGAACTGGGGATGCCCGAACTCGCCGACGACGCGTTGCGGGTGCTGGAATTGAATTATCCCGATCACCCCTACGTCAGCGGCCAGCGGGACAAGGAAGGCTTCTTCGGCAAGCTCTGGCCCTTCGACTGAAGCGCTCGGCGTGAGGCCGGGCGGCTTCAGGGCCGCCGCGGATTGCCGCTCTCCAGCCAGCCCGAGGTAATGGGATAACGCCAGTCGCGGCCAAAACCGCGAGCCGTCACCCGCACACCCGGCGGCCCCTGCCGTCGCTTGAACTCATTGTTCAGCACCAGGTCCGCGACCCGCCGCACCGTGGCCTCCTCGAAGCCCTCAGCGACGATCTCGGCGATGGAGCGGTCCTGGTCGACGAACTGCACGAGAATGGGGTCCAGCACGTCATAGGGCGGCAACTGGTCCTGGTCGGTCTGGCCGGGTGCCAGTTCCGCGGTGGGGGCACGCTGGATGACCTCCCGGGGAATGGCCTCACTGATGGAATTGCGGTATTCGGCCAACTGGTAGACGCGGGTTTTGAGGCAATCCTTGAGCGGTGCGAATCCCCCGCACATGTCCCCGTAAATCGTGCAGTACCCGACGGCCAGTTCGCTCTTGTTGCTGGTGGCGACCGGCAGCCAGCCGAAGCGGTTGGACAGGGCCATGATGACGTTGCCGCGCAGGCGCGCCTGCAGGTTCTGCTCCGCGATGCCTGCCGGCTCCCCGCCGAATGCCGGCGACAACTGATCGAGGACGGCCGCGTAGGCCCGGTCGATGGCGCTCTCCCGGTAATTCACGCCGAGCAGGGCCGCCTGGCGTTCGGCCAGCTCCCGGCTCAGGTCGGAGGTATACGGTGAGGGCAGCATGACTGCGTGCACCCGCTCGGCCCCCACCGCGTCGACGGCCACAGCCAGGGTGAGCGCCGAGTCGACCCCGCCCGACAACCCCAGCACGATGTCGGTAAAACCGTTCTTGCGTACATAGTCCGCCACCCCACGCACCACCACGGCATAGATTTCGGCAGCCGCTTGCGACGGCGCGACGGGCCACTGGCGCGGGCTCAGCGCTCCGCTGCCGGCATCGAAATCGGCCATCAGCAGGGCGTCCTCGCACAACGGGCCCGACCCGCTGACCGTGCCGTCGGCGCTCATCAGCAACGAACGCCCGTCGAACACCAGCTCATCCTGACCGCCCACCAGATTGCAGTAGGCGACCGCCAGCCCGGTCTCGGCATGCCGCTCGGCCAGCATCGCCAGCCGCGCGGGTTGCTTGTCGTCACGGTACGGCGAGGCGTTGAGCACCAGCAGCAGCCGGGCGCCGGCGTCGCGGGCCTGACGGGCCGGCCCCGGCTCCCAGGCATCTTCGCAGACCAGCACTCCGATACGCACGCCGCCGCACTCCACCACCAGCGCCTCGTGACCGGGATGGAAATAGCGGCGCTCGTCGAACACGGCATAGTTGGGCAGACACTGCTTGCGATAGCGGCCCACCACGCGGCCATCGCGCAGCCAGCTGGCGGCGTTGTAGCGCCGCCCGTCCTCGAGCCAGGGATGGCCCATGACGACGTCGATGTCGCGCACCGCAGCGGTCAGCTCCGCCAGGACCTCGTGGGTCTGGCGCATGAAACCGGGGCGCAGCAACAGGTCCTCCGGCGGATACCCGGTGATGGCCAGTTCCGGAAACAGCACCACCCGGGCGCCGGCGGCGCGGGCCTGCGCGATGCACTCGAGGGCTTTCGTGAGGTTGCCGCGCATGTCCCCAACCAGGAAATCGTGCTGGGCCAGGGCGAGGGTGAACATGAGCGCGGACCGGGGCCGGGGGTTACTGCGCCAATTGCTCGTCCATCGCCGTGCCGAGGTCTGCCGGCGAGCGGACCGTTCTGACGCCGGCCGCTTCCAGGGCCGCGAACTTGGCTTCCGCGGTGCCCTTGCCGCCCGCGATGATGGCGCCCGCGTGGCCCATGCGCTTGCCCGGCGGCGCCGTGACGCCGGCGATGTAAGCCACCACCGGCTTGGTCACGTGCTCGGCGATGAACTCGGCCGCGTCCTCCTCGGCGGAGCCGCCGATCTCGCCCACCATGATGACGCCCTCGGTGTCCGGATCGTCCTGGAACAGGCGCAGGGCATCGATGAAGCTCATGCCCTGGATGGGATCGCCACCGATACCGATACAGGTGGACTGCCCCAGCCCCGCCAGGGTGGTCTGGTAGACCGCCTCGTAGGTCAGCGTGCCGGAGCGCGACACGATGCCCACCCGGCCCGGGGCATGAATGCGCCCCGGCATGATGCCGATCTTGCACTCGTCCGGGGTGATGATTCCGGGGCAATTCGGCCCGATCAGGCAGGTGTCCGATGCGCTGTCCAGCAACGCCTTGACGCGCATCATGTCCTGCACCGGCACGCCCTCGGTGATCGCCACGATGACGCGGATGCCGGCATCGGCCGCCTCCAGCATGGCATCCGCCGCAAACGGTGGCGGCACGTAAATTACGCTGGCATCGGCCCCGGTCTCGGCCACCGCTTCCCGCACGGTGTCGAAAACCGGCAGGCCGAGATGCTGCTGACCGCCCTTGCCCGGCGTGACGCCGCCGACCATGCGGGTGCCGTAGTCGATCGCTTGCTGCGAATGGAAACTGCCCTGGTTGCCCGTGAATCCCTGGCAGATGACCTTCGTTTCCCGGTTGACCAGCACGCTCATGGCGACACCTCCGCGGCCTGCCCGGCAGCGGCTACCACCTTGCGGGCCGCGTCGTTGAGGTCGGCGGCCGGGGTCAGCGCCAGCCCGCTGTCAGCCAGCATGCGCCGGCCCTGTTCGGCATTGGTCCCCTCCAGGCGCACCACCACGGGCACCTCGACCCCGACCTCCTGGACCGCGCTGATGATGCCCTCGGCGATGAGGTCGCAGCGCACGATGCCGCCGAAGATGTTGACCAGGATGGCCTCCACGTTCTCGTTGGAGAGGATGAGCTTGAAGGCTGCGGCCACGCGCTCCGCGTCGGTACTGCCGCCCACGTCCAGGAAATTGGCCGGCTCGCCGCCGTTCAGCTTGATGACATCCATGGTCGCCATGGCAAGGCCCGCGCCGTTGACCATGCAGGCGATATTGCCGTCCAGCGTGACGTAGTTGAGATCGTGGCGGCTGGCTTCGACCTCCGTCGGGTCCTCCTGCGCCTCGTCCCGCATGGCGGCCAGGTCCGGATGCCGAAACAGGGCGTTGTCATCCGCGTTGATCTTCGCATCCAGGGCGACCAGGTTGCCGTCCCCGTCGATGATCAGGGGGTTGATCTCGACCAGGCTGAGGTCCTTGTCGATGAACAGCCGGTAAAGGCTCTGCATGATGGCCCCCAGCTGCCGGACCTGGGAGGCGGACAAGCCCATGCCAAAGCCCATCTGGCGGGCCTGGAAGGCCTGCAGGCCCGTGGTGTTGTTCACCTGGGCGGTGATGATCTTGTGCGGTTCGGTGCGCGCCACCTGCTCGATGTCCACGCCGCCCGCGGCGGAACCCATGAAGGTGATGCAGCGATGCACCCGGTCCACCAGCGCGGACAGGTACAACTCTTCCCGGATTTCCGTGGCCTCCGCGATCAGCACCGTGTCCACCGGCAAGGCCCGGCCGCCGGTCTGGTAGGTGCTGATGGACATGCTCAGCATCCGCTCGGCTTCGCTGCGCACCTCGTCCAGGCTGCTGACCAGCTTCACGCCCCCGGCCTTGCCGCGCCCACCGGCATGCACCTGCGCCTTCACCACCCATTGGCGGCCCGCGACCGAGCGCGCGGCGGCGACGGCCTGTTCGGGCGTGCGGGCGATTTCACCGCCTGGCACCGGGATACCGTATTCCGCGAACAGGCCCTTGGCCTGGTACTCATGGAAGTTCATGTTGTCTCCGTGGCAGCAGCCCGGTCGGGCGGAGCGTTCCCTCCGGAACGGCTCGAGGCGAACCCTCAAACCCCTATTCTCGCGCGATTATTTGAGCAAATCAAAACCCGGCCGGTGCGAATGGGCCGGTGCTATACTGCCAGTGCAACGCACATCCGGCGTATGCAAGGAATGGCCTGTCCGCAGGGATGAAGGTGAGACCGGTAAAGGATTCTACAAGCTACCCGCTGTCCGCTGACGTCACGCGGCGCGTGGCCCGCTACCTGAACGTTTTCCGGCTTTTTATCGGCCTCGCCCTGACGCTCTCCTTCCTGCTCGGAACGCTGGTACAGGGCGCCGTCATTCGCTCACCCACGATCGCGCTGGTCACCCTGGTGAGCTATGTGGGCCTTGGCGTGACGCTGTTGGCGGCCTCCGGGCGCAAGCGAGCCAACCCCCATCACCTGGCGCGGGCGGGGTTGTGGGTCGACACGCTGCTGTTGTCGCTGGTGTTGGTCATCTTCGGGGGCTACGAGAGCGGTCTGGGGGTATTGCTGGTGTTCGTCAGCGCGACCGCCGCCATCCTGCTGCCCCTGCGCATCGCCCTGTTGATCGCCTCACTGGCCTCGCTCGCGCTGGTGGGCGAGGCGTTTCTCGAGGAGTTGCTGTACGGCGCCACGCCCGCCAACATATTCGGCGCCGGCGTGTACGGGCTGACCAACCTGATTACGGCCCTGCTGGCTCACCAGCTGGCCATCCGGGCGCGCGATTACCGCCTGATCGCCGAGCGCCAGCAACGCACGCTGACGCGCCTCGAGCAAATCAACGAGCTGATCATCCGACGCATGAGCAGCGGCGTGCTGGCGCTCGACCGGAACGACGAAATCCAGATGATGAATGAATCCGCGTGGTTCCTGCTCGGCAACCCGGCAGCCGAACGGCGCGCACTGGCAGACGTCGCGCCGGAGCTGCTGGCGGGGCTCAATGCCTGGCGCGAGCACCGGCGCCCGGAGCACGAACCGCTGACCCTGCAGGCCAGCCAGGCGCAGATCATCCCGCGCTTCGTGGCACTCCCGGAAGACGGTGAAGCCCGGGTGCTGGTGTTTCTCGACGACAACGACGTGATTGCCCGCCGCGCCATCGAACGCTCGGCCACGGAACTGGCCGAGCTGTCGGGCAGCATCGCGCACGAGATCCGCAACCCGCTGGCCGCTATCAGCCATGCGGCACAACTGCTGGACGAGACTGCCGAGCTGCCGGCGGAGGAACGCCGGCTGGTCGGCATGATCCATGGCCAGGCGCGGCGCATGAACGGCATCGTCGAGAGCATCCTGCAGCTCTCGCGCCGGGAGCGCTCCCGCCCCGAACTGCTGGATATCCGGCCGTGGCTCGAAGACCTGGCCGAGGAATTTCGAAGCACCCTGTCCCGGGACGCCGCGGACATCACGCTGGCGGCCGAGCCCGGCGCGCTGTGGGTCATGTTCGACCGCGGCCAGCTGCACCAGGCGCTCTGGAAGCTGCTCGAGAACGCCGTCGACCATGCCGGGGGCGATAACCCGGCGCCCCGCGTGGCGCTGCGGCTCCAAAACGAGCACAATACCGGGCACTGCGTGATCAGCGTCGAGGACAATGGCCCAGGCATACCGCCCCAGAATCTCGGCAACATATTCGAACCGTTTTTCACCACCCGCCCGCAGGGCGCCGGTCTCGGGCTGTACGTCGCCCGTCAACTGTGCGAGGCCAACCAGGCGGAATTGACCGTGGATTCAACGGCAAGCTCGGGCGCCCGCTTCCATGTCCGCCTGGCTACGGCCGGCGATGCGGAGGCCGCGGACCCCAACATGCAGCTGCAATCGGCATGAGCGAGAAACAGCAGGTCCTGGTGGTCGATGACGAGCCCGACATTCGCGAACTGCTCGGTTTGACACTGGGCAAAATGGGCCTTGGCGTGACCACCGCCGCGGACCTTGCCGAGGCCCGCCGCTGCCTGGCCGAGCGCGACTTCAGCTTTTGCCTGACGGACATGCGCCTGCCGGACGGCNNGCCGTGATCACGGCGCACGGCAAGGTCGAGGACGCGGTGCTGGCCCTGAAGACCGGAGCCTTCGATTTCGTATCCAAGCCCGTCGACCTGGCCATCCTGAGGCGCCTGGTCAATACCGCGCTCAAGCTGGGCGCGACACGCGGCGCCCGCGCCGCGAGCGCGGATGGGCCCGATGCCGATGGCGAGGTGCTGCGCAGGCTCACCGGCGAGTCACCCGCCATCCGCCGCACCCGGGCCCTGATTCGCAAACTCGCCCGCAGCCAGGCACCGGTGATGATCAGCGGGGAGAGTGGTTCCGGCAAGGAACTGGCGGCCCGGCTGATCCATGAACTGGGCCCCCGCGCCGACCACCCGTTCGTGCCGGTCAACTGCGGCGCGATTCCCACCGAACTCATGGAAAGCGAGTTTTTCGGCCACCGCAAAGGCAGCTTCACAGGTGCCGGGGAGGACAAGGAGGGCCTGTTCCAGGCCGCCGACGGCGGGACCCTGCTGCTGGACGAGGTAGCCGACCTGCCATTGCACATGCAGGTCAAGTTGCTGCGCGCCATCCAGGAGCGGGCCGTCAAGCCGATTGGCGCGCGCCGGGAGGTACCCGTTGACGTGCGCATCCTCAGTGCCGCGAACCAGCCCCTGAAGCCCCTGGTGGAGAGCGGGAAATTCCGCAGCGACCTGTACTTTCGCCTGAATGTCATCGAACTTCCCATGCCCAGCCTGCGGGAGCGGGTCGAGGACATTCCGCTGCTGGCCCGGCAGTTCCTCGACGAAATCGCCCGTGAATGGCAGGCGCAACGGGCGCCCACCCTCTCCGAGCCAGCCCTGGCGGCGCTTTGCAAGCACCGCTACACGGGCAACGTGCGGGAACTGATCAACAT
>JABAHR010000482.1_pt1 | contig 11626 bp, 10 predicted proteins | sample 7062101 | NCBI WGS metagenome assembly JABAHR01 (sample SAMN14534553, study PRJNA622989) | marine sediment metagenome | biome: marine biome [ENVO:00000428]; feature: marine pelagic biome [ENVO:01000023]; material: deep marine sediment [ENVO:00002113] | place: India: Gulf of Kutch | collected...
GGGCCGGAGTTCGCGGATTTTTCCGATGTTGCTCTGCACCGGGCCCGGGCAGAATGCGTGCACGCCGACGCCGTGCTCCGCCAGTTCGCCGTACAGGGTCTCCGACAGCCCGACCAGCGCCGCCTTGGCGGTCGTGTAGATCACGGTATTGGGGATGGGGATGAGCGCCGACATGGAGGAGGTGTTGACGATGTGCCCCCCCTCGCCATGCTCCAGGATCAGGGGCAGAAATTCCTGGATGCCGTTGATGACGCCGCCCAGGTTGACGCCCAGGCCCCAGTCCCAGTCGCTGTAGGTCGCCCGAGCAACGGGTCCCAGCAGGCCGACGCCGGCGTTGTTGACCAGCACGTGGACCCTGCCGAACCGGTCCACGGTCTCGCGCGCCGCCGCGGCCATCGCGGCCCGGTCCGTCACGTCCAGGCGCATGCAGTGGAGGTCGGGCTCGCCCGCATGTTCGGCGCGCGCCTGCTCCAGGCGTGTTTCGTTGATGTCCGCGGCCACGACCTTCATGCCCGCACCGAGGAAAGCCTTGACGATGCCGAGGCCGATGCCGCTGGCGCCTCCGGTGACGAAAGCGACCTTGTCCCTGTAGGTTTCCACGATCCGATTCCTCCCTCTGAATTCAAGGATCCTTCGCCGCGCCGCCCACTTCGGGCGGCAGTCGCTCACCCGCCGCCACGGCGCGCTCGATCTTGCTCTGCTCGGCCGCGTCGACCCGGCGGATGGCGTAGATCATCACGACCCCGATCAGCGGCGTGATGAGGTACAGGCTGAGCACGCCGGTGCGGAGCTCCCCTGTCATGTCACTGACCAGCCCCGCGATGTAGGGGCCCGAGCCCAGGCCAATGATGGTCATGCCCAGGGTAAAAATAGCGAAGACCAGCCCACGCATGCGCGGCAGCACCAGGTCCTGGATGGTCGACAGCATGCCCGGCAGCCAGGCGGTGGTCACCACGGACAGCACCATGAAAGCGAGCAGGAATCGGTTCAGGTCCGGCTGGGAAAGGGTTATCCAGGCCAGCGGCGCCGGCAGGATCATTGCACACGTGGAGACATACAGGCGACCACGCGGGCTCTGCCGGCGCAGCCGGTCGCCGAGCAACCCGCCCAGGGCCGTGCCGGCCAGGCCGGCGAGAGCGGCGAAGCTGCCGAACTTCAGCCCGACGGTCGCCACGCTTTCTTCATACCGGGTCACCGCAAACAGGGGTGCCCAGGCCATCAGGCCGTGCGTGACGGTCATGAACATCGCGCCGGCTGCGATCAGCGCCAGCACGGCGGGAGTCCCCAGGATCAGGGTGTGGGCCGGGGGGTCCCGCAAGGCGACGGACTGTGANNGTGACCAGGAATAAACGCAATACAGCCCGAAAGTCAGGGCCGCCCACTGGGCCGTGTTGCCGGTAATCCGCATGCCCAGCCACTCGGCATAGATCTGGGCCGGTTCAAGGGGGACCAGGCTGTTGGTGAACGCACTCATTCCGATCACGAAGATCAGCATCACCGCCAGCATGGCGAGGTTGCGCCGCCACACCGAGCCGGGCACGCCGATTTGCCTGAAATTGTAGTAGATGAAGGGCGGCACGACGGCAAGGAAGTCCTGCCAGCATTTGCGAAATGGATGCGCATCCGGGGGCTGGACCACGCCCTCCGAGATACCCCTCGGCGGCTCTTTCAGCCGCGCGACCAGGATGGCCAGCAGCATGCCGGGCACGGCCGCTGCGATAAAGGCCACCTGCCAGCCCCTGAGCCCCAGCGGGAAATCGCCACCCGGGTAGCGCGCATTCCAGGCGTCGACGATCGTGCCGCCCATCACGATCGACACACCCNNCGCTGTAAAGCGCCAGGGCCGTGCCGCGCATGGAGACGGGGAAGTAGTCCGACAGCAGCGAAGTGGCGGAAGGGCCAGATGATGCCTCTCCGATACCCACGCCCACCCGGGTCAGCGCGAATTGCAGCATGTTGGTCGACAGGCCGCTGAGCATGGTCATGAATGACCAGCTGGCGAGGCCGATCGGGACCAGCCTGGTCCGCACCCAGGTGTCGCCCAGGCGGCCCATGGGTATGCCGAACAGGGAATAGAAGATGGCGAAGAACGTGCCGTACAGCAGCCCCAGCTCTGAATCGCTCAGTTGCAGGTCGGCTTTGATCTCGCCGGCCAGGATGGTCACGATCATGCGGTCGATCAGGTTGAAGGCCGCCACCAGCATCAGCAGGAACAGGGCGTACCAGGCGTAACGCCGCCCGAACACGTATCCCGACTGATGTGCCGCCTGCTCGTTCATGCCGGCCCCTTCAGGCGATGTCCTCGACCAGGGGAATCTCTTCGGGCCTGGCCAGCAATTCGGGCCGCAGGAACAGCCTGCGGCTCAGCAGCAGGGCCGCGGGAAAAGCCAGCACCCCGGCCAGGCCGACGCCCACCCCCAGCGACCCGGGCGTGCCGTCGTAGAGGGATGCGGAAAGGATTGAGCCGACGCTGCCCACCAGGCTCTGCGAACAACCCAGCAACGCGGCCGCGATGCCGCCCGCTGCCCCGAACGCGTGCAGGNNCCAAAGCCGAACATGAAGACCCACATGCAGGCGGTAAGTGTCCACAGGGATGCATCGAAAACGCCGGCGGCCAGGAACACACCGACGCCGCCCAGGCCGCTCAACACGCCGCCCAGCGCCATCACCTCGTGGGCGCCGCGATGCTTGAGCGCCTGGTTGCAGAGAACGGAACCGGCCAGCATCACGATCGCAGTGGCGGCATGGATCAGCCCGAAGAACTCGACCGCCCGGCCAAAATGGCCATGGAACACCAGCGAACCCGCTGAGAGCCAGCTCATCAGCCCGATCGACATCGCGCCCTGAATCGCCAGGCACAGGCTGCTCAGCGGGTGGCGCAGCATGGCGGCGATGGTCCGACCGATGGCGGCAGGCGTGTGCCGCCGCCGCTGTTCCGGGGAGTGGCTTTCCCCGAGCATGGCCCAGAACGCCAGCAGCGCTGCGAAACTGATCAGGCCCGGGATTCCGAACACGCTGCGCCAACCGGCATGCTGCAACAGCACGGCGCTGATCTGCGGTATCAGCACAGGCGTCAGCAGGAGCACCACGGAAACCGCGGCCATGTTGCGCGCCAACTGCACGCCGGTAAAGTGATCCCGCAGCATGGCCCGGGTGGCGGCCATGGTGGCGGAAGCGAACAGGCCTTGCACGAAGCGCCACGCAATCAATTCGAACCCACTGTCGACCAGGGCGCACATGAGCGTTGCGAGGATGAAGCCGCAGGTGCCCAGCATGATGACGGGACGGCGTCCCAGCCAGTCGGAAGCCCAGCCCCAGGCGATCTGGCCGATGGCGAAGCCGGCCATGAATCCCGCCACGTTCAACTGTATGGTGCCAGCCGTCAGGTCCAGGTCGGCGACCATCGCCGGCAACGCCGGCAGCATCGAATCCATGGCCAGGGCCGCCTGCGCGGTGAGCACCCCGGCCAGGAACAGGTAGCCGAAACCACCGGGCGCCAGGTTTCTGGGTGCGGCGGACAGAATCAACTCCGGCGCGGATGTTCGGGGCCCGGCGCGAAGGCATCGCCCGGATTGCGGGACCTTCCCGCAGCCGGCGCCTCTTCGGCCTGGCGGATGCTGCGCAGCATATCGCCGTAAGGCTTCATGCCGTACCAGATGGCCAGAATCGCGCTCAGGCCGAGCACCGCCGAAGCCGTGGCCAGCGCTTCGCCGAGACGGGCCTCGTCCCGGAACACGTAATCGGTGATCAGCGCGATGAAGGTGGGGCCGAAGCCGTAACCCACGAAATTGAACAGGAACAACCAGAGCGCCGTCACCTGGCCGCGCATCTGGTTGGGTGTGATGACCTGCAGCGCGGCGTTCTGGGGGCCCGGAGCCATGAACAGGATGATGGTGTTGACCGCATACAGGGCAAGGGCCAGGATCGGGTTGGGGACCAGCGGGAAGGCGATCGACACCGGGAAGGCGAGCACGCCGGCAATGACCACCACGCGCACGAAAGCGTCATCGCGCCCGCTGCGGGTCATGCGCTCGGCCAGGTGGCTGCCGGCCATCAATCCGATCGGCGCGCACACCATCAGGATCAGGCCCTGGGTGACGCCGATCTGGGTCACGGTCCAGCCGTGCTTGCGCACGAACAGGGTTGGAATCCAGATCGCGGCCCCGAAACTCAGCACCGCCTTGAGCGCCATGCCCACCATCATGGGCAGGTAGACCCTTGCATGATCCCTGAGGAAGCCGGCCACCTGCTTCAGCGGCAGTGACCGAACCTTGCCCCGGGCGTCCCGGTTGACCTGGCCGCGGCGCCTGGGTTCGCGGACGGTGAACACCAGGCCCGCGACGATGAGGCCGGGCAGCCCCACCGCGATCAATGCCAGCTGCCACGAGCGCAAGGTGCCGATCACGGGCAGCGTCACTTCGGGCACTTCCGCGACCAGCTTGATGATCAGGCCGCCAATCACCAGCGCGATGCCCTGGCCGGCAACGAAGCCGAAATTCAGCACAGAGATGGCGCGTGGCAGTTTGTCCCTGGGGAACAGGTCCGCCATCATGGAGTAGGTGGAGGGACCGCTTCCGGCCTCGCCCACGCCCACGCAGACCCGGGCCCAGAACAGTTGCCAGAAGTTTTGCGCAAGCCCGCACAGGGCGGTCATGACACTCCATATCGACACGCAGATACCGAGGATCAGGCGCCGGCTGCGGGTGTCCACGAGACGGGCGATGGGCAGCCCCATCAGGGCGTAGAAAATGACGAAGGCGAAGCCGATGACCAGGCTGACCTGGGTGTCGGTCAGTTGCAGGTCCTCCTTGATGGGCGGAATCAACAGCGCCAGGATGCCCCGGTCCAGTATGTTGACCATCAGGGTCAGGGCGAAGATGGCCAGGGCGTACCAGGACCTGGCCGGGCTGGGCCAATCGCTCGTTGGCCGGTGACCGGCGCCCGGGTTTTCCGATGCCACCGCCAACTTACAGCTGTCCGCCGGCGATCTGCTGCTGGCGTTGCAGGAAGATGGCCCGTCCGGAGCCCATGATCAGGACGGCCACGACCAGCGTGCAGACCAGCGTCAGGGCGAGGGATGTGCCGACCGCCATGGTGTCCCTGAAGTGATAGTCCACCAGCAGCGCCACGATGGTCGGCCCCAGCCCCATGCCGATCATGCTGGTCAGCAGCAGGTAGATTGCCGTCATCTGGCCGCGCAGTTCGTTGGGTGTGATGAGTTGGGTGGCCGCCGGCACCAGCCCGGTGGAGACAGAGCAGCAAAAGACCAGGCCGGCGACCCAGACCAGTTGCAGTTGCTCGCCCATCCCGGCCAGCAGCAGGGCGGCCGGAATGATCCCCAGGGCGGTCAGCCCGACGGTGATGTTGTAATGCGCCCCCAGCTTGCCTTTGCGGTAACGGGCATCGGCCAGCACTCCGCCTATGACAAGGCCCGCGGTTCCGAAGGCCAGGATGATGCTCCCGAATGTCACGCCGATCTCGCGCGGGGTGTAGTCGAACACCCGTATGAAATAGGCCGGCAGCCAGGCGAACAGGGCGTAATTTCCCAGGGCGATGAAGGCGTTGCCCACCAGCAGCGCGCTGTACACCCGCCAGTGGCACCTGATGTAGCGGAAGGCATCCTGCATCGCNNTCGCTGATTCGCTCCTGCCGCAGGGGCTCCCTGACAGTGAGCATCAGGGCGATGATCAGCAGCCCCGGCAGGCCGGTGATGATGAAGGTCAGCTGCCAGGGCTTGAAGCCACTCAGCAGGGGCATGCCGGATGCAACCGACTGGCTGGCAATCTCGGTGACCAGGCCGCCAAAAATATAGGCCATGCCGGCGCCGAAGAAGATGCCCAGGGAATAAAGGCTGACCGCGCGACCTCGCTTGCCGCGCGGGAAATAGTCCGAAATGAGGGAGTATGCCGCGGGCGACAGCGTGGCTTCGCCGACCGCCACCCCGACCCGGGCGGCGAACAGCATCATGGCATTGCGCGCGAAGCCGCAGGCGGCGGTCNNNNCTTGTGACGGTCTGCCATGCGCCCCAGCGGCAGACCGAACAGGGTATAGAAGATCGCGAACGTGAACCCGTGCAGCAGGCTCACCATGGTGTCGGAGATTTCCAGGTCGGCCTTGATGGGCTCCACCAGCAGGGTGAGGATCTGGCGATCGAGGAAGGAAACCACGTAGGCCAGGAACAGCACGAACACCACGTACCACGCGTAATTCGCGTTAGGAAAGCCGGGCTCGGCCTGCGTGACCGCTGTCTGCTCGCTGCTCACCGGGTGAAATTCTTCTGGCCGGGGGGGGCCGGCCTTCGCACAGCATGGCATGGTACTGCAAGCCCGAAGCCTTTACGATGCCCCGCGGGATNNCTGATTGGGTGTGACGGGAAATTCATGACTTGCGATCTGGGGTCTGGGTTAAGGTTGCGGCAGGTATGACGGACATCAGAAAAATACTCGATCAGGGCAAGGTCTCAAGGGTCCAGATCGTCGTCATCGGAATATGCATGCTGATGAACATGCTGGACGGCATGGACGTCATGGTCATCGCCTACGCGGCGCCGCCGCTGGCGGATGCCTGGTCGATCGAGCCCGGCACGCTGGGCACGGTGTTCAGCGCCGGCCTGCTGGGCATGACCCTGGGCGCCATGTTCCTGGCGCCCATCGCCGACCGCATCGGGCGGCGCGCGATGATCATGACCTGCATCGTGGTCATGGGGCTGGGCACTTTGCTTACCGCCTATTCGCAAAATGTCACGCAACTGGTGTTGCTGCGTCTGGCCAGCGGCCTGGGTATCGGTGCCATGCTGGCCACCAGCGCCACCATGGGTGCGGAGTATGTGCCGGCGCGGCTCAAGAACTTCGGTGTCAGCCTGGTTTTTTCCGGCTATCCGCTGGGCGCCGTGCTGTCCGGGCTGGTGGCGGCATGGATCATTCCGGAATACGGCTGGCAATCGATATTCATTTTTGCCGGAATCGCCACGCTGGCCACCATTTTGCTGGTCTGGCCGATGCTTCCTGAATCACTGGAGTACCTGATCAAGTCCGGCTCCCCGACTGCGCTGGAGGACATCAATCGCACCCTGGTCAAGATGGACCGGGACCCCCTTGAAGCGCTGCCGGTCGCGCAACCGGGGGAGGAGATCAGGCGGGCCAGTGTCAAGGCGCTGTTCGCGCCAGAACGGCGCGTCGCCACGACCTGGCTCTGGGTCGCATTCTTCACGGCTTTCGCATCCCTGTATTTCCTGACCAGCTGGATTCCCAAGCTGGCGACCAACACGGGCCTGTCGCTGGAACTGGCCATCTACGCGGGCACGGTGTTCAACCTCGGCGCCTTTTTCGGGATCATCTCCCAGGGCACGTTCTCCCACCTGTTCGGACTGCGGCGCGTGATCTGCTTTTTCCTGCTGGCCACGGCCACCCTGATGATGCTGTTCGGCCTGTGGGAGCAACCCTGGGTGATCCTCCTCATGTTCGGCCTCATCGGTTTCGGGGTGCAGGGCGGTTTCGTGGGGCTCTACGCGGTGGCGGCGTGGCTGTATCCCGTCGAAATACGCAATACCGGTATCGGCTGGGGCATCGGGGCCGGGCGCACCGGTGCGATCATCGGGCCGAAGATAGGCGGCACACTGGTCGGCATGGGGCTTTCCATGGCAGCCAATTTCATCATTTTCGCGCTGCCGCTGATCTTGGCGGGAGTCGCGACCATTCTGGTCGGCAATCAGGGCGAGGAGTGAGCCGGTCGTCGCGGCCCGGCACGGCCATGGTGAGGACGCGCAATTTGTTGACCGAAATCATCCGGGCGGTCCCTGCGCCATAGTAGGTTCAGGAATCTGTTTCTGCACGATTGCGGGAGAGAACGGGAATGGAACGGCACATCGTGATGCTGTGCTCGCTGGACACCAAGGGGCCGGAGGCGGCGTACCTCAGGGACTGCATCCAGGAACTGGGCGCACACACCATCATGATCGACATCGGTTACGGCCGGCGGGCCAGGATCGATGCCGACATCAGCGCCAGCGACCTTGCTTCGGCGGCCGGCAGCGACATCGCGAACGTGCGCGCCATGAATGACACGGGAGCGGCCTCGGCCCTGATCATGCAGGGCGGCATTATCCGGGTGCAGGAGTTGCTGAAGCGCGGCCTGTGCGATGCCGTGATCAGCTTCGGGGGCGCCTCCAACGCGACCCTTGCCACCGGGGTCATGAAAACACTGCCCCTGGGGATTCCCAAGCTGGTGATCTCGAGCGCTGCCGCGTTGCCGGCCTACTCGGCCAAGTTCTTCGGGTCACGCGATATCACCATGATGCACGCGGTGGTGGACATCTCCGGCCTGAACGACATTACCAGGGCTTTCCTCAAGCGCGGGGCAGGCGCCATCTGCGGCATGGCCGCGGCCAGCGATGGCGCCATCGACCCCTCCGGCGGCAGCCGCATGGTGGCGGTCACCAGTTTCCGCTTCGCTGAGGAGTGCAGCCAGCACGTGATGCGCGAGCTGGAGCGGCTCGGTTACAACCCCATCCCCTTCCACGCGCAGGGGGTGGGTGAAAACGCGTTCGAAAACCTCGTCAGGCAGGGGCTGTTCCTGGGCGTGGTGGACATCGTGCCGGCCGGGCTCAGCGAGCGCATGCTGGGCGGCAACCGGGCGGCGCGCCCGGACCGGCTGGAAGCCGCAGGGCGGGCCGGGGTGCCGGCGGTGATCGCGCCCAGCGGTTTCGACATGATCAGTTGCGGACCGATAGACCGCCGCGACCAGGACGATCCGCTGTGGAAAAAACTGGATATCGCGAACCGGGCCATCAGCGTACCCGACGCCTTTCGCGTGGAAGCCCGAACAACGGCGGCCGAGGTCGAATCCATCGCCCGCAAAGTCGCCGAGAAGCTCAACCGCTACAGTTCGCCGGTCAGTCTGCTCATCCCGTTGCGCGGCTGGTCCTCTTTGAGTGTCGAGGGGAGGGACCTGCACGACCCCGAAGCCGATTCGGCATTCGCCGCCACGCTGAAGGAAACGCTGGATCCGCGCATTCCCGTCGCAGAACTCGACGAGGAACTGAATTCGGAGCCCTTCGCGCGCGCCCTCGTCAGCGAGTTGCATCGACTGATCATGTCCATGGATCGCGCGGCTGCAGGCTGATTCAGGCCGGCCAGGCAGGCACGGGGAGGTGAAAATTCAGCCCCGGGCCCTGCAAAAGACTTACCTTCTGGTCCGGCCTGGTCCTGTATTGGCCACAGTGGCGCGCCCTGCCGGCCGGCGGCGTCAGGCCTGCTTCCGCGAGCCCCGGGCCACGGAAAAGAAGTCGTACCATTCCGAGTCCTTGCCGGGGTAGTACTTCGCGATCCGGGCGTCCACCACGTAGGCGCGTCCCTCTGTCATCGACTTCTTGCAGCGCTGCAGGGCGGCGGCGAGGTCGCCGGGCTCGTCCACCCGCTCGCCTTCGATGCCGTAGGCGCCCGCGATCTTGACGTAATCGATGTCCGGACGGTCCAGCTTGACGCCGATATACCGCCCAGTCTCCGCGATCCGCCCGCCGTAAACGTGCTGGACCATCCGGTTGGCCTGGTATTCGCGGTTGTTGAATATGACCACGCCGATGGGCACCTCGTAGCGGCTGGCCGTCCACAGCGCCTGGCTGCCAAAGTTGAAACAGCCGTCCGCCGTCAGGCACCAGGTTTCCTTGTGTGGATTGCCGATCTTGACCCCGATCGCGGCCGCCACACCCCAGCCCAGGACGCCGGAAGTGGTCAGGTGGCTGCGCCGGCGCTCGGCCGCCGGGACCTTGTGGTCAAAGGTGAGATAGCGCCGGGGATANNGGCGTCATCGGCGATGACCCGGTCCAGTTCGATCATCAGCCGCGAGGTGGCGATGGGCGCCTGGTCCCATTCCGACCGGGCTTTTTCCTCGAAACCCTGCCGCATGCGGCCGGTATAGCCGTGAAGCCATGCATTCTTGTCCGCGGCGCCTTCGATTTCCCCGCCCGCCTCCAGTTGCTCCAGCACCAGGCGCGAAGTGGCCCCGATGGAGGCGACGGCCGCGATGTCCACCGGGTAGTTACGCCCGACGTCGACGGCCGCGAGGCTCGTATGGATGGAGACTGCGCTGCGCGGCAGGATGGGCTCCGGTGGCCGCGTGAAGGTCTTGAAGACCTGGCCGCCGAGGCTCCAGAAGCAGTCGATGTCCGCCATCAGGCCCGGGTCGTCGTTGACCTCGCCGACGAAATTGGGGTGGTTGGTCGGGAACACGCAGGCGATCTTGGTCGACAGCATGACCATGGCGCCCGTGTGCTCGGCGATCCTGGCGACGGTGTCGCTGATGTCCTCGCGCGCCAGTTCGTTGCCCAGGTATATGCAGGGCCGGCGCGCGCTGGTCAGCGCCTTGACGATCCGGTCCACGTGCTCCGCCGGCGGGGCGACCTCGTATTCGACGCGCGAGCGGTCGCGCGGAATGATCTCCGCTTCGTCGATGCGCTGTTCCCAGAGGTCCTTGGAGAAAGTGACGAAACTCGGCCCCCCCGGCGGCGCCTCGGCAAACAGGAAGGCACGGCGGAGCACTTCGGGTATGGTGCCCGCACTCATCACGTCCCAGCACCATTGCGCGTAATCGCGCGGCAGCTCAGCCAGGTTCGGAGACTCCAGGAAACCATCCTGTCCGCGAAAATCCGTGGACTGCCGCCCCGCAGTCACCACCACCGGGATGCGGTCGCGGAAACTGCCCACGATCTGGCCCAGCGCGTAGGCAACGCCAGCCACCGAATGCAACTGTACGATCGAAGTGTGTCCCGTAGAGCGTGAATAGCCGTCAGCCATTGCCATGACCGCGTTTTCGTGGATGGCCGTGGTGTACTGCACCTGGGGTCGATCGACCAGCGCGTCGAGCAGGCCGACTTCCTCGGAGCCCGCCAGCCCAAACAGGTAGGGGATTTCCCAGTCGGACAGGAATTCGACCATCACTTCACCGCCGGTCATGCCTTTCACCACGCGCCCGGGGGGTGGCGGCTCACCATTCGGCAGCGTGGGGGTCCGCGGGCTTGCGGCCAGGCTGTCGGCGATGGTATTGGCCCCGGCCACGGAAACGCCCGCCTGGACGAGCCGGCTCACAAAGGTCCGTCGACCGATTTTACGATCGAGCAGTTGTCTGGAAAGTTCCTGCATGCTGATGACTCCTCTCGCATCCGGGGTTGTGGTTCGTTGGCCATGTATCAGGGGCATTCATATCCGACATTCGGGGCATTCCGTGGCGCCGTCATGCGGGTACCGACCCCGCTTCCAGGTCAAGGTAGGCGCCGGCCAGGTCGTCGTGCCGGCCCGCCGCCAGCGACGCCACCTGGCGGCCAAGCCGCGCCAGTTCCGCGGCGGGGTCCTGGTCGACCATCTCTTTCAGCTCCTCAACCAGGAAGGGCACCCACTTGCGGGCCTCCGGGTCGTTGATGGAATCCAGCGCCATCTCGGTCATGATGGTTCCAGGCTGCACGACGAAGGCGCGGACGTTGTCCCCCCTGGCTTCGGCGTCCACGTGTTCGGTCAGGCGAATGACGGTGGCCTTGGCCACGCAATAGGCCGACAGGCTCGGGGCCACCATGGTGCCGGCCCGGGAGGCGATGTTGACGATGCGGCCCCCACCGCATTCGCACATACTCGGCAGT
>JABAHR010018508.1_pt4 | contig 11620 bp, 12 predicted proteins | sample 7062101 | NCBI WGS metagenome assembly JABAHR01 (sample SAMN14534553, study PRJNA622989) | marine sediment metagenome | biome: marine biome [ENVO:00000428]; feature: marine pelagic biome [ENVO:01000023]; material: deep marine sediment [ENVO:00002113] | place: India: Gulf of Kutch | collected...
AGGGGAGACCGGCGAACTTCCAGCCCGCCGTACTTCCCCGGTGACGGGCGGGATCGAGAGGACCCTCAAAACCGTCCGCCACATTTCGGCAGCGCGTGTAGCCCGCGGCTACCATAGTCTCCGCAGCCCTCCGGCTGCGTGCGCCCGATCTGCAGATGAAGAAGAGTTCCGCCCCTCTATCGACACCTGCCGTCTCAAGCAGTTCACTCAAACGCGTCGCGAAGGCCGCGTCGATCCGGTTGTCCGGGAACGACTGCCACTCGGCCATCAAGACTTGCTTGCCCAACTCGCTTAAATCGGGAACGCCCACAAACGCCCATTCCGCTCGTGTCCGCACATCGATCAGAACAGCATCTTGGTCAGCTGCGAGACGCGTCCAGACCTCTCGGACGGCAACGTCTTCGACCCCCNNCCTCCTACACTCGTCCGCTGGCCGCTCAGGAGATCCTGGGAGATCTCACGACAAACCGAAGAAGACACAACAGACCACCCCCCCTTCGGACACAAATCCAAAGAGAAATGCTTGGGCAAACTGAAGACTTCCAGGGACGAGATACGAATGAAACCTGGGAGTATTCGACTTCCGCTACTCGAATACTTGTAATCCAAAGGCGCTGTTGAAAACGGCGCCCGTGGAGGAGCTGTTCTTAACGCTTTGCCACCCCCTGTGCAAGAACGACGATTGGCCATGCCGATGGCAAAAAACTCAATGATTTCGGTACTCGCAAAGCCGAGTCGTATCCACAGCGTTGTGGAGAATCTCATTGAGAGGACGTACAGATTCACCAACACTGAACAGTGGGAAAATTGGAAACGGCGACTTCGTCAAAGACAGCCGCCGCCTTGTCGTTTTTTCGAATTAACGGTTTGGGGATTGACGCGAACGTCAGTTCAATCGAGTCCGATCGACATTCGGTCTGCCCTTCAGAATCCGTCGCTTAGTGACGTTCAAATGACGATTGCTGTACGGATGAGCGCGATGTCAGTGTGGCGAACACATCACGCTAGGCAGTGGATCAAGTCTGTTTCCAAAAAAGCTGGTTGTCAGCCCATCACCTTTACGCGCGCGGACAGTCGGGACACCTTGCGGCTCGCAGTCTTCTTATGCATGACGCCCTTCTGGGCGGTGCGCATGAGTACGGGCTCGGCCACCTTCAGTGCTTCCAGTGCTGCGTTCTGATCGCCTGCAGCAATGGCTTCCTCAACCTTGCGAACCTCGGACTTCATCGACGAGCGGCGATTCTTATTGATTTCGGTGCGACGGATCATTTGGCGATTGGCCTTTTTGGCCGACGAGGTATTTGCCATAAGCGAATTCCTTGCTGTCTCTTTGGCGCAGACTTCTTGCTGCGGATGGGTGGGCCCGGCGTCCTTGCCGGTGACGGCGAGGCTTGGACCGCAAACACATTGACCGCCCGGAACGGTGGTCCCGAGCGGTGCGTGCGGTTGCTATAGCTTCCGGCCGTTCAAGGGTCAACGTCCTCGACCTATCCGATTGCTCGGACAAAGGGTGGTCTCGCACGTCGCGTCTGCCAGAAAACACCGTAAATTCAATGGCCAATCGGCGAACTCTGGCCCGAGCGGACAGGCACCTGCAACGTGGTTATGATGGGCTTTTGAGCACGTGGAGCGGTTTGGGCCGCGGCTCGGCCATCACCGAAGAGGACCACGATTGGGCGACCACAACGACTTTCATGACGCCAACCTCGAAAAGGCGGGACCCTCTGTCCAAGCTACTCAAGCATGAAACCGCTCTTTCACACATGAGAGCAGTCATCTCCTAGTACATGGGTGGAACTGGCGTAGGTCGAAGAAGTGACTTCAGCGATTCATCTCACCAATCGAGATTGACTGACATGCAGTCGGGGCAAATCAACGAACCAGGCTGCAGAACGCATCCGCACTTATGACACTTCGAGTTTGAAGTTCTGATATGCAAAACGTTTGCTTTCGACTGCCTCAGATCGCAATTGGTAACGTCTTTCAGTCGCTTCATCGCGAGCGCAGGGTTTCTTTGCCGAAGTTCTGAAATCTCTTTTCTGGTTCCCTCATCAAGTTTTTCAAATAGCAACACAAGAGCACCGCATTGAGGGCAAATTAAATGCAGACACCCTTTCGGAACGAAGTGCGCATATGCCCAATCCTGGTCTGAATAGCTGGTGATCGTGGCTTCAGAGATTTTTCGAGGCATAACGCGAAAACTTGTTGCACGAATTTCAACTGTCTTCAGCTGGTGCCGCAGGTCTTACGGCCACGACCGTTGTGTTGTCTTGATGAGGATCGCGGATTGCCTCCACCGCACGAATTAGCGCATTGGCGACGGCAGCCGGGCCATCGACACCGTAGGCGGTGACAATGCGTTCGATTTCGCTGTTTTCAAGGGTGTGGAGGCCGTCGCTCGCCAGGATGACGTAATCGCCTCGCTTGATCTTGAGAGGTCTGCGAGAGAGATCGACAAGATCAATCTCGTCGCCAGTTACCGCAGAGCGCAACATGTGCCGGCGCGGATCGCGCTTGGCCTCCTCGATAGTGATTTTTCCCTCGGAGGCCATCCGGTCGAGTTCGGGCGCCAGCGAATGGTCCTCGTTCAGCGGGGCGACCTCACCGTTGCGATAGAGCAGAAGTGGACTGTCACCAACGCTGATCCATTCCACGCCCTCGGTACCGAAGTGGACGCCGACGAGGGTGGATCCCATGCCGGTCAGCACCGGGTTGTTTTCGACGGCCGTTGCAATAGAGGTGTTCGCGGCTTCAAGGCCGTCCACTAGGCGGCGTGAATTCTTGCCCTTTCCGCTCGTAAACTCTTTGAGAAAGCTTTCGCACGCCATGCGGCTGGCGAGCGCGCCGCCAGCGTGCCCGCCCATGCCGTCTGCCAAAACGGCGACGATCTCGCCATTCGGCATGGGTTCGCTTGGAGCCTCCACCATCGGCTCGCTGCCAGGCCAAACGAGTGCCGTATCTTCCTGGTAGCTGCGCGCGCCGCGGGTTGCACGGCATGCGTGCTCGTATGCCGGCATTACGGCTTCCTTTGCGGGCGTCCCTTGAGTCGCCACCTTTTCGTCGGGCCCCGTCGTTTCCGAGGTGCAGTTTCCGCCATCCGCCGCGATTGCAGACATCTACGCTAGTCCNNGATGGCCGACCAATCGAACTCGGGACCGCAGAAGGGTACGAATACGAGCTGGGTACGGCCCATTGTAATCACATCCATCTGGGAAAGCTCGACCGCGCCTGTGGGCCGCTTTTCGTTGATGGAAACCACATTCGTCTTAGCAAGGTTTGGGACGAATAGGAAACTGCGCTCGGCTGAATCGTAGCGAATGTAGGCTTGCTCGTCCGTCGAGATGGCATCGTCACCGAAGTCGAGCGGGATGCGGTTCGATGCACCACGGCCGACGGTGTTGTTGCCTTCGAAAACGGGGCGGTATTGTCCGATCCCGGGCCCGCCGACAATAACCAGCCAACCGACGACCGGGTCGGTGTCGAAGGCACCACGCTTGACTTCCAGTTTGCCGCGCACGAGCTGTGTCCGGCCGCTCGTGTCCGACGGGTTTGGTGTGTCGCGGACGACGCGTGTGGTCGGCGGCCGGTCGAGTTCGACATGGCGATCGGCAAGGGATTGGGGAGCGCCGCGAGATTCCCGCGCGGCTTCGGCTGCGCTGAGACCTGCGTCTTTGCGTGCCTTGTTCGGCGCGTCAGTGGCTTCGCTCTTTTGCGGAGCGGCGCCGGTTGCGCCTTTCGCCGCCGTAGGTACAGGCGGTGGCAATGCGATGGTGTTCCCTTTGGCGCCTTCGGCCTTGACGCCTCCCTCTCCGGTGTCCTCACGGCTTGCAGCGACAAGCGCATCTTTGAGTGAACCCAAAAATCGTCCTGAGCGCTGCCCCTGGGTGTTGGGTCCCGATCCTGCCATCACTTGGTGCTCCTCTGCCATTTTGTTCCTCCAATTCCTCTTTCGCGGGCCGCCCCCTGACATCAGCGCCAGTATTGATTTCAGACGAGCGAGAGGGGTTTTCACAGGGCTTTTCGATGTATTTGACTGGCTCCATACGCACCCAGCTGAGCCACTCCGCACTGGTCCTTTATGGAATGGACACAAGTGGATAGACCGGATGGTCCGAAAGGTTTGCCGTCCGAATGCTCAACTTGGGTCAAGGGCACTTTCATCGCACTTCCCCGCACGAATCCGGCGAAGTCTCGCCATGCTCTGAGGCAGCAACATGGCCATATCGCGCCGATCCGGAGATTTGTTCAACTCGTGTACATCGGCCCGTCTCTGCCACATTCCTGCTTCATAGACGCCTTGCGACGGAGGTGATTTGCGGCTCGGAGTTCTTTGTAGCGTGCATGGGCATTTGATGCGGCGTGCCCAGCCTTGTGATCGCGAACGCTCGGGGACGTGAGCGAACGACTATGAGCAATCTCATTGCGCTAGAGAGCGGGACCGAGCTCGTCGGCGATTACAAGATCGAGCGTGTGCTCGGAGCGGGTGGCTTCGGCATCACGTATCTTGCCGATGAATTGGCATTGCACCGCCCCGTTACGATCAAAGAGTACTTTCCTGCAGACTTTGCAGCGCGTGCCGATGGACGCGATGCGGCACCCAAATCAGAAAACTGCTCGAGCGACTACAAGTGGGGCCTCGACCGCTTCATCGAAGAAGCGCAGACGCTGGCAAAGTTCCGGCACCCGAATATCGTACAAGTCTATCGCTACTTCCGGGCCAACAACACCGGCTACATGGTGCTGCACTTTGAGGAGGGGCAGAGTCTCAAGTCGTGGCTTAAAGGGTTGGGGCGGGCGCCGCGGCAAAAGGAACTCGATGCGTTTATTGCGCCGTTGCTCGACGCCTTGGAGCTTATTCACAAAGCCGATTTCCTGCACCGGGATATTGCGCCCGACAATATCATTATCCGAAAAGACGGGACGCCGGTTCTGATCGACTTCGGCTCTGCGCGCGGCGAAATTGCCTCGCATTCGAAAACCGTTTCCGCGCTGGTGAAGCCGGGCTACAGCCCCTACGAGCAATATGCCGAAACGAGCCGTCAGCAAGGACCGTGGACCGACATCTATGCGTTGGGGGCGACGCTCTACCACGCCGTCACGGGCAAACGGCCGCCCGACTCGCCATCCCGCATGGTGAAGGACGAGATCGTACCGGCGCGCGACGCTGCACTTGCAGCCTACCGGTCGGGATTTCTCAATGCCATCGATCATGCCTTGGGCCTCAAAGTGGAGTCGCGCCCCCAGTCTGTGGCCCAATGGCGCAAAGCGCTGGTCGCACCAGAGCCGGCGAAACCGGGATGGTTTGGGCGGACGCAGGGAAAACGGGCCGCGCGCGAAAAAGAAAAGACGAAGGAGCCGGCTGTCGCTGAAGCACCAGCGGTAGAAGCTCAGAGGCGCGAAGTCACCGTTCCGCCGCAACCCGATGCTCCCGGTCCGAAAGGCGGTCTTCTCGACTTCCTGGATGGTCTTAAGAGCAAACCGGACGCGGGAGGTGCCGACGCAGAGGCGAAGGCGGCCAGAGCCAAGGCTCAGGCAGCGCCCGCCGCGGCCAAGGCCCCTAAAGCCATGCCGCCCAAGAATAAGAAAGCTGACAAACGTGCGGCGCCGGCGCGTGCACTGGTTGCGGCGAAGGCTCCGGAGCGGCGCAAACCGCGCCCGACACCCGTTCGCTCGAAGTCGTCCCGCACTTGGCGGCCGCTCCTCTTCAAGTTGCTCGTCGGTGTAGGCGTGGCGAGCGGTGCGGTCGCAATGCAAGACCGGCTGCCGCGCCTCGAAAATCGGGGCGAGGCCGTTACCGCAAGCCAGAAAATCCCGACGCCCGTGGCAACGCCGCTGTTCGAGGTCAAGGCACATACGGGTGGCGTTATCTCGGTGCGCTATTCGGACGACGGCAAAAATATCATCACAGGAGGCAAAGACGGATCGCTCAAGGTTTGGGATACCGCTACGCATACGCTCATTCGAACGCTTGAGCTTGATGACGGACCGGCAACCTCGATCGCACTTGCAGGCTCTCGTGTCNNGCAAGGCCGTGCTCTGGGATTTCGAAAAGGGCGATCGCCTCGGTGTTTTCAAGCGCAACGACGCAGAGATCTGGAGCGTCACCTTCCTTGGCCGCGGAGATCGGTTCGCGACCGCCGGTCATGACTGGAAACTGGCAATGTGGGATGCCGCGGCCGACACACCCGCCTTTGTTGTCGATGCGCACGACAATTCGGTACAGGCGGCTGCCTTTTCGATGAGCCCGCGTGGCCCGTTGATCGCGACTGGCAGTGCCGACAAGACGGTTCGGCTTTGGAACGTCGATACGCGCAAGCGCGTTCGCAGATACAGAGGTCATCGCGATTTTGTCACGGCACTCGCTTTCTCGCCCGATGCCAAGCGGATTGCTTCCGGCGGTTTGGATGGCAGCATTCGATTGTGGTCAACTGCATCGAGCCGCACGCAGCGGCGGCTTTATGGTCATCGGGGCCGTGTTGGCGGTCTCGTGTTCATGCCCACAGGTCACGCGCTGGTCTCGGCAGGAGAGGATGGAAAAGTTCGCGTTTGGGATTTGAAACGCCGCCGGGCGGCGCGTGTTCTGCCTGGTACCTTTGCGCCTCAGCGCGCGGTTTCCGTTTCGCCCGACGGGCAGCGCATTGCGGCCGCCGGAGATGACGGGATGCTGCGTGTCTGGGCCAATCCTCTCGTCACACCGCCGACGAACTGACGCCGCCCCCTCGAAACAGCGCTACAAGTGCCGCGGCCTCTCGAGCCGCATCCCCTCTTCTCAGCTTGTCGCCGGAATAGGCACGCCGGGCACGGCCTGCGTCTCACGTCCCTGATCAAGATCCATCAGGCGGACCCAGTCGTTCAACTCAGCAGACATCGCTGAATGAATCCGGTTTGCGTAGTTCATGACTTTGGCCTCTTCTCCCTTCGCGGCCGCCCTTCTGGCTTCTTCGAGGCCCGTGTTTCTCAGGTACTTGAGGTTCTCCCGTGCGTGCGCGAAACGAGCTGCGTTGCGAAGATTGCTGTTGAGCGTGGTGAGCAGGAAGAGGAGGCCATAGAGAATGGTGAGGCCTGCGCCCAGTATCAGGAATTTGATGTCGGTATAATCGGTTGCGATATACTGCAGGTATGCCATGGCGTGATAGACGAACGACGGGATAAATCCCGGCAGCGGCGCCTGTTCGCCCCAGGCCGACAGTACTTCAATGAACAGGGCCGCGAACCACAGGATCACGGCAATTGCCACGGGTATTGAAAACCGGCGCGCCATCCGCACCCTGCGCTCGTTTTCGGCGGCGCGCTTGCTGTGGTAGGCCTGCTGCACGTCGAGCTGATAACGGCGGAAATATTCAAGCTTGAGGGGCAGCAGCGGAATCTCATCGGCTTGGGCCTGCTCCTTGGCCTCAAATACCGTTTCAAAGACCCGGTGCCGCAAGAACTCGGCCGTACCGCGGGCTTCACTCCATTTTTCGTAAGTATTGCGGGCGTTCAGGCGCCAGGCCAGANNCAGAGGTAGACAAGGATGGTGGCAACGGCGCGCGCCAGGACATCGTCTTGATGATTGACGAGCGGTGCCAGCACAGGAAGGGCGCTGGCGAAAATCGCGACGGCCAATAAGCCCAAGATAATATAGACGTTTCGGTCGTAGCTGCGCCGCGATCCAGAGGCCTCCGCCTCGTACTGCTTGCGCTGCGCGTAAACGCGGCAAATGGGAGCACTTTCCAAAATTCGTTTCAGAGGTCCGGCCTCGGGCGGCAGCTCTTCGATCTGGGCCTCCAACGGCGGAATATCCAGACAATCCGGTTTGTTATGGCCAACGGCGGTCTCCGCGCGGCGCATCAGGTTTACAAGTTCGGACTGATCCGATTGGGTCGATTCTGACATTGGACCTCTCCACGCTCCCCATACGCGGGCAGACATGCCACAGTCGGCATATTCCCCATCATACCGGTCTTCTCGCACGTGCAAAGCCGGTTTAGCTTGGGGACCTGTGGAGTCCGGCGTCTGGGGGGTATTCATGCCACGGTTTGTGCTGCCGGCATTGCTTGCCGTTTTGGCATGTGTTTCGGCCGTTGTGCCTGCTCAATCGCAAGAGCGGCACGCGCTGGTTATTGGCATTAATGACTATGCAAATGTGAAACCTCTTCGTTTCGCTGTGAACGATGCGACCTCTGTTCATGGCGTGCTTACGACATCACTTGGCTTTGGGACCGACAACGCCGACCTGCAGATCGATAAGAGCTACGCCGAGCTTGACGGCGCCTGGAAAGACTTCCTGGCGCGGCTGCAGAAAGATGGCGGAATTGGCGTCTTTTATTACTCAGGTCACGGCATAGAACTTGGCGGGCGAAATTTTTTGGTGGCGAAAGATGCAATCTTTAAAGCCAACAATGCCGCGATTGTTGAGAAGAGTTCGCTCGACCTACAATCAATGCTGAAAGACGTGAGCCGCGTGCAAGACGTGCGAAAAGATGTGCGCGTCATCTTTATCCTCGATGCTTGCCGCGAGAACCCATTCAAAAAGGGGACTGAGGGTTCGGGTCTCGCTCCGCCAAAGTTTGTCTCGAAAGAGGTGTTCATCATGTACTCGGCGGGCATCGGTCAATTGGCGATCGACGGCCCAAAGACAGGACCCACGCCCGACAACCAGAACTCCGTTTATGTCAAAGAGCTGCTGCCATTGCTGAAGCAGCAGGGCACACCGAAGCTTGCTCTGTCCGATATGGCAAAGGCCCTCAGTCTGCGCGTCTTGAATGCTGCACAAGAATATCGAGTTGGTGGCAAGCGCCACTACCAGACGCCCGCCTATTACGATCAGTTTTTGGTGCGTCAAACCTTGACGGGTCTTGGCATCACGGCACCGCGTCCGGTTTTTGATGCAGAGGACTTGAAGGTCGTGGACGTCAAGAGCTTGTCAGACACCGGTGAAGCTGAGGGCCTTGAAGCGGGCGCCATATTCAAGGAATGCCTGTTCTGTCCCGAGATGGTGGTGCTTCCGTCCCAGACCGGCGTGCTCATTGGGTCAGAGAAATCCGATCCGAAATACCAGGCCTACGAGTCGCGATCGGATGGCAAACAGCTCAAGGTCAACTTCGAGTCACCACTTGCGATCGGCCGGTTCGAAGTGACCAAGGGTGAATGGAATGCGTGCGTGCAGGACACGCGCGATGCCATTGACAAGGAAAAGAGACGGCCAGAGTGGGCCTGCGATGACAAAGGCTTTGTGTTTGGCGAGGATGGTGAGCACTTCGAGCGAGAGCCCGTATCCGGTGTGACCTGGAACGAAGCGCGGCGCTACGTAGCCTGGCTCAATCATAAGATCGGGGCCAGCTCCTTGAAGTACCGTCTTCCCACCGAAACGGAATGGGAGTTTGCAGCCCGCGCCGGGAGCCCGGACCGCTATTCGTTTTCACTACCCGGCGATACGCTGCTGGCTGAAGCTAAGAAGCTGTGCACCTACGCAAACGGCTCAGACCAGAGCATTGGCACGGTGACGTGGCTCAATCGGCGGTGCACCGATCATGTCGGTCGCGCAGGCGCTCAGGCGGGGAGCTTCAAAGCGAATAAGTGGGGTCTCCACGATATGCACGGGAACGTCGCGGAATGGGTGCAGGACTGCTGGCAGGACAGCTACGACAAGACACCCACCGACGGAACAGCCTATGAAGATCCAATTTGCTGGCGGCGTGTGGTTCGCGGCGGGTCGTGGCGCAGCCGCCCGGCCGCCTTGCGCTCGGCGGCACGCAATGCCGTTCCGCCGGACGTCGGTAGAGCCACGCTTGGTTTCCGCGTCGTGCGCGAGCTCAAGTAAATTGGTTCGCTGTTTTCGCCGCCAAGTTTCCATCAATCTGAATGGAAGCGGTGCGTGCGGTTGGGCTTAGTTGTTTGTCAGCCCAAGAGATCGCGCAACCAGGGGATCAGCGGCAAGTCGGCGGGTGGCATCGGGTAGTCGGCCAGCCGCACGGCCCGCACCCAGGCGATTTCCTGACCTTCGCGGGGGCAAATCTCGCCCTCCCACGTCCGGCAAAGATAGAGCGGCATCAGAAGGTGGAAAGTGTCGTAGGCGTGGCTCGCGAACGAAAACGGTGCGAGACAGGTCAAGCAAACGTCAATGCCCAATTCCTCGCGGAGTTCGCGGACCAGTGCCTGTTCGGGTGTTTCGCCGTCCTGCACTTTGCCGCCGGGAAACTCCCATAGGCCAGCCATGGATTTGCCTTCGGGGCGGCGCGCGATGAGTACGCGGTTGTCGGCGTCGACGAGGGCAACGGCCGCAACAAGGAGAAGTGGCTGATCGGAAGCAGTTTGTTGCGTACTCATGGGCGTTGAACCGGTGCGCTAGTGCCGCTTGAGCAGGTACACTGCCTCTTCAAGGTGCTTCAAGCCACGTTTCTTGAGATTGTCGCTTTTGGGCATTCCGTCGCGCACCTCAAGACAGGAGACGTCAAAGGCCCGTTCGAATAGACGGTTGATTTCGCCCGCCGGAATGGGAAATGGGGGGCCGTCCATTTGAGCGGAATCATAATCGAGTGAAATGAGCAACACGGGTGCGCCGGTTGGCGTGAGGCCGGCAAGCTTATCGGCGTAGGCCTGTTGTAAGGCGGGTGGCATCGCGACCAGAGCCGCGCGGTCGTAGACGGCTGCAACGTTTTGCGTCGCCTCAAGCGGGAGGGCGAAGTAGTCGCCGCACCACAACTCGTAGGGTCCCGACCGCTTTACTTTGAATGCACCCTTTTGTTCGCTCGTGGGTGTCTCGTTACAATCTGCAAAGAAGGCATCAACGGCCAATTCAGAGACTTCGATGCCGAGAACGTCGTGCCCTTGTTCAGCCAGCCAGAGCATGTCGAGGCTCTTGCCACACAAAGGAACGAACACTTGCGCCCCCTTTGCAATGTTCAGCTGTGGCCAATACTTGAGGAGCCGGTCGTTCGCAGACGGCTGGTGAAAACCAATCTCGGCGCGCTGCCAGCGTTCTTGCCAGAATTGCGGGTCCATAAATTACCTTGCGTGCGCTCTTCGTTGCCCGACTGAGCGGCCAGATCGCCTGGCAACGCCTCTCAGCTTCGATAGTCCGCGTTGATCGAGATGTAATCGTGGGTCAGGTCGCAGGTCCAGACGGTTGCGGATTCTTCGCCGACGCCGACGTCAATGCGAATTTCGATCTCGCGGTTTTTCATGTACGTCGCGGCTTTGGCTTCGTCGTAGTCTTCCGCCCGCTCGCCGTTACGCGCGAGGCAATGCTCACCAAACCAAATCGCGAGCTTGTCGCGATCGGCAGCTTGCCCTGCTTTGCCGACGGCCATGACGATACGGCCCCAATTGGGGTCTTCGCCGGCGATCGCCGTCTTGACGAGCGGCGAGTTGGCACAGGACAAGGCGATTTTTCGGGCGGCGCTCCAGCTTTTTGCGCCTTCGACCTTGATCGTCACGAACTTCGTTAGGCCCTCGCCGTCTTTCGCAACCTGGATGGCGAGATCACGCATCACCTCGTGCAGGGCGCGGGAGAATTCGGCGAGGTGCTTTGAACCGGCCTTGCGAATGCGCTTCTGGCCCCGCGCCGCGGCCCTTCCAGTTGCGAATGCGAGACAGGTATCGCTGGTTGAGGTATCACCATCGACGGTCATGCAGTTGA
>JABAHR010018057.1_pt1 | contig 11619 bp, 8 predicted proteins | sample 7062101 | NCBI WGS metagenome assembly JABAHR01 (sample SAMN14534553, study PRJNA622989) | marine sediment metagenome | biome: marine biome [ENVO:00000428]; feature: marine pelagic biome [ENVO:01000023]; material: deep marine sediment [ENVO:00002113] | place: India: Gulf of Kutch | collected...
CCTCCAGGTCGAACAACGCCCGCGACGAGATCGCGACGATCAGCCGCCGGGGATTCAACTGGTGGACATCCGCCTTCTTCATGGCATCAGGATAGCAGAGCCCTTCTCAGGGGCTGAGAAAAATCGTGGCGGGTCGGCCTGCGATTTGCCCCGGGTTTCCGCGCTACTGCCCCGCCAGCGATGCCTCGCGTATGGCCCGGAACTCGTTGCCCGCGTACCACTCCGGCCAGGTGTCGCCGCTGGCGATCCGGTACCCGATGTTGAAGAACAGGTGCAGGTCCTCCACGGCCGCCTCGACGTCCCAGTCCTCCTGGATCTCGTCCGCCGGCGAGTGATACCGGTTGGCCACGTAGTCTGCATTGCGCCGCGTGATGTATTCCTCGCCGTGCTCGCGATCGACGGTGCCGCCGCGGGCATAGAGGAAGGGCACGCCTTTCTTGGCAAAATTGAAGTGGTCGGAGCGGTAATAGTAGCCCTTCTCGGGGGTCGCCTCCGGCGTCACCGTGCGCCCGGTTTGCATGGCGACCTCGGCCAGGACGTCCTCCATTTGCGAGCCGCCATGGCCGATGACCACCACGTCGCTCATCTTGCCCCGGAAGTTCAGGCGGTCCATGTTGATGCCGCCCACCGTGCGGTGCATGGGCCAGGCGGGTTTCTCGGCGTATGCCTTCGAGCCCAGCAGGCCGGATTCTTCGGCGGTGACCGCGAGGAACCCGACGCTGCGGGCGGGCCCGTCCGCCAGGGCCGCGAAGGCCTCGGCGATCTCGAGCATTCCGCCGGTTCCCGAGGCGTTGTCCTCGGCGCCGTTATAGATGAAATCGCCTTCCTCGCCTTCCGTGTGCGGCGTGGTGCCCATGTGGTCCCAGTGCGCGGTGTAGATGAACAGTTCGTCAGGTCGCGCTGCACCCATGCGCACCGCGCCGACGTTGAACGATTCGGCGTAGCGGATGGCGTTCCGGATTTCCACGCTGGCCGTCAGGCCGAGCGGGATCGGCGCAATGGAACCGCGTGCGGCCTGTGCCTCCAGTGACGCCAGGTCGTGACCTGCCGCGGCCAGGACCTCTTCCGCCACGTGATGCTGCAGCCAGCCCTCGACCTTCACGCGATCCATGTTCCCGTTGTCCCGGGCCAGGTCGAACTGCGGGCCGCGGCGGCCATCCTCGATCACGTTCCAGCCGTAGGCCGCCGCGGCGGTTTCGTGGATGATCAGGATACCGTCCGCGCCCTGTCGGGCCGCCTCCTCGTACTTGTAGGTCCAGCGCCCGTAGTACGTCATGGCATTGCCGTTGAACAGGTCTGGATCCTGGGTGGCGTATCCCGGGTCGTTGACGAGCACGATGACCGTCTTGCCCGCAACGTCGAGGCCCGCGTAATCGTCCCAGCCATACTCGGGCGCCACGATGCCATATCCTGCCCAGACGAGTTCGCTGTCCCGCAGGCCGGTCTGCTCCACGACCCGCTTGGTCCAGACGGCCGACTCCGGCCCGTTGGCATAGACCAGCCTGACGCCGCCCTCCGCATCCCCAATCCGCAAACTCAGGTCCCCCTGGGCCTCGATCGCCACCAGCGGCACGGCCTGCCGGTAGCTGTCGCCGAACATCGGCTCCAGCCCCATGCCGCGGAACTGCTCCTCCAGGTAGTTGAGGGTCAGGCGTTCGCCTTCCGACATGGGGGCCCGGCCGCCGAATTCGTCCGAAGCCAGTGTGCTGATGCGCTGCAACAGACCCTGCGTTTCGATCAGGCCGAGCGGATCGGCGGATTGCTGTCCCGTGACCGCGGCCGGGGCCGGTTCCGGCCCGGCGACCGGCAGTTCCTCGCGCTGGCACGCGGTCAGCAGGACAGGGGCACAGAGGGCCCAGGTCAGGAATCGTTTGAACACCATCGTTCTCCGTGGGTGCGGAAGGACCACGGCAAACTAGCGGCTTTCTGCGGAGAGTACAAGGCCGGCGCTTTGTCGCTCGAAAAGCGCCCTGCAACCTGGCCAGGGGGGGGGCTAAACCATTGGGAAGCCAAGTGGCTGCAGGACGCACCCAGACGATAGCGCAGGAGCGCGAGGGATACTGCCAACTATTGTTACGGGGGGCACCGTTCGCGACGAGCCGTCGCGCCCGCATTCTGGCGGGGCTTCGCATCAAAAAATGGAAGATCAGGGTGAAACGGGGAGGCCGGGTGCGGCGGTGGCGGCCTGGGCCACCAGCAACGGGTGTTCCCGGGTGTCCATCCACACCAGGATGTCGAAGTAATTGCGGATATTGCGCACGTAGCGCTGGGCCTCGTAGCCGCGGGCGTAGCCGTAGCGCGTCTGCGAGTAGAACTTTTCCTGGCTGAGCAGGGGCAGGCGCTTGTCCACGTGTTCCCAGTTGTCGGGATTGCCGCCCTGGCGCTGGGTGATCACGCGTGCGTCCTCCAGGTGTCCCCAGCCCATGTTGTACGCGGCCAGCGCCATCCAGGTCCGGTCCGGCTCGGGGATGCGGGCGGGAATCCGGTTCCACATCCGCAGGAAGTAACGGGCGCCCCCCTCGATGCTCTGTCCGGGGTCGAGGCGATCCGTGATGCCGAGCTGTTTCGCGGTCTTCCGGGTCAGCATCATGAGCCCGCGAACGCCGGTGCGCGAGGCGGCCAGCGGATCCCAGTGCGACTCCTGGTAGCCCATGGCGGCCAGCAGGCGCCAGTCGATCTCGTGGGCCTCGGCCACTTCCTGGAAGATCGGCAGGAACTCGGGCAGCCGCTGCCGGACCTGTTTCAGGAAGGTGAACATGCCGACCTGGTCGAGGTGGTTGGTCCGGTTGTAGAACTGGTCGCGAATGGCCAGGAGGGTTCCGTCATCCCGTGCCATTTCGAAGAACAGCGCGGCCTGCTGCGCGAGGCTGTCGTCGTCGTCTAGCTGGAAGGCCCAGGCCTGCGGCTGGGTTTCATCGAGCGTGAATGCGCGGCTCAGCATGGGGTAGAACTGCTGGTTGACCTTCAGGATGTTGGAGTCCACCAGCGTGGCGTCGAGTTCGCCGTCCGACACGGCCTGCAGCAGGTCTTCCATGCCGCCCTCGGTCCGCGATTCCCAGCGCAGGTTGGGTATGTCCTCGCGGGCGGATTCCAGCACCTCCTCGTAACTGGATCCGGCCACCACGGCGATGCGCCGGCCGACTAAATCCTCCAGGCTGCGGGGGCGCACGAAGCCGCGCCGGTACACGGCCTCGATACGGGCCTCGTCGTAATCCGGCCCGAACCGGAACATCAGTTCTCGTGCGGACGTCCGCGTCAGATTTGCGGCGATCAGCTCTCCCTTGCCCTGCAACAGCAAATCAGACAGCTGGTTGAAGGCGCTCGCCACGTGGACTTCCATGTCGACGCCAATAAATTGCGCGAACGCCCGCACGAGTTCGTACTCCGGCCCGGTTTCGCCCTCGGCGCCCAGGAAATAGCTGCTGGCGCCGTTGCGCGTCAGCATGGTCAGGCTGCCGCGCTGGATGGTCTGTTCGAGCCGGGTGGGGCGGTCGTGGCCGGAGGTCAGGAACGGCACGACGAGCACTGCCGCGAGCAGCGCCCTGAACCGTTCAAGCGTCTTGTTCTGACCATCCTGGTGCATGCACGATGCCCCGAATTTCGAGGTAGTATTTTAACTTTCTTGAAGTTAATTCGCGAGAGTTTATATAAATATATGAAATATATGATAAATAATCTATTTATTTCCCCGGCCTGGGTGCACAAAAACCGTGAAAAGCGTCGTTTTTGATGCCGCGCAACGCCTCAATTGACACTAACGGGGACGGCCGGTTCCCGCCGGCCGCGGAAAAGGGAACCAGGACTCGCCTGGCTCACCAGCAGACCGCGGGCGACTTGTTGTTGGACTGGTCTATCTGCAGCGGGGTGCAGGGCACGCCCTCATCCTTGTCGTTGGCCTGGTTGCCCTGGGCCGTCGCCACGAGCACGTACTGGGTCGCGGTCGGGGGATTGGGCGCGGCCAGCGAAAATACGTAATTGCTATGGGTCGGCAGCGGAATGCCGTTGGGCGCGGCCACGTCATCCGCGTAGGTGGTGTGGTTGGAGCGCCAGATCTCCTGCAGGTTGGCCCAGTTCATGAGCAACTGCTGCGCTTCGCCCCGGTTGGCCTTGCGCACGTACGCCTGGTAGCTGGGCAGGGCCAGCGCGACCAGCAACGAAACGATGGCTAACACGACCAGCAACTCGATGAGGGTAAGCCCACCGGGACGCAGCCTCTTCAGGGACATCCGTTTCCTCGATATTCTTGCGGTTTCCTTGGCATTCATGCCGGATTCACTCCTGTTCCGGATGGACGGTAGCAGCGCCCTGATCAGCGGTTCGCAGCCCGATGCCGTGCCCTGCCTTCGCTATCTATACTATAGAAACAGACAAACCCCGTCACAAGGGAGAGGAGCACGGGCATGTCCAGGATTGGAACCAGATTCCCGTACCGTGGATTCACGCTGGTGGAACTGATGATCACCGTGATCATCGTGTCCATCGGCGTCGCCCTGGCGGTCCCGGCCTGGGACCGGCTGGTGCAGAAGCGCAAGGTCACCTCCGCGGCCGAAGAGATCGTGTCCTTCATAAGCAACGCCCAGAGCGAGGCCGTCAAGCGGGGCGAGCAGGTCACGGTGTCGTGGAACTCGCCCGGCGGCCACAACCCCGACTGGTGTATCGGCGCGATGGCCGGAGGCGACGCCTGCGACTGCACGGAGACCGACGACACGCAGTCGGATTTCTGCGCCGTCGACGGCCTGGAAAGGCGAATCGTGCAGACGGACCTGGTGGAGGCGAACTTCCAGCTCATGCATATGCGCCCCAAAATCGCCAGTTTTGCTTTCGATCCCGTCCGCGGCATCCTGACGGACATCAGCAATGCGGAGATCGTGGACAACGACTGGCTGTTCTACATGCATTCCAATGACGGCAGCGGGGGAACGAGGGATTACGAGTTGCAGATCTGGCTGAACGTCACCGGCCGCCTGACCATCTGCGCCGACGATGACCGGCGCAGCCTGATCGGGGGGTACCGGATATGTTGAGGAACCTGAGACCCGCCCGGTTACGGGTGCGCGCCAGGCAAGCCGGCCTGACCCTGATCGAGGTCCTGGTCGCCATGGTGATCAGCCTGGTCGTGGCGATGGCCATGGTCTCCCTGATGGCCAACACGATGGGCACCGGCACCCGCACGATACAGATGTCCCGGCTGACCGCCGAACTGCGTGCCGCCCTGCAGATCATGACCCGCGACGTGCGCCGGGCGAATTACCACGGCAACTTCGTCGCCTGTTTCGAGAACGTGAATTGCCGCACCGACGGAATTTCCCTGGAGGCCGACGCGGCAAGCTACGTCAAGGCCATCACGGTGCCGAGCAGCACCTGCTTCCACTTCTGGCTTGACCGCGACTCGGACGGCGACATCGCAGGTGACGTCGTTACCGGCGAGGTGGGCGCCTTCCAACTCGCCCAGACGGCGGGGGGCGTCGGCGTAATCGAGATGATGGCGGTGGACGACGGCACCAATCCCTGCGGTGACGCCGACGACAGCGATTGGGTTGCCATCACCAACCCGGACAGCATCGACGTGACCGACTTCGCGGTGGACAACGACCTCTCCTACACCGACACCATTGACGGTGGCCACACCATGCACATCGACAAGATCCGCATCTCCATCACCGCAGAATTGGTGGCGGACAACACCGTGACCCGCACCGTGGAGGACATCATCCGGGTGCGCAATGACACCTTCACCCCGGCGCCATGAGGGCGGCGGGCCAGTCGAAGCACAGGATGAACACGATGCAGAGAATTTCACGATCACCCCTCCGGTTCCCGCGGCCGGGCCGCTGGCAGCACGGTGGCCTGACCATCTTCACGGGCATTTTCGTACTGATCCTGATGACCCTGATGCTGCTCTACGCGACGCGGGTGGGCGTGTTCGAGCAGCGGACCTCGGGCAACGAGGCGCGCCAGAAGATTGCCTTCCACATCGCCGAGTCGGCCACGGACCAGGGGCTGGAGTTCTTCCAGCACAACACTCTGCGGGTTTTTTCCAGTGACCTCGATGCCGCGCCCGATGGCGCTGGCAACTGGCGGCCGGGATTTTTCCGCAACCTTTTCTTCAACGACGGTTCCGAGGGCTGGGCGTTGTGCACCGATGCAAATGAAGACAGTGACGACCATCCTTGTGGAGGTGAAATGAGTGTGGATGTGATATACGGGACTTGCATCGATCGCACTGATAAATCCACCTGCACGCCAAACCCAAACGGCCAACGACCCTATTTCTGGGATGATCCAACGACCACGAGCGGGAACGACTCACTGCCGATCGTTGCGGGCGCGCTGCCGGCCAACTCGGCGGCCCGCGTCACGGCCCTGCTGTGCCTGGTAGACCCGGATAACCTGGCCAATGGATGCCAGCCCCCACCGTCTACCTATGAGGAAAAACTCGAAGCCAGGGCCATTGTCCAGTTGATGGGCTACGGATTCACCGACTGCACCGATGTGACGGACCTTTCCACCTGCCCGGCCGAAGCCCGGGTGGCCCGGCCGCTGTCGAATTACAACGACCTGACCGGAACGCCGACGGTGCCTCTGACCACCAAGTCCACGTTTCCGCCGACCGGTACCGCGGAGGTGGTGCCGAACCCCAACGCGGGCGGCGAGGGTGTGCCGGTCTCCGTGTGGTCGAACAACAACGTGAACTGTGCCGATCCGCCCGCGGTGACCGGCCAGGGTTCCTGGGCGACCTGCGAAATGCACGAATGGTACGGGCGCGATTCGCGGCCCGACGACGTGCTATGCGACAGCACGCCCTGTTCCTGCACGGTGGACGAGTCCATCTCCTACACCGCGGCACAGACCACCTACCAGGGCATCGACATCATCGAGGACGACGCCTTCCCGTGCGACCTCTTCGATTTCTATTTCGGCGTACCCAGGGCCGAGTACGAGATCATCAAGGGTGCGGCGACAGTCATCAGCGACTGCAACAACCTGGGGCCCTATGACAGCGGCCTGTTCTGGGTGAGTGGCAGCACCTGCCACATTGCCGCCAACACCCAGGTGGGATCGCCGGACGCGCCGGTCATCATCATCTCGGCCGCAACCAGCACCAAGTTGAACGGCGGGGCAAAGATTTTTGGCGTGCTGTACGTCTTCGACGGCGAGGACGCCAACGCCACGCTGGACTCGGCCGGAACCAACACGGTTTACGGCGCGGTGATCGTGGACGCCACCATGGGCAATTACAACGGCACCTTCCAGATCGTCTATTCGGACGGCGTGCTGGCCAGCGCCAAGGGCCTGGGCGGCGTCGGCGACGTCAGCGGTGGCTGGCGCGATTTCGGGCTGCCGGCCTGGCAGTAAGAGAGCACGGACATGAGACATACCATGAATTTCGAGACTACACGACAAGCCGGCTTCAGCCTCATGGAAGTGCTGATGGGCGTGATGATCTTCGCCATCGGCATGTTGGCCCTGGCCTCCCTGCAGGGCAACCTGACCCGTTCCGCGGCGGACGCCAACGTGCGCACCGTGGCCGTGAACATCGCCGAGGAACTCATCGAATCCAGCCGCGGATTCGCGCGCGTGACGACGGATCCCGACGGTGTCTACCCGGCCTACGCGGACATCACGGGCGGCACCGCCACGGTGACCCGGGGTGGGACTGCCTACTCGGTCGTCTCCACGGTCACGGATTACTACTATGACCTGGTGAGCAACGCCTTCACCACGACCAATCCCGGAAGCATCGCGGTATCCGATTACAAGCTGCTGTCCATCACCGTGTCCTGGACCTCTCCGGAGTTCCGCACCATCGAGGGCCAGACGACGACCGGCAGCCTGGGATCCGGGAGCGTCACGGTTTCCGAAACCATCGCCTCGCTGACCACGGCGGCTGCCTCCAAGGCCGTGACCCAGAAGGAAAGCGGGCCGCCCCCGGTCCCGGCCGTGGATTACAACCCGGGCGCCAAGCCCGACATCGTTTCGCTGTCGCTGGGCCAGAACAAGTTCAAGGAATCGCTGCTTCCGGAACCGGACGTGATCAAAGCTGACGAACTGGTGGAAACCCGCTTCGACGTGATCACCTATTCGCAGACCGACGCCGGGGCGCTGTTCCTGCGCCGCGAGGAATTCATTTCAGTGTCCTGCGAGTGCACGCTGAAGGCGCCACCGGGCAGCGCGGAGAGCGCCGGCCTGCGCCCCACCGTCTGGGCCGGCGACGAGTATGCCCAGGGGCACTGGGTGAACAAGCCCTACGGCGTCTCGGCGCTTGCAGGCAACCAGCAGTCACCGTTCTGTGACGTCTGCTGCCGCGACCATCACGACGGCGGATCCAGCGCCGATGACCACGCGGACTCGGCGGTCAACCTGTACAACCCCTTCCGCTCGGGCACCGACTATCACGGCTCGGGGACTTTCAGCGGCGACCACAAGCACTACAACCGCGACAACCGTGGCAACCTGACGCTCGTCGAATCGGCGAACGCAAATTACCTGGAATCCTGCAAACTGGTCCGCAAGGACGGCTTCTTCAAGGTGGCCCAGGACTTCCGCCAGGAAGACCTCAACGTGTTCCCGGAGGACTTCCTGGATGACCAGTCCGAGGTGGACACCTACTCCGGCTACGTGACAACCGCCGCGGACCTGTTCGAGGACGCAGCATCTGGCGATTACGAGGCAACGCCTCCATGCATTGGCGGGCCTTCACCCTGTGTCGCCGAGCCCGACATGGGCAGCGAATATCCTGGTTCGACGGGTGCAGGGCAGTTCCCCAGCTGGACGCCGCTGCCCCTTGGCACCGAAGTGGAACAGCAGCTTCGCTCGCGCGGAATTTACATCGATTACCTGAGTTCAGACATGCGTTCGGTGATCGACTGCCTCCGGGTCGGCGGCAACGAGGACAGCTGCCAGGTGGGCGACGTGATCCTGGACAAGACCATGAGCACCAACATCCTGGAGATCATCCCGTTCTTCGACGTGCAACTGACCTGGCTGGACCGCTGGAACGAGGATCCGACCAACACGCCGGTGGACACCACCAACGAGGGCCTGGAGAACAACAACACGCACAGCCGCGGCAAGGCGTCGCGGGATGACTACGGCTGCTCGGACGTGGAGGCAAAGGGACACAAGGGCAACCTGGCCTTCACGGACACCGCCGCGATCGACATGAATTACAACGCCGACCTCACCACGGCCATTATCGACGTGCAGTCGGTCGACGACGCGGGCTTTAGCCCCTGCATTCCGCTGACCGGCGACGAGCCTGTCATCATCGGCGAGATCACCGAGACCGTGAGCGGGTTGAAGGCCACGGACATCGAGGTGGAAGGCATCAACGGTGCGCTGTGCGATCGTACGCCCGGCGGCTACGAATGCATCGTGCCGGCCGGCCTGACGAATCCGCGCGTGAAGTTTTTCGATTACGGCAAGGCCGGATTCTTGCGCTGGACCTGCATGGTCGGCGTCAAGAGCCTGGTTCTGAATAGCGAGGTCCTTAATGATCAGAACGCGCATGCGATCTTCGAACTGGCCACGGCTACCGATCCCCAGCCCGATGGTGCGGGTTACGACGTCAATGTCCAGACTTCCGGCTGCGGTTTTGCGGTAGCGGCCCAGTAAACGCGACCGTCAGTCATACCCTCTGATAAAATGCCGCCTCATCATGAGGCGGCTTTTTTATGAGCCGGGGAAACGATGATCAGAACCCGATTTGCACCCAGCCCGACCGGCTTCCTGCACGTGGGCGGCGCCCGCACAGCGCTGTTCTGCTGGCTGCAGGCCCGCGCCGGCGGCGGGCAGTTCATCCTGCGCATCGAGGACACCGACCTGGAGCGCTCCACGCAGGAATCCGTGCAGGCCATCCTGGACGGTATGGAATGGCTGGGCCTCGACTACGACGAGGGGCCCTTCTACCAGACCGAGCGCTTCGGCCGCTACGCCGAGGTCGTGCAACGCCTGCTCGACGAGGACAAGGCCTACCACTGCTACTGCAGCAAGGAGCGCCTGGCGGTACTGCGCGAACGGCAAATGGAAGAAGGCATCAAGCCGCGCTACGACGGCCGGTGCCGCGAACTCGATCAGATACCCCCTCATGTCAAGCCGGTCGTGAGGTTCCGCAACCCGCGGGACGGTGACGTGGAATTCGAGGACCTGGTGCGCGGGCGCATCGCTATCTCCAACGAAGAACTCGACGACCTGGTGATCGCCCGGCCGGACGGGTCGCCGACCTACAACTTCACGGTCGTGGTGGACGACCTGGACATGGGTGTCACCCACGTCACGCGTGGCGACGACCACATCAACAACACGCCGCGGCAGATCAACATCTACCGGGCCCTTGGTGCCGAACCGCCCGTCTTCGCGCACGTGCCCATGATCCTCGGCGAGGACGGGGCGCGCCTGTCCAAGCGCCACGGCGCGGTGAGCGTGCTGCAATACCGGGAACTCGGATACCTGCCGCAGGCGCTGCTCAACTACCTTGTGCGCCTCGGATGGTCGCACGGCGACCAGGAGGTGTTCAGCCGGCGGGAGATGATCGCGTCCTTCCGGATCGAGGACGTCAACCGCAAGGCAGCGGCCTTCGACCACGACAAGCTGAACTGGCTGAATCAGCATTACATGCGAAACCTGCCGCCGCAGGACGTGGCGCCCCACCTGGCCTGGCAGTTCGATGCGCTGGGCATCAACACCGACGACGGGCCGTTGCTGACCGACGTGGTGCAGGTGCAGGCCGAGCGGTGCAACACGCTGCGCGAAATGGCGGAGCAGAGCCGGTACTTCTACGAGGATTTCGAGGAGTTCGACGCCGGTGCGGCAAAGAAGCACCTGCGGCCAGTGGTCGAGCAGCCGCTGCGCGTCCTGTTGAGCCGCCTGCGTGATATCGCGCTGTGGAGACCGGAATCGCTCGACCAGGTCGTGCGCCTGGTGGCCGAGGAACTCGAGGTGGGCATGGGCAAGGTCGCCCAGCCCCTGCGCGTGGCCCTGAGCGGCACGGCCGTGTCGCCATCCATCGACCGGACCCTGTGGCTGTGCGGGCGCGAGCGCAGCCTGCAGCGCATCACCCGGGCGCTGGAATACGTCATGTTCCGCGCCAGCCAGGCCTGAGCCGATGAGCAAGGTCGAGCGCCTCTACCACCTGCACAACATCCTCAACCAGCGGCGCACCCCGATCTCGCGCCACGATCTCATGGATCGCCTGGAGTGCTCGCAGGCCACCCTGTACCGCCTGGTGGCGGAACTGCGGGATTTCCTCGGCGCCCCGCTGGAGCAGGATCCCGACACCCGCGGCTTCTACTATGACCGCAGCTACGAACAGCCCTTCGAGCTGCCTGGAATCTGGATCAGCCCGGAGGAACTGCAGGCCCTGCTGACCGCGCGCCAGGTGCTCGGCAACGTGCAGCCGGGACTGCTCGAAGGCGAGCTCGAATCCCTCCAGGGCCGCATCACCGCGCTGCTCCAGCAAAAGGGCGTGGAATCCGAGAGCGGCGATTCGCGCATCCTGATCCAGCCCATCGCCGGAAGGGCGGTCCCCGGGCACCTGTTCCAGGACGTGCTGGGTGCGCTGGTGCGCCGCCGGCGCCTGCACATCACCTACCACGGACGCCGGCGCGACGAGGTCAGCGA
>JABAHR010029750.1_pt2 | contig 11619 bp, 11 predicted proteins | sample 7062101 | NCBI WGS metagenome assembly JABAHR01 (sample SAMN14534553, study PRJNA622989) | marine sediment metagenome | biome: marine biome [ENVO:00000428]; feature: marine pelagic biome [ENVO:01000023]; material: deep marine sediment [ENVO:00002113] | place: India: Gulf of Kutch | collected...
CCGGTCTGGGCGATGCCGATGATGGGTTTGCCGGAGCGGAGCTCTTCGGCGGTGATGCCGAAATTCGTGTAGCGCTCTATGTGTAGCGCAGTTGCCCCGGGATCGGTGATGTCGTCGAACCATTCCCGGCTGCGCAGGCGCAGCTGCTGGCGCGAGTCGCCCATGCCTTGTTGCTCCTTCGAGGGAAATTGATCGGTGCACGGTGCCGCGCGCCCGGCAACCGAGCGCTCGCAGCACACTGTTTTGGAGAGCCGAGTTTAATCGACGCAGCAACCCGATGCACAGCGAATCGGCCCTGACGGCGACGTCTGCATCGGCGAACGGACCTGGGAGAGAGCGCGCAAACGACGGGCGCGCGCGGCGGCCCCGCATCGGTTACCGCGACACCGCTACGGCCGACGCCGCCTGCTCGCGCCGGGCTGGGCAGCGCCCGGCTGTCGTTTACCGCGGTTGACCAGCGCGATGCCGGCCACGATCAGAGCGAGCGCCAGCGCCGCGCGTGCCCCGGGTCGCTCGCCGAGCAGCCAGATGCCCCATCCGGCCCCCATCATCGGGATCAGGTAGTTTACCTGCGACAGACCGGTAGCGCCGATTGCACGGATGAGATGGAAATAGAGCAGCGTGGCCAGCCCGGTCGGCACAAGACCCAGGACCAAGGTGGCCGTCAACGACGCCGGCGAAGGGGTGAGGTCCCACGGCCGCTCGAGCACCATCGCCACCGGCGCGACCAGCAGCGTGCCGGCCATGGTGGCGCCCGCTGCCATCACGCGGCCCGACAGATGCGCATGGCGCCGCGCGAACACCGTCGTCACCGCGTAGCACACTGCCCCGAGAAGCACCGCCAGCTGAGCCAGAAGAGCAGTCCCCAGGCCGCCGAGCGCCTGCACGCCGACGAGCACGAGCAGCCCGCCAAAACCGACGGCGATACCGCTTCCGCGCCAGACGTTGAACGGCTCGTCGGGAATGAGGCAGTGGGCCAGGGCGGCGGTGGCGACGGGCATGATGCCCATGAGGATGGCGGCCAGNNGTGGATCTCGCCCCAGCCGATGAGGCTGAAGGGGAGCGCGTTGCCGAACAGGCCTATAAACAGGAACACGCCCCAAGAACGAACGTCGAAAGGGATGGTCTCGCCGCGCGCCAGCGCATAGCCCAACAACAGCGCGGCGGCGATGGCGAGCCGCATCGCCGCCAGCGTCATCGGTGCAATCGTCGCCACGGCGATCTTGATGAACATGAAAGACGAGCTCCACACGGCCGCCAGCACCAGCAGCAGCAGGTAGTCCTGCCACGCGCCGGACCGCGCTAGGGGTGCTGAGGGAACGGGCGCCATGCGTGGACGCACCGCGAGCCTCGGTCGGCTCGCACGAAAGTCGTCATCGCCTCGCTGTCGACTGGGGAGGCCAGGATGGGCGAGATGCTGCCACGGATACAGCATCGCGGCAACGTCGCGAGCGCGGCACGTTCGACAGCAACGCAAGCTCGGTGCCGACGGCCCGCCGGGCTGCCGGTTGTGAACATCCCCGCCGCTCGGGCATCATTCGCCAATGGTCCAAGTACAACGCCAGCAGCCTGGGTTCTCAAGGTTGATCGGCAGCGACGAGCCGCCACCGTTCGCGGTCGTCAACCCCCAGGGCAGGGCGCCCACGCTCGTGGTGTGCGATCATGCGAGCAATGCCATCCCGCGCGTTTTGCAGCGCCTCGGCTTGGACGAGGGGACGCTCGCCAAGCACGTTGCTTATGATGTCGGCTGTGCGGCGGTCGCGCGTCATCTCTCGAGACTTCTCGACGCCCCGCTGGTTCTGTGCGGCTACTCGCGACTCGTCATCGACACCAACCGTCATTTGAGCGACCCCACCTCGATAGCCGAGGCAAGCGACGCCATCGCGATCCCCGGCAATCGCGGCATCTCGGTGGCCGAGACCCTACAACGGACGATCGAGTTCTTTCATCCGTACCACAATGCGGTCCAGGTATGTCTGCAACGGATTCGCCGGCGCGGCCAGGTGCCGGCGATCGTCTCGGTGCACAGCTTCACGCCGGTGTTCGGTGGTATGCGCCGCCCCTGGCAGATCGGCGTGCTGTGGCACCGCGATGGTCGCGTTGCGCGGCCGCTGCTCGAGCGTCTCGCCGGGCTGCCGGATCTGAGCGTCGGCGACAACGAGCCTTACAACGCCCGCGAGCCGGTCGGCTACACCATGGACGTGCACGCGGAGCAGAAAGGCTATCCGCACGTCCTGCTCGAGATCCGACAGGATCTTGTCGATGACGACGTCGGCGCGGCTTACTGGGCCGAGTTCCTGCATGCCTACCTGGCCGAGATCCTCGCCGACCCGCTTCTCTACACTCTGCGAAAAGACGATGCTTGAGACACCCTCGTTCACGATAGGCGTCGAAGAGGAGTACATGCTCGTCGATCGCCGCACGCGCGATCTGATCCACGAGGTGCCATCCACACTCATGCCGCGCTGCGAGGAGCTGCTCGGCGGCCAAGTATCGCCCGAGTTCCTGCAGTGCCAGATCGAGGTCGGCACGCCGGTGTGCAGCAGCGTGCGCGCGGCGCGGGCGAGCCTCGCCCACCTGCGGAGCACGATCGCCGCCGTGGCCGCCGAGCACGGGCTCGCCATTATCGCCGCCTCCACGCATCCCTTTGCCCGCGGCGGCACCAAGGCGCACACACCGAAAGAACGTTACGAAGGTCTCGCGGAGGACCTCCAGGAGGTGGTGCGCCGCCTGCTCATCTGTGGCATGCATGTGCACGTCGGGATCGGCGACGACGAGCTGCGTATCGACATGATGGACCAGGCTACCTATGTCTTGCCGCATCTGCTGGCCCTGAGCACGTCGTCGCCCTTCTGGGAAGGACACGATACGGGGCTCAAGTCCTACCGCATTTCGGTATGGGACGAGGTGCCGCGCACCGGACTCCCGGAACGTTTCGACAGTTTCGGAGAGTACGAGCGGCACGTCGACGTGCTGGTGCGTGCCGGCATCATCGAAGATGCGAGCAAGCTCTGGTGGGACGTGCGGCCGAGCTGCCGGTTCCCGACGCTCGAGATGCGTGTGGCCGATATCTGCACGCGGGTCGAGGACGGCATATGCATCGCCGCGCTCTATCTGTGCTGGTTGCGCATGCTCTATCGGCTGCGGCGCAGCAATCTTCGCTGGCGTCGCTACGCGCCGTTGCTGATCAACGAGAACCGCTGGCGCGCGCATCGCTACGGCATTGACGAGGGTCTGATCGACTTCGGCAAGGGGACGATCGTGCCCTACGCCGAGCTGTTGGAGGAAATGCTGGAGCTGATCCGCGAGGATGCCGAGTACTTCGACTGCCTGGCCGAGGTAGAGCACGCTCGCCATATCCTCGCCCACGGGACGAGCGCACATCGCCAGCTGCGTACTTATCGCGACGTCATGGCCCAGGGCGATGACCAGCGGGGGGCGCTCGAAGCGGTCGTCGACATGCTGATCGACGACACGCTGCACGGACTGTAGGGTCGGGGCGGGCCGGGAGGCGGTGCGCCGATGAACGAGGTCGACCGCATCACCCATGTTGCGCTGCGTCGGCCGCAGGAAGCGTTCGCCGGACCCGGCCGAGTTGCGCGGCAGTGGCGCGGTCTCGGCTACGCGGGGCCACCCCATTTCGAGAAGGCCGTCGCCGAATTCGAGCGGCTCCNNCCCTCGACTCCATCTACGTCCGGGACGCTGTCGTTGCGACACCCACCGGCGTCATCCTGTGCCGCATGGGGAAGGCAGCGCGGCACGCGGAGCCGCGGATCGCGGGCGCCGCCATTGAGCAGCTGGAGATGACGGTGCACGGTGGAGTCACCGGCGCGGGTCGGCTCGAGGGCGGTGACGTCGTGTGGCTGGATGCGGGGACCGTCCTCGTGGGGGAAGGCTATCGCACCAACGCCGAAGGCATTCGTCAGCTCGCCGCGCTGCTGGGGGAGGGCGTCGAGCTGCACCGCGTTGCCTTGCCGCACTGGAACGGCGAGGACGACGTATTCCATCTGATGTCGATGCTGAGCCCCGTCGACCACGACCTGGCGCTGGTTTACGGGCGTCTGCTGCCGGTGCCGCTCAGACGGTTCCTGCTCGATCGCGGGGTGTCCCTCGTGGAGGTGCCCGATGAGGAGTTCGAGTCGATGGCGTGCAACGTGCTGGCACTGGCGCCGCGTCGTGTCGTGATGCTCGCCGGTGCTCGGATGACGAGGCGCCAGCTCGAACGCGCCGGGGTCGACGTCGAGATCATCGAGGGTGCCGAGATAGCCCGCAAAGGCTTCGGCGGGCCGACGTGTCTCACGCGCCCCCTGGCCCGTGCCGGCTCCGCCGGCACGTAACGCCGCCGAGCAGCCCGGGGTCGCTCCCGATCAGTCGAAGAAGCGGAACGTCAAGGTACCGTCGCGCTCGACTTTCTCCACCAGCGCCACTTCCCAGTCTAGGTATTCCTGCATGCGGGCCGCGACAGCGTCGCGGTGCTCGTAGGGCTTGTACCAGACGTCGTCCGTCGCCGTTGTTGCGCGCTGCATGCCTGCCTCACCGGCAAGCCCCGCATCGAACCAGGCACGGTTGCCGTCACGCAGCACGCGGACGTGAACATCGGGCTTGTGCCCCGGGATGTCGGCGGCGGTGAGCTGCGCAAGCGCGGGGTCGTTGGCGGTTACCACCACGAGCCCTGCCGGCCCGATGGCGTTGAGGGCTTCCGCCATTCGACTGCGCACGGCCCACCAAGCGCCCGGGATGTGCCGCTCGCGGTAGGCCAGGCTCGAGGAGACGTCGACGACAGCCATCGGCTCGCCGGAATCGAGCGCGGCTTTGAGCTCACGCGCGTCCAGCCACTCCACCGCCGGCAGCGCAGCGCGGGGAGGCGGGGCGGTGCCGGTTTCGAGCTCGATGGCGGTGAGCGGCTGGTCCATGACGTGAACGTCCTTCCAGCCCATCTGGATGAGCCAGGACGCGGTCATGACCGCGCGCACGCGGGCGTCGTCGATGAGCACCACACGCGCGTTACGCACGGCGACGTACTCGTCGGTGGCCTGCACCAGCTGGCCTCCCGGCGCGTGCCGGGAACCGGGCAGATGGCCCGCGCGAAACTCCTCGGGCGAGCGCACGTCGAGCAGATATACGGTACGTTCAGGATCGGCGTGCCACGCCATCGCCGTCGCGACGTCAACCGAGCGCACGCCGAAGCGGGTCGCTACGCGATCCGCCGCCAGGCGGGCCTGACGCGCGCCGCGCGGTGAGGGTTCGGGGGCGCTTTGTGAGCGGCCGTGTTCGAGATCCAAGCCGGCCAGCTTCCACCCCATGGTGCCGTTCTCCAGCGCCATGACGCGATTTGGCAAGCCCGCGTTGATCAACGATTGGGCGCCGACGATGCTGCGTGTTCGTCCGGCGCAGTTGACGACGACGTCCGTGCCCGGTGCGGGCGCGAGGTCGTGTATGCGGTAGACGAGTTCCGCGCCCGGCGTGTCTATCCCGCCGGGGATGCTCATGCGGTGGAACTCTTCGAGAGGCCGGCTGTCGACGATGACGATGTCTTCGCCCCGTTCGAGGCGCCTGTGCAGCTCGCGGGCGGAGATGTGAGGCGTGCCGCAGCTGATTTCGACGAACTCACCGAAAGCCTTGCTGGGCACGTTGACCCCGGAGAAGAGCTCGTAGCCCTGAGTGCGCCACCCTTCCACGCCTCCAGTCAGCACGGCGACGTCGGCATATCCCATCGAGCGTAGGCGAGCGGCTGCGCGCAGCGCCAGCGCCTCCTCTCCGGCAGGACCGCCGTCGCACAGAACGACGGGCGTCTCGCGCCGGGGCACGAGCACGGGCACGTCGAGCTCGAGCCGGCCGAGCGGAACGCAGCAGGCGACGAGCAGATGCTCGTTGGCGAATACGCCCTGTTCGCGCACATCGAGCAGCGCCAGCTCAGTGCTTTCCGCGAGACGCGCTTTCAATTCGGTGGCCGACAGAGATTTCGTCGTCGTGTCCATGGCCAGGTCGCCGGCGGCTCAACGTGCCTCGCGAATATCGCTGTGCGCCGGGAACCGCTTCCAGCTCCGCTCAAGCCGATTGAAGTACGTGCGGTTGTGCAGCTGCTCGAGGGCGAGACCGTACATGTGAAAATTCAGCAAGGGGTCGCTGCCGTGGATGTGAATGGAGTGTATGTCTTCGGGGAGCATGGCGACGCCCGTACCGGCCCCGACCTCGCGCGCGCCGATCTCCGTGACACCGCCATCGGTGCGCCGGTAGAAGCGGTTGAGCTCGACCCCGCGGATGCCAACGATCACCGCCCAGGTTGTGTGGTTGTGCGGTGGTGTGTCGACGCCTGCGTTCGCAGCGTTGACATACAGCGCGAAGCGATTGTCGGGATCCTGTGCCACCCGGTACAGGCAGGATGATCGCGGCCCGCCCGGGGCGGGCGGCGGAAAGTCCTCGATCGTGAACAGCGCCTCGCGGGCCGCCAGCGCGCCGAGCTCCGTCTTGACCAGTTCGAGCGACTCACGACTCACCCCGCGCGCGTCTTCGATCTGGCGCACTCCCCGAACGGCCTCGCTTATCGCCGCCCGCCGCTCGCTCGCGATGCTCATGGATCGCCGTTCCGCCGTTCTGCGGCGGGCGCCGGCCGGCTCACCGCGCCGCGCGCCGTTGGCGCATCGACGGCGCCACCGGCCGCACCCCGGCCTGATGGTACCGGTCGCAGGATTCGAGAAACTCACGCGTGCTCTTGGGCATCGGCACGCGGGCGCCGGCGAGGTAGGTCAGCAGGTCCTTGGCCTCCGAGATCAAGCGCTGGCCTTCCCGGTAATGGAGCACGAGGTCCTCCGGGGCCGAGGCGATGTCGGGCTCGAACTCGAGCAGCAGCTCCCCGGTCGCGACAAACTGCGGCCAGATGTCGAATATCACCGGATCGCTCTTCATGGTCTCGCTCTCCAGCTTGGCTGCCCGGGCAAAAGCCTCGATCAGCGACTCGACACCGCGAAAAGCCTCCATTTGCCCGAGCACCTCGATGAGTCGGCCGGCGACCTGGTCGATCGCCCGCATGGTCTGGGCGATTTTCACGTAGCGACTGTTGTAGAAGTCGGCCAGAGGCATGGTGAACGCCTTCAGCGGCTCGCCCCAGAGTTCGTCGATCCCTTCGTGTCCGCTGTAATGTTTAACGGACCTGCCGAGCTCCATTGCCTCTTGAAGACATTCCGCGCACTGCCTCATCAGCTCGTTGTCGAAGCTGATGTGCACGCCCTTCTGTGCGAGTGCCACGACTGCGGTGAAAATGTCCGTGGCGCGATTGAACAGCGCGCCGGCAAGCATGGCGCCTTTGACGCGCTTACGGGCTGCGTCCTGCTCGCTCTCGTAGGCGCGGCGCGCCACATCGAGGTTCTCACCCGGTGTGTTGATGCCGTCCTCGGTGTGATGGAAAGTTCGACGCGTAAGATGCTCGATGAGCGTGCGCCGCGCTTCGAGGGATTCCTCGGGCGGAGCGTAGTAGCGTATCCAGTAGCCGTCGTAGTAGATGCTCGGTTTGCCGTCTATCTCTCGGCGGGTACCGTTGCAGAGTTTTTCCTGAGAACCGTCCGTCTCGTCGCTCATCGTCGAACTCGGTTGCTTGGCCATGCGATGGTTATCCGACGTTTAGGGGTCGATACGTCCCGTTGGTCGCTATCGATAATGTGGAGTGTGGGCGGACGCGGTTCCGACGCCGGCGGATCGGCGTTCAATGCACCATGAATACGGGGAGGTCGGCGTGAGCGAGAAGATGGCGGGTGACGCCGCCGAAGAGCAGCTCGCGCGCGCGCGCACGGCTGAAGCCGCCCACGATGAGCAGCCCGGCGCCGGCCGAGCGGGCGTCGTCGAGCAGGGACGCACCGACGCTCTTGCCTTGCACCCGCAGCACCCTGTGCTCGGCCTGAACGCCGTGCCAGGCGAGGTGCTCGACCAGCGCCAGCGCACTCTGCGCCCGCTTCTCGGAGGCGAGCACCGTCACCGAGCCCACCGCGGCGAGGCACGGCATCGCCATGGCGACCGCCCGCGACGCCTCCATGCTGGCGTTCCAGCCTATGGCGACATGGTCGACAGCGGTCGCCGGGCGCTGCGGCGGTACGACGAAGACGGGTCTGCCGCCTTCGAGCAGGACCGCTTCGAGGTTCTCTCCGATGGGCGAACGGCGGACGGAAGCGGACTCCGCAGCCGGTCGGGCGAACGCCGCGAGGTCGTTGACACGGGCCCAGCGAACGAGTACGTCGCTGACGGGCCCTTGGTCTTCGTACCAGCCGGCGGTGGTCTTGTCCTGCTCGCCCGGTTCGCTGACGACCGCCAGCCCGTTGCGCGCGCAGAACTCGTCGAACAATGCGCGCACGGCGTCTGCCTTCTCGCGAGCGTCTCGCTGCGCAGCCTGCTCGAAGGTCTGCTGCAGGCTGGCACCAAGCCGGTCGAACATGAACGGCGTCGACTCCTTGAGCGTGGCCCGGATGTGCAGCACCTTGATGTGGGCGCGGAATTGGCTGGCGAGAACCAGCGCCGCCTCGAGCAGCGCCGTGTCCGAGGGCCGGCCGTCCACCGGTGTCAATATCGTCTTGATCGCCATCGGTTCACCTTCGCGAAGCATATGGCGCGGCGACCCACGTGTCGCCGCCCGCCGGCGGATCCTCCGCTGACGCTGTCGAGGCGCCGTCGCGCGCTCCGCCGGGGAGCGGATCCTGTGGGCGCCTCATCAATTGCTCACCCCGCCGCAGCCCGTTTGCGCGCCCTCATGATCTTAAGTATAGGCAGCGCCGTCAGCACGATGGCCGCAACGAGGATGCCGGCGGACAGCGGTCGCTCGAAGAACACCATCACATCTCCCTGCGAGGCGATCAGGCTCTGGCGCAGCGAGCGCTCCGCCAGGGGGCCGAGCACGATGGCCAGCACGGCGGGTGCCACCGGGTAGTTGAGCTTGCGCAGCAGGTAGAACACCACGCCGAAGACCAGGATCAGCCAGACATCGTGCATGTCCTGAGTCGGCGCGAAGCCGCCGACGATGCACAGGACAAAAATGAGCGGTGCGAGAATCGTGAACGGCAGCTTGAGCACCGAGACGAACACGGGAATGAAGGCGATGTTGATGATCACCGTGAAAAAATTCGCCATGTACAGGCTGCCGATAAGGCCCCATACGAAGTCGGGATTGTTGACGAACAGCAGCGGACCCGGGCGCAGCCCCCAGATGATCATGCCGCCGAGCAGAATTGCCGTGGTCGGCGAGCCCGGGATGCCGAGGGTCAGCATGGGCAGCATGGAGCCGGTGCTGGCGGCGTTGTTGGCGGCCTCGGGCGCGACCACGCCCCGGATGTTGCCCTGGCCGAAACTTTGCGGCTCCTTGTCCATGGTCTTGGCGACGCCATAGGCCATCAGCGAGCCCGGCGTCGCGCCGGCGGCGGGCAGGATGCCGACGAAATAGCCCAGGAAGGAGCCCATCAGCATGGTCTTGGTGGCCTGGGTGAGCCGGCGCAGGGTCTCCAACACGCGGCGCACAGATACCTCGGCCTTGGAGATCACCATCTCGCCCTTGGTCTGTTCCAGGACCCAGAGCATTTCGCCGATGCCGTAAATGCCGATGGCCAGGACCAGGAAGTTGATGCCGTGGAAGAAGCCCGGCAGGTCGAAGAAGATCAGCCGCGGCTGGCCGCTGACGATGTCGAGCCCGACGGCGCTGAGCACCAGGCCGATCATGATCGAGAACAGCGTCTTCGGGATGTCGTCGCCGCCCAGCCCGATGAAGGTGGCGAAGGCCAGCAGCATCAGGGCGAACTCCTCGGGCGGGCCGAAGGCCAGCGCCACCTCGGCCAAGGGCGGCGCGAACAGGGTGAACAGCACGACGGAGATGGTGCCGCCGACGAAGCTGGCGGTCGCGGCGGCGACCAGGGCACGGTCGGCTTCGCCCTTGAGCGCCAGCGGCCGGCCGTCGAAGGTGGTGGCGACGGCGGTCGAGGCCCCGGGAATGCCCAGCATGATCGAGCTGATGGCGCCGCCGTACATGGCGCCGTAGTAGATCGCGGCCAGGAAGATGATGGCCGAGGTCGGCGGCACCAGGAAGGTCATCGGCAGCAGGATGGCGACCCCGTTGACCGAACCGAGCCCCGGCATGGCGCCGATGAAGAGGCCAATCACCACGCCCATCACGACCAAGAGCAGATTGAGGGGCTCGAAGGCGACTAGAAAGCCGTCCATGAGGTGGGCGATGATGTCCATCGGTTGTTCGTACCTCCGGCATGAGCGTCCGCGCCTACGATCGAGCGCGGGCGGCTCCCACGGGCCTAACTAGAGGAAGATGTCGTAGAGCGGCAAAAACAGCGGCTCGAGATATCCCTTTGGCAGGACGATCCTCAACGCGACGTCGAAGAAAAAGAAAATGATGACCGGCGCGCCGATGGCGATCGCCAGGGTCGTTACCCAGGAGTGCCGGCCCAGAAACCTCACGTAGTAGATGAGAAAGAGCGGGATCGCCCCGTACATGCCGAGGACGTGCACCAGCCCGATCATCACGGTCACCCCACCGCCGACCAGCAGAAACATCTTCAGAGCATAGGGATCCATGAAGAGCTCGGTCGACTGCGAGGGTGGGCTCGTGCGTCGCCACCAGTTGACCAGGATCCAGACGCAGCAGCCGAGCATGATGGCGGCAAGCCAGAACGAAAACGCACCACCTCCAGGCCCCTCGCCACGCACCCAGCCGACCGGGAGCTCGGCACTCTTCCACATGAGATAGATGGAGAAGGCGGCCAATAGAATCGCGGTGACGAGCTCGGCGCGTCTCATCTCGGCGGTCCCCCTGATCGAGAAGGACCGAACCCCGGTCTGGGGGTTCGGCCCTCTCGCGGTCGGTTAGCCCTTGAGGGCGCCCATCTCGGTCAGCATGTTACGGTGGATCTCACGCTCGTTCATCCAGTACTTCATGAGATCGTCGCCGCTCAGGTACTCGCCTTGCAGGCTCTTCTTCTTGCGGTATTCGGCCCATTCCGGGGAGTCGAAGACCTGCTTGAAGAGGGCCTGGTAATAGGCCTTGGCGTCGTCGCTCATGCCCGGCGCGCCGACCACGCTGCGCTGCATGAAGTAGACGAAGTCCTGGCCCAGCTCCTTGAAGGTCGGGGCGTCGGGGAACATCTCCAGGCGATCGAGCGTGAAGGCGGCCAGCGGCACGGTGTCGCCGTTGGCATAGAAGCCTTCCTGCTCGGACGGATTGTTGACCGTCGAGTTGGCGTGCTTGCCCGCCAGTTGCTTGGCCACCTTTCCGCCGCCCTTGTAGGGCACGTAAGTCATATCGAGGCCGTAGCTGGCGTTGAGGAAGTCGGTCAGCAGTTGATCTTCCTGGAGCTTGCCGGTTCCCGCCATTATCCAGTCCTTGCCGGCCGCCTTGGCGGCTTCGACGAACCCGTCGACGTCGCTGATGCCGGAATCCTTGTGAACCCAGAGAAGGAAGGTGTCCTCCGCCATCCGCGCGATCGGCGTGAAGGTGGCGATGTCGACCTCCAGCTTCGGCTGGCGCAGGGGCGTCGTGTAGAAGCTGTTCAAGGTGACCATGATGGTGTGGTTGGGGTCGGACGCCTGCTTCAGGTGCACCAGCGCCTCGGCCCCGGAGCCGCCCGGCTTGTTGATCGG
>JABAHR010006413.1_pt1 | contig 11617 bp, 13 predicted proteins | sample 7062101 | NCBI WGS metagenome assembly JABAHR01 (sample SAMN14534553, study PRJNA622989) | marine sediment metagenome | biome: marine biome [ENVO:00000428]; feature: marine pelagic biome [ENVO:01000023]; material: deep marine sediment [ENVO:00002113] | place: India: Gulf of Kutch | collected...
TCGCCGATGAGCACGGGGTTGTTCTTGGTCCGGCGGGACAGGACCTGGATGACGCGCCGGATCTCTTCATCCCGGCCAATGACGGGATCGAGTTTGCCGGTCGCTGCGGCTTCCGTGAGATCGCGGGCGTATCGCTTCAGCGCGTCGTAGGCCTGCTCGGCCGACGCGCTATCGGCGGTGCGGCCTTTACGAATATCATTGATGGCCGTGTTGAGGCCTTGGGCGGTCACTCCGGCTTCTGCCAAAATGCGTCCGGCTGCCGGGCCCTTTTCCAGGGCGAGTGCCAATAAAAGCCGCTCGGCCGTGACGAATTTGTCGCCGGCCTTGTCAGCCACCTTTTCCGCCTGATCGAAGACGCGGGCCAATTCAGGCGCCAGATAAAGCTGACCGCTACCCCCGCCTGTTACTTTTGGCCGCCGGCCAAGTTCGGTTTCGACGGCTGCCAAGGCGTCGCGCGCGCGTCCGCCGGACTGGTCGATCAAGCCAGCCGCTAAGCCCTCCTCGTCGTCGAGGAGCACTTTCAGAAGATGCTCGGGGGTGAACTGCTGGTGTCCTTCGCGGAGCGCCAAGCTTTGGGCCGATTGCACGAAGCCCTTTGCGCGGTCGGTGTAGCGCTCAAAATTCATACGTCGGTCCTCCTCAGCACGCCCCTGCCGCCCTCAAGAAGGCACGGAATTGAGCGCCGTCAAACTGGAGTTGCTGTTACCACGGCGCGAGCCGGCCCGGTTGGCACCGGCTCTTGCCACTCTCTGCGATATAGGTCTTCCCCATGCAATATAAAGGGGTGTCAAGGTTCAACCGCCCCGTGCGGGGGCTTGGAGACCTTGTAAGCTGGGTGGGCATACCAGGCCCACAAGAGCCGGGCCGCCACGCCACGCCACGGCCGCCAACGTTCGGCAATCTCTTCAAGCGCATCCGCACCGGGCCGGTCTTTGAGGTCCAGTACGGATTGTACGGCCGACTGCAAAGCGAGATCGCCTGCCGCCCAAGCATCGGCACGCCCCAGACAAAAGAGCGTGTAGATGTTCGCGGTCCATGGACCGATTCCGTGGATCGCTGTCAGTTGGGCCCGCACCTCGTCTTCCGTTGCATGCTCCAATCTTCTGAGTGACAGTCTCTTGCCGGAAATCGCCTCTGACAGAGCGACAAGGGTACGGATTTTTGGCGCCGACAGCCCGGCCGCTTTAAGCTCACGGTTTGTCTTTGTCAGGACAACGGCAGGGCGAAACGGCTTCACAGTGCACGCTGTTCGCCGCCAAATGGCCTCTGCGCTTTTCGCCGACACCTGCTGCGCGACGATAATCTTCGCCAGACCTTTGAAGCCTGGCTCGTTGCGTCTCAGCGGCGGCTCCCCAATGGTCTCGTGAAGACGGCGCATATGCGGGCAGGCGCGCCGCAGCGCCTTCGTCCCTTTTCGTATGTCCGCCTCGCTCACGATAACGCGCATCGTCCTCACGCCTTGCCGACCTATACGCTTCGTGGATGGTGTTTCTGTTGAGCGCTGTCCAGTTTTGGCGCCTTCCGGCTTTGCAGGCGCCGGCATCAAGAGTATGATCCTGCACGTCTCTTGGAAAGCGGCATCATTTCATTCGGCGAGGGACACACAATGGTACGGAGTGGACTATCAGCGGCCGCCGGATTTGCAATATTGGCAATCCTAGCGCCCTGCGACAGCGTTGAAGCCCGGAAGAAGCGCTTTACGAACTGGGAAAAGATTACGAACGAACGGTACAGCTTTCGGATTGCCTACCCCGGCAATGTTTTTGCCAAAGACAGCGGCAGGCGGAGTGAGGAAGGCCGCGTGATCGTTTCGCGGGATGGCAAGTCGAAGCTCATTGTCGGCACATTCGAGAACGACAGCGCGACCACACTGGACGAGTATCGTCGGCAGTTACTTACGGAAAACTATCCCGGCGCCGATATCGACTTTGCTCCTCGGAAGCGGAAATGGTTCATCATATCCGGTACGCAAGGCAAGGTTCATTTCTATGAGAAGGTGAGCTTCACTTGTGGAGGCCGGTTGATTAACAGCTGGGCGCTCTACTACCCGGTCAACGAGCGCCGGTACTGGGACCGCGTGGTTGAGGCCATCGCACCGACCTATTCGCCTGGTGCCGGCCGGACCGGGCGCTGTGATTGACGGATGGAAGTGCTCTTTGTCGTCTGTTAGCGTCGCCGTTCCAAACGACCTGCTGGATAACGCGTGACGCAATCTGATTTCACACCGGTCTTCCGTTTTGCGCCAAGCCCGAACGGCGCGCTGCACATCGGACATGCTCTATCAGCACTCGTCAGCTTCGACATGGCGCAGGCGGCGGGTGGCCGCTTTCTTCTCCGCATCGAAGATATCGATGTTACGCGGTGCCGCGACGCGTTTGTTGATGGCATTCTTGAGGATTTGACGTGGCTGGGTCTCGATTGGGAAGAGCCCGTCTTGCGTCAATCTCAGCATTTTGAGGACTACAAACGGGCCGCCCAACGATTGGAGGACATGGGTCTTCTTTATCCGTGTTTTGCGAGCCGCGCGGAGATCGCGGCTGCCTCATCTGATCCGAACGCGCCACGCGATCCCGACGGTGCTCCGGTTTATCCCGGTCTACACAAGACACTTTCACCGCAGAACATCGAACACCGCAAGGCGCGCGGCGAACCGTTTGCCATGCGGCTCGATATGGATGCTGCGCAGGCTGCAGCCAACACGCTGCTTGGTGGCCAGCCGCTCACCTTCACGGAACTCAGCGCCGATGGCTCATCGCGCGAGATTATCGCGGCGCGTCCCGAACGGTGGGGGGATGCCGTGATCCTGCGCAAGGATGTTCCGGCCAGCTATCACCTCGCGGTCGTCGTGGACGATGCCCGCCAGGGCATCACGCACGTAACGCGCGGGCGTGATCTTTATGCGGCCACAGATCTGCACCGGCTTTTNNCGATGATGATGGACAGAAACTTTCCAAGAGCAACAACAGCACGTCACTCTGCAGTCTGCGCGCAGCCGGCAAGACGCCGCAGGACATCCGGCGCATGGTGGGGCTCGCGCGTTAGGATGCGCGTACCTCTGTGGTGAGGAGCCCTAATCCTCAGCCTTGAACGGACGTTGCACCAAGCCAGAGATTGCGTCGTCGACGGACAGCTTGCCGTCGAGGATGGCGTGTACCGCTTCGGCGATGGGCATCTCGATGCCTTTTTCGTTTGCCAGTCGTGCCACGGCGGCTGCCGTGAAAACACCCTCGGTTACCGCAACGCGCTGGCCGAGCACCTCCTCCAGGCTTTTTCCTTCGCCCAAGGCGCGTCCGAGGCTCATGTTGCGCGATTGGGTGCTGCCGCAGGTGAGAATCAGATCGCCTAGTCCTGACAAACCGATAAGCGTTTCGGGCCGGGCTCCCATCGCTTCTCCTAAGCGGCGCAGTTCGGCAAATCCACGGGTGACGAGCGCAGCATGAGCATTGGTCCCCAGTCCCTTTCCGTCGACGATTCCGGCAGCGATCGCCAACACGTTCTTGACGGCACCGCCGATTTCCGCGCCGACGACGTCGCTTGACCAGTAGAGCCGAAAGTGGGTGTGACCCAGCCTTTGCGCGAGCAACCGTCCCAACTCTTCCTTTTGACAAGCAAGGGTGAGAGCCGCCGGTAGTCCGCGCGCGACCTCTGAGGCAAAGCTCGGGCCCGACAGTATGGCTAGTCCAGCCTGCGGGATCGTCTCGGCTAAAACCTCACCCATCAACTTTCCGGTTTGACGCTCAATGCCCTTTGCGCAGATAACAAACGGCTGCCCTTCCTTTATGCGGGATGCTATCTCGCGGGATATTTCACGGACATGCTGGGCCGGCGCCACCATTAAGATGCAGTCACATGCCGCGACTTCGGTTAGCTCAGACGTCGCCTGCAATTCGGCAGAGAGCGGAACGCCTGGCAGAAAGGTGCGGTTGACGCGGCGGGTGTTGATGTCTTCGACTGTTTCGGGTTCGCGTGCCCAAAGTCGTACTTTGCGCCCCGCCGAACATAGCGTCTGAGCCAGGGCCGTTCCCCAAGCTCCACCGCCGATCACCCCGACGCTGTCAATGTTCACGCCTGCCCCCTCTCGTCTTTATCATCCCAATCTATCATGGGGTGATGATGAGATCACGCCTTGACACCGGCACCAGCGGCCGGCGTGGCCTCTGCGTCAAGTGGCCAGCGGGGATGGGCCGCGATATCGAGAGGGTCGGTCAAACCCAGGATCAATCGCTCGGCGGCGGCCCAGGCAATCATGGCGCCGTTATCGGTGCAGAGTGCCGCCGGCGGCACGTGTACGCTGTAGCCGCGTTCTTCTGCCAACTGCTGCAACCGCGAGCGCAGCGCGACGTTGGACGCGACGCCGCCGGCAACCACGAGGTGCCGCCCGCTCCCGTCTTCAAATACGCCGTTCGCAGTATTCATCGCTCGTTCTACGCGGTCGGCAACGCAGTCCGAAACCGCTTGCTCGAAGGCAGCACATAGATCCGAGACGTCTTGGTCGCTTAACGGCTGCAGTTCCGCGGCGCAGTGACGTAGGGCTGTCTTCAGTCCGGCGAAAGAAAAGTGCGGCTCTTCGCGTCCCCGCATCGGCCGCGGCAGATCGAAACGTGACGCGTCACCCGAGCGTGCTGCTTTCTCGACCGCGGGTCCGCCGGGAAATCCCAGCCCCAAGAGCTTTGCTGTTTTGTCGAAGGCTTCGCCCAAGGCGTCATCGATTGTTGTTCCTAAACGCGCGTATTGACCTGTGCCACGCACGAGCAGAGTCTGCGTATGTCCGCCGGAAATGAGGAGCAGAAGATAGGGCGGCCGCAATCCTTCGGTCAGTCCGACGGTCAGCGCGTGCGCCTCCAAGTGGTTGACGGCGACAAACGGTTTGCTGTTGGCGAGCGCGATGGCTTTGGCCGTCACCAATCCGACGACGAGACCGCCGTTGAGGCCGGGACCGGCCGTCGCGGCAATGGCATCGAGCTGAGACAATGTGACTTGTGCTTCGCTAAGTGCGGTCGCAATGATTTGGTCCAGGCACTCGACATGTGCGCGCGCAGCAATTTCGGGCACAATACCGCCATAGGCTCGATGCTCTTCCCACTGGGATCGCACCACATTGGCAAGGATCCGGCCATGACCGTCCAGTTCGCGCAGCACCACGCCCGCGGCGGTTTCGTCGCAGCTCGATTCGATACCAAGCACGAGGGTTGATTGTTCTGTCGTGTTTGGACTGTTCGGTGCCGATGGCGCGGCCATTTCCGGTATTTGCCTTTCGTGTGCCGGGAGGGCATGAATGGGGCTTGGCCTAACACCTCGCGAGAAACACTTGCAAGACAAGACCATTCGTATCGGAACGCGGGGCTCGGCCCTGGCCCTTGCTCAGGCACACGAAGTGCGCGGGCGCTTGATGGCTGCACATGGCCTGCCAGAGAGCAGCTTCTCCATTGAGATCATCAAGACGACAGGTGATCAGATCCTTGACCGGCCCTTGGCCGATGTGGGCGGAAAGGGCCTTTTTACCAAAGAGATTGAGGAGGCCCTTGCCGCGGACCGCATTGATCTGGCCGTGCACTCGATGAAAGACATGCAGACCCAACTGCCGGACGGTCTGACCATCGGAGCGATGCTGCCGCGGGAGGACGTTCGCGATGCTTTTGTCAGCGCGAAATATTCCACGCTGGACGGGCTTCCTCAGGGGGCCACTGTCGGGACCTCCTCGCTACGCCGGCAAGCCCAAGTCAAGCGGCTGCNNTGGCTTTCGCGGGAATGTTCAGACGCGGCTCAAGAAGCTTAAAGATGGTGTCGCGGACGCGACGTTTCTGGCGTGTGCGGGTTTGAAGAGACTGGGGCTTGCCGATCACATCACCGCGGCGATGCCAACAGATCACATGCTTCCAGCTGTCGCTCAAGGCGCGATTGGGATTGAGATCCGCATAGACAATGAGGCGATTGCGCAACTGGTGGCGCCGCTGGATGATCCGCCAACGGCCGTTTGCGTGACTGCGGAACGGGCGTTTCTCGCCCGCCTTGAAGGATCCTGCAGAACGCCTATAGCCGGTCTTGCCGAACTTCATGGCGATCAGCTCGACTTCCGTGGATTGATTTTGGCGCCCGACGGTCATGCATCACTCAGCGCGGCACAGTCCGGTGCTCCGCGTGAGGCGGCCGCGCTCGGAGACTCTGCGGCAGCCGATGTTCTTGCGCGCGGTGGTGCCTCTCTGATCGGTCGGACGGGCTGATGCGCTTTTTGCTCACCAGACCCCTGGAGGACTCGAACACGCTGCGGCAGCGGCTTGAAGGCCTTGGTCACCAGGTGATGGTGGCGCCGATGTTTTCGATCGCTTTTGAAACCGACGCGGCACTTAATCTCAACGGGGTTCAAGGCCTTATCGCGACCAGTCGAAACGGGCTCAAGGCACTTGCGGCGGGTTCTCAGCTTTCGCAAGCAATCTCGCTGCCGCTTTATGCGGTGGGACCCGCAACGGCGGAGATGGCGCGCGAACTCGGATTTTCAAATGTCGTAGTGGGTCCCGGTACCGCCCGGGAGCTTGCCGGTGTCATTGCTGGTCACGCACGGCCGGAGGACGGATCTCTTGTGCATCTCGCGGGCCGGTCGCTTGCCTTCGATACCAAGGGCGCGCTCGAGCNNTCGAGCAAATGGGCTTCGTAATACGTGTTGAGGTCCTTTATCGAACCGTTGAATCCCAGGCCTTCGCACCCGATCTCATCGCAGCACTTCGCGGTGAGACGCTTGATGCCGTTATGCTCATGTCGCCAAAGTCGGCGGAGGTTTTTGTGCGACTTACGATGGACGCCGGAGTCGTGGAACCCGTCCGAAAGATGGCCTTCCTCTGTCTGTCTTCCGAGATTGCCGGCTGCGTCTCGAGCCTGGCACCGATTAACCTTATGACCGCCCAGTCGCCCAATTTGGAAGAAATGCTTGCTCTCGTCACACTGTTGGCGGCAAAATCCGCTTAACACCCGTCCGGGATGATGGCGGTACGATCGATTTTTTGCGAACGGCAGAGTGGAGGCCGCATCTGGCGGACATGTTGCTCCGCACCGCTGTTGCGCTCAACGGAGCATTCGAAATCATATGACCGATAAGAAGGAAGGCACAAAGGGCGTGCCGCATCCGGCCGAAAGTTCCGACCAAAAGCGCCCCCATGCCACGCTCAATCTGAAGGCAACCGAAGTCAAAGCCGAAAAATCAAACAAGGCAGAGACAAAGGCTTCAAGTGCTTCGACCGCGGACGCTTCGGCCGACAAGACAGATACTGGGTCTAAACCGAAAGTCGGCAAGACCGCGGCGGAGTCTCAGCAACCTAATAAAAAGAAGGCGTCATCAGAATCGCGCGCGCCTGCTCGCGGCGGGATTTGGACGCACCTCGCCGCCGGGCTCGCCGGTGGTGCCGCCGTGTTGTTTGGCGCCGACTACCTTCCGCAAATGCGAGGCAGCGCAACTGCGGTCAAGGAAACGCGCACGGCTTTGTCGGATTTGAACCAGCGCGTCGAGACCTTAGAACAGTCTTCGGGTCCCGCTGCGGATACCAAGGCGATAGAGGAGAAGCTTTCCGCCGCGGAAAAGCGCCTTGCCAAACTTGACGAAGTCTCGAACTCACTTGGCAGCCTGACGGAAGCTCAGGCGAACCTTCAGCAAGAGGCCACATCGCTTTCCGAAAAACTCAATGCGCTGCCGCCGGCGTCTGTGGTCGACGACCGGCTTGCAAAACTCGAAGAGCAACTCGCTACGATCGCAGCGGCCGCCGGCACAGATCCGGAGGCGGGCGGAATTCAGGGGCTTGCCGCCATTACCGGAAAGATGAGCGATCTCGAAGGCAGCGTCGAAAGCAAGCTCGCAGCGTCGCGTAAGGCCCTGGCCGAAGAACTGGAGCCGCGGATTACGGCGATTGCTGAGGCGAGCGAAGCGGCCCGAACGGGGACGCAACGTATCGATCGCGAGGTTGCTGATCTCCGATCGGAGGCGGCTCGTCTCTCGCAGAAAATCGAAACGCTCGAAGCGGGCATAAACCGGCTCGGTGGCGTACAGCAGGTTCTCCAGGAAGAGAGTGCATCGCTGGCAAGCGGGCTCGACTCCTTGAGGGGTGCTGTTGCACTGCCGGGTGACGTTGCCTCAGCTGTAACGCCCCTTTCGGACAGGCTTACATCTCTTGAGAGGAACCTTGAGACGCTTGCGCGTACAGAAGATGCGCGGCGGGCAAACGCAGAGCGAGTTGTTATCGCACTCGAACTGGCCAATCTGAAACGGGCTGTCGATAGTGGCAAACCCTATGCCAGCGAACTTGCACACGTTAAGAAGACGGCAGGAGAGCGCCTCGATCTCGCTGCTCTTGACCAGCACCAGGACACGGGCGTTCCCTCGCTCGCAACTTTGGAGAAGGAATTCAAACCGGTGATACGTGCCGTCATCGATGCCGCAGCTCAGCCTCGGGACGGAGGTCTTCTTGACCGTTTCGTCGCGACCGCGAAGTCGATTGTCAAAGTCCGCAAAGTCCAACACGAAGCCGATGACACCAGTGCGGAAGCCGTAATCGGCCGGATGGAGGATGCGCTTACGACCGGCCAGCTGGATGAGGTGCTGATCATCGCCAAGGACATTCCTGCGGGCGCGTCGAATGCTGCCCGGGGTTGGCTTGCCAAAGTTGAAGCGCGGCATGCCGTCGATCGCGCGATTGCCTTAGTCGAGGCGCAAATGAAGTCGTCGCTTTCCGGCACTGACACGGCACCTGTCGCGCCTTCTTCGCTGCAGAACTGAGGTCCAAGTCCGCATGACACGCCTTATCCTGTTTTTCATTGGCGTTCTTGCCGCCGCCATTGGCTTCTCCTGGCTCGCTGATAATCCCGGTACGATCACCGTAGATTGGCTGGGATACCGGGCGGAGCCGACGGTCTTCCAGGCTGTGGTCGGTTTTGCCGTGGCCGTTATTGCCGTGGCATTCACGTGGTCGCTGTTGCGTCAGATCTGGAACAGCCCGGCAACGTTCGGTCACTATCTGATGCGGCGGCGTCAGAAGCGCGGGCTCGATGCCCTCTCCTCGGGCATGATTGCTGTCGGCGCAGGCGATAAGGCAAATGCGACGCGCTATGCCATCCAAGCGCGAAAGTCTCTACCCAATGAGCCGCTGACGCATCTTCTTCGGGCTCAGGCTGCCCAGCTTTCCGGAGACCGGGCCACGGCACGGCGCATCTTCGAGGCCATGCTGTCATCGCCCGACACCGAGCAACTCGGACTGCGCGGTCTTTATCTCGAAGCGAAACGGGAAGGCGAACCCGAGGCCGAGGGGCAATTTGCCCAGCGTGCTCTGCGTCTCAATCCCAAGCTGGCATGGCCGGCCGAGGCTTTGTTCGATCTTCAGTGCAAGCAGGGACGCTGGGTGGATGCGCTTGAAACTTTGGCGAGCGCTCACAAGTATGGCCAGATCGACAAACATGCGGCGGACCGCCGGCGTGCGGTTCTGTTGACGGCACGCGCGCAAGAACTCGAAGAGCAGAACCCGGACACGGCGCTCTCACTCGCCTTGGAGGCACACGGCCTTGCTCCCGATCTAACCCCCGCCGCTGCGATTGCCGGGCGCATCTATGCTGGGCGGGGCAGCACGGCCAAGGCGGCCAAGGTCATTCAAAAGACGTGGGCAAAATTTCCGCACCCCGACCTGGCGACGGCCTATGCCTTTGCGCGCATTGGCGATAGCCCTCGGGACCGTCTCGACCGCGTGAAGCAGCTCGCCGCGCTAAACCCGCACTCGCCAGAAAGCGGCATTGCGGTCGCCAAAGCGGCGATTGAAGCCAAAGCCTATGGCGAGGCGCGTCATGCGCTGTCGCCGCTGGCCGAGGATCGTCTGACCCGGCGGGTCGCCGCGCTTATGGCGCGTATCGAAAGCGAACAGCATGGTGACAAGGGCCGTGTACGGGAATGGCTGGCACGTGCGGTCAACGCTCCGCGCGATCCCGCCTGGACTGCCGACGGTGTCGTTGCCGAGGAGTGGTCGGCGATTTCCCCCGTCACCGGCGCTCTCGACGCTTTCAAATGGCGGGTCCCGGTCGAAGAGGCGGACGTCGATACCGCCGACATACGGTCGCTAGCCGTCCGACTCGACGAACTCGACGCGCTTGGAGATGCGGGTCCGTCTGCGGCTTTGGCGGAGTCTTCGCCGGCATCGACCGCCGTCGTCGCCGCTCCTCATGCCGATGAACCTGTAATCGAAGCGGAAGCAGTTGACGTGAAGGTGGCGGAACCGCCAGTGCCTGAGCCCGCCCCGGCGACTCGATCTGCCGCCGAGACCAACGCCGCGCCGCCGGCTGGTGCAGCGTCCACGGCGACGGCTGCGAGCGAAGCGGAAGCAGTGCCTGTGAGAAAAAAGCCGAGCCGCACGCCGCCCAAGAAAAGCAAGAACGAAAAGACGCAATCAACCAAATCGTTTAAGTCCCACCGGGAGCCGAAGATCTTCGTTGCACCGCCCGCACCTGACGACCCCGGTGCAGAGGACGAGACCGATGACCTCACGCTTCCCTTAAAGCCCTATCGCGCGTCTTCCTGAGCGGTACAGTTCCGTCGGGGCGCGATCCTCTTGCATTGACGCGACGCAGCCGTTATCCCTGCCCCTCCCACCGGATTGCCGCCTTAGCTCAGCTGGTAGAGCACATCATTCGTAATGATGGGGTCCGCGGTTCGAGTCCGCGTGGTGGCTCTGTTTTGAGAACTTACATTTCAGCTGTGATGTGCGGGCGTAGCTCAGTTGGTAGAGCATCAGCTTCCCAAGCTGAGGGTCGCGGGTTCGAGCCCGGTCGCCCGCTCTGGCTCCTCGAGGAGTCGAGTGATGGATGCCCCTTGGTGTAACTGGCAACACGNNGCCGGGGCGAGCGAACCTCATGGGGCGCAGCTCTTGAGCCCCGTTCTGGACTGCATCAGTCCTTTGCGGTTTCGATCTCGCCTTTGGCGAAGCGATACTGGGTGGCGCAGAATTCACACGTCACGGTATGGCTTCCGTCGGGTTCGCTTACGGCCGCGAGGTCGTCGGCGCTGAAGCTCGAAAGAAACGCGGCGACGCGTTCGCGTGAGCAACGGCAGTAGACGCCGATGGGTCTGGGCTGAAAGGCGCGAATGCCTTCTTCGTGAAACAGCCGGTACAGAAGCCGGTCTGCCGGCAGCGTCGGATCGATCAGCTCGTGATCCTCCACGGTTCCCGCAAGAAGCCGCACGCGCTGCCAATCCTCGCTTTCTTCTCCCAAGAGCTCTTCGTCGTCACCGGTCTCTTTGGCCGCTTCGACACTGCGGCCCGGATGCTGAACGATCAAACCGCCAGCCCGCCACGTCCAATCGTCGCCCGCCGCCGTGCGCTGGCGGGCGACAGCGAGCCGGATAAACGTCGGCAGCTGTTCCGACTGGCGAAAGTAGGCGTGTGCCGCCGTGGTGATGCTCGTCCCGTCGATGGCGACGATGCCTTGTGTCCGCTCTTTTCCACCACCTGGATCCAATGTCAGGGCCAGGTGGCCATTGCCGAGCAGCACGCCTTCGCCCGGCTTGGCGGTTTCGCTTTGCAGGGCCTCTATGCGATCCTTGGCGAAGCTAGCGGTTGCCCGCAGCCATCCCGGCGCTTCGTAGTCGACGAACAGA
>JABAHR010000028.1_pt2 | contig 11613 bp, 8 predicted proteins | sample 7062101 | NCBI WGS metagenome assembly JABAHR01 (sample SAMN14534553, study PRJNA622989) | marine sediment metagenome | biome: marine biome [ENVO:00000428]; feature: marine pelagic biome [ENVO:01000023]; material: deep marine sediment [ENVO:00002113] | place: India: Gulf of Kutch | collected...
TCAGATCATCTGTAAATTTGAATATTTATACTACTCGGAATTGCAAAATCATGTAATTGATGATGAACGCCAGCAGCTAGCTGAAAGTGAAAGCCTCAGAAGAACCATGGCAGCCTTACTCCAAAAACTCAAGCTGGATGAGGTGCTTGAAATAGTTTGCTCAGAAGCCTGCCGTCTGACGAATACTACGGGCAGTGCCGTTCTTCTCCTGGAAGAAGAAGGATGGCTAAAAGTATCCATCAGCATCGGATATCCTTTACCAGTCAGGCAACGTGTACCAGTCGAAGAAACATTGGCTGGTCAAAGTCTGAAATTGGGGAAACCGATCATTGACAACCATCCGACCAACCAACTGCATGCGTACCACCTAAACCCAGACCTCAGTTCTCTGCTGATTGTCCCGTTGATCATCAAAGATTCAAATATTGGTGTAATCGATGTGGTGAATAAACCAGGCAGATTCACAGAAGACGACATCCGGATTATGGGCTTATTTGCTGATCAGGCAGCAATTGCCATCGAAAATGCGCGTCTGCATAAGCAGGCGGAACGATTGGCTGTGGTCGAGGAACGGCAGAGGCTGGCCCGTGATTTGCATGACTCAGTGACCCAGTCGCTTTACAGCGCCAGTTTATATGTTAATGCCGTCCAGAGAGCATTGGCAAACAAGAAGATGGATGTTGCATTAGAAAACTTACAGAATTTACGCAACATGACTCATGAAGCCATGCTGGATATGCGGTTGCTCATATTTGAATTACATCCTCCTGTGTTGGAAAAAGAGGGATTAGTTACTGCGTTAAGAACCCGATTGGAATCGGTTGAAGCCAGAGCAGGAGTCAAGACCGAGTTTCAGGTTGAGGGAGAAGGACGAATTCCCCTCTATATAGAGACTGAGTTGTATCGCATCGCCCAGGAAGCATTAACCAATGTGGTGAAGCATGCTAAAGCCCAGCAGGTGAGCGTTCAATTGATTTTCAACAATAAATTTTTCCGGTTGCGCGTATGGGACGACGGCATTGGATTTGACTCAAAATCAGCTGGCCAGAGCGGCGGAAGAGGTTTAGCCAGCATCCAAGAACGAGTAGATCGGATAAACGGGACATTAAAGATAGAAAGCACGCCAGGGAAAGGCACAATGTTAGAGGTTTCCGTTGAAATCTAATTTAGGAGGAAAACTCAATGACACAGCCACCGATCCGTGTATTAGTAGTTGACGATCACGCCATCGTGCGTAAAGGGGTGAAGGCTTTGCTGGCAGAAGTGGAAGGTATTGAAGTAGTTGGTGAAGCCAGTGAGGGGGAAGAGGCCATTGCTCTGGTGGATGAATTGCAACCCGATGTGATCATGATGGATTTAGTGATGCCCAAAATGGATGGGATTGAAGCCATTGCACGGATCACGGATAAATACCCGGATGCGCGCATCCTGGCCCTGACCAGTTTTGCTAATGATGATAAAGTTTTTCCAGCGATAAAGTCCGGTGCATTGGGATACCTGCTCAAAGATTCTGACCCCAATGAATTAATCCCGGCTATTCGGCAGGTGTATCGAGGAGAGCCATCGATTAATCCAAGCATTGCCCGGAAAGTATTGCGGGAAATAAGTCAACCTTCAGACCATCCGCCGACACCAGATCCGCTGACAGAGCGCGAGTTAGAGGTTTTGCGATTGGTGGCAAAAGGCAGGGACAACCAGAAAATTGCTAGCCAACTGCATGTTGCAGAGGTGACCGTCCGCACCCACGTCAGTCATATTTTAAGCAAGTTGCATTTGGCAAACCGAGTCCAAGCAGCCTTATATGCCCTAAAAGAAGGTTTGGTGTCATTGGAGAACAACCAGGAAGAATAGCCAAGGCAAAATATCGGCAGCAAAAATTCGTAAAACACCTGATCCGTGCTATTGGACGCAAGGGGTTATTATCCATATTTTAGAATTGGTAGTTTCATCTGGCTGATTCCAGGCTGTCTGCAACAAAATGCAGCAAGTACTTCCGAAGACGAAAATTGATCGCCATAACACAGCATATGCGGCAGTCACTGAGAGTGAAACCGCTGCATCTAGTTGCACCCGGAGGGACTCGAACCCCCAACCTACTGATTCGAAGTCTTGTCGAAAACTTTCCATAGCGTGTATGGGAGTCTATGTTGTCTACAGGGTGACAAATACGGTTGAAAAAACGTCCATTAAGTCCATGGTGTATATAGTTTCCACACGTTTTGCACCCTATTTGCACCCAAACAACAATAAGACAAACGAAAAACAGCATATATGGGGGGACAATCTATCATAACCCTCTGTATTTAGTGGGCCCGGCAGGATTCGAACCTGCAACCAACCGGTTATGAGCCAGGTGCTCTGCCATTGAGCTACGGGCCCTGCTGGAAACTTACGTTTATCAAAATGGTCAGTGGTCCACAGACAATTCCGCCGCAACGGTCGCCCACATGACAACTGACCACTACTCGTATAACCTGAGCGGGCGACGGGATTCGAACCCGTGAATGTCAGCTTGGAAGGCTGATGCCTTACCACTTGGCGACGCCCGCATGCGCTCCCCTGAGCGCGTTCAATTCTACCTTGAGCCTGCCTGAAGGTCAAGCCGAACAGAGTCATCAAATCCACATCCACGAGTCTAAGATGCCTGATATATATCAAACCCAGGATACCTACCAAATCAAGACAAAGTCGGAGTTAAAAATGAAAGTATAATATTTTTATGGAGAAGAAAATCTTCGGATCTAAAGAACAAACCTTTCTGATACTCGGCTGCATCCTGATCGTAGCCCTTTCCTTCATCCCCCTTGCAGTCGGCTATTCCATCCAAACCCCAGAGATGCGCTTTAATGGGGCCACATTTAACTGGCCCGATTTTGCTACCCACATCGTTGCCATTGAGGAAGGGATGGAAGGCAACTGGCGGTACACCCTATTCTTCTCCCCTGTCGAACAGCAAGGCCACTACCTGAAATTATTCTACATATTCATCGGCAACCTGTTTCGATGGGCAGACACTTCCTCATTCACCATTTTTTACATCACATTGGGGATCGTCAATTTCTCCGCCTGCCTCCTGACCTACCGCTTCATAGCTGAATTTATCGGTCAACCAAAATACCGCACCATGGCCTTTCTGCTCGCCATTTTCGGTTCCGGCGTGGGGTGGCTGATGAGCCTCACCGGGCTCATTCCCAAAGCAGGCCACTCCCCTATAGACCTATGGTTTATCGACCCTTATCCTTTCTTCAACATGATCTCATTCCCAACATATACCATCCTCGGTCAACTCGGGATGATTTTGTTATTTCTAAAGTACCGCAAAAGGCCTCTTTCCAGGTATCTCATCAGCATGGCCGTCTTCGGTCTCGCCCTTCAGGCTGTCCAGCCCTACGCCCCCCTGATCCCCTTCACGGTGATCGGCGGTCTGCTGCTGGGTGATTGGATCACAACCAGAACTTTCCCCCGCCAGAACGTTTTCGCTATGGTCTATGTCGGGATAGCGCAACTCCCGCTGCTCGCATACAATCTTTGGGTTTTTCAAACGGATCCAATCTGGCTCATCTTCCAAGAGCAAAACCAGACCTTCTCTCCCCCTCCAATCTATTACTTGTGGGGATTCTTCTGGTTCTGGCTGCTGCTCATTCCAGGCGTGCTCAAATCTAAAATATTCTTGACCCCCAAGCGAATCAGCCTGCTCATCTGGATCGTTTCCGTATTATTCTTTTCATTCTTCCCATGGCAAATGCAGCGGCGGTTCATGATCTATTTCACGCTGCCGCTTGCCATATTGGCAAGCATCATTACCAGGGAATTTCTCTCGCCATGGATCAGCCGGCACCTGCCTTTGCTCTCCAAGCGCAAGCCAATGTTGCTCATTCTCCTGGTAGGTGTAGTGGGATTCTCAAATTTCTACCTCGTATTCGTACACCTGAACTACCAACTCCCGCAGTACAGCAGTGAGTACTATCACCCCACTGAAATCGCAGAGGCGCTCAACTGGCTAGATGACGATGCAAACCAGGAAATGATCGTGTTAAGTGCTCCTGAGACCGGATTATTGGCTGGCGCTTTGGCGCACCAAAAGTCATACGTTGCCCATAATTACGAAACCATCGATTATAGACTGCGCTCCTCGCAGGTGGAACAATTCTACAATCACCAGATAAACCTCTCGGACCTGGAACCGGCAAATCTTGGGTGGGTATTTTACGGCCCATACGAAAAATTACTCGCACCAGATTTCCAACCCCCTTCATATCTGGAGGTTGCCTACCAGCAAAATGGCGTTATTATTTACGCCATTAAGGGAGAGCCACAATGAGAAAATTGTTCTTCATCACTTTGAGCATCGTTTTTCTGCTGGCCTTATTGGTAAATGCCCAACTGACCTCTGCTCAGGAAAACTCGGTTACGGCCTTGTTGCTGAACATTGAAGGGCCTTTAACGCCCGCCCTGTCTGAATATTTAGAGCGCGGCCTGTCAGCGGCCCAAAACCAGAGCGCTGAGCTGGTCATCCTGCAGCTCAACACCCCCGGCGGTTCAGTGGACCAGATGACCCGCATGGTAGAAGCCATCCGCAGCAGCCAGGTGCCGGTAGTGGTCTATGTTGCACCGCGCGGCGCCATCGCCGGCAGTGCCGGAACCGTGATCACGTTGGCCGGGCATCTTTCTGTAATGGCACCCGAAACCGCTATCGGTGCCGCCAGCCCGGTAGGAACCTCCGGCGAAGATATTGGCGAAACCATGGAAGCCAAAGTGAAGGAAATCATTAAAGCCCAGATTCGCACGCTCACCGAAGGAAAGCTGCCGCCAGAAGCCATCGCCCTAGCTGAGGACACAGTAGAAAGCGCAACTGCCGTCACCGCTGGTGAAGCCTACCAGATCGGGCTGGTTAATTTCGTCGCTGAGGATATCCAGGATTTGCTTCGGCAGGTTGATGGACAGACCGTCACCACCGCAGATGGGGAACGCGTCCTTTCCACTGCTTTTGTGCAGGTCGAGGAATTCTCCCTCACCCTGATTGAAGAGCTGCTCACCATGCTGACCAATCCCAACATTGTCTTTCTGCTGCTCACAATTGGTGTGCAGGCCATCCTGATCGAGATCAGCAGTCCAGGCGGTTGGGTGGCCGGGTTCATCGGGGTCGTCAGCTTATCTTTGGCAGCTTACGGCCTGGGGATTCTTCCCGTCAACTGGTTCGGACTGATTTTTATCGCCACTGCCTTTGTGCTCTTTTTCTTGGATGTCAAAGCACCCACGCACGGCGCTCTCACCACGGCAGGGGTAGCCTCCTTTATCGCAGGGGCCCTGCTGCTGTTTAATTCATCCAATACCCCTTCATTTTTCAGGGTCAGTGTCCCACTGGTTGTGGTCGTCGGTATCCTGACGGCCGGGGTTTTCTTCCTGGCGATCAGCTTCGCCATCCGTGCGCAGCGCACTCCTGCCCGCATGGGTCAGTCTTCTCTCGTCGGGCGCACCGGCCGGGTGCGCACCCCGATCAGCAGAGGTCAGCCCGGTAAAGTCCACGTTGCCAGCGAACTGTGGAGCGCCGAATTGACAGAGGACAGCATACCCGCAGAAGAAGGCGATGAGGTCGAGGTCACGGCCGTGGAAGGGCTGCGGCTGAAGGTACGAAAAAAACCCGAAGAGGACCAATAGAAGTCATCGACCGTTGATTAAACCAAAAGACCGCATGGCTGCGGTCCGTTTGATTTTTATTTGGGTTTGGAACCTGTTTATTTCGCTTTTACATTCCAGCTGCAGCAGCCAAATTGCTTGAGCGAGCCCTCACACTTTGTTCGATCTCGACACGCATCTCTTCAGAATCATTCATCAAGCCATCGAATGCCTGTTTGTCCAGAGAAATCACCTCTACCGGAAATTCCGCCGAGGAACGTATCTGTACGTTGCGTTCCCCACCCCGAAACAGACCCATTTCCCCAAAATACTGTCCGGGACCCAAACGGTCAACCAGCACAGGCCTCGCATTAGGCCGGTTGAGGTAAACATTTGCGCGGCCTTGGGTGATGATATAAAAACGATCGGCTGGCGTGCCTTGTTGGATGATCACTTCTCCACGGCTGTACGTTTGACCTTTCAGCTGGCGAGAGGCTTTCAGCATCACCTCGTGGCTCAAGGTGGGCATCGCTTTCGCCAGGTATTCGTTGACAATTTCTCCATCCGAGATAATCACCGTGCGCGAGGCCCGTTCAGCCAGGTCATCATCATGCGTGACCATCAGGATCGTCTTGCCGTCATCCACCAGGCGCTGGAAGAGGTCAAAAATCTGGTTGGCAGTCTTCGAATCAAGGTTGCCGGTGGGCTCGTCCGTGGCAATAATTGGCGGGTCGTTGGCCAGGGCGCGTGCAATGGCGGCTCGCTGCTGCTGGCCACCTGACAGGCGGCTGGGAGTCTTGTGGGCGTGCTCTGCAATTCCGACCAAATCGAGCAGGTGCAGCGCTCTCTGGCGGCGTTCCACAGGAGAATACATATTGCAGAAATCCATGGGCAGCATCACATTTTGCAGTACGGTGAGGGTCGGCAGCAGCTGGAAAAACTGGAACACTACCCCCATATGCAAGCCGCGCCAGTGCGCCATCTTGCCCTCACTCAAATCGCCAATCGACACCCCGCTGACGACGATCTCACCAGAAGTGGGTCGATCGATCCCGGTGAGCATATTGATCAGTGTCGTTTTGCCGCTCCCCGATTTTCCGATCACGGAGACGAATTCCCCGGCATTAATTTGCAAGTCAATGCCCTTTAAGGCCGGGAAGTCTCCTGCATCTGTCTTATACACCTTATGCAGATTCTTTAGATCAATCAGGGCATGCCCGTTCTGCTGCGGCAGGAGTCCCTGATTGTTTTTATTTTTCTTTTCACCAAACATATTCAACCTCAATATTCAATCTTATCGGGGGAAATATCTTCCACACCGTTTTATTCATAGTCCAAAACTTCGCGCACGGTCAGCCGGACGGCGTTGCGGGCCGGCGTGAGGCTGGACAAAGCCCCAATCGCCACGATAATCCCAAACCAGATAAACAGACCAGCAAAGGAATAGCTGAAAGTTAGCTGGGTTTTCAGGACAACATCCATCACGGCCCCTGCCAGCGCTGCTGCTGTCGGCCAGGATACGATTCCCACCAGCAACCAGCTCATCACCGCGATCATCACACCTTCCAACACCACCACCTGGCGGATGGCACCGTTTGAAGCGCCTACCGAACGCAGTACGCCGATCTCGCGGGTACGCTCCATGACATTGATCCCCATCGTACCCGCCAGGCTCAGGCCGCCGACCACTGCCAGCAGACCAGCCATCAGCACCAGCACGATCAGAATGATCGAGAAGGGTTCGGAAAGATACTCTGAGAAATCACTTTGCAGTTGTACGTCACCCTCTGCATAATCTAATGCCAAAAAGGACTCTTCCAGCGCCGCTCCAACGGCTGCCTGAGTTTCAGCATCGCCGATTTCATCCAGGCTGGTGCGCACACGTACCACGCTGACCTGATCTTCAACACCGGTCAGTTCCGAAAAAGCGCTTTCATTAATATAGACCCGCGGCCCAACCAGGTGCTTGGAGGCAATCCCGACCACATCAAAATTGTGTTCCTGCCCCATCACCCGGATCGTGATTAGATCCCCAACCTCGATCCCCTCTTCCTGCTGGACAAAATCCTGGTTGACCACCACACCGGTTACATCGGCGTCTGTCAGCCAGCGGCCGGAGAGCAGTTCAGGGGTAATCGTATAGGTCTCAGGCGGCAAGCCGATGAGGTCTACTTCTTCGCCCTCACTCTCATCACCGCGGATGAAGATTCCACCGGCCTCCACCCAACCTTCGGCGGCCACCACCCCAGGAACTTCTAATGCGGCAGCTTCCACGTCATCAATCATTGCCTGCTCATCGATAATCTGGATTGAAGCGTCAAATTGAGCATAGCGGGTGAATTCCCCGATCTGCTCATTGAGCGAAGCCCGCGTGCTGAAGGCAGCTACAAAGGTCGCCCCCGCCATGATCAATGTGATCAGGGTAATTGCCAGACGCGGTACGTTGCGGAAAGTATTGAGAATCGAAAGGACGCTGGCTGGGCTGAGGAATTTCAGCCGCCCCAGCAGCCGCTCCAGCCACGGTTTCTGGTCTTCATTGACCAGTCCCTGCTGGTAGATGGCATCATAAATCTTAATCTTTGTACCGCGGATGATGGGCACTAACGCCACTCCCACCGGCACAATAAATGCGATCACCGTCAAAAGCACGAAAATTCCAGGAGCTAATCGCATCCCGTTGACAGTAAAGTTGAGATAGTTGGCGGCAAAACTCGACAACCCATACGAGCCAACCAGGCTGATCGGAATCGCCAGCAGCCATCCAACCACGCTGAAGATGAGTACATTCAGGATAAACATGCCGGATATTTGTCCAGGTATCGCTCCAATCGAGCGCATGATCCCGATCTGCTTGACCTGCTGGGTCAGGATGGCGGAGATGGTATTGATCACCAGTCCCCCGCTGAGGAAGATCGCCAGCACGCTCATCACCTGCAAGATCAGCACAAAGCCGCTGATCTGGTTCTGCGCCCAGTGTTCGCCCGGGTCGGAACCGACGCCCGGCACCTGAATACTGCCGACGAACACCCCAGCAGGTTGGATGATCTCATCTCGCAGCATAGCACCTACATCCAGCACGCCGTCGCGCGTGTTCTTCGGTTCGACCACCACCACATCCATCCGGTTGTAATAGGGCGTCTCACCCATCGTCTCCAGGGTGTCCATGGTGACAAAACCGCTCATCCGGCTGCTGATCGAATAGGGCATATCGTAGATATTCTGGGCAATAGCGCGCACCTCCAACGAGAAGGTATCACCACTGTCCATCTGCACAACGACCTGGTCACCGACCTGCTTATCCAGCGCTTCGGCTGTCTGGAACTCTAACACGACCTCCCCTTCACCAAGGGATTGGGGACCTTCAAGCGTCGTTAATTGATTGACTGCCGTATTCGCATAATCGGGCACTACGGTCAGCACCAACTCCGCAGCGTCTTGGTCGCCCCTCAGGACAGAAGCCTGGACCAATCGGCGCGCTTCCACGCTTTCTACCTCGTCCGCAGTTTTAATTTCATCAAGCAGTTCTTCCTGATAAGGGGACATATACAAAGAAACGCTGGCAGGATTTCCGGCCGCGTATTGCTCATACAGGTCCTCTTCGATCATATAGCGGGCGTTGTTGATAATCCCCACGACCCCCACCCCGACTGCAATTGATAAGATCACTAATAACGAACGAGTCTTGTTCCCCCAAACATCATTAAGTATTTTAAACCAACGGGTTTTTAACATGCAACTCCATCATTCATAAATAATTCCACCAATTATAGACGACAAGTAAGTTCAAAACATTACTCCTATATAAGAATCGAATAAGAGTTTTACAATTTGGAGGATTTTGGGAAAGACGGAAATACCTAGGCCCAAAAACAGATGTTCCCTGTCCCCCTGTAAATAAAATTTTTAGATCAGCTCCTTAACAAAACCAGTTTTTAGGTTTTCACCCCGCCAACCGCAGCCGCCCCTGGTTTACAACTCGAACATCTCCCGTTTGAAGGGCACGCTCCCATCGAGATCTGTTTCGAATTCCCGCGCCGCAAGATGCCCCGAATAGACCGCCTGGGCGATCAGGTTGGGCGCCTCGGCATCCCCAATCAGGCGCAGGGATTTAAGCCTGCCCCCAGCGGCATCGCCCCTTAGCTGGCGGTACAGTTTGTCATTAGAAATGCGGTTCGTGACCAGCACAATCCCCTCCGCTTCCATCCATCGCGGCTTGCGCTTCAGCGCGCTGGAAAGTTTCACCCGGTCCTTCTCAATGGCCTCGACATGAGTATGGGTGTGCATTTCTATACCGAGGGAGAGCAGCCTGCGCAGGATGTGAGGCTGCTCAAGCGTATTCTGCGACCATTCAGCAATCGAGGGCGCCGGAGTGACAAAAATCACCTGGCAGCCCTGTCCGACCAGGAGTTCAGACAGCACACTCCCCATGTAATAGTGATCATCGTCGTAAATCACCACCCGTCCGCTAAGAGATTTACCCGCCATCAAATCTTCTGGCGAAAAGACATGCGCCAGATGATGCCCTGGAATCGGGTAGTGCAGCGTGCGGCCTACACCGTCCCCTCGCCAGCTGGCACCGGTCGCCACGATCACGTGTTCAATTTCCGAGTCCAGCACATCGGTAGATGACATCAAACTACCGGGATAAACCTCCACATTGGGCATTTTCCCAATCTGGGTCAGCCGCCAATCCACCACCCGGCGCCACTCTTGCAGCCCAGGCAAGTTGGCTTCACGGGTCACCCGGCCGCCCAGTTCACGGCGCGCTTCGGTGAGCACCACGTGGTAGCCGCGCTGGCCCAGGGCACGGGCACCCTCAAGCCCGGCCGGACCGCCCCCCACCACCAGAACACTCTGGTGGGATTTCTTGGGGGAAATGCGCTCCGGATGCCAGTTCCGCCGCCATTCCTCGCCCATGGCCGGGTTTTGGGTGCAGCGGATCGGCACCCCGATAATATCCCCGCTGGTGCAGATGTTGCATCCGATGCATTCGCGGATATCCTCCACCCGTCCCTCGCGGATTTTCTGCGGCAGGAAAGGGTCAGCAATCGAGGGGCGCGCCGCCCCGATCAGGTCCATCACCCCACGCTGCACAGCCGAGACCATCGCTTCAGGGGAGGTATAGCGCCCCACCCCGACGACCGGCTTGCTGGTCAGCGACTTGACAAATGAGATATAGGGTTCCTGGTAGCCTTCCTTCATAAAGCGGGACGGCCCGGAGTCGTTGCTCCAATCACTGAGATTGACATCCCACAGGTCAGGCAGTTCTGCCAGCAGGGAGACGATCTCTTTCCCCTCCCCGTCATGGGTCAGACCATCCGCACCGAGCAGTTCATCCACCGCCAACCGCAGCGCCACAGCACAGGCATCGCCAACCGCATCATGTGTAACTTCCAAGAGCTCGCGCAGAAAACGGGTGCGGTTCTCCAGGCTGCCGCCGTACTCATCGGTACGCTGGTTAAAACGCTTAAGGAGGAGGAACATCGGCAGCGCCAGAGCGTGGCCGGCATAACAGTACACAATATCAAAGCCGGCTTTTTTGGCGTTGATCGCCGCCCGGTGGTGCCAGCGGCGGATGTTGCGCAGGTCTTCTTTGTCCGCCATGCGGGCCTGGCCGGGCAGGTAACCACTGATGCTCAGCGGCCCCACGTCCAGCGGTGTAGCACGCGAATATAAATTGTAGGCATGGTGCCCGCTGTACGTCAGCTCAATCCCGGCCAGTGCGCCGTGCTGGTGCACGGCATCCACCGTCAGGGCCAAAGCCGGGATATCTTTCTCATCCCACAGCCGGCCTTCAACCGCCGGAGAGAGGTCACTGGTGTAATGAATCTCGGTCTCTTCCGTGCACACCACCCCCCAGCCGCCTTCAGCTTTCACACCGCGCATGGCAGCCACGCTGCGGGGGAATCGATGGCCGAATCCGTTGCATTGGGGTACCTGATAAAAACGGTTTGGAGCGGTCACCGGTCCGATCTGGACGGATTCAAAGAGCACTGC
>JABAHR010031456.1_pt1 | contig 11612 bp, 15 predicted proteins | sample 7062101 | NCBI WGS metagenome assembly JABAHR01 (sample SAMN14534553, study PRJNA622989) | marine sediment metagenome | biome: marine biome [ENVO:00000428]; feature: marine pelagic biome [ENVO:01000023]; material: deep marine sediment [ENVO:00002113] | place: India: Gulf of Kutch | collected...
CGCCCGGACGCAGATTACGCGCCCGCCGGTGATCGTCGGGCCTGGCGACCGTACCGACAGATTTACCTACTGGGTCGATCGTATCGACGATGGCGGCGACATTCTCGTGCACGGCGACCGGGAGGATCCGATNNGGCATCTTCAACACGGTGGGACCGGGCTCGCCGCTGACCAACGCCGGACTGGTGCACGGCATCAAGGCGATAACGGCGACGCCGTCTACCTTTACCTGGGTGGACTGGGATTTCCTGATCGGGGAGGGTGAGGAGCCCCAGGCTACGCTGCCTTTCTGGTATCGCCCGGCCGGCCGCTACCTGAACTACGGACGGATGGTCAATACACGGGCGATCGAGGCAGGGATGACGTTCCGGCCTCTCGCGGTCACGGCGAAGGATACCCTCGACTGGCATCGCACCCGCAGTGCCGAACAGCAGACCGAACTGCGGGTAGGAATGTCACGTGCGCGGGAGGCCGAACTGCTGCATAAGTGGCGAGCAGGGTAAGCGGATGATGCTCGCACAATAGTGCTAAATTACATTAATTAAATAATGTAAATTGTTGTTTTTTAATGGATAAAAGGATAAATGATCCCATGCTAAGTCGGCGCGAAGCCCTGACGGGCCTGGCAGGCGCAGCGGCGCTGTTCGGCTTGTCGGCAGAAGCGGCGGCGGGTGGTACCAGCGAGATGCCGGCACAGTCGCTGCTGCAGCGAGATCCGGAGGCTTACTGGAGCCGGCTTCGGGAAGAGCAGTTCCTGATGCCAGGCAAGCGTGCATTCCTCAATACCGGCAGCCTCGGCGTGACGGCAAAGCCGGTACTGGAAGCGGTGGCGGCCTATCTGCACAAGGCTGCCGAACTCGATGTCGGCGGCCTGCAGGTCGATCGCTACCCACGCTGGGGATACGAGACCCTCGATGAAGAGCGGAGCCTGCTTGCGGAGTTCCTCGGCTGCAGCAAGGATGAGCTGGCGATCACGCACAACGCGACGGAGGCGATGTCGATCATCGCCGGCGGGATGGTGCTGGAGCCCGGTGCCGAGGTGCTGCTGACCGACCAGGAGCATCCCAGTGGCCGGGGGCCGTGGAAAGTCCGCGAGGCAAAAGGAGAACTGACCACCCGCGAAGTCGCCATCCCGATGCCGCCGGAAAGCTCGGAGCAACTCGTCGAACTCATTGTTTCTGCCATCGGTCCGAAGACCCGGGTGCTCAGTTTCAGCGGCATCATGAGTCCCACCGGGCTGCTGATGCCGATCCGCGAGATCTGCGAGGCGGCGCGGGAACGTGGCGTGATCACGGTTGTCGACGGCGCGCACATGGCCGGGCAGGTCGATTACCGGATCGATGACATGCGCTGCGACTACTTTGCCGGGAGTCCGCACAAGTGGCTTTTTGCGCCGGCCGGCTCGGGCATCCTGTATATCCGCGATGACCGCCAGGACGGGCATTTCCCCGTCATCGCGACGGCAGGCTGGGACGACAAGTCGCTCAAGGCGGGCAGATTCATGCGCTTCGGTACCAACAATCGCGCGATCATCGAGGGACTGATGGCGGGCCTGGCATTTGCACAGTCGATCGGCCCACAGCATATCTACGCGAGGATTCACGACCTGGCTGTCGACACCTACCAGCGTGCGGCCGAATTGCCGTACACAGAGATGGTTTCGTCGGCCGATGACAGCCTGTACGGCTCACTGGTAACGTTTCGGGTCCAACTGCCGGACCGTAAGCTGGAGAAGCTCTGGCGGCTTTGTGATGAGCGGCTGATCTGGACGACCAGCGACCCGCATCTGCGAATCTCGACCCATGTCCACACGCGCCGTTCGGACCTCGATCTCTTCTTCGAAACCCTGGCGGACGCCGCCGCCTGATCGATGGACGCGTCTTTTGCCGCCGAGATGCGCGTCGCACTCGAGAGAATGCGCGAAGCGCTGCAAGCGGACTCAGAGCCTGGTGACGATCCTGCGGGCATCGTCGAGCTGGATCAGCAGCGGGTAGGGCGCTTGTCACGGATGGACGCCATGCAGGCGCAGGCCATGGCGCAGGCGTCGGATCGCCGACGCGAGGACAGCCTGCGTGCGATCGCGGCGGCGCTTGCCAGGCTGGACAGTGACGACTACGGCTACTGCCTGTCCTGTGGAAAAGCGATCAACAAAGACCGCTTGCGGGTCGATCCCACGGCCGCGCATTGCATCGATTGTGCGAACCGTGCCGAATCCTCATCCTGAGCGTTCGCGATGCCGGTCTTCGAGGCGTCTTGCAACATCGGTGAGCGACAGGTCCCGCGCATTCAGTAACACCAGCAGGTGATAAACGAGGTCCGCCGCCTCATCCAGTTCCTCCTGCCGGTTGTCAGCCGTCGTTGCGATCGCGAGCTCGAGCGCTTCTTCGCCCACCTTCTGCGCAACCCGTTCGCGCCCTGCGGCAACGAGCCTGGCCGTGTAGCTGCCCTCGGTGTCGTCAGCAATTCGTTGCCGGATGATGTTCTCCAGCTCCAGCAGGAAGCGGATATTCGATTCAGTCATGCAGGTATCCCGTTCATAGTCGCACCGCGACCTCGTTTTCGGCCAGCCATGCCTTGAGATCGGGGACGCTCATCTCCCCGCTGTGGAAGACACTGGCCGCCAGGGCGCCGTCGACGTCCGCCTGCCGGAAGACGTTGAGGAAGTGCTGCGCGTTACCCGCGCCACCCGAGGCGATCAAGGGGACCGAACAATGCGTCCGGACCGTCGCCAGCTGTTCGATATCGTAACCTTGCCGCACGCCGTCGCGATTCATGCAGTTCAGAACGACTTCGCCGGCGCCGCGGTCGATGGCTTCGCGGATCCAGTCGATGGTGTTCCGCTCCGCCATGCTCGTCTTATCGGGATCGCCCGTATTGCGGTAGACGTGACAGGCGCCATTGTCGTTCATGCTGTCGACGCCGAGCACGACGCATTGCGTGCCGAAGCGGCTTGCGAGCCTGTCGATCAGTGTCGGATCGGCAAGGGCCGGCGAGTTCACCGAGATCTTGTCTGCACCCTTGTTGAGTACGTCTTCCGCGTCGGCCACGCTGCGGATGCCGCCCGCGACGCAAAAAGGGATGTCGAGGAACTCCGCAATATCGGTGATCCATCGACGATCGACCGTGCGGCCGTCGGGACTGGCCGTGATGTCATAAAACACGAGTTCATCGGCGCCCTGATCGCAATAGCGCCGGGCGAGCTCGATGATGCCGCCGACGACCCGATGCTTGCGAAAGCGCACGCCTTTGACGACCGTGCCGTCGCGCACGTCAAGGCAGGGGATTATGCGTCTCGCCGGAATGATGCAATCTCCTCAACCGTTATCCGCCCGTCGAGCAGTGCACGACCGGTGATCGCCGATGCTGCGCCCGCGGCGCGCAGCGCGACGAGATCCGACAAGTCGCGCACACCGCCGGAGGCCTGCAGTTCCAGCGTCGGGAAGCGCGCATCGAATTCGCGGTACAAACCGACGTTCGGCCCGGACAGCGCGCCGTCGCGGCCAATATCAGTACACAGCACGTGGCGGAGTCCGGCCGCCAGGTGGCCATCAATGCAGGACCACAGGGACTGACCGCTCTGTTCGGTCCAGCCATGGGTCGCGAGGGTCGGATCACCGGTGTCGGCGACGCGGACGTCGAGCGCCAGCACGATCCGGTCAGGGCCGAAATCGCGCAGCCAGCCGGATACCGTTGCCGGGTCGGTGACCGCAACGCTGCCAACCACACAGCGTTGCACGCCGATGTCGAGCAGTTTCCGGACAGCGGCTGAGTCGCGTATGCCGCCGCCAACCTGCACCTCGAAAGCGGATTCGCGGACGATGCGCGCCACGGTCTCGCGATTGACTCGTTCCCCGGTCCGTGCGCCATCGAGGTCCACGACGTGCAGTGTCCGACATCCGAAGCTGGTGAAACGGGTTGCGACGGCGACCGGATCACTCGCGTACTCGGTTTCCTGCTCGAAATCGCCCTGGAACAAGCGCACGCAACGACCGTCCTTGATGTCGATGGCAGGGATGATGTTCATGCGGACAGCGCCAGGAAGTTCTGCAGCAACCTCGATCCCGCGCTCGAGGAGCGTTCCGGGTGGAACTGGACCGCATGGAAGTTCTGTTTCATGAAGACGGACGAGAAGCGGTTGCCATGTTCCGTGACGCCAACCGTGCATTCGTTCACCGGCAGGGCATAGCTGTGCACGAAGTAGAACCAGCTGCCGGTCGCGATACCGTCAAAGAGTGGGGAAGCAACGGTCTGCTCGACACGGCACCAGCCCATGTTGGGGACGGTCAAACCGGGGCCGCCGGCGAGTCGCGCGGACGTACCTGGAAATACGCCCAGGCACGGCACATCGTTTTCTGCGGAGTGTTCGCCCAGCAACTGCATGCCGAGGCAAATACCGAGTACCGGCTGCCGCAGTTTTCGCAGCGTATCGGCAAGTCCCGCTCCGTCCAGTCGCTGCATGGCCGGCGCTGCGGCGCCGACCCCGGGGAGAATGACGTGACTGGCAGCGGCGATCTTGTCTCGCTCCGCTGTCAGTTCAGTGTCGACACCGAGTCGCAGTAACGCGTTGCGAAGGGAAGCGATGTTGGCGCCGCCGCCATCGACGATTGCTACGTTAGCGTCGCGCATGTCAGGCGAGCATGCCTTTACTGGACGGCAGCGCTTCACCCTCGAGGCGCACTGCCTGTCGCAGCGTGCGACCGACGGACTTGAAGCAGGCTTCCGCCATGTGGTGATTATTCTCGCCGCGGACTTCGAGATGCAGCGCGGCACCGAGCGACTCGGCGAGCGACTGGAAGAAATGCGGAATCAGTTCCGTTGACAGTTCGCCGATCCGCTCGCGCGTAAAATCGCCGCTAAACCGGAACGCCGCGCGTCCTGACAGGTCGAGTGCCACTTTCGCCTCTGCCTCGTCCATCGGCAGCAGGAAACCGTAACGTGCGATCCCTCGTTTGTCGCCCAGCGCCTGCCGCAGCGCAGCGCCAAGGCAGATCGCCGTGTCCTCAACCGTATGGTGTTCGTCAACGTCGAGATCGCCGCTGCAGGTGAGTTGCAGGGAGAAACCGCCGTGCGTTGCTATCTGCTCCAGCATGTGATCGTAGAAGCCGATACCGGTATCGATCCGGATCGGGCCGGTTTCGTCGAGATTGACCTTCGCCTCGATCCGCGTCTCGCGGGTCTCGCGAATGACGACCGAGGAACGCTCGCGTGAAAGCAGCGTCGCGCGAATCCCGTCCCAGGTCTGCTCGTAGCTGCCGTCAGGATCGAGCAGGCAGCCCCGGACGCCGATCTTCTCGGCAAGTTGCATATCGGTTTGCCGATCACCGACGACGGCGCTGGCAGCCAGGTCCAGCGAAGTCTGCGCGAGGTAGGTCGTCAACAGGCCGGTCCGGGGTTTGCGGCACTCGCAGCGGTCGCCATCGACGTGCGGGCAGACGAAGATTTCGTCGAATTCGATACCCTGCGAGGCGAGGAGATCAACGATATGTTGTTGACAGGTGTCGAAGTCGGCCTGCGGGAATGAATGCGTCCCGAGTCCGTCCTGGTTGGTCACCATGACGAAGCGGTAGCCGACGTCGCGGAATGCGAGCAGTGCCGGGATGACGCCCGGGACCAGCCGGATCTTGTCGAGCCGATCGACCTGGCAGTCGTCGGGTTCGACATTGAGCGTGCCGTCGCGGTCGAGGAACAGTACTTTCGACGTCATGACGATCTTCCTCCTCCGAATCGAGCGAGCGCATCGAGCAGCAGATCATTTTCCTGCTGCGTGCCGATCGTGATGCGCACGCAGTTTCCAAGCCCGTCATCTGCGCCGAAGTAGCGAACGAGCAGGCGCTCGGCCGCAAGGTGCTCGACGACGCTGCCCGCATCCTGCATCTCCACCAGCAGGAAGTTGGCGTGGCTCGGGAGGACGCGTGTAACGCAATCGAATTTTTCCAGTTCGACAGCCAGCCGCTCTCGTTCGCTGATGATGCGACGCACGTTCTCCGCGGCGTTTGCGAGGCGGTCGGGAGACATGGCGTCGACGATTGACGCTGTCGCCGGCGTCGAAAAAGAGTAGGGCGGCAGCACCTTCGTCATGATGTCGATGACCGGAGCTGCCGCCACTGCGGCGCCACAGCGCGCGCCGGCCAGGGCGTGTGCCTTGGACAAGGTTCGCAAGACCACGAGATTGTCATGCTGGCGGATATGCTTCGCCATCGATTCGCGCCCCGAGAACTCGATATAGGCCTCATCGACGATCACGATAGAGCGGCCGGCGCGCTGGTCCGCAATCTCCAGCACATCGGCTTCGTCCACCATGCTGCCGGTCGGGTTGTTCGGCGAACAGAGAAAAATGAGTTTGGTCTGCTCGCTTGCCGCCGCAAGAATGCCCTTTTTGTCGATGCTGAACTGCTCGCCGAGCAGCGGAATCGTCCTGACCTCGATACCCTGGATATCCGCATACACCCGGTACATCTCGAACGTGGGCGGTGTCGTGATGATGTTGTCCCGGTATGCGCGACACCAGGCACGGATCAGTACGTCGATCGCCTCGCTGCTGCCGCGGGTCACGAGCAGGTTGTCTCGAGGCACGTTCAGCAAGGCCGACATCTTCGCGCTGACGGACGCCGGGCGGACCTCAGGATAACGATTCAGGGCGCTGCCCGGGTCTGCTGCCGGCGCTTCATTCGCGTTCAGGCGCACTGTGCCGTCAACCTGCGCGCCGGCCCGGTAGCTATCGAGGAACGCCACCTCTTCCCGTGCAGGCACCAGGCTCAAGATGTTGCCTCCAGCGCCGCCAGGCGGCACTCGACCGCCCTGGCGTGGGCATCCAGTCCTTCGAGACTGGCAAGGGTCGTGACAGCGTTGCCAATTGCCCTGAGTCCGTCCGGGTCCAGTTCCTGGACCGTCATGCTGCGCATGAACTGATCGATGGACAGGCCGCTGTAGCTTCGCGCGTAGCCATAGGTCGGCAGCACGTGGTTGGTGCCGCTGCAATAATCGCCAACGGATTCCGGTGACCATTCGCCGAGGAAGACGGAACCCGCGTTCCGGACGTCTGCCAGTAGTTCGCGGGGCGACTCGACCTGCAGGATCAGGTGCTCCGGTGCGTACCCGTTGCTGATAGCGACCGCCTCGTCGAGCGTGCCGGTGACGATCAGCCGGCTGGCTGCCAATGATTGCGTTGCGATGTCTGCACGAGACAGCGACATCAGTTGCGTCTTGAGTTCACCGGCCACAGCGACCGCGAGATCCCTGGAGGTCGTTAGCAATAAGGCCTGTGAGTCGGCGCCATGCTCCGCCTGCGACAACAGGTCGGCAGCAACGAATGCAGGCCTTGCCGCGCTGTCCGCGATGATCAGAACCTCGGATGGGCCGGCTGGCATATCGATCGCCGCGCCCGCCGGATCCGAAGACACCTGCGCCTTGGCTTCGGTTACCCAGGCATTGCCCGGACCGAAAATGCGGTCGACGGACGGAACCGAGTCGGTGCCATAGGCCAGCGCTGCGATCGCCTGTGCGCCGCCGATCTTGAATACCTCGTCGATACCGGCCCGCCGGGCAGCGGCCAGCACCGCTGTGTTGGCGGCGCCCGTAGCGTCGGGCGGGGTACACATGAGCTTGCGCGGGCAACCGGCGATCGTCGCAGGCACCGTCAGCATGATCGCCGTTGACGGCAGTGGCGCGGTACCGGCCGGTACGTAGAGTCCCACCGAGTCAATCGGGTGACTCACACGTTCGCAGCGCACGCCTGCCATTGTGTCAACGTGCACCGGGCGGGGCAGCTGCGCCGAATGGAAACGGGAAACATTTTCGATCGCGAGATCGATCGCCCGCAACTGGTCCGCAGACAGCGTATCCTCCGCCGCGGCAAATTCCTCTTCGCCGACCCTGAAGTTGTCCACATCGACACCGTCGTGATCCCGGGTCAGCCGGCGGATCGCCGCGTCTCCCTCGGTCCTCACCGCACGAATGATCTCGCCCACGGTAGCACGCGTGTCGACCGATGCCGCGAGCGCGGGGCGCTGCAGAAGGGAACGCTGCTCGTCGGCGGACAGGTCAGACCAGTCGACGATGTCGGCGAAACTGCTCATGCCAGCATCTTCTCCACGGGCAGCACGAGCAGTGAACTGGCGCCGGCAGCTTTCAGGTTCTCCAGGGTCTCCCAGAAAACGTTCTCGCGACAAACCGCATGAACCGCGACCTTGCCGCCATCCCCGTCCAGCGGAATGACGGTCGGGCACTCGGAGCCGGGCAGCAGCGCGGCGATCTCTTCCAGCGCATCGCGCGGCGCATGCAGCATGATGTACTTGCTCTCACGAACCTGCAGGACGCCATCGAGACGCTGCAGTATCCGGTTGACCCAGTCTTGTTTGACGGCTGCCAGTGGCTCTTGTGTCTGGATGATCACGGCCTCGCTGTCCAGCACTGTTTCGACCTCCACGAGGTGGTTGGCGGCGAGCGTCGAGCCGCTCGAAACGAGATCGCAGATCAGGTCCGCCTTGCCGAGCTTGGGTGCGATCTCCACCGCGCCGGAAAAATACACGATCTCAGCGTCGATCTCCTTACGCGCGAGGAAATCGGTCAGCGTCGCTACGTAACTGGTTGCGATTCGCGTGCCGGACAGGCTCTGCAGGCCCATGTAATCGACATCTTCGGGTGCGGCGAGCGACAGCCGGCAGTGGCCGAAATCGAGCTCGAACACCTGGTCATATTTTGCCGCTCGTCCTTCCTGCGCCAGCGCGAAACGCTTCTCCTCGACGACATTCAGGCCGACGATGCCGAGATCGCAGACGTCGTCGCTGACGAGTCCGGGGATATCGTCGTCACGGACCAGCAACAGGTCGACGGGCATGTTCTCGCCATAGCAGAACAGCTGGTCCTTGCTCTGTGTGAATTTCAGTCCGCATCGTTCCAGCAGGTGCAGGGAATGGTCGGTCAGACGACCAGTCTTCTGCACCGCAATTTTTATGCGCTGCTCCGGGGTGTCCATGTTGTTGTCCTCAGTGGGAAGCGCTGCTTTTTGGCGCGTCGTCCGGATGGTCGGCATGTTCTAGCGCGGCGGTGTATCCGCCGAAACCATCGGTCAGGAAGCGGGCGACGCGCCCGATCGTGGTGACGCTGACGCCGGTCAGGTCATGAATGCGTCGGTAGGGGAGGTTCTGCTGCAGCAACTCGACGACCTGCCACCTGTCGACCAGCGCCTGGAGCTCGGCAGGCGTGCACAGATCCTTGAAGAAATTCCGTATCTCTTGAATGTCCTCGAGGGACAGGACCGCGCGGAAAAGCGCATCTTCGTTGCGTTTCCGATCGGCCCTCGAGTCGTCGCGGTTGGGTTTCATGTTGTACTAGTGTATTAACGCGTTAGTACATTAGTACAAAAAACCGGAAGCCGCAAGCCTTTCGTTCGCGGCGACGCTGCGGATCGACCGCCGGTGGCAAGGGAGAACACGGAGAGGACCTGCCGAGCGTCTTTCTGCAGGAGGCCACGGCGGCGCCGCGGGCGAGGTAGCGGTCTAGGTTGAGCGCAGGCGCTGGATGATCTGGTCCGCCATCTCCGAGGTGCCGACTGGCGAAGCGGTTTCGCCTGCGATATCGGCGGTGCGGAAGCCGGCCTCGATCGTTGCTTCGATCGCGGCTTCGACGTCGGCGGCTTCTTCGTCCAGGCCGAAACTCAGCCGCAACATCATCGCCGCGCTGGCGATCATGCCGCAGGGATTGGCGATCCCCCGGCCGGCGATGTCCGGGGCCGAGCCGTGGACGGGTTCATACAGACCTTTTGTCGATTCGCCAAGCGATGCCGATGGCAGCATGCCCATCGAGCCGGCCAGCATCGACGCCTCGTCCGTCAGGATGTCGCCGAACATGTTCTCGGTCACCATGACGTCGAATTCGGCGGGCCGGTTGATCAAATGCATCGCGGCAGCATCGACAAGCAGGTGTTCGAGCTCGACCTCGGCAAATTCCGCGGCCATCGTCTTGACGGTGACGTCGCGCCACAGCCTCGATGTCTCGAGGACGTTCGATTTATCGACCGAGCAGAGCCGGTTCCGGCGCTGCCCAGCGAGTCTTGCCGCAACCCGGATAATTCGTTCGATTTCGTGCTTGTGATAGATACACAGGTCCGAGGCCGAGTCTTCGCTGCGGGTCTTCTCGCCGAAATAGATGCCGCCGGTCAGTTCACGCACGACGATAATGTCGACGCCGGCCAGGCGATCCGGTTTGAGTGGCGAGGCCCCGGCAAGCGCATCGAGGACGCTCACCGGTCTCAGGTTTGCGAAAACCGCGAGTTCCGCCCGCAGGCCCAGGATCCCCTGTTCGGGGCGGATTTTGGCATTCGGGTCTGACCACTTCGGTCCACCGACCGCGCCGAGCAGCACGGCGTCGGCCTCGGCGCAGGCCGCGCGTGTGCCGTCCGGCAACGGTTCCTGCGTGGCGTCGATCGCCGCGCCGCCGATCAGTTGTTCGGAGTAGTCGAAGCGGTGGCCGTACTTGTCGGCCACAACGTCCAGAATACGCACGGCTTCGGCACAGACTTCTGCGCCGATTCCGTCACCGGGTAATACAGCAATCAGGGCGTCCAAGATCGTTGTTCCTCGAAAGTCTGAATGTCATCGGCATGCTTCTGCAGGAAGCCGAGCTGGTCGATTCCCTCGAGCAGGCAGTAGCGTGCAAAGTTGTCGATCGGGTATTCGACTGTCCTGCCGTCGGGCAGGGATACGGTCGAACTGGCGACGTCAATCGTGACCTCCGCAGCCGGGTTCTCCATCAGCCAACGGTGCGCTTCCTCGTCGATCACGATCGGCAGGAGACCGTTCTTCAGAGAATTACTGCGAAAAATATCGGCGATTTCGGTGCTGATGATTGCACGCAGCCCGAAGTCCAGTAACGCCCATGGCGCGTGTTCCCGCGATGAGCCGCAGCCGAAGTTGCGGCCTGCGACCAGGATCGTACAGCCGGCCGCCTCGGGCCGGTTCAATACGAAGTCGGCAACCGGCTCGCCGTCCGCATCGAAGCGCCAGTCCTGGAACAGGTGGTCGCCGAGACCTTCCCTCGACGTCGTCGTCAGGAAGCGGGCCGGTATGATCTGATCCGTGTCGACATCCGCGGCCGGCAAGACGACGGTTTTCGATGTCAGCTGTGAGATCGGCTGCATCGCTCAGGCGTCCAGGTAGGGGCGGGGATCGGCGACTCGACCTTCGATCGCCGAAGCCGCAGCCGTCAGCGGACTGGCGAGCACGGTCCTTGCGCCGATGCCCTGCCGTCCCTCGAAGTTGCGGTTGCTCGTGCTCACGCTGAGGTGGCCGCTCGGCACCGTGTCACCATTCATGCCGAGGCACATCGAGCAGCCCGACTCGCGCCATTCGGCACCTGCCGCCGCGAATACCTGGTCCAGGCCGCGCGCTTCCGCTTCTTTCTTGACCTGCTGGCTGCCCGGCACGACGAGCATGCGCACGCCGTCCGCCACCTTCCGTCCACGCAAGATTGTGGCCGCCATTTCCAGGTCGGACAGCCGGGAATTCGTGCAGCTGCCGACGAATACGACGTCGACCGGCGACGCCGTGAGCGGCTTGCCCGGCGCAATCTGCATATATTCGAGCGCTTTGCGGAAGCTCGGGTCGCCGGTGTCG
>JABAHR010019572.1_pt1 | contig 11610 bp, 8 predicted proteins | sample 7062101 | NCBI WGS metagenome assembly JABAHR01 (sample SAMN14534553, study PRJNA622989) | marine sediment metagenome | biome: marine biome [ENVO:00000428]; feature: marine pelagic biome [ENVO:01000023]; material: deep marine sediment [ENVO:00002113] | place: India: Gulf of Kutch | collected...
AAGCTGAAGCGGAGGCTGCAGCTAAGAAGCATTACAGGAAAGACGTTGTGCTCACGCGCGACGAGGATGTGCTCGACACCTGGTTTTCCTCCGCGCTTTGGCCCTTCTCGACACTTGGCTGGCCGAACAAAACGCCGGAAGTCGCGCGCTATTATCCGACGAATGTTCTCGTTACCGGCTTCGACATCATTTTCTTCTGGGTGGCTCGCATGATGATGATGGGCTGTCACTTCCTGAAGGAGGTGCCATTCCATGATGTCTACATCCATGGCCTGGTTCGCGACGGTCAGGGCCACAAGATGTCAAAGACGCGCGGCAACGTCATCGACCCCTTGGACATAATCGATGGCATCGGCCTTGATGGTCTCATTGCCAAGCGCACTGCGGGCCTCAACAAGGAGCTCGCCAATCGCGTTGAGAAAGAGGTGCGCAAGGAGTTTCCGAAGGGTATCAAGGCCTATGGGACGGATGCGCTCCGATTCACGATGGCGGCGATGGCGGCCCAGGGTTCGGACGTGAAGCTTTCGATCAATCGTGTCGAGGGCTACCGGAACTTCACCACCAAGGTCTGGAATGCCGCGCGTTTTGCCGAACAGAATGAATGCGTGCGTCAGCAGGATTTCGATCCGCGCTCGGCCAAAGAGACGGTCAATCGCTGGATTGCTGGTGAGACAGAGCGGGCGGCTGCCGCGGTGACGGCTGGAATTGAGGCGTACAAGTTTAACGAAGCAGCCGGTGTGGCCTACGACTTCGTATGGGGCACGTTCTGTGACTGGTATCTCGAGCTTGTGAAGCCTGTTCTTATGGGAGATGAGGAAGAGGAAAAGGCCGAGACGCGCGCAATGGTTGCGTGGGTTCTGGATCAGATCTTCAAGATCCTTCATCCCTTCATGCCGTTCATTACCGAAGAGTTGTGGGCGCATATGGTCGAGCATGGCGTTGCGCGGCGTTCTCTTCTCGCGCTGAGCGCTTGGCCGGATATCAAGGGACTATCGGATCAGAAAGCGGATGAAGAGATGGGCTGGGTTATTCGCCTTATCTCGGAGATCCGGTCGGTGCGCAGCGAAATGAACGTTCCTGCTGGAGCCAAGGTGCCGCTTGTGATTACGGGGGCCAATGACAGCATCAGGGGCTGGGCCCGCGAGCATGACGAAACGATCAAGCGGCTGGCGCGCCTCGATGGCATTTCTTTCGCGAAGACCACGCCGAAGGGGTCTGCCCTTATTGTCGCCGGGGAGACGACGGCGGCTATTCCGCTCGAAGGTGTCATCGATATGGGCGAGGAACGCAAACGCCTTTCGAAGGAGATTGGGGCGGCCGAGGCGGACATCGCCAAAATGCATGCGAAGCTCGACAATCCGAACTTTATGGAGCGCGCCAAGCCCGAAGCCATTGCAGAGGCGCGCGAACGCAAGGCTGAGCTTGAGAACGCGGTTACGCGATGGAAGGCGGCGCTGACCCGTCTTGAGGCTTAGGCAGGCCGGAATAGCGCAACGGATCAGCCGGTTGTTGTGGTCGCCGTCAGTGGGCGGGCGGCAGTTTGGCGGCGGTGACCGCGGGCACAGGTTCGCTCGTCTTGATGCGAAGCTCTGTGAGCCGCCATTCGAATCTTTCGAACTCCAGCAGTCCGATGTGCCGCCGGGTCGGATCGTACCGATCGAGAAGTTCGACCTCGAACGCGGTCAGTGATTTGAATTCAGCACGGACGAGGCGTTTCCAGAAGCGCTTGATGCGCTGACGACGTGGGAGTGTGCGTTCGTCGACCTCTCCAGAAATGTTTGTTCGGTATGCCTGCCGGTATTCGTAGAGGCGCGGCAGGCCTTCGGGTGTGATGTGAGTATTTACAAAGCGGTTTACGGCCGCGCGGCCTAAGTACGATTTGACGCGCGTCCAGACTCCAGGGGTTGGTGAGGGTGCGCCAGTCGTCGTTGCGGGATCGGGCATGTCGAGAGCCACGCGGTGCATGGAGCCGCGCAGTGTTTCGCGTACACTTGGAAAATCGATTTTCTGGGCGAGATAGGCGCTGTCGCCGTTGCGAACAGCCTCCCGGATCGACCAGGCCGTCACCAGCGGATAGGCGATGTAACCGGCTGGTGCCACGACAAGTGTGCCGAGTGCCAAGACAGTGACAAGAGTTCTGCGCATATTTCTGGGGCTTCAGTTCTAGGCCGTACCATCGGAAAGGAAGCCAGCGGATTGGGGCCAAGTTCTGGCCGGGATGCGGCTGGCGTGGGACGAAATGGGCATTGGAGCGGCAATTCTGCGTTACGCCGGACGGGTCTGGTGCCCGCCCCTTAGTTCGAGGGCGTGTGTTCCTCAGTACGCCTCATTAGATATCGCGTCCCGGATCCACCTTCTTGAATCTTCTGTTGGGCCGGTTGTGCTTTCGGGATTTACGTTTGCCGTCACCGACGTCTTTGCAGATGTTCTTTAGCGCCTTCCAATCGGTGGCGGACATGGCGACTGTTGCCTCATAGGTGGGCGCGTTCTCGACGGCGGCGATGCGTTCTTCCGTATTGGGGTGCGTTCGCAAGAACTCAAATTTGGACAGGGCGTCACCCAAGTTTGAGTTCTTTTCCAGCTTGATCACACGCCGGAAGAAATCGGAAAGCCCCCTGGCCGGAATTCCCGCGGCCTTAAGGATTTGCAGCGCGTGGGCGTCGGCTTCGCGCTCGGCTTCTCGCGAATAGGAGAGGTGCGCTAGCAATAGTCCGGCGTTTGCCAGCGTGCCGCCTGAACCTCCCATCAACAACTCCAGGCCGGCGGAAAATCCGATGGCACGAACGACGGCTGTTTCCGGATGACGCTCGAGCCCATGCCCCATTTCGTGAGCCAGGATGCCGGCGATTTCATTGCTCGATTCGGCCTTCTTAATGAGCTGTCGCGTCAGGACAATCTGCTCGCCCGGTGCTGCAAACGCGTTGAGCAGGTCCCAATCGCTGACAACAACCTTGAACTTGGTTGTGCCGCCTGCCGCGTCTGTGAGCCGGGCTGTTAAGCGGTCGAGGGCTGCGCGTCCTGCTGGGGCTTCACAGATACGCCGGCCGCTGGTCATTGATTGAATGACCTCTTTGCCGAGTGTTGTTCGGGCCTTGTCGGGCATCAGGTTGGCAATTGCCCGCGCGGGGGAGAAGCCGAAGAAGGGTATTGCAAGTGCGACGAGTACCGCGGCTGCCGCTGCGAATACCCAAGGCCGCGCGTGCCGCCAGCGCAGGGCGCGGGCGGAGAGCTGCGGGGCCCTTTTTGCGAGGGCGCGCGCGAACGTGCCTTCACCGACAAATAGCCAAGCCCCCGGTGCCTCTTTGCTTGCGAGCAGTGCATCTATGGCGTGGTCGGTCAGCGGTTCGGCAGCAGACAGAGAGTCATACGGCCAAACCGCGCGCGGTGTGTTCTGGCCAACAAACTCCACGCCTTCGGCGCCAAGACGTACATCGACGTCCTCGGAGCGGGCACTTTTTCCGTCGCTTAGCCGGCCATAGAAGACCGGCTGGGTTTCGTTAGATTGCATCGATGTCAAATGCCTCGGCCAATCCTTCTCCCCGGCGGATGTTCTGTTCGGCGCCCTGCTGGATGGAAGCGACGTCTACGCTACCGTTTATTGCGAGATTGCTTGCGAAATATCCGTTGGTTCGCGCAGCGATAATCGGCTGGAAAAGGCTGGCGGAGGCCGCGAGCAGAACGATGCCGAGGACCAGGAGAGCCTGGGCGACCGGATCAACGGGTGACAGGCCCAGTACAAAGAGTCCTGTTCCATAAGTGAGGCCGAGAAACAGAATTCCGACAACGAGCCCGCCGAGCCAGATGAAGAAATTGCCGAGCGCTACCCATGCGAGTCCGGGGCCGGTTGCTGTTCCGTTGAATGTCGCGCCTTCGTAATGCGTGTGGGCGGCGAAGTGATTGAACTGAAAAGCGCGATAGAATGCTGAGAGAAGATAGTAGATGAGAAAGCCGACGCCCATCAGCAGATAGATGGTACCAAATGTCTTCAACATTTCCATCGACATTTGAGGGTCAGCCGGTTGGCCTTCAGCCGGCAGGCTTGAGAAATCTACAAGTCTCGCGCCGATTGCGAACAGTGCAAAAACCAGGACGACGCACCCGAACCAGAAGCCTGCAAATCGCTTGTAAAGCGGACCGACGGGTGCGCTGAAGCTGAACGGCCGATCGCCGAATCGCATGTCGCCCACAAGCCGCCTTTGCAGTTTTATTGATCGCCAAGGTACGATCCAGGTGACGGCGAGAAGGGGAACGACGGCGACGAAGCCAAAGACAGGGGCGAGTGCTTGGAGACGTTCTGGATCGTTTGCGTTCGCTCCGAGAAGAACGCCCAGGACTATAAGGAGCAGGATGGCCAGGACGGCGGGGAGGACGAGTGTCCAGAAATACGTCCAACCGTAGCTCCAGGATCCGCCTTCCAGACTGCCGCGAATGCCGCGCCAAAGGGTGCGCGACAGGCGGTAGCGCAGGGCGCGATAGATTGCGACACCGCTCAGATACAGCACAGCGATGATGAGGGTCCATTGGAAGATCACGAGTCCGACTTCACCGAAAAAGAGCATCACGGCAAAGGCGCCGAGGGAGATGGGCAGGAGGAAGAGAAAGAAGATAATCAAGAAGCCGAGGAACAGCTCACGCCCTGTTCCTGTGTAGACAAGGGGTTCACCGTCAAATCGTAACCCCGACCAGATCCGCTTTCTGACCTCTGTCTTGCCCCAGAAGTGGTAGATGCCGAGGGTGAGGATGCGCAGGACATAGTTTGCAAACGATAGCCTGCCCATGCCGGCTGGATGAACCCATGAGACCTGTGGCGATGACGCTGCAGCTTGCCCTGGATTTGTTTCAGCGGAGTGATGGTTTGGCATGAGAGCTCCAATTCTGTGGGAATAGCTTTTCGCAAAAATTTGGAGGCCGTTCGTCTTTCCGAGCCGGGCTAAGACTTCACAATTGCATGCTGGTGGGCAATAGCGAATTCGCCCGGCGGCCTTGTTACGGCCAGGGAATTGCCGCGACAGCGATCCGAAAGTGTCACCTAGCTGCCTCTGTTGAGCCCTTGGGGCGCCCGGTTGGTTGCTTAGCCTTCTTCAGATCGTACTGCCGAATCGGGCGGTTGCGTACGTATTCGGAGCGCGCCTGCGTGAGCCGGAGGCGGGCTGAAACTCTGTGTCGTGAGGGCCACGTTATCCATGATCGATGTTTTCCGGGGCACGGGACTGTTAGCTGTGTCTCAGGCGCAACGATTTGAGGCGGGAGATGCCTCTATTGGGCCACAAACCCGGGACACGATGAATCCTCCAAGGCTTTGCGCGCAAGGTGTTGGTCCTTCAGGAGGAAATTGCTTCGGGCGGGTTGAGTTCCGCTCGGGGATCGGCGCGTGGAGACGGGCGAGATTTTGCGGCACCCCCGTAACGAACCGGTTGTTGTCGGCCGGAGGGGGCAAGAAACGAGATAACAAAAGCATGGACGCCAAAACGTTCGATAAGTCGAAGCTGCCGAGCCGGCATGTGACGGTGGGTCCTTCGCGGGCACCGCATCGGTCTTACTATTATGCCATGGGGTTGAGCGAGGATCAGATCAACCGTCCGTTCGTTGGCGTCGTCTCGTGCTGGAACGAAGCTGCTCCATGTAACATCGCGCTGATGCGTCAGGCGCAGTCGGCAAAGAGCGGCGTTGACGAGGCCGGCGGCACGCCACGCGAATTCTGCACGATCACCGTAACCGATGGCATTGCAATGGGCCATCAGGGCATGAAGTCGTCCCTCGTTTCGCGCGAAATCATCGCCGACTCCATCGAAGTCACGATGCGCGGGCATTGTTACGACGCGCTTGTCGGCATAGCTGGCTGTGACAAATCTCTACCCGGTACGATGATGGCGATGCTGCGGCTCAATGTGCCGTCCGTGTTCATGTATGGCGGCTCAATCTTGCCCGGCAAATACAAGGGCCGCGATGTGACCGTGGTCGACGTGTTCGAAGGCGTTGGCATGCACTCGGCCGGCAAAATGAGCGACCGCGAGCTTCATGATCTCGAATGTGTGGCCTGCCCGTCCGCGGGCGCTTGCGGCGGGCAATTCACGGCCAATACGATGGCGTGCGTTTCAGAGGCGATCGGGCTTGCCCTTCCTGGCTCTGCCGGTGCGCCTGCGCCTTACGAGAGCCGCGATGAATATGCGCTCGCCAGCGGCCGTGCGGTTATGCGGCTGGTGGCGGATGGTATTCGCCCGCGTGATATCTGCACGCGCGAAGCGTTCGTGAACGCCGCCGTGGTGGTCGCCGCGACCGGCGGCTCGACCAACGCCGGCCTGCATCTTCCGGCCATGGCGAATGAAGTCGGCATCGATTTCGATCTGTTCGACGTGGCGGAGATCTTCAAGCGGACCCCGTACATTGCGGACCTCAAGCCCGGCGGCAAGTATGTTGCCAAGGATGTGTTCGATATCGGCGGTATTCCGCAAATCCTGAAGGCTCTTTTGGAAGGTGGGCAGCTCAACGGTGACTGTCTGACGGTCACCGGCCGTTCGATGGCTGAAAATCTCGAGAAGGTTGTCTTCAACGTCGATCAGAAGGTTGTTTATCCGGTTTCCAATCCGATTTCGCCGACGGGTGGTGTGGTTGGATTGCAAGGTTCGCTCGCGCCCGACGGAGCCATCGTCAAAGTTGCGGGTATGAAGAATCTTCAGTTTCGCGGACCGGCACGTGTGTTCGACTGCGAGGAGGATGCGTTCGCGGCGGTCTCCCGGCGCGACTATAAGGACGGCGACGTCATCGTCATTCGCTACGAGGGACCGAAGGGCGGCCCCGGCATGCGGGAGATGCTGTCGACGACGGCGGCGCTCTACGGCCAGGGCACTGGCGACAAGGTTGCGCTCATTACCGATGGGCGATTTTCGGGTGGCACGCGCGGATTCTGTATCGGCCATGTCGGTCCCGAAGCCGCGGTCGGTGGGCCGATCGCGCTCATCAAAGACGGCGATGTCATCTCAATCGATGCCGAGAAGGGCACGCTCGACCTGGAGGTCGATGCGACCGAGCTCGAAGCGCGGCGTAAAGCTTGGACGGCCCCGTCCAATCCCTATCAGAGCGGGGCTTTGAGGAAATTTGCGGAACAGGTTGGTCCGGCACGCAAAGGTGCCGTGACGCACCCCGGAGGAAAGGCGGAAGTGATTTGCTATGCAGACATTTAAGCTGATTTTGGCCGGCGCCTGCTCGCTGATGATGATAGCTGGCGGCGCTGCGGCGGAGGCGCCGACGTTCACCTCGCCGGGTGAAGCCCTGAAACAGGGTCTTGGCGCCTTCCAAGGTGGCTATTTCGAGCAGGCCATTCCCGCGCTTGAGTATGCGAAGGATGATGAGCAGAGCGAGTTTGTTGCGCTCTATCACCTGGCGCTGATCTATTCCGACAATTCGGGTCCTTATACCAATCACGGGAAGGCGTACGAAGTCTGCCAGCGCATCGTCGACAGATATGCGGATGTCGATCCAGATGACGAGGACAGGGCCTCGCGTGTTGGCAACTCGCTGACGATGCTCGCCGGATATGTGCGCCGCGGACTTCCGAAGATTGGTTTGAAGCCAAATCTGAATCGTGCCATCGACTATCTCCACTATGCCTCGGTCATGTTTGACAATGAGGATGCGCAGTTTGAGCTCGCCAAGCTACAGTTGACGGGCGAGGGGCTTGAAGAGAACGTTCCGAACGCCAAGCACTGGCTCTCGAGCCTGACACAGCGCGGCCATGCCGGCGCACAGGCCTTCCTGGCCGATCTTCTCTGGCGCGGGAAATTCATGACGCAGGATAAGGAGCGGGCTTTGGCCCTCATCTCGATTGCGGTTGCGAATGCGCCTTACGATGAGCGTCTGTGGATCGGTGATATCTATCAGAACATCTACTGCGGTGCCGGGGTTGGCATTCGTGAGCGGGCCGGAAATATTGTGGCGGGATGGGGCGACCGTTACGGGCGTACGCCGGCCGAGCGTGAACGGTCGGATCTCGGGAGGCTCGATGCCGATCCGGTGCGGACGTGTGCGAACGGCGAGCTGGTCGGTCCGCTCAATGCGCTCGATGAGGAACCTGATCCCGCTGTTGCCGACATACAGAACGGGCGTGCGACACCTGGGCGTCCCGTTCTTTACGGTTCGTCGGGCGCAGGGTTGAGGGACGTGGCGGCGCCGGATGCCGGTGCCAACGATCGCTAGCGAAAGAGCCTTGCCCGGTCGGCGCTCTTAGTACCCGAAAGCGGCAAGCTTTGACTTGTGACGCTCTGCGAGTGCGGTTGCATCCGGCTTCTCACGATACTTGTATGCCTTATCGCGCAAGAGGCGCGTGACGGCGCTATCGATGTCGCCGGTGCATGCTTCTAATCCTGCGAAATCGAGAACGCGGCGGGTCACGCTGACCGGGTCTTCGAGGAAGTCCTCGTAGCGGATGGAGAGGGCCTGCGAACCAAGGTCTGTGACGTGGTGATCGGCTGCTCTGCTATACGCCTCCCAGAGCCGCAGGCTTTCGTCGAGGTCGAGGCAGCGGCTGAAGGAATTGGGCGAGACGGGTAGGCGCCAGCCCCAGCGGCTCATGCCGACCGGGTTTCGCGCGAGATCGGCGGCGACACGCAGGGCGCGTGCCTGCAGGCTTGCGGCGACATCGGCGCCGTGCCGATGAATGACGAGCAGTTTCGCGTTCGGAAACAGGTGCTGCCATACGGGCAGCGTGAACGTATTGCGCGGGTCTTTCCATCCCCAGGGGCGGTCGAGTTTGGCGACGTCACCGAGACGAACAAAATCCGCCAAGCCCAAATACTCCACGGCGCGAGGCATTTTGAGCATGTGGGCCAGCTGGCGGGCGCGGGCGTCGACAAGCTCGGGATGGGCGAGGAAGTCCTCGAACGGCTCTGGATAGTCCCAGGCGGCGCCGGCCTGGCGCAGAAGCCAGTTGTTGAGTTCGAGAAAGAACGTGGCTTCGTGGTTTTCCTCGACCTGGCGCCCGACAAAGAGCCCAAGATCGGCGAGGATGGTGGTCAGCACGCTGGTTCCGGAGCGGTGCATGCCGGCGATGATCAGAGGCTGCATTGCGTGCTCGCGAGCGCTCGGGTACGAGACAAAGGGGAGCGGGAATGACGCTCCGGCGGTTTTCACCTGCAACCTTACGAATGAATGATTTCCGTGCGCTTAACGATTGAGCGGGCCGCACCCTGGGCCGCGGCACCTGCCGCTTCTACAACACGGGGTCGGCCCCTCTGTCATGACGCTGCCGGTCGCGGATATGGGTCCTGCCATGCACTGGTCTGATGAAGGCGTGATCCTTTCGGTTCGTCCGCACGGCGAGACGGCGTCGGTCGTGGAGCTTTTGACGCGCGCGCATGGCCGGCACTTGGCGCTGGTGCATGGTGGACGTTCGCGGCGGTTGCGGCCGGTTCTACAAATCGGAAATCAAGTCGATGTGACTTGGAAGGCGCGGCTTGCCGAGCATCTGGGGCACGCGACCTTGGAGTTGCGCCGTGGTTTTGCGGCCGAAGCGATGGAGACCCCGGCTGCGCTCGCCGGGCTTACCTCGCTCGCTGCACTGGCCCGTCTTCTGCCGGAGCGCGATCCGCATCCCAATCTTTATGAGGTGACACTCTTCGTGCTCGGTTTTCTTGATGACGACAGTGTCTGGCCGGCGCTTTATGTGCGCTGGGAGCTGGCGCTTCTTGACGAGCTGGGATTTGGTTTGGACCTTTCGGAATGCGCGGCGACCGGATCCAACGATCAGCTCATTTATGTGTCGCCGAAGTCCGGGCGTGCCGTATCGGCGTCTGCGGGTGAGCCCTATCGCGACAAACTTCTGGCGCTTCCCCAATTCCTCACCCAATCGCGGCAGGGCGGGGTGACGGGTGAAGACGTGCGCATCGGCCTTGCATTGACGGGATACTTTCTCGAAAGCCGCGTGCTGACACCCCACGGCGCGCCGATGCCGGATGCGCGACAGCGGCTCTTGGCGCTATTGTCGAAATAGCCGCGCGCAATCGGCTCCGTAGTTCGTTATGTGCCGGAGCAAAGTCAACGCGAACTGTCAAAGAGCGAACCCTGGCTACCAGGGGATAGAGCGGCGAAGCCTGGTATAAGAAAAGATAGATGCGGCGTCCGCCGCTCTATCGCGCGAGACGGGGGTGGGNNCCGCGCATCGTTACGGCAGTTTGGTTCTGGTGCAGAGCACTGAACCGGCAACGGTCCCCATGACCAGCTGATGGGCCATGGCGTCCCTGTCGCGCTCCCCCCCGCACTCAAGATCCCAGCTCGAGCTTGAGCCCTGCGTGGCGGCGGGATGAGAGGATTATGAGTGAGGATTTTTGAGTGGGGATTAGATTTTGGGGCGTCGGGGCTACTCTCCAAAACGGACGATCCGCACGTTGGAGGGAAAGGGCAGAGCCCCGCGCTGCCTTGCGGCCTTCCCCGACGTTGGTCTAACGCGAAAATATATCTTTCGCTTTGGAGTTCCCGTAAAGCACCCAGCTATGCTCGTAGGACATTGAAAAATAGTCTTCGAGGTGTTGGAGGTAATCGTGGTGTCTGAGCAGTCTCTGGTCGGTATCGTTATATGGTGCGGAGAGGCAGAGGAAAACCGAGTAGCGATCGGCATCAACCTTGGCAATGTTATCGAGAACGCGCATGAGTAACTCACCGAGAAACGGCTGGTACAAGTAGATGATCAGGTTATCTTGTGGAAACTCGTATTCGGCACAGTCGAGACACACGGCCTGGATGTCCAGGCACTGCTGGCCAGGCGACCGGTAGATGGCGATATTATCGAGAGCGATACGATGATGCTGCGGTGAAATTTCCACTCCCACCACACGTTTGAAGGGAAAATGTGATGCCAATAACAGCGTGCGGCCCCGGCCGGAGCCCATGTCCACGAAGATGTAATCCTCATGGCTGATTGGTAGCGTTCTGCAAATGTGTTGGAGAACCTCGGGGCGCGTCGCCACGTAACGCTCTGCGTTTGCGGCAGCACTGTCGGGAATGTCGCCATCTTCCACCGACACTTCGAGGTTCGTTTTTGTTCCGTGGGCCGCGTCGAAGTCTTGTTCGCGAGAAATTAGAAGTTTATTCAATCCGTGCACCAATGTCCGGGCTAGCGTGTCGGACAGGCCGAACATATCGAAGTTGACTCGTAGCTTCCTAAGACGAGCTGGTTGCGGCTTGATGGCTGCGCCAGAATCCGATGACATTGGTGCGTATCCGCTGAGTGTTGCCCGGCAAAGAGGAAAGAGAGATGTCCGAACCGGGGTTGGTCTGGAAAACAAACATTCTCACGACGATGGTATTATCAATAATCCTGCAATTTTTGATCGTTGCAGTTTTTGATCGTTAACTGACTAAGTAAACTGTACATTAATACGCTTAGTTTTCGCGTCCCTCACGTAGCCTGCCCCTCCGCGCAATACCCTCCACTCTGTTGGGATCCAGCGCGATCCGCTTTTTTGCTTTCTGTTTCCGCTTCGGGTCATCTTCTGCCGTTCAGGCCATGTCTGCGCAATGTCTGCTTTCCCCCCAAATAACGGACGAACATGTTGCAGCGCCAGGACGACAGCTGAGGGCCAAGAGGTGACATCGAGCCAGGCAGTCCCTGGGAGAATG
>JABAHR010020586.1_pt1 | contig 11610 bp, 7 predicted proteins | sample 7062101 | NCBI WGS metagenome assembly JABAHR01 (sample SAMN14534553, study PRJNA622989) | marine sediment metagenome | biome: marine biome [ENVO:00000428]; feature: marine pelagic biome [ENVO:01000023]; material: deep marine sediment [ENVO:00002113] | place: India: Gulf of Kutch | collected...
CGATTTCATCTTCCAGGCGATCGCGGGGGATGCCCCGGCAGAGGAACTGGCGGCCGCCCCGGCGCGCGCCGCTCCCACCTCCGCCGCGTTGGAAGCCGAGGGCGACTTTTCGCTCGAGGCCTGCACCGGGCGGTTCGAAATCCTGTCGCGCTCCGGGAACATCTATTTCCGGCCCGGCTCGGCCCGGCTGGATGACGCCTCCGTGCCGCTGCTCGGCCAGGTGGTCGATATCGTCTCGCGCTGCCCCGGTCTTCGGGTCGTGGTAGCGGGGCGCACCGACAGCGTCGGCTCGCGGCCGGCAAACCAACGCCTTTCGGAGCGCCGCGCAGCCTCGGTCGTGGACTACCTCACCGCCAACGGGATCCCGTCCGGGCGGCTTCAATCGATGGGCTATGGCGAGGATCGGCCGGTTGCCGACAACGCAACCGCAGACGGGCGCAGCCGGAACCGTCGCATCGAATTCATGGCCGCGGAATCCTAGAAACGCCGCCAAGCCCCCGTCGCGGCACCATCAGAAGAACTTGGCACCAGGCGNNCCTGAGGGACAGTGTCACTGTCCTTCCAGACACTGGCTAGAATCGGTCGGACAGCAGGGATCCCCATCCTAAAATGACGCCACCCGGAATCCGCAGTTGCCGGTCGAACTGTCAGGATCATTCCGAGTTCGCGAATGGACGTGATACCGGTCGCAGTAGCTCACATGACAAAGATAGGAGCCCCCGCGCTGAACCCGTGGGACGCCAGGCTCGATCGGAAGTGCCGCCGCGTCGGTCGCGGGCTGAAAGCCGGAGAGCGGGCCGAAGCGATCCGCGACCCATTCCCAGACGTTCCCCGTGGTATTGTACAGACCGTATCCGTTGGGCGCGAAGGCATCCACCGGCGCGGTGCCGACGAAGCCGTCGTCGGCGCTGTTCCGGTCTGGAAACACGCCTTGCCAGGTGTTCATCGCATGTTGCCCGCCCGGCTTTAGCGCATTGCCCCAGGGAAACTTCCTCCTCGCGGCCCCGCCTCGCGCAGCCCGCTCCCACTCCGCCTCGGAGGGCAGACGCAGGCCGGCCCATCTGCAATAGGCTTCAGCGTCATACCAAGTCACATGTACCACTGGATGTTTTTCGCGCCCCGCGAGGTCGCTGTCCGGCCCCTCGGGATTGCGCCAGGTGGCCCCGTCGACCTTGCGCCACCACGGCAGTCCTGGCGGCGCCTCGAGCCAGCGCCCCGGGTCTTCGAGCAGAAGGTGAAAGACGTAGGACCACCCCTCGCGCTCTGCCACCGTGATGTACCCGGTGTCGGCGACGAACCGTTCGAATTCCCGGTTCGATACCGCCGTGGGCGAGATAAGATAGTGGCGCAGTTTCACCCGGACGCGCGGTGAATCAAGATCCGCGGCATAGGTCGAGCGCCGTGCGCCCATATCGAAGAAACCGCCGGGAACCTCGACCAGCCCCCGGCGCAATTCATCCCGCAACGCCCCGGACGCCGGCTGGATCGCTTCCACTGCAGCGATGTGGCGGCTATCCCCGCCGTCGCCCGCTCCCGCGCTTTGCGCGGCGGAACAGCATTTCGAGTGCGTATCGTTCATGTGTCCGTGGCCATCGGGGCCGGCGGCATTCCGTTGCCCCTGCGATCCTGTGTGAACGACCGTATCCTGCCCGCGCGCGCAAACCAAGCCGGCGGAGGCGCTAGGACGTCCGCCGTCCCGACCCTCGGGGATATTGCGGCGGCGTCACCGGAACATAGGGCAGCCGCCCGCGCTGCTTGGTCGCCGTGGTGCTGGGGTCCGCGCCACCCCGAACATATACCTTTGCGGGATCGTAGGGCGGGCCGTAGTCCCAGGACGGGAAGCGCCCGTGCTTCATCGCATCCTGTATGAACAGCCGCTTCTGCTGCGAGGCCCGGATCCTTTCGTCGAGGTCGTCCTCGTCCCAGCGCGCCTGCATCGCGGCGAACATGGCATCCGCCGTGGCGCGATGGGTCGGATCGTCCGCGAGGTTGGTCAATTCGAACGGATCCTCGGCAAGGTCGAAGAGCATCTTCGGATCGGTCCGGCTGTGTACCAGCTTCTTCGTCCCCGCGAGCATGATCAGCGCAGGCGCGTAGAGGCCCTCGCCGGTAAACTCGGCGAATATGTGGTCTTCGGGGCTCCCCCGGTCCGGCAGCGCGAACAGGCTGCGGCCGTCTCGGGGTGCGACGAAGCCGTCGAACGTGCCGTCGCTTCCGATGTCGGTGAAGGTCGGCAGCAGATCGACCAGCGATGCCAGCGACTCCTGGCGATGGCCCTTGGAGAAACCCGGCCCCCGGGCGATCAGGGGCACGCGAACCGACGCCTCGTAGGGGTTGAACTTGTACCACATGCCGCGTTCGCCCAGCATCTCGCCGTGGTCGGAGGTGAAGAAGATGCAGGTATTTTCGTATTCGCCGATGCTCTTCAGCGCCTCGACCAGCCCGCCCACCAGTTCGTCGATATGGCTGACCATCGCGAAATAGCCTCGGCGGGCGTTGTAGAGTTGCTGTGGCGTGATGTCGAATTCGTCCTGGCGTATTGTCAGGTAATAACGCTGCGACCAGGGGTCCCGGGACTCGTAGGGTATGTGCGGCACCTCCGGCTCGGGGATGTCGCGGCCTTCGTACATGTCCCAGTATTTGCGACCCGCCACGAAGGGATTGTGCGGCTGGGTGAACGAGACGTGCAGCAGGAACGGCCGGTCGTCGGGCGAGCGGGCGTGGTCGTAGAGTTCCCGCCGGGCCTTCACGAAGACCTCCTCGTCGTAGTCGATCTGGAGATTGCGTTCGCAATATCCCGCCTCGACGACGCTCAGCAGGCTCATAACCGAAGGGGCATAAGGCTCCTCGGTCCGGCTCCAGTCGGCGGTCCAGGCGAAGTCGGCGGGGTAGATGTCGGTGGTCAGCCGCTCCTCGAAGCCGTGCAGCTGGTCCGGCCCGACGAAATGCATCTTGCCCGAAAGCGTCGTCTTGTAGCCGAGCGTCCGCAGGTAATGCGCGAAGGTCGGCTCGGACGAGGCGAATTCGGCGCCGTTGTCGAAGGTTCCGACATCGGACGGCAGGCGGCCGGTCATCATCGACGCGCGGGACGGCCCGCAGACCGGATTGTTGCAGTAACTGTTCGTGAAGGTCGTGCCGTCTTCGGCCAGCGCGTCGATGTTCGGCGTGATGGCGTAGGGCTTGCCATACGCCGACAGGCACAACGCCGTCATCTGATCGGCCTGGATCACCAATATGTTCGGTTTCCGCGACATGGGATTTCCTGTCCTTATATTTTTCGATTGGCGCGCGCCGGCAGATCTGGCCGTGCGGACCCGATACCAGGGAGGAGGCATCGGGTCCGCCAGGGCTCGACTTACCCGGAGGTTCGTTGAACGAACTCTTCGATGCCAGGAACGCCGATCTCGCGGTAGTAGCGCAGCGCGCCTGGGTGCAGCGGCGAGCCGAACCCGTTAAGCACAGTCTCCTTCGACATCTTGCCGAAAGCGGGATGCACACCGGCGAGCGCCTCGAGGTTTTCGAATACCGCCTTCGTCATCTGGTAGACGAGCTCCTCCGGGACATCAGACGAAATCACGAGGCCGTTCGCCAAACCGTAGGTCGGCGTGGCATCCGCCACATCCTCATATGTGCCGCCGGGGATCGACAGGCGGAAATAGGGCGGATAGGCGGCCTGCAATTCGGCGAAGAAGGCGTCGTCCACCGGGATCAGCTTGAGGTCGCGCTGCGCCGCCAGCTTGATGACCGGCGCCAGCGGGAAACTTCCGTTCCACAGTGCGGCATCGATGTTGCCGTCGGCCAGCATGTCGACCATGTCGCCCAGGCGTACCCGGAACGGCTCGAAATCCTCGCCTGCGATCTGGGCCATCAGCACATTGGCATCCAGCATCGAGACGCCGCCCGGCTGGCCCATGCCGACCCGCTTGCCCTTGAGATCGGCTAGAGTGTCGACCGGGCCGTCCTCCAGCGCGATCACGTGCATCGCAACCGGTGCGATCGACATCCAGGCGAGGATCTTGCCCGGCTCGGTGCCTTCATAGTTCCCGGTGGCGGTATACGCCTCGTAGGCCGACAGCGAGGTCGCCATCGCAGCCTCGAGATCGCCGTTCTGCAGCAGGGCGATATTGGCGACGTATCCCTTGGTTTCCTCTGCTGCGGCCTGCACGCCTTCGACCTCGCGGTTGATCACGTCCGTGATCCCCGCCGACCAGGTGTAGGCGGTGCAGGTGACCGGGCAGGACCCGATCGAGATATATTCCTGCGCCAGGGCGCCGACTGGCGCCAGCAAGCATGCGACGCCAAGTGCGAACGTTCTTGCGGTCCTCATGGGACTTTCCTCCGTGTTGAAGATTTTTGCTGCTCATTGCCCGGGACGGTTTCGCCGCCCGAATTGTTTTTCATACTTCTGGTATCGATCAGGTAGGCTGCCACCGCGCCCGCGAGCGCGAGGACGTTCAGCCACCATTCGGATGTGAGGAGGAGCGGCGCGGCGACGGCCAGCAGCAGCCGCGCGACCAGCGAGAGTTTCCCCACCATGTAGCCGGTGATCGCGGCGCTGGCGCAGATCCCGCCCAGGATCGCGGTGATGAATGCGCCGAGGATCTGCAGCGGCGTGGCGTCGATCCCCAGGATCGCCGGATCGTAGACGAAGAAGTAGGGCACCACGAACGCCGCCACGCCGAACCGCACCGCCAGCACCGCGATGCGCAGCGGGTTGCCCCCGGCGACCGAGGCCGCGGCATAGGCCGCGAGCGCGACCGGCGGGGTGATCGAGGACAGCATCGCCGAGTAGAGCACGAACAGGTGCGCCGCCAGAAGGCTGACACCCATGTCCACCAGCGCCGGCGCCACCAGGGTCGCGACCAGGATATAGGCGGCCGCCGTGGGCAGGCCCATGCCCAGGATCAGGCAGGAGAGCATCGTGAGCACCAGCGCGACGAAAAGATTGCCACCCGAAAGGGCGATGATCAGGCTGGAAAACTTCAGGCCGACCCCGGTCATCGTGATCATGCCGATGATCACCCCCGCCGCGGCGCAGGCCAGTGCTACCGGCGCCACCGCGCCGATGGCGAATTCGCAGGCCTGGGCTATCCGGCGCGGCGTCATGGCCGTCGCCCGCGACAGGAAGCTGACCGCGAAGGCAACCGCCACAGCCCAGAACGCCGACAGCATGATCGAGTAGCCGTCGACCAGCAGCCAGACGAAGACCGGGAACGGCAGCAACAGGTAGCTCTCGCGCAGGATGCCGGTCCAGCTGGCGGCGGGCATTCCGTCGCGCATGGCCGGAATCCGCTGCTTGACGGCCTCGAAATGGACCATGGCCAGCAGCACCGCGTAATAGATCACCGCGGGCAGCAGCGCGGCCTTGGCGATGGTCAGGTAGGAGGTGCTGGTGAACTCGGCCATGATGAAGGCCGCGGCGCCCATGACGGGCGGCATCAGCTGGCCGCCGGTCGAGGCGACCGCCTCGATGGCGCCGGCCTGTTCGCGGTGATAGCCGCTCTTGCGCATCAGCGGGATCGAGATCGGGCCGGTCGTCAGCACGTTCGCAACCGCGGTCCCCGAGATCATTCCCATAAGGCTGGACCCGACCACGGCGGCCTTGGCCGGGCCACCGCGCAGGCGCCCCGTCGTTGCGGTGGCGATGTCCATCAGGACACGCCCCGCGCCGGTCGTCTCCAGCAGCGCGCCGAGCACGACGACAACGGTCACGAAGGTCGCGCTGACGCCCAGCGGGGTTCCGAAAATGCCGCCGCCACCCAGATAGACCTGCGAGATGATCCGCTCGATCGAATAGCCGCGATGGTTCAGGCCGCCCGGAAGGGAACGCCCGAAATAGGCATAAGCCACGAACAGCAGCGCCAGGATGACGATCGGCCAGCCGATCGTGCGGCGGCACGCGTCGAACAGGACGATCATCAGGATAATGCCGAAGACCAGCTCATAATCCGTCAGCGCACCGTATCGCGAATTGATCGCGTCGTAGTTCACCAGGTGATGGCCGAGGGTCAGGACAACGGCCGCGACCGAGACCAGCGCAACGAACCGCTGCACCAGCGCCAGGATCGGTGTCGGCGCCTCCGGCTTGAGCAAGACGGTGGCGAAGACGAAGAGCATGACCAGCAGCAGGTGGAAGCTGCGCTGCAGCCCATCGGGGAAGACCCCGAAATAGGCCGTGTAGAGCGTGAACGAAACCAGCGTCACGCCCAGCAGGACGGCAATCGCGCGCGATGCGGCCTCTGACACTGCCCGGCTCATGCGACAGCATCCGCAACGAGGTCCGCGGACTCGAGGAACGACGGAAAGTCGAAATTGTCCGAGAAGCAGAGTTCGGCGAGCGCAAGCATCGGCGCGGCTTCGACCGCGCTGATCCGCCCCCGCACAACCTGCTCGGGCTCCACGCCGCCGTTGCGCCCGAAGGCACGGATGCCGGCGCGCACCCCCTCCAGATACTGCGGCGTCGATCCCAGAAACCCGGTCACGATGACCTTCTCGGGACGAAAGAGCATGTTGATCGTATCGACAAGCTGCGCGTTCTCGCGCCCTGCCGCCTCGACCTCGGCATCGCAACCCGCCTCGAGCGCCTGCATCAACTGGCCTGCATAGGTGCTGATGCACCGGGTCCTGAACACGGGGTCATCGTTGAGACCCAGCGACTTCAGGATGGCGAAGCCGGTGGTGCTGAGCGCAAGGCAGTCGTTGCGGCCGCAGATGCACGCGTAGTCCCGCGCGACATGCCGCAGATGCCCGATGCGGCCGGCGAACCCGTCATGCCCGGCCACGATCTGCCCGCCCGAGACAAAACTCGCCCCTGTCAGCGTCGCCGTATGGATCAACGCGAACGTATCCAGACCGCGAGCGACGCCGAAGCGCATTTCGGTAAGCGCCAAGGCGTCGGCAATGTTGCGGATGACAATCTCGGCCCCAAGTTCTTCCCTCAGGCATTCGCAGAAGCCTCCACCGTCATTCTTCCAACCGAAGTATTCAGAGCCCAGGATAATGCCGGCGCGAGGGTCCACCTTGGCGGCCAAGACGACCCCGACACCGCAGATCCGCTGCATCGGAACGCCCAGCTCGGCTATCAGATCTTTCAGGGATTGCGCGAAATGACCGGCGCAGGCCGCCGGCCTCGCGAAATCCACGCCGCGAACCTCGGCGCGTCCGATGATGCGACCCGAACTATCGGAAACCGAAACCTCCGAATGATAGGCGGAAATCGTCATGCCCGCGCCGAACACCGCATCGGTTCGCAGCTGCAGCCCGATCTTGGGCCGGCCGATCGATCGCCCCTCCTTCAGGTCCGCCCTTTTTGAAGCGGGAATCTCCTCGACCACCTTGGCCGATATCAGTTCCCTTACGATCCGCGTGGCAGCCATGTCCGACACCGAAAGACGCCTGGCCAATTCAGCCCGGCTGACACCTGGATTCGACTGAATCTCAGAGAGCGCTACGGCACGATGATATCGGCGCAGATCAGCAGGGGTTCGACCAGATTCGTTAATAACCATATGTTAGATATTAATTGAATCCCATGACCCGTCAATCAAATTCGAGTTCCGATTTGCGGACGAGCAGCGATGTCAGGCGGCCAGGTTTTGTCAGAGGAATTCGGGCTGAGACGTAGGAATACGCTGCATGACGTCCGTGGATGACGAAACGCAGCCCTTTCAATATTTTAAGACCCCCTGAGATCATCCGCCTGGCGGTGATGGTGTACGTCCGGTTCCCGCTGTCGCTCCGGAATGTCGAGGATCTGTGGCGCGCAGGCGGCGTCGACATCAGCCACGAGACAGCCCGGCACTGCTGGTACCGGTTCGCCCTACTCGCGGCCGAGATCCGGAAACGTCAGATCGCGGGCATTCGATCGATTCGGTTGCCGTAGGCATCTCGACAAGATCTTCGGAAGATCAACGGCGAGCCGCGGATCATGAGGGCGAGGTCCCGGAAAGCCTAGTCACCTAGAGCTGCGCCAGGAAGGCTGCATTGAACCTCCTCCGATAAGCGGTGCGCAAGCATGGATGCCTTGGCGTCATCGTCGCGGAAAAGCTTCAATCCTACGGCTCCGCACCGAAGGAGATCGGCGCGGCAGGAAAGCAGCAAACTGCCCTTTGCGCAGCAATCGGGCGGAGAGCTCACACCTGCCATGCCGATGATCGGAACGGGCTTTGCTGCGCGCGAAGTCTGCAGAGATTCGCGGCCGCCCAGGCCCTTGTCTCCAACCACTTCGATCGGAAACGCAGCCTAACCAGTCGAGATATCTTCAAGGTCCAGCGCACCGCCGCTCGCGCCGAGTGGCGGTCGGTTTGCTCCTAATAGGTTCGCGCCGACGGCAGCGAACTGAGGCGAGTTCGAATTGGTACGACAGCACCCCTTGCGTCAATCACTCTCGCGCCATGAGAAACTCTGCCACCGCCTGGTAAGCGGGCAGTGAGGTGGGGTCGATGAAACCGTTCTGGGCCCGCGGGAATGAGGCCAGCCGCACCAGCACCATCTCGGCGGTGGGATCGACATAGATCGTCTGTCCGTGAACGCCGCGCGCGGCATAGGCGCCGTGGTCGTTGTGGAACACCCACCACTGGCTGGTGTAGCTGCCTGCGCCGAAGGTCGGGAAACCGGTTCCGAACTTGGACCGGTCACCGCCGGAGCTGATCTTGGCCACCACTTCGGCCGGGAACAGACGTTCGCCGTTCAGCTCGCCTTCGTTCAGCATCAGCTGGCCCAGACGCGCCAGATCCCGCAGACCGGCGGTGATGCCGCCGCCGGCAAAGGGCACGCCCTTGCCGTCGACCGTCTGATAGGCGTCCTGCTCGGCCCCCATCCGTCGCCAGAGCCGTTCGGAAGCGAGCTCGGTCACCGACTTCCCGGACACGCGGCTGATGATCCAGCCGAGCATGTCGGAGTTGATGGTCTTGTAGTGGAACTCGTCCCCGTGATTTCCCTCGGGTTCGACCTGCTGAAGGTATTCCCAGTACCCATCCGGCCCCTCGTAGCCTTCGGGCTTGGGCAGCGGGCTGGCCGCGCGGGAATACAGCCAGATATCGGCGTTGGGGTCGGAGTAGTCCTCGGAGTATTTCACGCCCGTGGTCATATCCATGACCTGACGGACGGTGGCCGTCGCAAAGGCGCTGTCGCCGATTTCGGGAATGATGTCGCGCACCACAGCCGTGTCGTCGAGCGCGCCTTCCACCACCATGATCTCGGCCAGAAGACCGGTGAAGGACTTGGTCATCGACATGATGGCGTGCTTGCCGTCCGCCTCGAGGCAGCCGAAATAGCGCTCATAGACCACTTCGCCCTTGTGCATGATCAGCATGCCGTCGGTGTAATTGGCGTAGAGCGACTCTTCCCAGGTCATCTCCTCGTCGCCGTTCTGCGGCGTGAAGGTCACTGCGTCGATCTGCTGGCGCAAATCGGCGAACTCGGCCGGCGCCGGATAGTCGAGCGGGACAGGCGCGCCGAGGCCACGGCTGATCTCTTCAGTCGGCAGGAATTCGCGAAGGTGACAGACCGACCAGCGCAACTTGGGGAAGCTGAAGTAGTTGGAGTCCGGCTGGGTGATCAACCTGTCCTCGGGGGGCGGAAAGCCCTGCATCCAGCCCATCACGTTGGGGTCGGACTCCTGCGCCGAAAGCGGCCGGGATTGCGCCTGCGCGGCAGTTGCCACCCCGAATGCCACGGCAACACCAGCGGCCAATGCGATGAAATTAGAAATTGAAGACGACATTGATGAAACCTCCCGTCCAAGGGTCGGCGCTTCTGCCGATTACATTGTCGATCCCTGCGCCCGGAAATGAGCCCGAGACCCCGGCGGTCAGGAACGTATTGCGATTTATGATCCGGCTGTATTCGAGGAACAGGTCGTCTGCGAGTTCGGCGTCGGTGACGCCCGAGACCACGTTCCCGTTCACGTCGACACGGGTCGCTTGACCGAACTGCACGGGGCTGTTCAGTTCGTTCGCCCGGATATGCGCATACCGGAGCGTCCAGGTATCTTGCTTTGTCGGCTGAACGCGCAGCGCCAGCGTCAGCGCATTCACGTTCGAATTAATGAAGGTCGAGGCCGACTTCGATCCCGTCGCCCAGGCGCTCGGGCTGCCTTGATAATATAGAGGATCGAACCGTTCGAGTTTCGTCGTGTCGGGGTCATCGCCGGAAAAAGTCTGGTAGCCCAAGGTCAGGTTTGGTGACCAGGGCAGGTTTGCGAAAGTATAACCGGCTGTCACGCGACCGGCCCAAGCCTCCAGGTCAATTCGATCGTTCCACTGATAGGCGAAATCGCCAGTGAAGGTCCAATTTTCCAAGCCGCCCGCGAAAGGGTTTGTCTTGCCGTACAGGCTGAGCGTGTTGGTGCCTTCCCTTGCGCCGGGGTTCACGGTCGGGGCGCCGACCCCGCCCGGCGCAGCCTGCGGATAGGGCGAGCTGGAGTTGAGCACATTCACGAATGTTGCCCCCAGATAGCCGCCCTGCGGATCGTCGAAGCGCAGATCAATGCCTGCGAGTTCGTTGTTTCCGTCGGTGGAGGGCAATTCGTTGGGGTCGAGGTAGAAGGCGGTCCCGGTCAGGTTTGCATGGGACAAACGCGCGATCGCGGCCATTTCCCAGGCTTTGCGCGGGCCGAACTTCAGCGCACCGCGCTCGAACCCGCTGGTTGCGCCGTTCGCGATCAGCATGCCCGTTCCGAGAGTCAGCTCGCGTGGCCCCAGGGACAGGTCGTATGATGAGCTGCCAAATTCCCCGCGTGTGGCGAGATAGGCTTCTTCGAGCGTCGTGGCGCCGGTATCGCCCGTGTCGAAGGCGTCGGTTCCCCAGGTGTAGGATGAGACAGCAGAAAGCTTGCCGTAGAATACAGCGCCGGTGCCGAGCTGGTACTCGAAGCTGATGCCGGGCTTGATATAGCCTTCCAGCCAGTTGGTGTCCGGGTCGAACCCGCTGCCCGAAGCGGTTGTCGCAGCAAGGTCCCAAAACAGGTTAGTTTCGCTGACCGCGTTCAGGCCGGATTGGAAGTGTCCGCGCACCTTGAGCCGGTCAGTGTCATAAAACAGCATCGGATCCCGCTCTTGGGCATCCGCCGCGACCGCACAGAACGACATGAAAAGGGCAGAACCTGCGAGTTTCCCTGCCCATGCGCCACCACCGAAAGTAGGGTCGGTAGATCTGGCCTTTATAACTCGAAGCAGGCCGGCAAGCGGGCGCAGAAAACCGACGGTCATTTCATTCCAACCCCAATATTGGATACAAGAAAATGGTGTAGCCCGGGATCGCCGACTTTCAATGTCGCATTGCTGTGCAAGGGCCGGGATCGCGGCCCCACATCGAGAAGACGGCTATAATCTGCTTCCGTGATGCGGCCATCCTTCGACTTCAATGCTGGACATTCGACCTATCCACGCTCTTGGGAACCGCGTTCGCGCCTCGGATCCAGGTCCGGTTTGGGCCGTTGGCCGAAGTGAACGCACGGCTTGTTCCACCCTTGTCGCAAACGGCTCCATGACCCGCGCCAGCATCGTCCGGCTCCTGCCTGCCATTCGGGATCGCCTCGGATACGCCGTGCGCGAGCGACGTAAGGCGCTTGAAGCGGCTCGAACTGGTAGGAGCGCCCCCCGGCTTCGG
>JABAHR010000403.1_pt1 | contig 11609 bp, 9 predicted proteins | sample 7062101 | NCBI WGS metagenome assembly JABAHR01 (sample SAMN14534553, study PRJNA622989) | marine sediment metagenome | biome: marine biome [ENVO:00000428]; feature: marine pelagic biome [ENVO:01000023]; material: deep marine sediment [ENVO:00002113] | place: India: Gulf of Kutch | collected...
GGGCGGCGCGAAGCCCAGGATATCGCCCTGCGGCATCGCCCGGGCGATGACGCCCTCGGACAACAGCGCCGCGGCGACCCGCGCGCCGACCTTTTCGGAGGCGTCGTAGAACGTCCGGCTGTCCCGGTCGGCGACGAACTCGACCGCGCACAGCATGCCCTCGCCGCGCACATCGCCGACATGCGGGTGATCGCCCAGCGCATCCTTCATCGCCGCGTTCAGATAGGCGCCGGTTTCGCCCGCATTGGTGACGAGGTTCAACTCGTCCATCAGCTTGAGGTTGGCGACGCCCGCCGCGGCGCAGAGCGGATGCGCCGAATAGGTCCAGCCATGCCCGATCGGGCCGGTTTCGTCGGTCCCCTGCTCGAGCACCTTCCAGACCTTCTCGGAGACGATCGAGCCCGACAGCGGCGCATAGGCCGAGGTCAGCCCCTTGGCGATGGTGATGATGTCGGGCTTCAGCCCGTAATGCTCCGAGCCGAACATCGTGCCCAGCCGGCCGAAGCCGGTGACGACCTCGTCGGCGATCAGCAGGATGTCGTGGCGGTCCAGCACCTCCTGGATCGCCGGCCAGTAGCCTTCGGGCGGCGGCACGATGCCGCCGGTGCCCAGCACCGGCTCGCCGATGAAGGCGGCGATGGTGTCGGCGCCCTCGCGCGCGATCAGCGCCTCCAGCTCGGCCACGCAATGCGCGACGAAGTCGGCCTCGGACTGTGCGAGGTCCTTGCGGCGGTAATAGTAGGGCGCCTCGGTGTGCAGGATCCGGTCCAGCGGCAGGTCGAACTTGCTGTGGAACAGCTCCAGCCCGGTCAGCGAGCCGGTCACCAGCCCCGAGCCGTGATAGCCGCGCCAGCGCGAGATGATCTTCTTCTTCTCGGGCCGGCCGAGGATGTTGTTCACGTACCAGACCAGCTTGATGTTGGTCTCGTTCGCGTCCGAGCCGCCGAGGCCGAAATAGACCTTGGACATGTGGTCGGGCGCGCGGTCGAGGATCATCTTGGCCAGCGTGATCGAGGTCTCGGTGCCATGCCCGACATAGGCGTGGTAATAGGCCAGCTCGCGCGCCTGCTCGGCGATCGCCTCGGCGATCTCGGGGCGGCCGTAGCCCACGTTGACGCAGTAGAGCCCGGCGAAGGCGTCGAGGAAACGGTTGCCGTCGCGGTCCTCGATATGGCAGCCCTTGGCGCCGGTGATGATCCGCGACGGGGTCTCGCCGCGGGCGTGTTGGGCCAGGTGGGTCGAAGGGTGGAAGAAGTTCTCGCGGTCCCACCGGTCTAGTTGGTCGTTCTTCAGCATGGTCTCTCTCTAAGTTCTCAGGCCCAGTCGCGGCACACGTACTTTATTTCCATGAACTCTTCCATCCCGCGCCGCGCACCCTCGCGGCCCAGGCCGGATTGCTTGGTGCCGCCGAAGGGAATCGGCGCGCCGGTGACCTTGGTCCGGTTCACCGCCACCATGCCGAAATGCAGCGAGCGGGTGACGCGGTAGATCCGGCGCGGGTCCTGGCTGTGCAGGTAGGCGACCAGCCCGTATTCGGTGGCGTTGGCCTTTGCCACGACCTCTTCTTCGGTATCGAAGGCGGCGATCGGGGCGACGGGGCCGAAGGTCTCTTCGCTCATGATCAGCGCGTCGTCGGGCACGTCCGTCAGCACGGTGGCCTCGTAGAACAGCGGGCCCAGCGGGCTGCGCTTGCCGCCGCAGGCCAGCTTCGCGCCCTTCTCCAGCGCGTCGGCGACGTGCTCCTCCTGCTTGGCGACCGCCTTCTCGTTCATCAGCGGGCCGAGGTCGCAATCGTCGAAGCCGGGGCCCAGCGTCAGCGCCTTGGTGGCCTCGGTGAACTTCTTGCAAAAGGCGTCGTAGACCGGGCGCTCGACGAAGATGCGGTTGGCGCCGAGGCAGTCCTGCCCCGAGGTCGCGAACTTGGCCTTGATCGTCTCCTCGACCGCCGTATCCAGGTCGGCGCCCTTGAACACGATCACCGGCGCGTGGCCGCCCAGCTCCATCACCAGCCTTTTCACCGTGTCGGCGGAGTTGCGGTAGAGCAGCCGGCCGACCTCGGTCGAGCCGGTGAAGGACAGCGCGCGGACCCGCGAATCCGCGGTCCAGGGCGGCACCACGGTCGAGGCGCGCCCGGTGATCACGTTGAACACCCCAGCCGGCAGGCCCGCGCGCTCGGCCAGTTCGGCCAGCGCCAGTGCGGAATAGGGCGTCTCGGACGACGGATGCGCGACCACCGTGCAACCGGCGGCCAGCGCCGCGGCGGCCTTGCGGGTCAGCATCGCCGAGGGGAAGTTCCAGGGCGTGATCAGCGCGACGACGCCCACGGGCTCGAGCCACAGCTCGACCTCGGCGTCGGGCAGGTGGCTGGTGACGCCCTCGATGTTGGGGCGCTTGGCCTCCTCGGCGTAGAACTCGACGAAGGAGGCGGCGTAGTCGATCTCGCCGCGCGCCTCGGACAGCGGCTTGCCCTGCTCGGCGGTCATGATGCGGGCGAGGTCCTCGCGGTTCTCGACCATCAGCTCGAACCAGCGGCGCAGCACCACCGAGCGCTCCTGCGGCAGCGCGGTAGACCAGGCGGGGAAGGCGGCCTCGGCGACATCGACCGCCGCGGCGCTCTCTTCGGCCGAGAGCTGGGCAACCTCGCCGATCGCCCGGCCGGTGGCGGGATCGGTCACGGGCAAGGTCGCACCATCGGCCGCGGCGCACCACTTGCCGCCGATATAGGAAAAGCCCCGGATCAGGCGTGCATCGACGAGGTCGGGGGCAGAGAGCGGAAGCTGCTGGTTCATTCGGGCTGTCCTCCTTTGGTACGCTCCGAATCTGCCATCGGAGGGCAAGAGGAAGTGGCCGAATTCAGCGGCCCCGGCAGAGGATTATTCGCCGAACCGGCCGTCCGGCAGTCAGTCCTTCTGCGCCAGGATGTCCAGCGGCGGCGCGCCCCCGCTCTTCACGGTCTTCGTGACGATGTGGGTGTAGTATTTCGCCAGCCCGATCCGGGCATCCAGCAGGCTGTCGATCAGGCGCTGATAGGCGTCGATATCGGTGGTCACCACCTGCAGCAGATAGTCGACCCCGCCGCCGACCGCCCAGCAACCGGTGATTTCTTCGTACCGGCCGATCGCCTCTTCGAAGATGCGAAAGCTCGCCGCGGTGTGATCGCGCAGTTCGGCGGCGACGAAGACGGTGACGTGCGGCCCCAACTTGCGCAGGCTGATCCGCGCGCCGTAGCCCTGGATCAGCCCGGCCGCCTCGAGCTTCTTCAGCCGCTCCCAGCAGGGTGTCGGCGACAGCCCGACCCGGTCGGCGAGCGCGGCCTTGGTGATCCTGCCCTCGTCGGACAGGACCTTGAGGATGGCGATGTCGCGGGCGTCAAGCTGCATGGGTCACGAAATCAAGGGGCTCGGGGCGCTGGTCTGCCTTATCCGGTTCTCGGTCCGGCTACCATAGCCGGCCAAAGGGCCGGTTTGGCGGCCTCAATTGGCCGCACCCCTTGCGGGCATCGCGCCGCGGGCCTGCCCCGTCCCCTTGATCAAGATCATGTGGCGCAATGCCGGCGGCGGCTATCCTGCCTGCATCAGGATGGAGGGGCGATGGCATCCCGCGATGACGAGCCGCAGCCGCTGCCCGCAGCTGCGCTATGCCGAAAGATCGATCCGGCCGGCCTCGGCTTTGGTTCCACGGCCGAGCTGGAGGATTACCAGGGCCTGATCGGCCAGGACCGGGCGACCCGCGCGATCCGGCTGGGCAGCCGGATGACCCATGCGGACTTCAACCTCTATGTTCTGGGCGTTGCCGGCATGGGCCGGCACACAGCCGTGCGCGAGTTGCTGACCGAACAGGCCCGCAGCCGCCCGGTGCCCGACGACTGGGCGTATGTGAACAATTTCGACGCCTCCGAGCGGCCGCGCTGCCTGCGGATGCCCCCGGGCACCGCGCTGCGCCTGAAATCCGAGATGGAATCGCTTGTCGACGACCTGGCGACCGAGATCCCGGCCTTCTTCGAGTCTGACGAATACCAGTCCCAGCGCCGCGCCATCGAAGAGGAATACGGCGGCCGCCACGAGGCCGCGATGGCCGAGTTTACCGAACGCGCGACCAAAGAGGGCGTCGCGCTGGTGCGCACGCCGATGGGCTTCATGCTGGCGGCGATGAAGGACGGCCAGATCATCAAGCCCGACGAGTATCGCGTCCTGCCCGAAAAGGAGCGCGACGAGATCGACGAGAAGGTCACTCGCCTGCAGGAGGAACTCGCCGCCGTGATGCGCGAGGCGCCCAAGCTCGAGCGCCAGAACCGCCGCGATGTCGAGAAGCTGAACGCAGACACCGCCGAGCGCGTGGTCTCGACCCGCATGGCCGATCTCGAGACGTCGTTCGCGCAGATGGCGCCGGTGGCCGAGTACCTCGCCCAGGTGCGCGAGGACATGATCGCCAATGCCGGGCTGTTCCTGCAGGCCGCGATGCGCCAGAACGACGGCCCCTTCCCCGAGGCGGTGCGCCGCTTTCACGAGGACAAGACCTTCAACCGCTATGTCGTCAACGTCATGGTCGCCCACGAGGATCACGGCGCACCGGTGATCAAGGAGGACCTGCCCACCCACGACCACCTGACAGGCCGGATCGAGCACGAGGCCGAGATGGGCGCGCTGCTGACAGATTTCACCATGATCCGCGCTGGCGCGCTGCACCGGGCGAATGGCGGGTACCTGATTCTCGACGCGCGCCAGGTCCTCAGCGAGCCCTATGCCTGGGACGCGCTCAAGCGCTGCCTGAAGGCCCGCGAGATCCCGATCACCTCGATCGCCGAGCGGCTGAGCCTGATCTCGACCGTCTCGCTGGAGCCCGACCCGATCCCGCTGGACGTCCGCGTCGTGCTGATCGGCGACCGGCTGTTGCACGCGCTGCTGGTCGAGCTTGACCCAGAGTTCAGCGAGCTGTTCAAGCTGCAGGCCGATTTCGAGGCCGACATGGAGTGTTCCGAGGATGCCCAGGCGCTCTATGCCCGGGTGATCGGCGCCTTCGCCCGCCGTGAAAAGCTCAAGCCGGTCGAGGCCGGCGCGGTGGCGCGGCTGCTTGAGGAGGCGCTGCGACTGGCCGAGGACGCGACCAAGCTTTCGCTGCGCATCGGCGCGCTGGGCGACGTGCTGCACGAGGCCGACCACTACGCCGCCGAGGAGGGGCGCGCGGCAGTATCCCGCGCCGACGTGGTGCGCGCCATCGACGAAGGCGACCGCCGCCAGTCCCGGATCCGCGACCGCATGCAGGAGGCGATCACCCGCGAGACCATCCTGATCGACACCGACGGCGCCCGGGTGGGCCAGATCAACGGGCTGTCGGTGATCGGGCTGGGCGACTACCGCTTCGGCCGCGCCTCGCGCATTACCGCGCGGGTACGCATGGGCGGCGGAAAGCTGGTCGACATCGAGCGCGAGGTGGAACTGGGCGGGCCGCTGCATTCCAAGGGGGTGATGATCCTCGCGGGGTATCTCACCGCGAATTATGCGCTCGACCTGCCCTTCTCGCTGCAGGCCAGCCTGGTGTTCGAGCAGAGCTATGGCGGGGTGGATGGCGACAGCGCCTCCTCGGCCGAGCTCTACNNCGGCGGCGTGAACGAGAAGATCGAGGGCTTTTTCGAGACCTGCCGCAACCGTGGCCTGACCGGACGGCAGGGCGTGCTGATCCCGCGGGCCAATGTCGAGCACCTGATGCTGCGCGACGAGGTCGTCGAGGCCGCCGAGGCGGGCCGGTTCCGCATCCTGCCGGTGACCAGCATCGACCAGGGCATCGCGCTTCTGACCGGGCGGGCTGCCGGGGCGCGCGATGCGGCCGGCGCCTATCCCGAGGACAGCGTCAACGGCCGGGTCGAGGCCCGCCTGCGCGCCTTTGCCGAGGCGCGCCGCGCCTTCGGCCGCAAGCTGGGCGCCGGCGGCGCCGAGGAAGACCGGCAATGACCGCCGCGCCGGCCGCGCGCAAGCGCATTCTGATCGGCGCGCCCTCCTACGCCGACGCGCGCACGGCGCTGGACCTCGCCGCGCGCCTTGCCGACAGTCTGGTGGCGGAACTCGGCGGCGTGCTGCTGGAAGAGGCATTGGTCGGCGAGTTGCTCGGCCGCCCCGGTCAGCGCCTGGTCTCACGCAGCGGCGCGCTGCTGCCCGCGCCCAGCCCCGAGCGGCTGCGGGCCCTGGTGGAGAGCGACGTGAAGGCCTTCCGCGACGCGCTGCGCGACATGGCCGCGCTGCACCGGCAACGCTGGAGCTTCGAGCGCCGCCGGGGCGAGCTGATCGCCGGGCTGTGCGAGGCGGCGGCGGGATGGGACATCCTGCTGCTAGGCTGCGCCGCGCGCCCCGCGCCGCGCGGCCGGGTCGTGCTGGTGGCGCCGCCAGCCGGCGCGGCGGACACCGCGCGGGAGGTCTCGCGCGTCATCGCCCGCGCGCTGGGTGCCGAACTGGTGACGCTGGCGCTGGCCGCTGGGGGAACGTCCGGCGCCGAGACCCTGACCTGGGCCGACGAGACCGAGCTGTTGCGCTGGCTCAGCCGCGCCAGCGCTGCCGCCGTGGTGGTCGATGCCGAGGCCGGGCCGTTCCACAGCCAGGCGCAGCTTCGCCAACTGGTGGAGGTCGCGCGGTGCCCGGTTGTGGTGCTGGGCGCGGCCGGGGCAAGGGCCTGAGCGGCCACGCCCGTCGGGTGAGGCCTAGTGCATTCGCGGCAGGAACAGGAGCTTGATGTACCGCCGAAGGTGCAGGATCTGCTGCGCCAGGATCGCCGGATCGCGGTATGCGCGTGACAGGATCAGACCGCCCTCCACCACGCCGTTCACCAGATCGCCCAGCTCGTCGTAGTCCACCGGCTCCCTTGGTGGGTAGAGCTTGCCGATCTCTCTGAAATAGCCGGCGAAGCGCTCGCGCCAGGACAGGAAAGACGCGTGGACGACATCGCGGACCTGGCCGTCGAAAAGCTGGTCCTGGTAGCAGGTCGTCGCCACGATGCAGCCGGGGTGCGCCGAGGGCAGATCGCCCATCATCTCGGACAGCATCTTGAGCCCGATGAGCATCGCGTGCAGCGGATCCTCGTGCAGCTCGCGCGAGCGGTCGAAAAGCTGGTCGAAAAGGGCGTCCTCGCTCTCGACATAGCGCTCCAGAAGGGCCCGGGCCAAGGCGTTCTTGTCCTTGAAGTGATAGAAGAACCCGCTGCGCGTGACCTCGGCCGCCGCGACGATCTCGTCGATCGACGTCGCCGCGAAGCCTTTCGCCAGAACTGCGTCCTGCGCGATATCGAGGATCCGTTGGCGGGTTTCGCCGGGCTTGGCCATCTCACACCTCGAGAAGAACTGTACCAGAAGTACAGGTTTTCACCCGGGCGGGCGACAAGCCATTGCGGCGAGCCGGACCAACACCCTGAAAACATGTCGCTATTTGGAACATCCGCCGCCTGCACCACGCTGTTTCTAGTCCCGGAGGGCCCCGATCTGCATGCTTTTCCCATCTTGGACGGAGGAAAACACCATGCAGACCCTGACGAAACGGATCGACGATCTGCTGTCCGCGCCGGCTCCCTACCTGACTGATGGCGGGCTCGAGACGACGTTGATCTTCCATTACGGGCTGGACCTTCCCTGCTTCGCGGCTTTCCCGCTTCTCGACACCGCCGAGGGCCGCGCGCAGTTGGAACGCTATTACGAGAGTTTCGCGCAGATCGCTCGGAACTCAGCGCGGGGCTTCGTGCTGGACGTGCCGACCTGGCGGGCGAGCCCGGACTGGGGCGCGAAACTGGGCTACGGCGCGGCCGAGCTGGAGCGGGTAAACCGCGAGGGCGCGGCGTTCGCCGGGGCGTTGCGCCGCAAATGGGAAACCGGGGGCTGCCCCGTGCTGGTCAACGGCGTGGTCGGCCCGCGTGGCGATGGATACGCTCTGGGCAAAGCCATGCGATGCGACGAGGCCGAAGCCTACCATGCGCCGCAGATCGACGCGCTGGCGAAGGGTGGCGTCGACATGGTCACTGCGGTCACGATGACCTATGCCGCCGAGGCCATCGGCGTGGCCCGTGCCGCCATCGCGCGGCATGTGCCTGTCGTGATCTCGTTCACGGTCGAGACCGACGGGCGGTTGCCCTCGGGCCAGAGATTGCAGGACGCGATCGCCGAGGTCGACGCAGCGACCGACGGCGAGGTGCTATATTTCATGATCAACTGCGCCCATCCCGACCATTTCAGCCGTGACGTGGCCGGAGACGGCGCCTGGCGTTTCCGCCTTGGCGGGCTGCGCGCCAACGCGTCCCGGCTCAGTCACGCGGAGCTGGACGAGGCCGAGACGCTCGATGCGGGCGACCCGGACGAATTCGGCCGGCTGAACACCGCGCTCGCCGCGATGCTTCCGAACATCCGCGTGCTTGGCGGCTGCTGCGGCACGGATCACCGTCACATCCAATGCGTGTCGCGGGGCGCGACGCATGCACCCCGCCACGTTGCCTGAGGGAGGTCGCCATGACACGCCACACGCAATTCGATGAAAGCCGGGTTCTGATCCAACCGGACAACGAGGCCGAAAGCCGGGTGATACACGACGCCCTGACCGCGCTGCACCGGGCTCTAGGTCCCGCGGCTGCCGAGGCCGCCGGCGCCGCCTTGGTCGAGCGCGGCAGCATGACCCTCAGCATCGCCTCCAGGCTGCCGGATACCGCGATCGTCCTGAACCATGGCTTCGTTTCGGAACGGGGCGAGAGCCTGTCGCGGGCGGCGGAGGTCTACCGGCGGGCCGGCGTCGGCCGGTTCTTCCTCAGCACCCCGAGGCAGCCGCGCCCAGAAGCCCTGCAGGCGGCGGGCCTGCGGCAGGCGCGCAGCTGGCGCAAGTTCCGCCGCGATGCCGCGGCGCCCGTGCGGCCGCTGTCGAAACCGGCCGACATCCGCGATGTCGCCCCCGGCAGGGCCGGCGCGTTCGCGCGGATCGCCTCGGACGCGTTCGATCTCGGTGATTCCGCGCGCCCGCTGCTTGCCGCGTTGCCGGAGGCGCCGGGGTGGCGCGTCTTCCAGGCGGTGCAGGACGGCGAGGTCGCCGGGGTCGGGGCGCTCTTCGTGCGGGACGGCTTCGGCTGGACCGATTTCGGCGCGACGCGGCCCGAGTGTCGCGGCAGAGGGGTCCAGAAGGCGCTGCTCGAGCACCGCATCCGGGCGGCGCGAAAGCTCGGGTGCCACACGGTCCTGACCTGCACCGGTGAGGCGGTGCCGGGCGAGCCGCAGATATCCTACCGCAACATCCTCGCGCTGGGCTTCGAGAAGGCCGATCTGATCCTGAATTTCGCGCCGGCTTGACCGCGCCTGGCGCTGCTTGTCGACGCCGCCGGGGGCTTGGGGTGCCTCCCGGCGGCGTCGCGGCTTCGGATCGGCGTGCGGCGGTAGCGGGCGGGATCCCGCGACGTGACCTCTTCACAGCAGAGATGCCGGGGCTAGGTTAAAGGGTGGACCGGACAGAACGGAGGCGGACCATCTCACGCGGCAAACTCTCTCTGGCGCTCGTCGCCGCGCTCGCCATCGCGGGCGCCGCCGGCTGGGCGCTGCTGTTGCCCGGAGCCGAGGACGGATCGCCGCGCGAGGGCGGCGGGATCGACCTGATGTCGATGATCGCGGCGGATGCGGATGCGGATTTCGCCGGACCTTCTCCGGATTGGGCGCTGAGCCTGCCGCAGGACCACGGGCCCCACCAGAGCTCGCGAACCGAGAGCTGGAACGTCGCGGCGCATCTCGGCACCGAAAGCGGCGAACGGCTGGGTTTTCAGTTCTCGCTGGTGCGGTTCGGCCTCGTCCCGCCCGATGCGCCGCAGCCGACATCAGTCTGGAGCGTCAGGAAATTCGACCGTGGACACGCGATCTTCTTCGAGGGCGCGCCCGGGCAGGCCACCGGCGAGGAACGCTTCGGGCGCGGGGTTCCGGGGATCTCGGGCTACGACCCGGATACCGGTGAACTGCGCCACGACAACTGGACCATGCGTTTCGGACGCGACGAGACCGGGGAGCGGATAGAGCTGCGCGCCACGGTGCAGGACGATGCCGTGCTGAAGCTGGTCATGCGGCCGGAAAAGCGGGTTCTGTCGATGGCGCCGGATGGCGCCGACCTGCCCTTCGTGGGCTATTCGATGACGCGGCTTGCCGTCGAAGGCACGGTCGATCGGGGGCGCGGCGAAGAGGCGGTCACGGGTACGGCATGGTTCGATCACCTCTGGGGAGAATTGCCGCTGCCCGGCGCGGGTCCGGTGGCCTGGGATCGCCTTCAGCTGCACCTCGGGGATGGAACCGACATCTCGGTGATCCGCTCGCGCCGCGTCGACGGCAGGGGGGCGGCCGCGGTGAATGCGGTCCTGGTGGCGCCCGACGGTGCGACGACGGCTCTGGACGAGGCGAGCCTGCAGGTGACCGGGTCCAGGACCTGGCAGGACCCGACGACGGATGCCGCCTACCCGGTCGAATGGCGGCTCGTCGGCCCCGATTTCGAGATGACCGTCACACCGCTTGCCGACGCACAGGTGTATGATTTCCAGGCGCCGCTGTGGAGCGGTATCGTTCAAGTCCGCGGACAACGCGGGGGGAAAGCAATTTCGGGGACCGGAACCATGCAGCTGACAGGATACGGGGCGCCATGAAACACGCCCGGACCGTCATCGGCCTGATCATCCTGGCCGCGATCGCGGTCGGCGGCGCGGTCTGGCTGTCAGGCTCGCGCCCCGGCCAGGACGTGGCGTTCGACCCGGACCAGTTCCGCTCTCCGGTCGGGCCGGTGCCCGCGGTGCCGCAGCAGCCCGGAGACCCCGAGGCCGGCTATGACGCCCTGGTGAACGCCCCCTATGTCAGTTGCGGGATGCCCTATGATGCCTTCCGACGCCTCAATCGCGACACCGAGGCCGTCGCGACGCTGCCCGGGCGCAAGGGCCGGAACGCCGAGCTGCCCTACGCCCTGACATCGCATGTCAACGAAGACGGGGTCGAGATCGTCTCGAACAACTGCCTGACCTGCCACGGAGGCCGCATCGACGGCGATCTGGTCGTCGGCCTCGGCAATGAATTCGCCGACTTCACCCGGGATCCCGGCCGCCTGGTCCTGCAGACCGGCAACTACGTTCGTGGCGGGGCCGAGACCGAGGCGTGGGAGTTCTGGGCCCGGCGCATCGACGGCATTGCGCCCTATGTGCAGACGAAGACCGTGGGGGTGAACCCGGCGCCCAACCTCACCTGGGCGCTGATGGCGCATCTTGATCCCGAAACGCTGAAATGGTCGGAAACCGCGCTGATCGACCCGCCGCCCGAGGACCCGCTGCCGATCAGCGTCCCGCCCTGGTGGGGCATGCGCAAGAAGAACGCGATGTTCTACACCACGATCGGCCGGGGCGAACATGCGCGGTTCATGCTGCTGGCGTCGATGCTGTGCATCGACGGGACCGAGGACGTCGCCGAGATCACCTCCTATGCGGCCGATATCGGGGCCTTCATCACCTCGCTGGAGGCGCCGGAATATCCCTACCCGATCGACGAGGACCTCGCCGCCGAGGGTGCCGCGATCTTCGGTCGCGAGTGCAGCGCCTGCCACGGGACCTATGGCGCCGAGGAGAGCTATCCGAACCGGGTCTAT
>JABAHR010009282.1_pt1 | contig 11604 bp, 10 predicted proteins | sample 7062101 | NCBI WGS metagenome assembly JABAHR01 (sample SAMN14534553, study PRJNA622989) | marine sediment metagenome | biome: marine biome [ENVO:00000428]; feature: marine pelagic biome [ENVO:01000023]; material: deep marine sediment [ENVO:00002113] | place: India: Gulf of Kutch | collected...
AAGACGTCATCGGCGCCGGCCTGGATTCGATCGGCGTCGGCGTGGATGTTTGCCATCAGATTGGCGTGGCTCAGCACGACCCCTTTGGGATCGCCGGTGCTGCCCGAGGTGTATTGCAGCAAGGCGATGTCGTCGGCGGCAATCGCCGGCCGCTGATAGCTGCCGCCGCCGTCGATCAGTTCAGCGACGGTGGTGAGCTGTCGCAACGTTGTCACCCGGCTGCTCAGCAGTCTGCCCGCCGCCTTTGCCTCCGCCACGGTGATCAGCACCGAGGGTTGGCAGTTGCGCAGGATCGATGCCTGCCGGCGCAGGTGGTCCTCGAGCTGGCTCCGCCGGGCCGGCGGGTAGATCGGTACGGGGATCGCGCCGGCGAGAAGCGCACCATAGAAGGCGAAGAAGTAGTCGGCGCCCGTGGGCAGCATCAGGGTAATGCGATCGCCCGGTTGAACGCCGGCTCGCTGCAACCCGGCGGCAACGGCCCGGGCGCGCGCGTGAAGCTCGCCGTAATGGATCGCCTCGCCGTCATCGTCGTCGCGGTACAGGCGTATGTGCAGGCGCTCGGCATGGGCGGCGGCATGCCATTCGAGCACGTCCACCAGAGTGCGTGCGCTGGCGGGGGCGGGCCTTGCCTCGCCACCGCTCGGGGGAGCGATCGGCCCAAGCGAAATCGCCGTCGGTTCTCGCGGCAGCGCCGCCTCGATGGCGCGCAGCAGATCGCGTGGACTCTCGACGGTGCCGAAGACCTGCTCGGGGAGGCTCACGCCGAACGTACGCTCGATGCGCCCGATCAGCTCGGCGCGCCCCAGGCTGTCGATGCCGAGCTCGCGATCGAGCACCGCGTCGAGCGTCGCGGCGGGCGGAGGCGCCTCGGGATGCAGCTCGCTGGCGACGGCATCGACGAGTGCGAGCAGCGCCGCCGAGTTGTCTTTCGCAACGGACTCAGGCGAGGCGGGTGGCGAGACGTTGGCCGGTGGCATGGTGGGTGCCGTCGAATAAAGGCTGCTGCCCGGTGGAGGGTCTCAGCGCAGCTCGACGCGGGGAACGGCCAGACGGTGGATGCGCAGGTCGTCCTGGGAGCGGCTCGCGCGCGAGCGTTGCACAGAGGGGCGACATGCGATCAGTCGGCGTGGCTCGATGCCGTGGCTCGCAATCAGATAGTCCTTGACCGCATCCGCCCGGCGCTGGCCGAGATCGCGCCATTCGCTCGCCCCGATGGGCTTGATCGCTTCCTGCGGCGCCTGCTGGAAGTCGCGATCGGCCACCTTGCCGCAAATGAGAACGACGGTGCCGGCGCGCTCGACAAGCTGCTCGGCGACCTGCTTCAGCGCTGCGCGAGCGGGGTCGTCGAGATCCGCCCCCAACGGCTGGAATAAGATCGTGGCGAAGCGCGGCCGCCGCGTCTGCATCGCTCGCACGGCAGCCGTAATGACGGGCGCTACGGCGAGCAAGCCAAGCCCGGCGATGTCGCGGATCGCCCGGCGGATGGCGGCATCCATGTCGACGTCCACGCCGAAGGTCGGCGCGCGGGCGTCGCCGCTCACGGGTACGCCAAGGGCGAGGACGCCGTCCCTGTCGGTAAGGTAGTAGACGATCTGATTGAGCGTCAGCCGGTCGTGAAGACGCCTCTCGAACGGGCGCAGCTTCTTGCGGTCGGCCGTCGAAACCGTCAGGTAGTTGGCGCGCAGCTCGAGTCGGCCGTCGATTTGGCCTGCGTCGACGCTCACGCGGAACTCACCGTCGAGCTGACCGGTGTCGATGTTGAAACCGAGAACGGCGGCTGTCAGCGGTGAGAGCGGAGTGAGCTCGAGCGCGGCGAGTGTCCCCGTCGCCGAGATCGCCGGCAGCTCGCTGAAAAGGTCGATGAAGCCCTGCCCGTCGAAGCTGGCGTGTCTCTCTCCCACCAGCCGCAGCGTCCACGTTGCGGGGGCGCCTGCATCGCGATTGTCGACGTTCGTCAATGATGCCTGCTCGATATTGAGCCGGGTGCGGTAAGGGACCGGTCCGCTGATGTCCTCGTAGCGGATTGCGCTATCGCCGGCGATGTCAATCCTGGCGACGCGCAGGTCGAGGCTCGCCAGATACGCGGCCAGTGGCTCGCGCTCTTGGGCGGCGGTCGCGGAGTAGGCGCCTGCCCCGAAGCCAAAGCTCGCGGCAAGTCGCTCGCCCTCGCCAAGCAATTGCCAGCCGTCTTTCGCCTGACGCACGACGCCGAGATTTACGTCGCGGATCGTGATGGTATCGATGGTCAGCGCCCGACCCTCTATGAGCTCGAGCGTGTCGACGTGAAAGCCGAGGCGCAGCGCCGGCGTCTGCAGAATCAGCTCGCTGGCGCTGACGCGCAGCTCACCGATTGAGTAGAGCTGTTTTCCGGCGCTGCTCGCGCTGTCCGCGCCGCGCTCGAGGACCAGACCAGCGAGCGTCAGCGTGCCGTCGGCCGATTGCTCGGCCTTGATCCATCCGCCCTCGAGCCGTGCCGACGTCAGTCGCAGCTGGCCGCGCAGCAGCTCGGCGAGCGAGACGTCGAGTGCGGCGTTGCCAACGGAGAGCACCTGCTCGCCGTCGGTGACGAGCTGCAAACCTTCCGTGCGCACGTGGTAGGAGCCGGACACCTCCTCGCCAATCATGCGCAGATCGAGTGCCCCGCTGGCCGAGCCGGACGCGACCTCCACGCCCCACGCCCTCTCGGCCAGCGTGCTCAGCGGCTTGAGCTCGATGCTGCCGGTCTCCGCCGCCAGCGTGAGCTCGAAGGGCTCCTTGAACGGAAACATCTCGCCGCGCCAAGTCGACCGTGGACCGCTTGGGCCGCGTTCTCGCAGGAAGAACGTGACCGGCCGCTCGGGGTGCTGCGTGTCGATGTCGGTCAGGTAAGCCTCCTCGATGTTGTAGCGATTGATGATAGGCACGCCGACCACGGTATCCTTGTACTCGACGAAGCTCTCGCCGGTGATCTCCACGCGGGCTATCGCTATGGTGAGGTCTCCCGGAGCAGCGGCCGGCTCGCCGGGGGGCGCCGCCGCCGCGGCCGGCCCGGCGTCGCCGCCGATCGTCCCATGCACGCCCTCGCCGGTGGCGCCGAGGAGCCACGACATCACGTCAGTGCGCTCGATGCGCAACTGCACATCGTGAAACCCGACGGTATCGACGACCAGGTGTCGACCCTCTCGGAGCCGAGCCGCATTGACGCGGAACACGGCGCTCGTTCGCGGCGCCTCGTAGTGGACCTCGGAGTCGGACAGCTCGAGATCGTCGATGGAAACGCGCACCGCTCCCGTTGCGGTCCGCCTTCCAGCCCCGGCGTCGAGAGGCAGCCCGGCGACGCGCAGTGAGCCGTCGTCGAGGTGTTGAACCTCGACTCGGCCGCCAGCGAGTCGTGCGCTGACGACGCGCAGCTCGCCACGGGACAGCTCGGACAGCGAAAGGGTCGCGCTGGCCTCGCCGACTTCGAGCACCGGCTCCCCCTGTGCCTGCATCGCCAGTCCCCTCGCGTGCAGTGCCAGCGTTCCGTCGAGCGCGTCGCCGAGCAGATGCAGCGCGATGCGGCCGTCCACGCTGCCCTCCGTGACAGTCACCGCCGCCGCCTGCNNTTCAGCTGAAACGCCTCGAGCTCGCCGGTCAGCGTGAGCTCCGGCACGCTGCGGAACGGGTACGCCTCTCCGCGCCAGGTCGAGCGGGCTCCGTCCTCGCCGTGCTCCCGCAGCAGGAAGCTCACCGCTCGATCAGGCGCCTGCGTGTCGATGTCGGCGACATACGCTTCGTCGATGTATAGGGTGTCCGCGAGCGGCACGCTCAGAAACGTGTCCCGGTAATCGATGATGCTCTCGCCGGAGAGCTGCAGGCGGGCGATCTTCAGCGACACGCTGGCCGGCAGCAGGCCGCGCACAGGCGTCTGACGGACCGGCGTCTGCGCCGACGACGGCGCCATCGCCCCCGGGATCGCACCGTCCAGCCGCCAGGATCGCGGCCCATCGCGTACGATGGCGAGCCGCAGATCGCGGGCGCTGATGGTGTCTGCAACGACGTGTCGGCCGTCGCTGATCTCGAGCTCGTTGACGTGCAGCGCAGTCGTGACCGCCGGGGTGGCGAGGTCGAGCGCGCCGTCGCGTACCACCAGCCGGTCGATCGCCAGCACGCCGCCGCCGTCGCCCGGTGCGCCGAGCGCGATGCCACCCGCCGTGATACCGGCGTCGTCGGCCCGGACCGCGAGCCGGGCGCCGAGCAGAGAGACGAGCTCGATGCGCAGGGCGCCCTCCAGCAGGGCACGTATCGACAGGTCAACATCGACACGCTGCGCGCGCACCAGCACGACGCCGTCAGCGTCGAGCTCGAAGTCGTCCACCGTCGCGCGGCCGAGGATGGGATTGACCGATATGATGTCAAGAGCGACGGTGTCGTAGCCGGCCCGCTGCGCCCAACTTCGTACCGCGTCCTCGAGCAGCCGCGGCGCCAGCAGATAGCCCGCGGCCGCTGCCGCGGCCACGCCGAGCACGAAGATCAGCGCGAGACGTCGCATCCTGTGAATGGTACCTGGGCGGCGGCGCCATGTCGCACCAGCGGTCTTCCGTGGGCCGCAACGAGCGACGGATCGTCGCGGTGCTGACGGGGATCAGCAACACGGTGGCTTCGCGCGCCTATGGTTGTGAGCGGGGGACGATGACGGGAACGACGATGGATCAGGACTACAAAGCAGCACCCTTGCAGGCCCACCTGGTGGAGTTGCGGCGAGCGTTTCATCGCCAGCCCGAGCTGGCCTTCGAAGAGGAGCGCACTGCAGCGGCCATCATACGGGAGCTCGAGCGGCTGGGTATTGCGCACGACTACAGCGGCAAGGGCGGCGCCGTGATCGGCCGAATCGGCAAGCGGGGCAAGGCGCCCAGCGTGGCGCTGCGGGCCGATATGGATGCGCTGCCCGGCGCCGAGAACACCGATCTGCCGTTCGCATCGAGCATCGAGGGCAAGATGCACGCCTGCGGGCACGATGCGCACATGGCCATGGTGCTGGGAGCGGGGGCGCTGCTGGTGGCCGAGCCGCCGGCGGAGGGCAACGTCCTGCTCGTGTTTCAGCCGGCCGAGGAACGCGGCGGCGGGGCGCGCGTCGTGCTGCAATCGGGCGCTCTCGACGACGTCGACGCGATCTTCGGTGGGCACGTGACGCATCATTATCGCGTCGGCGAGATCATGGTCGCCGACGGTGTCATCACGGCCCAGTCGGACCGTTTCACGATAAATGTGCGAGGCCGCGGTGGTCACGGCGCGCGTCCCCACGAGGCAACTGACGCGGTCGTTATCACCGGACTGCTGATCACCGCCATCCAGACATTGGTGTCGCGCGAGATCAACCCCGTCTATCCCTCGGTGGTCACCATAGGGCGGCTCGAAGCCGGGACGGCCCCCAACGTCATCGCCGAGGAGGCAATGCTGCAGGGATCGATTCGCACGACGTTGCCCGAGGTCAGGCAGCATCTGCACGAGGGGTTGCAGCGCATGACCCGCGCCATTGCCGAGCTTCACAACGCCCGCGCCGACGTGCGCATCGAGGAGGGCTATCCGCCCGTGGTCAACACGCCGGCCGAGGCGGCGTTGGCCTACGCCGCGGCACGCGCAGTGGTCGGAGAGCGGGGTCTGATGGCGATGGACCATCCGAGCATGGGGTCGGAGGACTTCTCGTACTATCTGCAGAAGATTCCGGGCTGCTACGTGCGTTTCGGCGCACGCATCACCGATCACGAGTACATCCCGCTGCACAGTCCGGAGTTCGACATCAACGAGAACGTGCTGCAGGTCGGCGCGTCGTTCTTCGACGAGGTCGCGCGGCGAGCGCTTGCGCAGCTCGCGGCCGACCGTGAAGGGTGAGTGACCGCCGACGCATGCCGCACGCTGCGGGCACGTCATGACTCGCGCTGCGCGGCGACGTCCAACGCAGCGGTGAACGACGCCGCGCGCTGCGCCGCCGCTTCCACCGAGCCGGCAATGGCCATGATCTCGAAGCCGGTGCCGCGCTCGAGCGCGTCGACGGACAGCACGACAGCGCCGCTATCCGTCTCGCCGGCCACGAACAACAGATCGCTCAGACGGCCGAGGGTTGAAGCGAGCGGCGCGGGCGGCAGATGCAGCCCGTAGTGTTCCTCGATCACGAACGGGTGACGGCGCCAGTCGCCCGTGAGGCGGTTGGCGAGCGTCATCGGTATGGACACGCCGCCCCAGCGACCGTTGCACTCGATCCAGTGCAGCTGCCCGTGGGCGAGATCGCGCCCGACGATGATGGCGTCGAGGCTCAAGCGGCCGAAGTAGCCGAGGCACTGAAACAGCAGCCCGATGCGCACGCCTTCTCCGGCGAGTCGACGCTGCCAGCCCTTGGGCAGTCCGGTAGGGTTGGCGCCGGCGAAGCGCTGGCCGTGGCTGCCCGCGAGTCTCTGCTCGAAGAGGCCTTCGACGATAGGCGGGCCCGCCGAGAGCCGGGGAATCCAGAGCTGCACCGACGGGCTGATGGCGACGGGGCCTTCCCAGGCGGAGACGAGCACAGGGTATGCGCCGCGCCAGCCGCTGGCCTCGAGCCGTTCGAGCAGCCGCCTGCGAATCTGTCGCAGCGACAGTGCTCGGATCTCCTCGGAGTGCAGCACGAAATTGCCTTCGCCGGCAGCGCTGGCCGTGAGCTTGACGCCGACGTCGGGGTAGCGCTGCGCCGCCTGCGCCACGCAGGCCGAGAGCATCGCCGAACCGAACGCAGCGCGCGTCGGCGGATGCGATTCGACCCCGAACAGCTCGTGCACGCGCCGCGTGAACCAGATCTTGTCGTTGACGCAACGGGTGAGCGAGGGGGCGGGCGCCGCTACCCGAACCGGCACCCCCGCCTGCTGCGCGATCGCGGCGGCGAGCCGCCATACGCCGCCGGTGCCCATGTAGGGAATAACGTTCATGCCGCGATGCGAGCGGGCGCGAGTCACCAGCGCCTGCAACACACCGGCGTCCTTGACGGAGCGCAGCGCCAGCGAGTCGGCGCGGCGCGCCGGGCGCGGCGACAGCACCTGCACCTGACCCAGTTTGAGCGTCTCGCGGCAGTAGCGCTCGAACTCGGGATGACGTCGAGTACCGACGATCACCACGTCACCGTCGCCGGCGAGCAGCAGCGCGCGGTAGGAATACCCGCGGTTGCCCCGCAGCTCGAACAAGGTGATCCAGCTGTGGTCCTCTATGAGCAGGCCGGGACCGTCGCCGAGCCCGCAGGTGACGTTGGGGTCCACGACGTCGCGGGCAGCGAGCTGTGGATCGTCTTCCTTGAGCCGCTCGGCGAGCCTTATCGTCTCGCTGCGCTCGTCGTCGCCGATGTCGACACGCAGGTACTCGACAACGGGAATTCGCCCGTCGTGCGGACGGACCTGTCCACCACCCAACGGCCCTCGAGAGGCGCGATGACCCTCTCTTTGCATTGCTCAGCGGTGCAGCGCAGCACAATTCATCCTGCAATGGTAGAGCCGTTAGAACTACGGCGGCTTGACGCCGCTCAGCATCTCGGGGAGGAGCGCGGACTCCCCGTACCGCTTCGGCGACTCTCCTGGGCAGGGTCCGTGGCGTTGCCCTACAATGCCATGAGCCGACGGCCGGCCGCACCGCCGTCGACGGTGCTATCAACGACAGGCTTCGAGCCGCGAGCCGCAACGGCCATGGCTCGACACGGCCGGTCTTCGGGGTGCCCCGGATGTACGTTGTTACCGTAGAGTTCGTCGTGCACGAGGCCAACGTGGCCGAGTTTCGCGAGGCCATGCTGAGGCAGGCACGCAATTCCCTCGCCAACGAGGACGGCTGTCACCGGTTCGACGTGTGCACCGACCCCGAAAACTCCCGCCGTTTCTTTCTCTACGAGCTCTATCGGGACGCCGACGCTTTTCAAGTGCACCTCGACTCCCCGCACTTTCGCGACTTCGACGTTCGGGTGCGCACCTGGGTCGAGCACAAGAGCGTCGCTGCTTGGAGCCGTCTGCCGCCGCACACCGGTGCGGACGAAGATCGGGGAGCATCATGAGCCTGCTGCTCGGCTGCATCGGCGACGATTTCACCGGCTCGACCGACCTCGCCAACACGCTGGTGCGCAGCGGTATGCGCACCGTGCAGCTCATTGGCGTTCCCGCCGACGGCGAGTTCCCCGAGTGCGACGCCGCGGTCGTGGCGCTCAAGTCGCGCACCATTCCCGCCGATGAGGCCGTGGGCCAGTCGTTGCGTGCGCTCGAGTGGCTGCGCGGCGCCGGTGCGCGGCAGTTCATGTTCAAGTACTGCTCCACCTTCGACTCCACCGATGCCGGCAACATCGGGCCCGTGGCCGAGGCATTGCTCGAGGCGCTCGGCGCCGACTTCACCATCGCGTGCCCGGCCTTTCCCGAAACGGGGCGAACGGTCTACAAAGGCCACCTGTTCGTTGGCGAGCTGCTGTTGAGCGAGAGCGGAATGGAGAATCACCCGCTAACGCCGATGACCGATCCCAACCTCGTCCGCGTGCTGGCGCGGCAGACCCGCTGCAAGGTCGGTCTGGTACCCATCGACGTGGTCGCGCAGGGCCGCGCGGCCGTTGGCGAGGCGTTCGCGCGGGCGCGCGCCGCCGGTGAGCGCATCGTCATCGTCGACGCCATCGAGGGCGAGCATCTCGAGACGGTCGCCGGCGCCGCCGCGCAGCTCGCCCTCGTCACCGGCGGCTCCGGCATCGCCCGGGGACTGCCGCAGAATTTCCGCGATGCCGGTTTGCTGGCGAGTGATATCGAGGCGGATCGTCTGCCGCAGGTTGAGGGGAAGGCGGCGGTGCTGGCGGGCAGCTGTTCATCGGCGACGCAGGGGCAGGTCGCCGCGTTTGCCGCTCGGCGGCCGGCGCTGCGGCTCGACGTCACCGAGCTCGCGCGTGATCCGGGGATGGACGCGCGCGCCATCGAGTGGGCGCGCGCGCGGCTCGACGACGGGCCGGTGCTCATCTACAGCACCGACACCCCCGACGCGGTGCGCCGAGCACAGGCCGAGCTCGGCCGCGAGCGTGCGGGGGAGCTGCTCGAGCGGACCATGGCGGCTATCGCTCAGGGGCTGGTGGCGGCCGGCGTGCGCCGGTTGGTGGTGGCGGGCGGGGAGACAGCGGGCGCGGTGGTGGGCGCGCTCGGCGTGCGCGGCCTGCGCATCGGCGGACAGATCGACCCCGGCGTGCCTTGGACGACGACGCTGGACGAGCCGACGTTGGCGCTGGCGCTCAAGTCCGGCAATTTCGGTGCCCCCGATTTCTTTGCGAAGGCCTTCGAAGCGTTGCCATGAGCGACACCCGCGAGCGCGATCTCGTCGCCGAGCTCGGTCGATCGCTGTTCGATCGCAATCTGACCCACGGCAGCACGGGCAACATCAGCATGCGGCTCGACGACGGCTGGCTGCTGACGCCGACCAACAGCTGTTTGGGGCGGCTCGATCCGGAGCGCATATCCCGACTCGACGACGGCGGCCGGCTCGTCGCCGGCGACCCACCGTCGAAGGAGCTGCCGCTGCATCGCGCGGTATACGAGGAGCGCATCGGAGCGCGGGCCGTGGTCCACCTGCATTCGACCTACTCGGTCGCGCTCTCGTGTCTGCCCGATATCGATGCGGACAATGTCTTCCCGCCGCTGACCGCGTACTCGATCATGAAGCTCGGGCGCGTGCCCCTCATCCCCTACTTTCGGCCGGGCGACGAGCGCATCGCCGACGCCATCCGCGCGCACGCGGCCGAGCACTGCGCCGTGCTGCTGGCCAATCACGGACCCGTGGTCGCCGGGCCGAGCCTCGAAGAGGCGATGTACGCCGTCGAAGAGCTCGAGGCGACGGCCCGTCTGGCGCTGCTGCTGCGCGGGTGCAACGCCCGCTGTCTTACGCCCGCGCAGATCGACGAGCTCGCTGCCGTGTTCGGCCTCGATCGGCGCTAAATGACGCCCGGGCCGATGCAGGGATGCGGCGACGGCGCCGCCGGCTTCGTCCGCGACGTCGCGCCACCCCCTCATACGGTCGCCACGGGCCGGCCGCGGCTGCTCGTGCTCCGGCGGTCTCCGCTCGCACAGCCGCGTTCATGAGACGCAGCAAGCGACGTGCGTCGTGGAGACGCGTCCGCCGTCCCTACGGCGTGGGCAGCGGGCGTTAACGTGGCGCGGCGCGGGCGAGCGGCCGTGGCCGGAGGCGAGATCGTCGTCGAGGGCGCGCGCCAGAACAACCTCAAGAACCTCTCGCTGCGTCTGCCGCTCGGCGAGCTCATCGTCGTGACGGGCGTCAGCGGATCGGGCAAGTCGTCGCTCGCCTTCGACACGGTCTACGCCGAGGGACAGCGTCGCTACGTGGAGACATTCTCCCCCTATGCCCGCCAGTTTCTCGACCGCATGGACAAACCGCGCGCGGATCGTATCGAGGGGATCCCACCCGCCATTGCCATCGCCATCGACCAGACGAACCCCGTGCGCACCTCGCGCTCGACGGTCGGGACGATGACGGAGCTCAACGATTACATCAAGCTGCTTTTTGCGCGCACGGCGGCACTGTTCTGCCGCGGCTGCGGTCGCAACGTGCGGCGTGACTCGGCTCAGAGTGTTTGCGACGAGCTGCTGGGTGGCGTCGGCCCCGACGCTGCGACCAGCCAGCGGGCGCAGATCACCTTCGAAGTGCCGCAGCCGCGCGGTTTCTCCGACGACGAGATCAGGGCGATGCTTTCCGCTCAGGGCTATACGCGGGTAAGCAAGCGCAACCCGCAGGCGTTCGAGGTGATCCAGGACCGCGTGCGGCTGCACGAGTCGGCGCGCGCGCGCATCGCCGAGGATCTCGAGGCCNNGCGGTGCAGCGGCTAGGCGCGGCCGGTGAACGGCAGGCCGAATTGCGCTTCTCCGTCGACCTGCACTGTCCCGACTGCGATATTCACTACCGCGATCCCCTCCCCAACGTGTTTTCCTTCAACTCTCCCATCGGCGCCTGCGAGGAATGTCGCGGCTTTGGGCGCACGCTCGGGATCGACTACGACCTGGTGATCCCGGAGCCCTCGCGTTCGCTGGCCGAAGGCGCGGTGAAGCCCTGGAGGACGAAGAGCTATCGCGAATGCCAGGACGACCTGCTGCGCTTCGCACGGCGCCGCGGGGTGCCCGTCGACGTCCCATGGCGGCGGCTCACGAAAGCTCAGCGCCGGTGGGTCATCGAAGGCGAGGGCGGCTGGTCGGACCGCAAGTGGTATGGCGTGAAGCGTTTCTTCGACTGGCTCGAGACCAAGAGCTACCGCATGCACATACGGGTGCTGCTCTCACGGTACCGTGCCTATGCACCGTGTGCGGCGTGCGCCGGCGCCCGCCTCAAGCCCGAAGCCCTCGACTGGCGTCTAGGCTCGGGTGACGATGCCGACGCGGCGCTTGCCGGCAACAAACGCTTCCGTTCGGCCGCGGTGCGCATGGCCGAACGGCGCTACGCGACGCTGCCCGGTCTGACCGTGCACGATGTCGTGTGCCTGCCCATCGACCGCTGCGCGCGCTTCTTCGACGGCCTACAGCTGCCGGCGCCGCTCGACGAAGCGGTGGAGCTCGTCGTCACGGAGATTCGCTCACGGCTTCGCTACCTGGTCGACGTCGGGCTCGGCTACCTGAC
>JABAHR010027326.1_pt1 | contig 11602 bp, 6 predicted proteins | sample 7062101 | NCBI WGS metagenome assembly JABAHR01 (sample SAMN14534553, study PRJNA622989) | marine sediment metagenome | biome: marine biome [ENVO:00000428]; feature: marine pelagic biome [ENVO:01000023]; material: deep marine sediment [ENVO:00002113] | place: India: Gulf of Kutch | collected...
AACCGGTCGAGCCATCGCGCCGCGTCCCCGGTCGCCTCGCCCTTGCCCCGACCTGACAGACGGGCGAAGTACGAGAGCTGCTCGCCCACCGCCATCTTCGGGTAGAGACCTCGTTCCTCGGGCATGTACCCAAAGCGCAGGCGGTCCTCCGGGCTCACGGGCGAGTCGTTCCATCGGATCTCGCCCGCATCGGGCTTCACGAGCCCGAAGATGCATCGCATCGCCGTCGTCTTGCCCGCCCCGTTCGGACCCAGGAAGCCGACGATGCGGCCCGGGGGAACCACAAAGGTCGCGTCCGCAAGGGCGACGACGTCTCCGAACCGTTTCTCCAGGGCAGACAGCGACAGCATCAGGCCTCCATCAGATCACGATACGTGGCGATACCGCGCCCACCACGGGTCCAGCGGCCGAAACCACGGGCCGTTCGGCCCCGCTCGTGACAGGGGGAATTCCGCACACTTGCGGCAGAGGTGCCGATGCACCGCGGCCTCACGGCGCGACGCATAGGCTGAGGGCACCACACGTGATGGCGATGCTTGGCACCCGGGTCGAGACTGCGCGAGTCTTGGCCGGTCGGCGTGCCGGTGACGCGCGGGAGGATGCGTGAACGAGACGACTGAGGGAGCGGCGGACCGGGCGCCGTCGCGTGCGCCCGGTGCGGTGTTGCCGCAAGGCCTGACCTCGTTTGTCGGTCGGGATCGCGAGGTCGCCGAGGTCGCGCAACTCCTCCAGACGGGCCGACTGGTGACGGTTGCAGGCGCTCCCGGATCTGGGAAGTCACGCCTTGCCATCGAGACGGCGCGAGCGCTCGGCGGTCGCTACGCCGACGGCGTGCGCTACGTCAATCTGAACGCCTGTACGGAGCCCGGGCCTACCCAGGAAGCGATCGCCGCAGCACTCGGTCTGTCCGCTGCGACGGCCGCCGTGCCAACTCTGCCCGGAACCATGACCGACCGCGATCTCGTGGCAGTGATCGCCGACTACCTCGCCCAGCGCGACATCCTCCTCGTGCTCGACGACGCCGAGCACGCCGCCGAGGCCGTCGGTGCGGCGGCGATCACCCTGCTGCAGGCGTCGCCGAAGCTTCGGATCATCTCGGCGAGCCGAGTGCCGCTGACCGTTCCCGGGGAACTGGTGTGGCATGTTCCTGCACTCGAGGTACCGGCGGAGGACGACGACACCGCCGCGATACTGGAGCGGGACGCGGTGCGGCTCTTCGTGGATCGCGCCCGTGCCGCCGATGCCTCCTTCCGGCTCGATGCCTCCGCCGCCGTGGCCGTCGCCGAGATCTGTCGCCGCCTCGACGGCAACCCGCTCGCCATCGAACTCGCCGCGTCTCGCGTCAAGACGTTGGGGGTGGGGCAGCTCGCCCAGAGACTGGCCCAGAGTCTCGAATTGCTCGCCTCGAGCGGGGCCCAACAGGCCGAGCACCACCAGACCCTGCTCGGCGCCATCGAGTGGGGCTACGACCTCTTGTCGCGACCAGAGCAGCAGTTGTTCGAGCGGCTGTCGGTCTTCCGGGCGAAGTTCAGCCTCGCAGCGGCCGAAGTCGTCGGCGCGGGAGACGGCCTGGCACGTTCGGACATCGTCGACCTCGTCGCCTCTCTCGTCTCCAAGTCCATGGTGCAGGCCGTCGGCGACGTCCAGGAGCGCTCCTACCGGTTGAGCGAGGCGCTCAGGCAGTTCGCGTCGGCCCGACTCACCGCCTCGGGCCTCGACGCGGAGGTGCGGAACCGGCACGCCGCGTTCCATCGCGACTTCGCCGTGGCGCTCGCCGAACCCATGCGGCGAACGCTGGACCTGGACGCGCTCCGCGACCTGGAGGCGATGTTTCCCGACACCATGGCGGCGCTCGAGCATGCCATCCACAGCGGAGATGCCGTCACCGCCCACGAGATGGTCGGCAGCTTGTACCTCTTCTGGTTCATTCGCCGGCACGCTCAGGCGCGAGGTCTTGCAGATCGGGTGCTCGCGATGACGGAGCCCGTCACTCCCGATGTCCGGGCACGTGCGCTCGTCGGCGCCGGTCTGCTCCACGTGGCCACCGATCAGATCGACCGAGGCCGTGACCTCCTGCACCGAGCGATCGAACTGGCGACCGCCGGCGACCTCACGTCGGTCGCCGCAGAAGCCAGCATGTATCTCGGTTTCGCCCACCAACAACGCGGGGAGTTCGCAGAGGCCCGTGCACCGCTCGCCGAAGCGCGGCGAGGCTTCGAGGCGGTCGAGGAACCGTGGGGCACCGCATGGGCCGAGTGGTTCCTGGGGGCGGTGGCATTGATGGTCGGGGACACGGCCGACGCGATCTCCCATCTCGAGGTGGCGCTCGACTGGTTCCGCGTGACTGACAGTACGTACGGCAAGGCCAATGCCTTGTCGTTGCTGGGCACGGCGGTGCGGGTCGGCGGCGACGCCGCCAGGGCCGTGACGATCCATCGCGAGAGCTTGGAGCACATTGCGGCGACGGGAGATCGCCATGGGCTGGCCGCAGCCCACGCCTCCCTCGGTCTGGCGTACCGTGACGCCGGTGACGGCGCCTCGGCGTTTGTGCATCTCGGAGAAGCCCTCGAACAGGCTCGAGCGCTGGGAAACCCTCCCTGGCTCGCAGAGCTCCTGGCGGTGACCGGCGATGCCCGTCTTGCCGCCGGCGACCCCGACGGCGCCGAGACCGATCTGCTGGCGGCGCTGGAGACGGCCGCAGGCGCAGAGAGCGACCAGGCGAAGGCAGCTCAGAAGCGCGCCCTGCTGTCGTTGGCATGGTGGGCCTGGGAATCGGGGCAGTTTGAACGCGCGGTCACGTTGTTCGCGGCCGTCGAAGCTCTGAGCGCGATCGAGGCCCCTTCACTCGTCAACGCCGACCCTCCCGACCCGGCCCAGGCGTTGATCGAGGCCAAGGCCCGTTTGGGCACGCAGGTGTTCGAGAGCCTCCGCGAATCCGGCCGGGGGATGTCGCTCGACGATGCGGTGGCCTATGCCCGGGAACCCGTCGGGCAGAGTTCGTTCGCCGGGCCGCGCGGCTTGTCGCTCGCCGAGATCGAGCTCGGCGAACGGGTCACGGCCGAGCTGTCGGACATCAGCGAGCGACGCGAGGTGCGCGTTGCCGGCATCCGCTTCGCGGGACGCCGCAGACGGCCCTCGGGTGAACGCGAGCCGCTGCCGCTCGACCTTCGCACGAGCGGCCGGTTCTGGCTCTTGATGGGGCTGGGTACCACCTTGATCTGGGTCACGCTGTACGTCTTTCCGGCATCGCGTGATTGGTGGGAGGCTCGCGACCTGACCATCAATCGGTGGTTCGCCGACCTTCGATCCCCAGGGCTCACCGAGGTGATGGATGCGCTCCACGCATTGGGCTCGCAATGGTTCTTCCGGCCGCTCCGCTGGGCGATGCTGATCGCCCTCGTGGTGTTCAGGCGATGGCGCCACTTCTTCGGCGCCGTCATCGTCTTCGTCCTCGTCGGCTCGGTCGTCGATGGCCTCGCGCAGAGTATCGGCCGGCCACGGCCGTACGTCGAGATCCTTGCGCCGTGGGACGGCTACGCCCATCCGGCGGCCCCGGTGGCGGCCCTGGCCGCCACGCTCACGGTCATCGGTCTCACGCTCATACCCCGCGGCAAGCTACGCAACCGTTCGTACGTGGTGTCGGCCGGAATCGTCTCCGTGCTCATCGTCTCTCGGACGTATCTCGGAGTCGACCACCTGAGCGACGGCATCGTGGGCGGCATCTTCGGAGCCGCCGTCGCCGTCGTCGTGTTCCGGCTGTTCGCACCCGACGCCGTGTTCCCCGTCGTCTACCGCCGTGGCAGCTCGGCGCATCTCGACGTGACGGGAACCCGCGGCCTCGCCATCGAGCGTGCGGTCGCCGACCAGCTCGGCATCGAGGTCACGAACATCGAGCCGTTCGGGCTGGAGGGCTCGGGGGGCTCCACGCCGCTGCGGCTGACGGCCGCCGGAGATCCGGATGCCTATCTCTTCGCCAAGTTGTACTCGACGAGCCATCTGCGGGCGGATCGCTGGTACAAGGTAGGTCGCACGATTCTCTACGGCGCCCTCGAGGACGAGGTCCGCTTCACCTCGGTGCGCCGCCTGGTCGAGTACGAGGACTACATGCTCCTGCGGATGAAGCAGGCCGGTGTCCCGTCGGCCGAGCCCTTCGGGTTCGTCGAGATCACACCGGAGCGTGAGTACCTCATCGTCACCGAGTTCCTCCAGGATGCTCAAGAGATCACCAAGGCCGAGGTCGATGACGCCGTGATCGACGATGGCTTGTTGATGATTCGTCGGCTCTGGGACGCCGGTCTTGCCCATCGGGACATCAAGCCTGCGAACGTGCTCGTGCGAGACGGCAGGATTCGGTTGATCGACGTCGCCTTCGCGACCATCCGGCCGTCGCCCTGGAGGCAAGCAGTCGACCTCGCCAACATGCTCATCATCCTTGCGCTCCGCACCGATGCCGAACGGGTCTACGAGAGAGCGTTGCGCTACTTCGCCCCCGAGGACATCGCCGAGGCGTTTGCGGCAACCCGCAGCGTCACGATCCCTTCGCAGTCCCGGTCGCACATGAAGCTCCTGCGACGTGGGGGAGGTCCGGATGTGATCGAGCGCTTCCGCGAGCTGNNGCCGGGTCGGCTTGACCGTCGCGGCGGCGTTCGCCATTGCGTTGCTGGCCAGCCTGGTCATCGAGAACCTCAGCTCCGGGGGGCTGATATGAGAGCCATGCCGAGCCGCCTCGTCGTGGCAGGCGTGTTCATGCTCACGGTCGGCGCGTGTGCACAGGACCTGGGCCCCGGCACCCCGGAGTGCATCGATGACTTCGGCGAGCGGATCGCCGCCGTGATGATGCTCCAACTCCAAGCCGTGCCGGACGCGCGATGGGGTGCCTGCATCGAGGAGCTCAAAGTGGGGTGGGAATACGAACCGCAGGAGGCCGAACTCGGCCTGGCGCGTTTCTGGCTCAGCTCGGATCGAATGGGCAATGACTTCGCCGAGGTGGCCCTCCAGGCTTCGTGCGACATCTCCGGGGCGGTACCGACCCGGCAGCCCTGGCCGGAGATGGAGCGTTTCGTGAAGGTGCGAGAGCAGCCGGGACCGATCCAGATCGCGATCATTCCCGTCGCTCCGCGTCATGCCGAATATGTCGCGTCGGTGGTGGCCCGGTTGGACGGTGTCGCGCTCGAGGGTCGGCCCATCGCTCCCTTGGTTCCGGTCTCGAACGCCCCGGCGGCAGCACAGATCGAGCAGGCACTGGGTAACGGGCAGATCGTGATGGTCGCCGACGACCGCGAGGAGACGTCACGGACCATCGAGCTCCGGCGGCCGGGATCGACCACCCGGGTGGGCATCGACCTCGAAGATGCGCTCGAAGAGATCGAAGAGGATCTCGGTGAACCGCGCTACCGAGCCGAGTGGTTCCATGTCTTCGAAGGGGGATGCATCGTGTACCGCGTCGACGCCAAGGGTGCCGGTGCCGAATCGGTCGTCGAAGACCTCGACGACGTACTCCAATTCTTCCCGCTGCGGGAGTTCCGCGAAGCTGTGAGAGCCCAGGGTCTGGACGTCTGAGCAGGGCGGCCGTGGAGCCGTCCGGCCTCCGTGCGCCCACAGGCCCGACAGCCCGAGGGAGTGCCGCTCAGATGGCAGGGTCGTCGTCGACGGCGTGGCGCATCGCCCGGCGCGTGACGTACCACTGGGCAGCGGCTGCGACGGCGAGCGTGCATGCCGCACCGAACGCCACTCCTGCTGCGACGTCGGTGAACCAATGCGCCCCCAGGTAGATCCGGCTGCCGCCCATCAGCAGGGCGAAGGCCGCAGCGGCGATCTCGAGGTTGCGCCGTCTCGGCCCCGCACGCACCAAGCAGATCACCAAGGAGAGGGCCATCACCGAGCCGGCGACCGAATGACCGGATGGGAACGATCCGGTCAACTCGTCGACCAGGGCCTGCGGCGGGCGGACTCGATCGTAGGCTTCCTTGAGCGTGCCGATGAACGGTTCGGACAACGCCGTCGCTCCGAGCCACACGGTCAGCGCCCGCCACCGCCGACGGGAGGCGAAGTACACGGTGCCGATGGCGCGCACCGGCCACACGAAGTAGCCGCTCCCCAAGAAGTCGAGCCCGTGGGCGAGGACGGTCAGCGGTCCCCACTTGACGGGGAAGGTGAGGTCGTAGATGCGCCGGTCGATCGAGTTGACGACGACGCGCACCTCGGGGATCGCCAGCGCCACGAAGAGGCCGAGGGAGACCGCCAGCAGGACTAGTGCGACCCGTACTGCGCGCGGGTGATCATCGACGAGCAGGTGCTCGAGCACACGATGGTCGCCGTCGTGGTGGGCGCCGGTCATCGCGGCTCAGTGTGGTGGATGTCGCCGCGCTGCGCACGACGAGCCGCATGGATGCCTCGCGTCGCCCTCAATCGAGGCGTTCGATGATGTAGTCGATCGCGCCGATCAACGCCGCGACGTCGTCGGGATCGACATTCGGGAAGCAGGCGATGCGGAGTTGGTTGCGGCCGAGCTTGCGGTAGCCGCCGGTGTCGACGATCCCGTTGGCGCGAAGCGCCGCCTCGACGTCGTCGGCCTGGATCCTGTCGACGAGATCGATCGTGGCGACCGTCGTGCTGCGCATCGTCGGATCGCCGACGAAGGGCGTGGCGTAGTCGCTGGCCGCTGCCCATTCGTAGACCATGGATGAGGAGCGCTGGGAACGTTCGACGGCCCATTGCAGGCCGCCTTGCTCGTTCATGCGGTCGAGCTGGTGGCGCACGAGGAAGAGCGTCGCCAGAGCAGGCGTGTTCGTCGTCTGGTTCTTGCGCGAGTTCGCAAGCGCGGACCGGAGGCTCAGAAATGGAGGGATCCAGCGACCCGATGTTGCGATCGACTCGATGCGATCGACGGCAGCCGGTGAGCAGATTGCGATCCACAGGCCGCCATCGGAGCCGAAGGCCTTCTGGAGCGAGAAGTAGTAGGTGTCGTACTCGTCGTGCCGGACCTCCATCGCTCCTGCCGCGGACGTCGCGTCCACGACGACGAGGCCCGTCCCTCCGGGGGGACGCTCGACGGGCATCATCACTCCGGTCGAGGTCTCGTTGTGCGTGAGCGCGTAGAGATCGACGTTGGGAGACGTCCGAAGTTGTGGGTGGGTCCCCGGAGACGTCGCGATGATGTCCGGCTCCCCGAGATGCGGGGCGCCCCTCGCGACATCGGCGAACTTGCCCGAGAACTCACCGAAGACGGCATGCTGGCTGCGGCGCTGTATCAGTCCGAACGCCGCTGCGTCCCAGAACGCCGTGGCCCCGCCGACGCCGAGGACGACCTCGTAGTCGTCCGGGAGCGCGTACAGCCGTCGCAGACCCTCGCGGATCTCGGCGACGACGCTGCGGACCACGGGCTGGCGGTGGCTGGTGCCCATGTAGTGGCTGCCGGAGGTGGCGAGCGCGTCCAACGCCGTTCGTTCGACTTTCGAGGGTCCCGAACCGAACCGGCCGTCTCGCGGGAGGAGTTCGGCTGGAATCGCGATTTCGGTGGGTAGCGGCATTGGTCTCCCGGCCTCTAGATCGCGCCTGAGCGTACTCGCCGGTGGGGCGGCTTCGATCGTTCTCGTGGAGCACTCACAGGCTCGCGAACCCCTCATCGAGGTCATCGAGCGGCACGTTCTCGTCGATCTCCATCTCGGCCCGATTCGTGCTGACGGGTGCCATGCCCGCGAAGGCGGCGCAGAGCGTGCATGGAACGGGAGATCTGTCCCGGTACGGGTTGGGTAGCCTCAGCCCCATGAGCGACTTGTCACATCGCGTTGAGTCCCTGGCCGTGTCGGCGACGATGGCGGTCACCATGAAGGCCAAGGAGATGCTCGCCGCCGGCCACCCCGTGATCGGGTACGGCGCCGGCGAGCCCGACTTCCCGACACCGGCGCCGATCGTGGCAGCCGCCCGGGAGGCGCTGGCCGATCCGCGGAACCATCGCTATACGCCCGCTTCCGGCTTGCCGGAGCTGCGCGAGGCCGTGGTGGAGAAGACGGCGCGCGACTCGCAGCTGGCGATCGACTCCTCCCAGGTCGTGATCACCAACGGCGGCAAGCATGCCGTGTACAGCACGTGTCAGGTCTTGATCGACCCGGGCGACGAGGTGCTGTTGCCGTCACCGTATTGGGTGACCTACCCCGAAGCCGTTCGGCTCGCCGGCGGGATTCCGGTCGTCGTTCCCAGCGACATGGGCTCCGGATACCGGGTCACGGTGGACGAGCTCGAGGCGGCGCGAACGCCGAAGACCAAGATGCTCATCTTCGTGTCGCCCTCGAATCCCAGTGGCGCGGTCTATCCACGAGACGCGGTTCGCGGGATCGGCGCATGGGCGGCCCAGCACGGCATCTGGGTGATGACCGACGAGATCTACGAGCACCTGGTCTACGGCGGTGCCGTGGCGTCGTCGATGCCGGTGGTGGCGCCCGAGATCGCCGACCGCTGCGTCATCGTGAACGGGGTGGCGAAGACGTATGCGATGACCGGTTGGCGCGTCGGCTGGCTGATCGCCCCGGCGGCGGCGGCGGCAGGGGCGGGCCGGCTGCAATCGCACATGACCTCGAACAACGTCAACAATGTCGCCCAGGTTGCGGCCGCTGCCGCGCTGCGAGGCTCGCTGGACGAGGTCTTTGCGATGCGCGAGGCGTTCGACCGAAGACGCCGGATGATGCATGAGATGCTGAATGTCGTGCCAGGGATCGAGTGCCCCGAGCCTCAGGGTGCCTTCTATGCGTTCCCTCGGGTCGAGGGCCTCCTCGGGCGCCCCTTGGGGTCCGGTCGTGCATCGACCACGCTTGAGCTGTCGGCGCTGCTGCTCGACGAGATCAAGATCGCCGTCGTGCCGGGGGAAGCGTTCGGTGCACCCGGCTATCTGCGGCTGTCGTACGCATTGAGCGATGCCGACCTCGAGGAGGGGCTGAGCCGCCTTCAACGGCTGGCCGGCTGATCGCCCGCACCATGCGGCGCCTCCTGGCTACGCAGACGACGAGTCCGGCACGCCCAACACCTCCAGGGCGGTCCGCCAGTGGTCTCGGTCCGGGTCGAGAAGCTCGAAGTGGGCGGCCCCGGTGCGCTCGACGAGAGTCACGGCGGGGTGTCCCGCCGCATAGGCGCGGCTCTGCCCGACGGGGACCAGATGATCCTCATCGCCGTGCACCAAGATGACGTCGCCGCTTCGTCGCGGCGTGGCTGCGGCGTACCTGTCCGGGACGTCGCTCGGTGCGCCGCCCAAGAAGCGATCGACGCTGCCGTCTCCGATTCCCTCCCGGCTTGCCGCGGCGAGGTCGGTGATCGATGCGAGGCCCAGCACCGTCGCGGGCGTGTCGGCGAGCAGCGCGAGCAGCCCCCCCGCGGAGTGCCCGACCAGCAGGAGGCGCCCGGGGTCGACGCCGTCGACATCCCCGAGGGCCTCGATCGCGGCGGCGACGTCGTCGCACGTCTCGGGCCAGCCCCCGCCCCCATCGAGCCGGCGATATTCGACATTGGCGGTGAGCCAGCCGCGCCGGTGCAGGTCGACGGCGAGTCCGTCGATGGTGTCGCGGGTCCACTCGCTCAGCCAGAAGCCGCCGTGGAGGAACACCGCCGTCGGGTGCGGGCCCGCGCCATCGGGGACGCGGAGATCCATCACATGGTCATCGTGAGCGCCGTAGCGAATCTCGTTCACCGGACTGGCGGCTCGCAGTTTGAGCACCCGGAGCGCATCGCGGTAACCGACGAGACCGCGGCCGTAGATCGCGTACAGACACGCCGGTGCGGTCACCGAGCGGCGCCGCCACCCCTCGCGCTGCATGATGTTCGAGATGTGGATCTCGACGGTGGGTAGATCGGTGGCGACGATGGCGTCGTGGATGGCGTAGCTGGAGTGGGTGAAGGCGCCACCGTTGATGAGCAAGCCGTCGACCTCGTGGCGCGCCTCGTGGAGGCGGTCGATGATGGCGCCCTCGTGGTTGGACTGGAAGGTGAGCACGTCGAGTCCCATGCGCCGCCCCCATTCGCGGACCTTGGCCTCGAGGTCCGGAAGGGTCGTTGTGCCGTAGATCTCGGGCTCTCGAGTGCCCAAGAGGTTCAGGTTGGGCCCGTTCACGACGAGGACGCGTTGCATGGGGTCAGCGTATTGCGGAGAGTGGATCGTTCCAACCCGCGCAAACGGCGCACCCCTGTTGCGGACCCGCTAGCTTGACGCCATACGGCGGTCTCCCCGATCGCCGTTTCACGGAAGGAGGCTTCCTCCATGAAGCTGACTACGAGGTTTCTCGCGCTGCTGTTCGTACTGGCGCTCGTGGCCGCCGCTTGCTCAGGCGACGACGACGCCACCGACGACACCAGCGATACCACGGCTGCGGAGACGACAACTGCCGCACCGGCCGCATTCGAAGGCATGGTTCTCGACGCCGGCGGGTGCGACTACGGCGGGCGCGTGGAGAAGATCTCGGCGTTGGACGAGTTCACGGTCGAGTTCGATCTCTGCGGTCCGCACCCTGCGTTCCTCGCACAGATCGCATTCATCGTGTTCGGCATCCAGCCGGCCGAGCATCTCGAGGCGACGGGCGGTGCCCCGATCGACAACCCGGTCGGTACCGGACCGTACAAGCTGAAGGAATGGGTGCGCGGCGATTCGGTCGTCTTCGACCGCTTCGACGACTACTACGGCCAGGTGGCTCCACATCAGACGGCAGTGTTGAGGTGGGCCACGGAGAGTGCCGGAAGGCTGCTCGAACTCCAATCGGGGACTGCGGACGGCATGACGTTCCCGGGTCCCGAGGACTACCCCACGATCGGAGGCGATCCGAACCTGGCGCTGCTGGACAAGCCGGAACCGAACATCTTCTACATGGGCTTCACGGACATCTTCCCGCCGTTCGACGATGTGCGGGTTCGCCAGGCGATCGGGTTGGCGATGGACCGCCAGCGGATCATCGACACCTTCTACCCGCCGGGTTCCGAGGTGGCGTCCCACTTCACGCCCTGCTCCGTCGAGAACGGCTGTCAGGGAAGTGCATGGCCCGACAGGGATGTCGCCGCTGCGCAGGCGCTGCTCGCCGATGCAGGGTTGGCCGACGGTTTTGCCACGCAGATCTTCTACCGGGACGTGACGCGCGGCTACCTGCCGACACCGGGCAACGTCGCCGCCGACATCCAGGCGCAGCTGAAGGAGACTCTGAACATCGACGCCGAGGTCGTGCAGATGGAGTCCGCCGAGTTCATTCAGCAGTGCTCGAGTGCCGGTCAATGCGACGGCATCCACCTGCTCGGCTGGACCGGCGACTACCCGCACGTGACGAACTTCCTCGACTTCCACTTCGGTGAGGGCGACACGCAGTTCGGCAACGGGCACCCGGAGATCTATGAGGCGCTCACCGAGGCGTCACAGATCCCCAGCGCCGCCGATGCCGCCCCGCTCTATGAGCAGGCGAACAACGCGATCGTCGACCTCGCGCCAATGGTGCCGATCGCCCACGCCGGTAGCGCGTTCGTCGCTGCGTCCGCGGTGCAAGGCTCCTACGCTCCGCCGTGGGGCCAGGTGCTGTTCAACTTCTGGGACAACGGCACCGACACGCTGGTGTTCGTCCAGGGCAACGAGCCGATCTCG
>JABAHR010031195.1_pt2 | contig 11601 bp, 12 predicted proteins | sample 7062101 | NCBI WGS metagenome assembly JABAHR01 (sample SAMN14534553, study PRJNA622989) | marine sediment metagenome | biome: marine biome [ENVO:00000428]; feature: marine pelagic biome [ENVO:01000023]; material: deep marine sediment [ENVO:00002113] | place: India: Gulf of Kutch | collected...
GGATCGAGGTGGAGGCGATCCGCTTCCTTGACGGCGACACCGGTGAGGTGCCGAAGGGTACCGGCACCTTCGGCTCGCGCAGCGCGGCCTCGGTCGGCGTCAGCCTCGCCAGGGTGGTGGAGGACATCGTGGCCCAGGCGCGGCCCGACGCCGCCGATGAGCTGGAGGCGGCGGAGGCGGACATCGGCTTCAAGGACGGCCACTTCGTGATCGTCGGGACAGACCGGGGCATCGGGATTCAGGAACTGGCGCAGAAGCGCAAGCGCCGCTATGCCGCCGAAGCCTTCGAGGCGCCGGACAATTGCAGCTTTCCCAATGGCTGCCACCTCTGCGAGGTCGAGGTCGATCCGGAAACGGGGGCCGTCGAGCTCAAGTCCTATCTGGTGGTGGACGACGTGGGGCGGGTCATCAATCCGCTGCTCATGGCCGGGCAGATTCAGGGTGGGGTCGCCCAGGGCCTGGGCCAGGCGCTGCTCGAACAGCTGCGCTACGAGCCCGGATCGGGACAGCTTTTGACCGCGTCCTTCATGGACTACGCCATGCCGCGCGCCTCGGACCTGCCGGCGCTGAAGGTTCTCAGCCATCCGGTACCGACGCCGACCAACCCGCTGGGCGTCAAGGGCGCCGGCGAAGCGGGGGTGGTCGGCTCCCTGCCCGCCGTGATCTCCGCCGTCACCGACGCCCTGGCCGAGCGCGGGGTCACCCATATCGACATGCCTGCCACGCCCGAACGCATCTGGCGCGCCCTCCAGGGTTCGGTGTAACAAGGGGGTATGTCGAAAACGGGGGAATCCGATAAGGCCGGAGCCGGGAGCGGCGCGGAATCCGTGCAGCAGCCCCAACCGTCTCCAGATCGCTGGGGCGTGCTTTGGCGCATCGCCGTGGCGCTCTGTCTCGGCACGCTGGGCGGCTCCGTTTTCCTGGTCTTGACCATGCCGCTGCCCTGGATGCTGGGGGCCATGACCTTCAACACCGTGGCCGCCGTGGCAAAGGCGCCCGTCCTGCCGCCGATGCGCGTACGGCCCTACGTGGTGACGATCCTGGGCGTCATGCTGGGCTCCGGCTTCACGCCGGACATCCTGGACCAGGCCGGGGCCTGGCTGCTCTCCTTTTCCTTCCTGTTCGTCTACCTGGCGGCCTGCGGCCTGCTGGTCGTGCCCTTCTACAAGAAGGTCGGCGGCTTCGATAACGTGACGGCCTACTTCTCCGGGATGCCGGGCGGGCTCAACGAGATGCTCCTGATCGGCAAGGAGATGGGGGGCGACGACCGCCGCATCGCCCTGGCGCACGCCAGCCGCATCCTGGTCGTGGTCTGCCTGATCGCCTTCTGGTTCCGTTTCGTGGCGGGGTACGAGTTGGGCGACCGTTCCCAATTCGGCGTGCCCTTTGCCGAGATACCGGCCGGCGAGCTGGTGATCCTCGCGGTCTGCGCGCTGGTGGGCTTCTTTGGGGCGAAGCGCTTGCGCCTTCCCGCCCCGCACCTGCTGGGCCCCATGCTGGTAAGCGCCCTGGTCCACGTGACCGGGATCGTGCATTCACCGCCGCCCAACGAGTTGGTGATCGTGGCCCAGATCGTGCTGGGCACCGTGATCGGCTGCCGCTTCCTGGGGAGCCCGGCGCGCGCCGTCGGACGGGCGTTGCTTTTGAGTTTCGGGGCCTCGGTGATCATGCTGGCCGTGACGGCGGGCTTCGCTGTCGGCTTCCACGGGCTGTTCCAGCAGACGGCGGAACAGGTCCTGCTGGCCTATTCGCCGGGCGGCCTCGCGGAGATGAGCCTGGTGGCGCTCGCCATGAACGCGGAGGTGGCCTACGTCGCCAGCCACCACATGGTGCGCATCATCATGGTGATCATCGCCGCCCCGCTCGCCTTCACGCTCCTGCGCCGCTTGGGCGGGCTCAAGATCGACCAGGGGCCGGAAGATCGGGAAAATTAGGACGCCAGGCGGGTTTCCGCGCGCTCGAGAGCCGCAACGAAGCGGCGCCAATCCTTGGCGGGCGCGCCCATGCGCGTCACGAGGCGCTGACGCTTGCCGGTTCCGGCAGCCGCCTGCGCGATCTTCTGGGAATCATGCTGTGTCATGGTCGCTCCTCATCGGCTTTTCGGTGCTTCTGTCCTGGAGGTTACCGGGCAAGAGCTTGAATAAGCCTTAACCCGAGAGCGATCTTTCACCTTTATGACGCGCTAGAACTGAAATATCGTTACCCGCAGGAATGGCGGATCGACTGGACCCCGGGGGTGGGCGATGAACAGGGTCTCGATTAGCGACGGCGAGCATCTCTTCCGGCAGGGAGAGTACGGCGGCGCCTTCATCATCGAGAGCGGCGAAGTAGCGGTCGAGGGCAGCGCCCGCGAGATTTTGCTTCACGAAGGCGACATGGTCGGGGAAGCGGCGCTGACCGGCCGCAGCTATCTGGCGGACGCGCGCGCCGTCGGCGACGTCACGGCTATGGAGATGACGCGCGAGGACTTCCTGAACCTCGCCCGCATCCCCAGCGAGGCCGAGGCGTTGGTCGAAGCCTTGCTGGAAAAACTTGTCCGCACGACCGAGGAACTGCTGGCGAAACCCGACTAGCGCGGCGTCACCCCAGTTCGACCAGAGCCGCCGCCAGAGCGCGGCCGCTGTCGTAGGCGGCCTCCACCCGTTCCCCAAGGCACCAGTCGCCGCACAGGCCCAGCCCCTCCGAGGAATCCAGAAGGAAGGGCTCGCCCAGGGGCCGCGCGGTGAAGGCGTAGCGCCAGCGGTGTCCGGCCAGATAGTCCGCGGCCCGCGGCGCGAGCCCCATCACCTTATAGCTCTCGGCAAGCAGTAGCGCCGCGGCTTCCGGCTTTTCCAGCTCCAGGTGCGCGCGGCTCCACTCCGCCCCGGCCTGCGCCACCCAGCAGTCCATTTCCCCACCCCGGCCCGGCTTNNCGCCGCCCAGCAGGGATCGACCTCCACCGCGTCGAGCCGGTCGGCCAAAGCGGCCCAAGGCGCGGCCAGACGGCGCGCCTGCGGTTGCGGGATCGCCAGGACCACCCGGTCGAAGGGTCCTTCGGAACCGCCGTCCGCTGTCCGCAGGCGAAAGCCCTCCGCCGCTTTCTCCAACCCGGCCACTTCGACCGAGTTTCGGATATCGAGGCCTTCGGCCAGCGGCTTGGCGAGGCCGCTCATGCCCGGCAGTCCGACGGTTGCCTCCGCCACCGGCCAGAAGGCCGCCGCGCCTGCAGCCACCGCCTCCTCCAGGTATCCGGCGAAATCCGGTCCCTGGGCGCGGACCGACAGGCAGCCATGGTCAAAGGCGCCCTGCTCCACCCGGCGGGTCGCGATCCGCCCTCCGAGCCCACGGCCTTTGTCATATACCCGGACGGTAAAGCCCGCGCGCTGCAAGTCGCGCGCGCAGGCAAGGCCGGCCATGCCTGCGCCGATCACGGCCACGCTTGTCTCACGGTTTTGGGACACGCTCACTCCTGGGGAAATTGAGACCCGGCACTCGCATCAACCTGCTAGATAGCGCTGGGCGGACGCCGGACCAGAAACGCGCGGAATTAAAGGCTGTAGCAACCCGCAAGAGCGGCGCGCTGGCGCACCAGTGCCAGGACAGTGTCGATGGTCGGCGTCGGCTTTTCCACCAGCCGTCCCAGTTCGGCCACCGCGCCCACGAGCGCGTCGATCTCCATGGGGCGTCCCAGTTCGAGGTCCTGGAGCATGGAGGTCTTGTGCGCGCCCACGGCGGCGGCCCCCTCGATGCGCTTGTCCACGTCGACGGCGAAGCGCACGCCCAACTCCTCGCCGATGGCCTGGGCCTCCAGCATCATGGCGCGGGCGACGGCGCGCGTGTCCTCCTGCCCGCAAATCCGCTCCAGCGTCGCGCCGGTGAGCGCGGAGATCGGATTGAAGGAGAGGTTGCCCCAGAGCTTCACCCAGATGTCGTTGCGGATCTGCGGACGCAAGGGCGCCTTCAGGCCGGCGCCGACCAGCAGGCGGGAGAGCGCCTGCGCCCGCTCGCTCTTCTCGCCGGAGGGCTCGCCCAGCGGGAAGCGGTCGCCGTCGATGTGGCGGATCACGCCGGGCTCCTCGATCTCCGCCGCCGGATAGACGACGCAGCCGATGGCGCGTTCCGGCCCGATACCGTCCCAGAGACGCCCGTCGGGATCGACGGCGGCGACGCGGGCGTTCTCGTAAGGCCCTTCCAGCTTGTAGAAGTACCACCAGGGAACGCCGTTCTGGGCCGTGACCACGGCTGTCTCGGGCCCCAGGAGCGGTTGCAGGCTATCGACCACCGCCGGAACCGAATGAGCCTTTAGCGCAATGACCACATAATCCTGCGGCCCCAGCTCGGCCGGATCGTCGGTGGCGGCCACGGCATGGGTCTCCCGTCCCGCCTCGCTGATGAGCGTAAGGCCGCTCGCGCGCAGAGCCTCAAGATGCGGCCCGCGCGCGATCAGGCTGACCTCGCAGTCTCCAGCGGCGGCCAGCTTCGCGCCCAGATAGCCGCCGATCGCGCCCGCGCCGAAGATACAGACCTTCATGACAGCAACCCCAACTTCTCCGCCAGGCCGATGCGCTGGAGCTTGCCCGTCGCACCCTTGGGAATCTCCTCCAGGAACACCAGCTTTCGCGGCACCTTGAAGTCCGCGAGCCGCGTGGCGGCGAAGTCGCGCAGGTCGCTCTCCGTGCAAGTCTGCCCCTCGCGCAAGACCACGGCGGCGGCCACCTCCTCGCCCAGCTTCTGGTGCGGCAGGGCGAAGGTCACGACCTGGGCCACCGCCGGGTGGTCCATCAGCACCTCGTCGACCTCGCGCGGCGAAATCTTCTCGCCGCCCCGGTTGATGATCTCCTTCAGGCGGCCCGTGATGGTGAAGAACCCCTCCGCGTCCTGACGGCCCTGGTCGCCGGTGTGGAACCAACCGTGGGCGAAGGCCTCCGCATTGGCCTCGGGGTTGGCCTCATAGCCCGCGGTCACGTTGGGTCCGCGGATCACGATCTCTCCGACCTCCCCTGCGGGCAGGAGGGATCCGTCCTGCGCCATGACCGCCATCTCGGGGCCCGCCGCCGGCCCCACGCTGCCGGGCTTTCGCTTGCCCGGCGGAAGTTGGTTGCTGGCCATCTGGTGCGCGGCTTCGGTCATGCCATAGGCTTCGATCACCGGGCAGCGGAACAGGGCCTCCAGTTCCTGCATCACCTGCGGGGGGAGCGAGGAGGAGGAGGAACGGATGAAGCGCAGCCGCGCCCGCGCCACCGAGGCCTGATTGCGCTCCGCGCGGGCCAGGATCGCCTGGTGCATGGTCGGCACGGCCGTCAGCCAGGTCGGTTCGGCCTCATCCATCCACTGGAAAACCTTGAGCGCGTTGAAGCCCGGCGTACAGAAGATGGAGGCGCCCGCGGACAGCGACGCCAAAACGGCCGCCACCAGCCCATGGATATGGAACAGCGGCATGATGTTGAGGCAAAGGTCGGCCTCGCTCAGCAGCAGGCTCTCGCGGATGTTGCGGGCCGACGCCACCAGGTTCGCCTGGGTCAGCGGCACGATCTTGGGCCGGGAAGTCGTGCCGGAGGTATGGAGGATCAGCCCCACATCGTCGCTCTGCGCAAAGCCCGGCGCCGTTGGGGCGGCGCGGGCGGCGCCGCCCTCCAGCGTGAAGTCGCCCGCGGGCGCGCCCGGATCCGCCTTCGCCCGCAGGACCGCGATCCCCAAGCGTTCGGCGACGCCAACGGCGGGGCTGTCGCTTCCCTCCTCCACCAGCAGCGCCTTGGCGTTCAGGTCGGAGAGATAGAACTCGAATTCCTCCGCCCGATAGCCGGGGTTGAGCGGCGCAGTGGTCGCCCCCGCCCCCACGGCGACGAAGGCGGCGGCCATCTCCGGGCCGTTCGGCAGGACAATGGCGACCCGGTCGCCGCGGCCGATGCCGAGCGCGTTGAGGCGCTCGACCGTACGCGTCTGAAGGCCCCGCAGCCCATCATAGTCGAGCGGGCCGCGCCCAGGGGCGGCAAGCGCAGGTTCCGCGTCCGCCCCGCCTTCCAGGAGTTCCACCAGTGTCGTCACGGGCTCCCTCATCTCCCTCTCGCCGCTCCGCGCCGGGCATCAGTCCGCCCGACATGCGATCATCCCCGAAGTCGCGGTGCGTTCCAAGGGATTAGCGCCCCGGCAAAGCGGCTTGCCGGGGCCGGACGCGATCGCGCATTCTTTCCATAACGCGGCCTTTAGCGACCATGAACCTTTTAATGGAGAGGAGAGGACCATGCCCAAGATCACCCACATCGCCGTTCGCGTGAACGATATCGAGGCGATGCGAAAGTTCTACGAGGAGGTGTTCGGGTTCGAGCATGTGAACACCGTTCACCGCGAGGGCGCCAAGGGCAGTCACATCTCCTGCCACCTGAGCGACGGAACCATTGACCTCAGCCTTCTGCAATATGAGAACGACGGCGCGGACGAAGCCGACCTCGCGGGCCCGCCGCCTTGCATCCACCACTTCGGAATCGAGGTGGACGACATGGAAGGTTACCAGAAACGCCTGGAGGCCGCGGGCGGCGAAGTCGTCAGCGCACCGGGCAAGCTGCCGGTCAAGTTCCGCACCCCCGGCGGCCCGATCGCCGAGATCATCCCGGTCGGCCGCTACAAGAAGAAAACCCTCTCCGAGGGTGTCCACGGCCCCGTGATCGAGTAGGCCGGCTCAGGTCAGGGAGCGGCATCTTGTCGACAATATGCCGCTCTCTGGAGCGCTAACGAGAGCCCTCATCAGAAAATTTTAAAACACAATGCAGCAGGTTTGCGCCAAATACCGGAAAGGCTCATCGGTATTTTTAACTTCAATAACGAGGCTTTTTCGTCGACAATATCGGCCTAAATCCATGACACTCGATGGGGAGTGGTGACCGATGGACGACAGCTTGGCCCGCTTTGGCGAGGGCGTTTCGCTCTCCAGCCGCGTGCAGGCCGCCATCGAAGAAATGATCATGAGCGGGGAGCTGCGCGGCGGCGACCGCGTGAACGAGATCGCGCTCTCCGAGAAGTTCGGCACCAGCCGGGGGCCACTGCGCGAGGCCTGCCGCGCGTTGGCGCAGGAAGGGCTGCTGGTCGCCATCCCCAACAGGGGCGTTTTCGTACGTGAGCTTGGACTGCGCGAAGCGCTCGAGGTGTACGACATCCGCTCCGCGCTGGACGAGCTAATGGGCCGCCTGATCGCCGAGCGTGCGAGCGATGCGCAGGTGGCGGAGCTTACCGAGTTGGTCGACCGAATGGACCGCGCCGCCCTGGAGCGCGATCTGGAGACCTACTACCCGACCAATCTGGAGTTCCACAACAAGCTGCTGTCCTACGCCCATAACGCCCGTCTGGAGCGGCTTTATCGCGGCCTGATCAAGGAGTTGCACCTGTTCCGCCGCAAGGGGCTGTTGCAGTCGGGCTCCATGCGGATTTCGAACGAGGAGCACCGCCAGATCGTCAAGGCCATCGCGGCGCGCGACCCGATCGCCGCCGGCGTGTCGATGAAAAGCCACGTGATGGCCGCCAAGCAGCGCTTGCTGGCTGCGGTCGAGGCCGAGCGCTCTCAAGAGGCGGCGGGCGCCGCGCCTGCGGGAAGGCGGCGCGGCGGGGACTGACGATCCCTGAGCCTTTGCGGGCTCAGCGTCCCTTGAACTCCGGGGGCCGCTTTTCCATAAAGGCCTTCCGGCCTTCCTTGTAGTCCTCGCTGGCGAAGCAGTCGTCGACCAGGCGCTCGCAAAGCGCCAGATCGCGATCGGCCGGGTCTTTCAGGGTCTCGACCGAGATAAGCTTCATGGCCTTCACGGTGAGCGGCGCGTTCGCCGAGATGGTGGCGGCGTAGTCGGCGACGAAACTCTCCAGTTCGTCCTCCTCCACGACCTTCTGGACGAAGCCGATGCGGATCGCCTCCTCGGCGTCGATGCGCTGGGCGGTGAACATCAGGTGCTTGGCCGCGGCCGGGCCGACCGCATCGACCAGCCGCTTGATCGCCGCGTAGGGATAGCCGAGCGCCAGCTTCGCCGCAGGCATGGCGAACTTGGACTTGGCCGAGCAAAAACGGATGTCGCAGCAGGTGGCAAGGTTCAAACCGCCGCCGATGCAGTAGCCGTTGATCATGGCGATGGTGGGTTTCGGGAAGTTCTGGATGCGCTCATAGACCACCTTGATGCGGTCGTTGTAGTGCTTGACCGCCTCCATGGAGCCGCGCTCCTTCTCGAACTTCGAGATGTCCGCCCCGGACACGAAGGACTTGCCCCCCGCTCCGGACAGGACCACCACCCGCACGGCCTCGTCCTTTTCGAAGTCATCCAGGATGCGGTCCGTGGCGTCCCACATCTCCAGCGACACGGCGTTGTGCTTTTCCGGGTTGTTGAAGATCAGGTGGCCGACCGCGCCCTCCTTGCGGGAGAGCATCTTGTCGTCGCTTTGCTCCATTATAAACTCTCGCTTTCTTTTTCTGCTTTTTCCGCGCGCCAGGGCATCAGACGATCTGGCGCTCGCGAAGTTGGGCGATGGCCTCGGCGTCGTAGCCCAGGTCGCCCAGGATCTCTTCTGTGTTCTCACCCTTCTCGGGCGGATGGCGGACGATCTTGCTGGGCGTTCCCGTCAGCACCACGGGCTGGCCCACCAGATGGGTGTTGCCGTAGGGCACGGTCTCGGCCTCGGTCGCAATGCCGAGGTGCTGGACCTGCGGATCGCCGAAGACCTCGTCGATCTGATTGATCTCCCCACTGGGCACGCCCTTTTCCAGCAGCATGGTCACCAGCTCCTGACTTTCATAGCCGCGGGTGATCGCCTCGATCTCGTCGTTCAGCTGATCCCGGTGCGCAAGGCGCTGGGCGTTGTTCTCGTAGTCGGGATTGGTCAGCCAGTCCTCCTTGCCGAGCGCCTCGCAAAGGCGCTTCCAGATGCCCTCTCCCGCGACCGCGATGTTGACCGAGCCGTCCTTGGTCTCGAACACGCCGGTGGGCACCGAGGTGGGGTGGTTGTTCCCGGCCTGCCCGGCCACTTCGCCCTTGGTCAGCCAGCGCGCCGCCTGGAAGTCCAGCATGAAGATCTGCGACTGCAGGAGAGAGGTGTGGAGCCACTGCCCCTCCCCCGTCTTCTCCCGCGCCAGCAGCGCCACCAGGATGCCGTGGGCGCAGAACAGGCCGGCCGTCAGGTCGGCGATGGGGATGCCGACGCGCATGGGCCCGCGCCCCGGCTCGCCGGTGATCGACATGAGCCCGCCCATGCCCTGGGCGATCTGGTCGAAGCCCGGACGCTTGGCGTAAGGCCCGTCCTGACCGAAGCCGGAGATGCTGGCGAGGATGATCTTGGGGTTCACCGCCTTTAGCGACTCATAGTCGATGCCCAGGCGCTCCTTCACGTCAGGCCGGAAGTTCTCGATCACCACATCGGACTCGGCGACCAACTTCTTGAAGACAGCCAGTCCGTCAGCTTCCTTCAGGTTCAGGGTCAGGCTGCGCTTGTTGCGCTGCAGGTTCTGGAAGTCCGGCGTATGGCGCGCCGCGCCCAGCGAGCCGTCCGGCTCCAGGCTTTCAGGCGGCTCGACCTTGATGACGTCCGCGCCCCAGTCGGCAAGCTGGCGGACCGCCGTGGGGCCGGAGCGCACGCGCGTCACGTCCAGTACGCGAATGTGAGACAAAGCGTCCGAAGCGGGTTGGTGCGGCATGGCCTTATCGTCTCCTTCCTCCCCTCGCATCGGCGAGGGGCGTGGCGTTAAGCGCCGAAGTTCTTCAGTCCGCTGATGTCCGGCTGGTCGAAGAGGCTCTCGGCGAAGGCCGCCAGGCGCGCCGCCGTTTCCTCGTCCCAGCCGCCAAAGCGGGCGTTTTCCAGGAACTTGCTCTTCATCTCCTCATCGCTCAGGGGTTGGCGGCGCCCGCCCTTGAGGCAGGGCTGCACGGCCTCGAGCGCGGTGCCGTCCTTGAGTATCACCTTCAAGTCGCCGGTGTAATTGCTCGGATACTCGTTTTCCGGGTCGATCTCATAGTGAACCTTCCCGGCGATCTCCAGGACGCTCTCGTCGGTGATGCGCTCTTGCGTGAACTGTCCGAGACCGGCGCCGCCATCGCTGAGCGCCACCGCGACGCAATAGGGAACGGAGAACTTCGCGCCGTAGGGCGTCGCCGGCCGCGCCTTCACGGCCTTGGGCTCCCACAGCCGGTGGACGGTCCCCTCGCCCACCTTGGCCGTGATGCTGTCGATCGCCGAGAGGTCGCCAATCCGCTCGCGCAGCGAGAGCGCGCAATCCACGAAAGGCTGCGCCATGGTCCCGCAGGCGTAAGGTTTGAACGCGAGATTGGCGACCTCCCAACGCTCCCCCCAAGCCTCCGTCAGGTGGGTGAAATCGCGATCGATTCCCGGGACGGCGAAGGCGTGAAACGCCCCGTGCTCGCCCTCGAAGACCGTGCGCGGACCGATGAAGCCCGCCCCCGCCATGCGCGCGGCGCGCCAACCGGCACCCGCAGCCCAGCCGGGATGCATGCGCTTGGTCCAGGTACCCTCCGCCAGATACTCGATAATGCCCGACGCCATGGAGCCCACGACGCCAAGCGCAGAAGCGGTCTGCTCGGGCGTCAGGCGCAGCGCCGTCGCAACCCCCGCCGCGGCGCCGAAGGCACCGCAGACGGCGGTGGGATGGAAGCCCTGCCGGTGCATCGCCGTGGGCGCGACCAGCGCCAGGCGGCAGACCAGTTCCGCGCCGACCGCCAGGCCGCGCAGTACGTCCGCGCCGCTCAGCTTTTCGCGTTCAGCCGCCGCCAGCAGCGCCGGGACGACCACAGCGCCGACATGGACGGGGGTTCCCTCGAAGGTGTCGTCGTAGTCCTCGCCATGGACCGCCGTGCCGTTGACCAGCGCGGCCGTCATGACGTCATAGCTGCCGGGATGGCCGACAAGGGTGCAGGGACCCTCCGCGTCCGCCGCCTCGATGATGGCGCGCACGTAGGGTTCGTTGCGCGCCGCGACCATCAGGCCAAGGGAATCGTAAACTGTGCGGGCAAGCGCCTTGCGGACATCGCCCGGCACGCTGTCCGCTTCCAGGCCTCCCGCCCAGGCGGCAAGGCTCTCGGCTGCGAATCTCCGCTCGTCGCTCTTGGTGGAGAGAGGGCTCATGGCAGGTAAAGCCCCCCGTTGACGTGATAGGTCTGGCCGGTGAGGTAATCGGAATCCGGACCGCAAAGCATGGCGATGACGCGGGCCACCTCCTCGGGATGACCGCGGCGGCCGACCGGCGGACCCTTCTTTCCGGGGTGCGCGGCCCGCGCACCCGCCGCGCCGCCGCGCTCGGTCTCGATCTCACCGGGCACGACGCAATGGGCGGTGATGCCGCGCTCCGCATACTCGATGGCCAGGGCTTTCGAAAAGCCGACCAGGGCCGCCTTGGAGGTTACGACGTGCGCACGTTGGGCCGCGCCCATGTGGCCGGACAGGCCCCCGACGTTGATGACGCGGCCCCAGCCGCCTTCCAGCATGTCGCCGATCAGGGCGTGGGTGGCGATGAAGGCGGCGTCCAGGTTGATCGAGAGGATCTGACGCCATTCCTCCAGGTCCATCTCCTCGAACGGCACGGCGCGGCGCAAGGCGGCGTTGTTGACCAGCACCGCCGCCCGGCCCAGGCCCCGGGCCGCCGAG
>JABAHR010019702.1_pt3 | contig 11598 bp, 10 predicted proteins | sample 7062101 | NCBI WGS metagenome assembly JABAHR01 (sample SAMN14534553, study PRJNA622989) | marine sediment metagenome | biome: marine biome [ENVO:00000428]; feature: marine pelagic biome [ENVO:01000023]; material: deep marine sediment [ENVO:00002113] | place: India: Gulf of Kutch | collected...
CGGAGGTGATGTTCGTCACGACCGCCAACACGCTGAACATTCCGCCGCCGCTGCTGGATCGCATGGAGGTCATTCGCATCCCGGGCTACACCGAGGATGAGAAGCTCAACATTGCGACCCGCTACTTGGTGCCAAAGCAGCGAAAGAACAACGGTTTGAAGGAGAGCGAGATCAGCATTAGCCGGGGGGCCCTGGTCGACATTGTCCGCTATTACACGCGGGAATCCGGCGTCCGCGGTCTCGAGCGCGAGATCTCGAAAATTTTCCGCAAGGTGGCTAAGGAGCTGCTGCTCGACAAGACGCGACGACAGGTGACCGTGACGCCGCGCAACCTGGGTAAGTACCTCGGCGTGCGCCGTTACCGCTTCGGTCGGGTCGAGGAGGGCAACAGGGTCGGGCAGGTCACGGGGCTCGCCTGGACGGAGGTCGGNNGAAAGCAGATATTCACCGGGAAGCTCGGTGACGTCATGCAGGAGTCGATACAGGCCGCTATGAGCGTAGTGCGCAATCGCGCCAGCCGCTACGGCATCCCGGAGGACTTCTATCAGAAGCAGGATGTCCACGTGCACGTGCCCGAGGGGGCGACACCGAAAGACGGGCCGAGCGCCGGCGTTGGAATGTGCACGGCGATTCTGTCGGCGTTGACACGTATCCCGGTTCGGGCAGACGTCGCAATGACCGGCGAGATCACGCTGCGTGGTGAGGTGCTGCCCATCGGGGGATTGAAGGAGAAGCTGTTGGCTGCGCATCGGGGAGGCCTCAAGATCGTGCTGATCCCGAAAGAGAACGAAAAGGATCTGAGCGAGATCCCCAGCAACATAAAGCGCAGTCTCGACATCCGATCCGTTAGGTGGATCGACGAGGTGCTCGAAGTCGCCCTCGAGCGCGCGCCCGAAGTGAGCCAAGACAAGGCGACGGACAAGGAGCAGGCGGAGGCCGACAAGCGAGTCGGTGACGCCGCCAGCCGCGATTCCACGGTGACCACGCACTAGGTAGCGCGAAATCAGGTACTTAGAGTAAACCGTGCGATTCGCGCGCCCGCTCGTCGTTGCGCGCCACGGAACAGCGTCCGCAAACGCTAGGGTCGGCCCGGTATGAGCTCCCGGCTGTCGCCTTGACAGCGCTTTTTGGCGCTTGGTATAAGGTCGTGCCCGGGGAGGAGTGTCTGAGCGTCATCGTCTCACCACGCTCGGAGCCCGCCCATATTTTAACAATACGCCCCCGTCGAAGAAGGAGGATGTAAAGCGTGAACAAAGCCGAACTGATCGACTTGGTCGCTGACACCGCCGGTTTAAACAAAGCTGAAGCCGGACGAGCCGTCGAGGCCGTGTTCGAAGGCATCTCCGATTCCTTGCAGAAGGGCGATTCCGTTACGCTCGTCGGTTTCGGAACTTTTTCCGTCAGTCAGTCGGCCGCGCGGACTGGCCGCAATCCCCGGACGGGCGAGACGATCCATATCCCCGCGCTGAATAAGCCAAAATTCAAAGCTGGCAAAGGACTTAAGGATGCCTTAAACTGAGGCGGCCTGCGGGTGCTTAGCTCAGCTGGGAGAGCGTCGCCCTTACAAGGCGAAGGTCGCAGGTTCGAGCCCCGCAGCACCCACCAGCATTGTCAGGAGCGGTAGTTCAGTTTGGTTAGAATACCNNTCGCGGGTTCGAGTCCCGTCCGCTCCGCCAGTATCGCTGAGCGGCGAGGAATAGTTCCTCGCCGCTTTTTTTTGGGGCGTTTCCGACGCACGCATATTACCGACCGGCTTGAACTGCAATGCTCAGCCAGATACGTGACAGAGCCACCGGCTGGATTGCCTGGGCCATTGTCATCATCATCACGATTCCCTTCGCCTTGTGGGGCATCAACTCCTATTTCGAGGGACTGACAAGTGTCGACGTAGCCATCGTCGACGGCGAGGAGATTGACTATCAGACCTATCAGAATGCTGTATCCGAGCGGCGCCGATTCATGCTGCAGACGCTCGGTGGTCGTGTTGATCCGGATGTCTTCAACAGCGAAGAATTCAAGACCCAGGTTCTCCACGATCTGATCGACGATGTGCTGCTGAGCAACGAAGCGNNGCGCAGCTCGCCGCCTGGATTCAGTCCCTTCCTCAGTTTCAGCGAGACGGAGCTTTCGACCGCGCGCTCTACGAGGATGTGCTGCGACGCGTCGGTTACACGGTGTCCCAGTTCGAGTCCCTGCAGCGTCGACAGAGCACGCTTGACCAGCTGCGCACCGCCTACGGCGATTCCGCATTCGTTACCGATAGCGACGTCAACAATTTGTTGAAGCTCATGTACGAAAGGCGGCGAGCCGACTACGTCACGCTCACTCCCGAGATGTTCACGGGCGACGTCGAGGTGTCGGATGCCGAAATCGAGCAGGAATACCAGGCGAATACCGAGCGCTACCGTGAGCGGGCGCGGCTGAAGGTCGCCTACATCGAATTGAGCGTGGACGAGCTCGCGCAGGCGATTACGCCGAGCGAAGATGAGCTGCGCCAGCTCTACGATGAGAGTCAAGACCGTTTTGTCGCCCCCGAGCAGCGTAGAGCTAGCCATATACTGGTGGCGCTTGCCGAGGACGCCGATGAAGCCGTTCGCAAAGCGGCCTTGGACAACGCCGCCGATCTCGCTGCGCAGGCCCGGGCAGGCACTGACTTTGCGGCACTCGCCCGTGAGCATAGCGACGATTCGGGATCGGCCGCCAACGGAGGGGANNTATGGTGGCGCCCTTCGAGCAGGCGGTGTTCGACATGGAGGAGGGCGCGATCAGCGATCCTGTGGAGACTCGCTACGGTTATCACGTGATTCGGCTCACGGAGGTGGTCCCCGAACGCCGCAAGACCTTTGAGGAAGTGCGAACCCAGCTGGAGGAGCAAGAGCAACGACGGCAGGCGGAAGCGCTCTTTCTGCACAACGCGGAGACGTTCCGCAATCTCGTTTACGAGCAGCCGGAGTCTTTGGAGCCGGTCGCCGAGGAGCTGAGGGTCGAGATCAAGGAAAGCGACTGGTTTACCTCGAGTCAAGGCGAAGGAGTTGCAGCCAATCCCCGGGTGCGCGAGGTCGCGTTCGGTGAAGAGGTGCTCGAGGGTGGGCTGAACAGTGAAGTCATCGAGATCGGATTGAATTCACTCGTGGCCGTCAGAAAGCTCGCGTACGAAGAGTCAAAGCTCAGCCCGTTGGGGCAGGTGCGCGACGCGATTCGTACCGAGCTGCAGAGAGCGAAAGCGGCGACCAAGGCAGAGGAGGCGGGTGAAGAGATGCTGAGGGCCCTGAGAAACGGCGCCGAATGGGAAAGAAGGCTCGAAGAGCGCGGGCTGACAGCGGCTCCTTTGCCCGAGCTGCGCAGCGAAGCGACATCCAATGAGGCGCGAGCCGTCGCCGAGGCGGTGTTCAATGCGCCGAGGCCAGGGGCGGAGCCGGTATTCGGGGGTGCCTCCGTCGAGTTCGGTAACTATGCCGTTTACAGGCTCGCCTCGGTCGCAGCGGGTGATCCGGAGGCGATTGAGGAGAGCGAGCGGGCTCGCGTGGTCGAGCTGCTGCGACAACGCCAGGGGGTGGATTACTTTTTGGCGTATCGACAGGGTCTCAGGGACGGAGCCGACGTTACCGTATTCACCGAACAGCTATAGTCGGACGGGACGGCCGCAGGAGGGATCAATACGGTAGCGTCCGACGCAGGGTGCCGGGCCTCAGCCGAGCTGGCGTTCGCTCAGGCCCACGATGTTGAAGCCGCAGTCGACGTAGACAATCTGCCCGGTTATGCCCGAGGCGAGGTCTGAACAGAGAAAGGCCGCTGTGTTACCCACCTCGTCGATGGTCACCCCTCGACCCAGTGGCACGGCTTTCTCATAGTAGTCCATCATTTTTCGAAAGCCGCCGATCCCCGCGGCTGCCAGCGTTTTGATGGGGCCTGCCGAGATCGCGTTGACCCGCGTCCCCTCCGGCCCGAGCGACTGTGCAATGTACCGGACGTTCGCCTCCAGACTTGCCTTGGCCAATCCCATCACGTTGTAGCCGGGCATGGCACGTAGCGCGCCAATGTAGGAAAGTGTCAGCAGCGCCCCATTGCGACCGCTCATCATGGCGCGTGATGCCTTGGCCAATGCCGCAAAGCTGTACGAGCTGATCTCGTGTGCCGTCAGGAACCCCTCCCGTGTGACGCAGTCGAGATACAGTCCATCGAGCTCGTCGCGCGGTGCGAATGCGACAGAATGAACGAGTATGTCAAACCCATCCCAGAAGTTGTCGAGCTGGGAGAAGACGGCATCGATTTGCTCGTCATCGCCTACATCGCAGGGGATGACGATGTCCGACTCCAGGCTCGCCGCATACTTCTCGACGCGAGGCCGGAGCTTCTCGTTCTGATAGGTGAATGCCAGCTCGGCGTTCTCCCGATGCATCGCTTTGGCGATGCCCCAGGCTATGGAGCGCTCACTCGCTACACCGATGATAAGTGCGCGTTTTCCCGCTAAGAAACCCATATCTGATCCTCAGCTCGAATTTGCGACAACGGCCCGGGGTGTCCTGCGCCGAAGTGGATCGACGCTATACGATAGTTTAGGATCGCCTATACATCAACACACCGCTGCTCGCCGGTGACGAGCGACGTGGAGGTGACATGTCTTCCCTGTCGGCAATGAGCGCGACGGAATGCGGCTGAAGCGCCTGCTGTTGCTCGCTCCACTGACCGTGGTGGCGTTGCTGGTCCAGTCTTACTTCTGGGTGCCGACCTACGAGTCGCAGGCAAAGGCCAATCCGCATCGTCTGCGCATGTTCATCGAGTCCTCGATCGGTGACGCGAAGATTCTCAATCCGATTCTGAATGCCGATACGGCGAGCAGCAGGATAGTGGGGCTCGTCTTCGAAGGGTTGCTCGATCTGGATGATAATTTGCAGCTCCGAGGGCGGCTTGCGACGCATTGGGAGGTGGGCGAGGATATCTACCTGTTGGTCAATCCCGCTGCTCGCTTCGACGACGGATCACCGATTACGCCCGAGTCGTTGCTCGGCCGGCTGCGCAGTGAGTTGTTTGCGGGGACGTCGGCCGAGGACCCTTCGGGTTCGATTCGTACAATTGAGCTGCTACCGCCGGAAGTGCGTCGCCAGACCGTCGAGCTGCCGGGCTCAGAAGCGGAAGGCGAGGCTTCTCGGGTGGAAGTTCAGGTGACGTTGCCGCCCCGGATTCGCTTCGGCCTCACGCGCGTGGTGCCTGACTTCCTCGACCGGATTCGGCCGATCATTGGCGAACGCTATGAGCAGACGCTGCCGCGTGCGACGTGGGTGTCCGCGCCGGCGCGAATCATGTCCGCTCTCGATCACCAGCGTCTCGCTGAAATGCTGCCGGTGCTCGAGCACAACCCGACGCTCGTTTTTCATCTGCGCCACGGCGTCCGTTTCCACGATGGACATGAGTTCGACAGCGACGATGTGCGGTTCACTTACCAGGCGATCATGGATCCCCGTAACCTTTCGCCGCGCACCTCGGATTTCGAACCGGTCAAGTCGGTGGACATCTTGGATCGCTACACCGTCCGCGTCGTCTACAAGAGGCTGTTTTCGCCCGCGGTCAACGCGTGGACAATGCAGATCCTGCCTGAGCACCTGTTGAACGATGAGGCGTTGGAGCGGGAGATAGAACGTCGCGGCTTGTCGAGCGCTGCGCGGGCTACGTTCGGCATGCGCGAGAGCGTTTTCAATCGTGCGCCTGTCGGCACCGGTCCATTCGTGTTCCAGCAGTGGCAGAGCGACGAGCAGATCCGATTGCGCGCCAATCAGGACTACTGGGAAGGGGCGCCCGAGTACAGCGAGTATTACTATCGCGTTCTGCCTGATCCACTCACGCAGGAGGTGGAGTTCCGCACAGGTGCTGTCGACATCTACGCGCCCCAGCCCCATCAGATTGCACGCTATCGCGACGATGACGCCTACCAGCGCTTTTCGAGCCTGAGCACCGGCTATACGTACATTGCCTACAACAACCGCCGAGCGCTGTTTGGCGATCGCCGGGTTCGCCATGCGTTGTCGATGGCGATAGACGTTGACGAAATTATCCAGTATGTCCTCTACGGTGAGGCCGAGCGCACGACCGGCCCTTTTCCCAAGAACACTGTTTGGTACGATCCGGACGTCGAGTCGATCCCCTACGATCCAGACGGGGCGCGGGCACTGCTCGCCGAGATCGGCTGGCACCCCAACGAACAGGGGTGGCTCGAGAAGGATGGTCAGCTCTTCGAGTTCAATCTGATCACCAATAACGGCAATCTGGTTCGCAAGGCGGTGGTGACCATTGCGCAGAACGCCTGGCGCAAGATCGGCATCAAGTGCAACACCCAGCTATTCGAGTGGGCGGTGTTTCTCGAGGACTTCGTTAATCCCGGGGATTTCGATGCGGTGGTATTGGGGTGGAGCATGGGCGCAGACCCCGACCTGTATCAGATCTGGCATTCGAGCCAGACCGGATACGGGCAGCTCAACTTCGCCGGCTACCGCAGCCCAGAGGCCGATGAGCTCATCGTTGCAATCAGAGAGGAGTACGACGCGGAGCGACAGAGGAGGTTGACGCGGCGGCTGCATCGGGTGATCGCCGCGGATCAACCCTACACCTTCCTCTACGCACCGCTGGCGACACGAGTTCTGGATAAGAAAATCGTCATGGTCAATCCGGACGGAACGTATTCAAGAATTCCCGATGTCAAGAGCGGGGATGTGTTCTACAGCTTCAACCGGTGGAGAAAGCTCGATCATGCGCCTCGTTTTTGAGTGTCCACGCGTGGGGTCATGCTCGTCGGCAACGTCGGGCTCGGGCTCAACGGCGCAGGCGGGGAGGTGATGGCGATGTGGGCCTATGTCATCCGTAATCTGCTTCAGCGCCTCGTGCTGCTGTTCGTCGTTTCGGTCATGGCCCATGCGGTGGTGCATATCGCGCCGGGAGAACCCAGCGAGGTCGATCCCAGCAACCCGAGGCTGAAGCCGGAAGACGTCACGAAGATTCGCGCCGCTTTCCACTTGGACGATCCGTTGCATCTGCAGTACGTCTATTGGATGCGGGATTTGCTGAGCGGTGAGCTCAAATCCTTCAAGGACAGTCAACCCGTGCTGCCGAAGATTTGGGATCGGTTTCTCAATTCACTGCCGTTGTTTGTGACCGCCACGGTGATTGTGTGGACTCTGTCGTTCCCGGCGGGGATTCACGCCGCCCTGCGTCGCGGCTCGGTTTACGATCGCAGCACGACGTTTCTCGCCTACGCCCTCATTTCGATACCCGGGTTCTTTTTTTCTTATCTGGTGATCCTGTCGGTCGTGGAGTTGTTCGGTGTGCCGGTGATCGGAATGCGCACGTTTGGAATGGAAGACGCAGCACCGCTGTTTCGTGCGATGGATCGACTTTGGCATCTGGTGATTCCGTCGATTATGTCCGCGTTGGTGGGTGTCGCCATACTGTCGCGTTACGTGCGGTCACAGATGCTCGAGGTGATCGGGGCGGACTACGTGCGTACGGCACGTGCTAAGGGGCTGGAGGAGGAGACGGTGGTGTACACTCATGCGCTGCGTAACGCGCTGCTGCCCTTCGTCACCATGTTCGGCCTACTGCTCCCCGGTTTGATAGGTGGGTCGGTGATTTTCGAGCAGATCTTCGCCTGGCCGGGAATCGGAAGGCTCGGCTACGACGCGATCCTGGCGCGGGATTTTCCGGTCATTCTTACGATCAATCTCATCGCCGCCGTGTTGACCTTGGCCGGTACCTTTCTTTCCGACATCCTGTACGCGGCGGTCGATCCGCGCATACGGCTGCGATGAGCGCGACCGTCTTGAGGCACGCGTAGCCGTGACCGCCGGGGAAGCGAATAGTCGACAGGCGCCGGGCGAAAGGGAGACGGCGCAGATGGCATCCAATGGGGGAACGCTCGCTGGTGAGTTCTGGCTGAGGCTCAAACGCGACAGGCTCACCCTGGCTGCTCTATGCATTCTTGCACTGCTCGTCGTTGCGGCGCTGGCCGGCAAGGCGCTGACCGAGTGGAGCACGGTATTCGATCCCGCCACGGTCCGCCTTATGGACAAGTTTCGCCCGCCGCTCGCCCGCCCTGCAGAACAGCTGCCGGTTCCAGATCGACCTCGCTTTGGTATCTACCTGCTCGGCACGGACGATCTTGGCCGCGATGTGTTCGCGCGCATGTTACAAGGGTCGTTCGTGTCGCTCTCGATCGGCTTCGTTGCCGTCGCCATCTCGCTCCTGGTCGGTGTGACCCTGGGTGCGCTCGCCGGGTATTTCGGTGAGATTCGGCTTGGATTCATCACAGTCGATACGCTGATCATGCGCTTCACCGACGTTATGCTCTGCTTTCCCACCTTTTTTCTCATTCTCACGGTCGTGGCGCTTCTGCCACCGAGCATTTACAACATCATGGTCGTCATTGGTCTCACGGGCTGGATGGGAACGGCCCGATTCGTACGTGCCGAATTCCTCTCGCTGCGAGAGCAGGACTTCGTGGCGGCGGCCGAAGTGCTCGGTCTGCCCCGCCGACGGGTCATTTTCGTGCACATGGTGCCCAATGCCGTGGCACCGGTTCTGGTGTCGGCCACGATCAGCGTCGCGACGGCCATATTGACGGAGTCCGCTTTGAGCTTCCTCGGTTTCGGCGTGCAGCCGCCATTCGCGACGTGGGGCAATATTCTCGCCGACGGCAAGGCGTTCATTTTCGATGCCCCGTGGCTGTTCTTCACCCCGGGTTTGGCGATTCTCGCCGTGGTGCTGTCGTTCAATCTGGTGGGAGAGGGCTTTCGTGAGGCGCTCAATCCCAAGCTGCGCAGGGTGTAGCGGGCGGCGGGCGGGGCGGTGGGCGAGGTGATGCCAGGGAGCTGCACGCGGCTTCTCTCGTGCGCTGACGCGGCGTCTCTGTCGATCGCCGTCGTCGCGGATGACGATGCGGATTACCGCGGCCGAGCTTTGGCAAAACGGCTTCGGCTTCCGGTTGTGGGCCGCGATTCGGCGCGCGACTTCGCTTTCGTACTGGAGTTTCTGCCCGAGGGTCTGGCGCTGCGCGACCAACGCGACCGGCGCCTCAATCCCGTAATAGTGGATTTCTGCAACGGCCCGCGACGCGTCTCCCGGCGCGATCCGCTCGTCAAAGCCGTGGGCCGGCGAACCGAGCGAATTGTCGATGCCACCGCCGGATACGGGAGAGACGCCCTGCACCTCTCCATCGCTGGCTATCGCGTGACCGCCGTCGAGCGCTCGCCGATCATCGCCTCATTGCTTCGCGATGGGCTAACCCGCGGCAGCGCGAGCGTGGCTCCGGGTGCCCTGGTCGTGATCGAAGCCGATGCACGCCGCGTTCTCGGGGATATGACGCCCTCTCCCGACGCCGTTTATCTGGATCCGATGTACCCGCCCAGAACACGGGCCACCGCGCTCGGTCGCAAGGCGCTGCGTATGCTGCGCGACATCGTCGGCGACGACGATGACATTGGCAGTCTATTCGCTGTCGCTCTTCGGGCGGCCAGACGACGGGTCATCGTCAAGCGACCGCGCCGCGCGGCGGTGCTTCCTGGCCCTTTTCTGACGAGCCACGGCGGGAAGCTCGTCCGCTATGACGTGTATCGAGGGAGCGCGCCGTGAGTGCTGGCGGAGGCGACGACCCGTTCTTCTTCCTCGAGACGATGCCGGGTGTGGGCGACACCGCCGAGCTCGCCGAGCGGGAAGGCAGACACGCTTGTGCGTCGCGTCGTCTGCGCTGCGGCGACAGCCTTAGCGTATTCGACGGTCGCGGCAGTGTGGGTCGCGCCGTGGTGGAAAGCGTCGCGGCTCGCGGTCAGCGTGTCGTTCTCCGGCTGACCGAACGGACGGCCGCGGCGGCTCCGTTGGCCGTTGTACACCTGGCCAGTGCCGTTCCCAAAGGGGATCGCCAGAGCATCCTCCTCGATATGGCGACGCAGCTCGGAATGACCGACTACACGCCGCTGGAATGCGCACGCAGCACGATGCGCGCGAGCGCCGCGTTGACCCTACGCTGGCAACGCATCGTCCTTGAGGCGTGCAAGCAGAGTCGGCGCGCCCACCTGCCCAATATCCATGCCCCGGCGAACCCGGTCGCGGTGGCCGCACAGGCCACCGCTCGCGCACACGACGTTTGGTTGGCGGATCCCGATGGTGAGCCCCTGGCTGCCACGCTAAGCGGGCGATCGCTGCGTTCGATGACTTTGCTGGTCGGGCCCGAAGGCGGATTCACGGAAGCTGAGCGCTCGGCGCTGGTCGGCGCCGGGGCTCACCTCGCGGCGCTGTCTTGCGGGATATTGCGCGTCGAGACGGCCGCTGTGATGTTGGTTGGCTGCGCCGTCGCCGGAATGGCCGGCCGCAGCACGCCCGTTTCGTAGCATCGGGCGGGAGGCTGGCGAACTACGACGGGCCGAGTGCGCGTATCTTCTCGTACTGCGCCTGGAGTTCCTCCAGCGCGGTCTGCATCGCATTGGTGCGCTCGCGTTCCTTGCCGACTACGTCCGCCGGTGCACGCTGAACGAAGTTCGGATTGGCGAGCTTGCTGCGCGAGCGGGTGAGATCACCCTCCAGCTTGCTGATCTGTTTGCCCAGTCTCTTCAGTTCGGCATCCTTGTCGATGGCGGAGTCGAGGGGCACCAGAACTTTGAGCTGGCCGACCAACGCCGTCGCCGAGTCGGGTGAACCCTGTTCCCCGGTGAGGACGTCGACGCGCGCGAGATGCGCAAGTGCGGCCAAACCGGTTCGGTTCCGTTCGAGATAGCCCCAATCTTCGGCCGACCCCTCCTGGAGCAGAACGCGCAGGGGATGGGTGGGTGCAATGTTCATCTCGCCCCGAATGTTTCGCACTGCGCCAACCACCGACTGCAGCCAGTCGATTTCTCTGAGCGCATCCTCATCGACCTTGGCGGGATCGGCCACCGGGTAAGGTTGGGTCATAATGGAGAGCCCGTTCTTGCCGGCCAGCGGCGCTACCTTCTGCCAGATCGTCTCGGTGATGAAAGGCATCAGCGGGTGCAGCAGTCGCAGGGCGCTCTCGAGCACACGCACCAGCGTACGCCGAGTGCCCACTTTGCGTTCTGTCGTTTCATACTCGTCGGCCAGTGTGATCTTGGAGAGTTCCAAGTACCAGCTGCAGTACTCGTCCCAGATGAAGACGTATATGGCCTGGGTCATTCTGTCGAAGCGGTACTGCTCGATCGCTTCGGCGACCTCGGCCTCGGTCTGTTGAAGCCGCGCTATGATCCACCGCTCAGCAGCGCCCAGCCCGTAGTCGTCACCGTCCTGGCCACAGCGCTCGCCGGCGGTATTCATCAATACGAATCGCGCCGCGTTCCAGAGTTTGTTGCAGAAGTTGCGGTAGCCCTCGATACGGCCCAGATCAAAGCGGATGTCGCGGCCCTGTGTTGCCAGACTGGCGAAGGTGAAACGCAAGGCGTCGGTCCCGTGCGCGGCGATACCATTCGGAAACTCCTTGCGGGTCGCTGCCTCGATGCGGGGCGCCAACTGAGGCTGCATGAGGCCGGTCGTACGCTTGTCTATCAGCTCGTCGATGGCCACGCCGTCGATGAGGTCGAGTGGATCGAGGATGTTGCCCTTTGATTTGGA
>JABAHR010004372.1_pt7 | contig 11594 bp, 10 predicted proteins | sample 7062101 | NCBI WGS metagenome assembly JABAHR01 (sample SAMN14534553, study PRJNA622989) | marine sediment metagenome | biome: marine biome [ENVO:00000428]; feature: marine pelagic biome [ENVO:01000023]; material: deep marine sediment [ENVO:00002113] | place: India: Gulf of Kutch | collected...
CAATGATCGGGCCAGCAATGATCGGGCCAGTGGCATTGATAGCGTGCATGCCCTGAGAGAAGATCGACCTGGCCAAGAGTTGGTTCAGCATGAAATGCTGGTGAAGACTTGAGAGGATGATGTTGATGGAAGACTTCTGGGCCGAACCGATTGCGCCCTTCATACTGTTGTGGATCTTCCTTTCGACAATTGCGGCGGCCACATACATCGAGCGCCAGTCCTACGGGAAATACCTTCCCGGCGTTCTGGTCATCCTCGTGGTCCCGGCCGCTCTGGCTAATCTTTCCGTCATCCCCAACGAGGCCCCGATCTATGGTCAGATAACCTATTTCGCCGTTCCGGTGGGCGTCGTGCTGCTGTTGCTGAGAGCCGACCTGAAGGAGATCTTGCGCTCTTCGGGGGTGATGCTTCCGGTATTCATCCTGGCCGGTGTCGGCAGCCTGATCTCGCTACTCATCGTTATCCAGTTCCTCCAGATCGACAGCAGCAGCACTGTGGGGGCCGCCCTGACTGCGCTGTTCATCGGCAGCGTCATCAACGTGGTCGCCACGGCCCAGGCATTGCAGCTGGACGAGAATTCGCTGGCCGCGATCCTCGCTGCAAACGCCTTGATTGCGCCGGTCTATCTCGCTGTCGTGTTGTTGCTGATGAACAGCCGCCTCCCGGGCAAGCTGACGGGTACCCCAGCGGGCGGAGCCAGGGAGAGCATGCCGACGGCGAGCGCCGGCCAGCCCGAAGTGCCCACTCCGAAGTTCCGGCGTCCCCTGGGCGTCTTGCTGGCCATTTCATACAGCATCGGCCTGTTCATCATCGTCGAGATCGTCAGCGGATGGGCAGGGCTGGGAAACTACAGCATCATGATCGTCACGATCTTTGCCGTGGCGATCCCCAACCTCTTTCCGGCAGTGCGGAGTTATCTCGATGGCGACAAGGAAATCGGCATGGCGACGATGTTCCTGTTCATCTGCGTCGTGTCGGCGCAACTCAACCTGAGTGAACTGGGCTGGCAGGCAGTGTCGGTCATGATGTTCATCGTCGGCGGCCTGAGCATCAATCTGTTGTTTCTCGCCGCGATCGGGCGACTGTTCAAGGCCGATCCGCATATCGTGCTGCTGGCATCGCTGGCAGGGTTTGGCGGCCCGACTTCGACTGCCGCAGTTGCCGCAATGCAAAAGCGCGACGAGCTGGTGACGCCGGGCATTCTCTGCGCCCTGTTCGGGGTAATCATCAGCAATTTCGTCGCGGTTCTCTCGTTCCAGCTGTTCGAGGCGCTTTCCTGAAGAGCCGGTGCGAGCGCTTTCCGCTAGCGGAAGATATTCCCCACGTCGGTACATTCCTCAAGCGAGGAGATGGTCGATGCCAGTTCCTCCGCTTTCGTCGGCGACAGGGGGCTGAGCGCGCGCCCGGCGCAATCGACAAACTTTGCCAGCAACTGGTCATCGGACATGGGAGCTGACTGGCTGCCGACCGCATTGTCGATTGCCATGTGATGGCGGGCGCCCGAGTTCAGCACGATGGTCAGCTCGCCACCGCACTCGGGTGGCCGCTGTCCTGCGGGCTTGAGTTCCGGCTTCACTTTCGCGGCAACAGCAAGGACGGCCGGATCGCCCAGATCCTCCGGACCGAAATCATCCAGCGTGATGCCCCCGCGCACCAGGGCCAGCCCGAGCGTGTAGGGGATCGAGAACTTTCCCTCGATCGCGCTCGATGGCCGATAGCGGGATTCCGCAGGCTCGAACAGCATCGGCATGTGGGCGCTGATGGAGGCCGTCACCTCGGCAATGTCATCGGTAGCAAAGCCATGCTCGCGCTGCATTTCCATGGCCATCTGAGCGTAGGCGTGTGTGCCGCGGCACGAGGGCCATGGCTTGAACGTCAGCGTGTCGATCCAGAAGTGCTCGCCGAGCCGGTCGAGCAGGACTTTTTCGGAAAACCGGCCGTTGGCATAGAGTTGGTAAAATCCGCCCTGTCCTTCGAGAGGCCGCTCAAACCCGATGACTCCCGCCTGTGCNNGGCCCGACTGCACCGCGGCCTGCGCCGGGAAGGCTTCGCGCACGGCGCGCAACTGGGTGATGGCGCTGTGTTTCATTTCCCCCGGCATGGTCACCTGGCACAAGGCCAGCGACAGTGCATTGCGGACACCGTCCCCGTCGAGGCCGAGGAGGCTGGATACACCGGCGGCGGCGCCGAACCCTGCCAGGATCGGGGGAGGGTACCAGCCGTTCACTTCAAGGCGCTGCTCGAGCGCGAGCGCAAGGCGGCAGGATACGTCGCAGCCTATTGCGAGCGCGGTCAGGAATTGCTTGCCCGTTACGGGCGGTCCGTTCTGCGCGATGGCGAGGAGGGCAGGGACGAGGCTGGCATTGGGGTGGCCCGGTGACAGCTCGAACGTGTCCTCGAAATCCAGCGCATGGGCAAGGGCACCGTTGGCGAAGGCTGCTGCACTTGCCGGGACGCGGTAGTCCGTACCCAGTATGCCTGACTGCCCTTCCCCCGATTGCCGGGCAAGCGCGATGAAGGGCGCGGTGCAATCCACCATGCCGCTTGCTCCCATCATCACGCCGGTCGCATCCAGAAGCACGCGCTTGGCGGCATTCCGGGTGGTTGCGGGCAGTGTGGCAAATTCCGTTTCAGCCACGAATGCGGCAAGCTGTTCGCTCGGATTGTCAGGCAAGTTCTTGTCCACTTCTCACAATGCCATGTGTTCGTCTCTGCGGCCGGAGTGAGCCGCTGCAGAAGGCGGCTGCCACCTTCTCACGCGGCACATTTTGCTGCCACCCGCTATCATGTATGCAAGCGCTTGCAAAGTGTCGCGGACTCGATTAGTGCGGGCAGGAACCGTGAATTTGGCGAAATGGCGAGCCCGCTTGGGCTGGAGGAACAAGAGTGACGACGAACGACAATCTGGACAACCAGCTGGACCGCGCGATCCGCGAGTATGACGAGAACGGCGCCACGGTGCTGCGCGGTGTGCTGTCGCTGGAACAGGTGCAGGCGCTGGGTGACGCGGTGGACGCGATGATGGAAGCGGGCGAACACGGCAATGACGATCGTACCAGCGGTGGTCGGTTCTTCCGCGATCTTTATTCCACGATAACGCAGCCGGCCTTTGCCGAGTTCATGCGCAGCTCCGGCCTCGCGGAAATAGCCGGCAAGGTCATGCGCTCCAGCGAAGTCCGCTTCTTCTACGACCAGTTGCTGGTGAAGGAGCCGGGCACGGCAGCGCGCACCCCATGGCACCAGGATTTGCCCTATTGGCCTGCCAGGGGAGAACACGTGCTCTCCACCTGGGTGCCGATGGATCCGGCCACACCCGAAAACGGCGTGGTCACCTACGTCAAGGGATCGCATCGCTGGGACAAGTTCTTCCCTACCCAGCCGTTCACCGAGACTTCGGGAGGTGAAGTGGAACCATGGTCTCCGGATTCACCGTACGACAATCCCGATGGCCCCGAGAATACCTTGGCCGACGTGCGCGACCATCCGGAGAAGTACGAGTTCCTGAGCTGGAATGTGGAGCCGGGCGACATTCTCGTCCACCATCCGCTGGTTGTGCATGGCGCGCCTGCGAATGCAGGCAAGGGCAAGCGCCGCCGCGCCCTGGCCCTGCGCTGGCTTGGCGATGACGTGACCTGGGACGACTCGCGCCCGAACTTCCTGCGGATGATCTGCAAGCGCAGCGACCTGCCATTCCCGGACCTTGAGCAAGGCGAGAAGTTCAGGGAATGTGGCCCATTCTTCCCGCAGATGTGGGCACGCGAAACAGCCTGACCGGATGCAGGGCGAGGCGGGGCAAGGCACCCGCGCTGGCTTGGGGCGCTAAGGCCTGAGCCTGAGAATCAGCGCAGACAGCAAAGCCAGGATTGTCGCGAGGCATATCGCCAGCGCCAGCTCCAGCGTCGTGATCGGTGCAAGAAGCCCCAACGGAATTGTTGCTGCCCCGCTTACCAGCATCTGCGTTGCCCCGAGCATGCTGGCTCCTGTACCGGCAAGGCTTGGCTCCGCAGCAATCGAGTTGTTGATTGTCGCCGGACCGGCAATTCCGCCGCCTATTCCCAACAGCGTCATACAGACCACCATCCATGCGGGGTTGGCCAGGCCAAACGCAGCGAGGACTACGAGGAGTGCCGCGCCCCCGAGGGCGCAGGCGCATCCGGTCAGCATGGCATCCATTCGCTGGTCCACCCAACCCGTCAGTCTCGTGCCAACCATGCCGGCAACGGCGGTACCCATGAAGACCAGGCCCGTCATCTTTTCGTCCAGCCCGTAGACCTGTTGCAGAACGAAAGGTGAGCTGGCGAGGAAGATGTACAGAGCGCTGCTGGTGAAGCTCAGGACACCGGTACTGGCGAGGAAGATGCGGTTGCGCCAGAGGCGCGCAATGCCGGCGATCGCTGATACCGGTTCTCCAACCGGGTGGCGATGCGTCGCGGCTTGTCGCGACAAGCGGCGCACGGCGAAGATCATCGCTGTCGAAGCAATCAGTCCCAGGACTGCGGGGACTGCCCGCCACCCCGCCGCATCGGCGACTAATGCACCCACAGTAGGCGCAAGGGCGGGTGAGATGAGCACTACGGACAGCAGTGCCGCCTGGTGCTTTGCCCCGCCTTCATGCCCGAAAATGTCGCTCACCAGCACGCGAGCGGCAACCAGTCCAGCTGCGCCACCAAGGCCCTGGACCATCCGGGCGATCAGCAACAGTTCCAGCCCCGCCGACAGGGCCGCGACAATCGATCCCGCCGTGTACAGGGCGAGACCAGAGTACAGCATCGGCATTCGTCCCCAACGGTCCACCAGTGGACCGGCGAGCAATTGACCGGTGCCCAGAGCCCCCATGTAGACGCCGACGACCAGTTGGACCCCGGCAACGCTGGTGGCGAGGTCGCCTTGTATGAGCGGGAGGACCGGCGCGAGAATATGGATGGCCATGGAACCCAGTGCCGAAATCAATGCCAGCATCAGGATTGTCGAAAGGTAACCGGAAGAAGCTCCTCCGCTCTCGGCCCGAGAGGCTTTGTCCGGCGAGTTGTGCGGGTTCGTCATCGGGCGTGGTTTGGCTTCGCGTTATCGGCCGGAGGCAGCTTGCTTGGCAAGTGCCGCGCTGAAGGCCGGTTAGTCCGGGCTGTGACTGTGGTTCGCCGGTGTCGGGACGATCTCGCGTTCCTGCATCCAGTGATGGGCGTCTTCCAGCCACTTGCCCGTCGGCCCCAGGAAGGGGCGTTCCTCCAGCTGGTGGTAGATATGGAGTTCGGCCGACTCGCCGGCCTCGGTCCAGACTTGCCAGAGTGTGACCAGCGCACGGGCAACGTTGGGGTGATACTGGCGCACGGCCATGAACAATGGTGGTGCATCCTCGGGCACGTCGACATCGATCACCGACGGACCGAACGACGAAATCAGGAAATCGGGCCGTCCCCCCTCGGACGGACGGACTGTGGCGCCGATAATCACGGCTCCGCCTGCCGATATGCCGAGCATGCCGACCCTGTGCGGATCGATGCCCCATTGCCCTGCCCGTTCGCGCACGATCTGCACGGCGCGTTGCCCGTCAGCGATGGCGTTGTCGATGGTCTGGCTCATCACCGGGTCGTTGGGAAACGGGTTTGCGTTCCCGCGCGGAAATTCATCCATGATGGTGAGCGTGCCTTCCAGCTCGTGGGAACTCGGCAGTAGCCGGTAATGGAGCACGAATGCCGCAATGCCTTGCTCATTGAGCCAGCGCGCAGTGCTGTTTTCATAGTCTGGCACGCCCAGGACGCGCAGTGCACCGCCCGGCGCGATGATTACCGCCGCGCCGTTCGCTATTGCCGGGTCGGGCAGGTAGACATTCATCGTGGGATCGACCACGTCGCGGATGGTGCTGCCGCCATCGGGATTGCGTTCGACGACTTCGGCTTGCGCCACCTCGGGCGTATCGGGCCACAGCCGTAATCGCTCCTGAGCCGAGGCAGGCGCAGCGGATATCACGGCCGCGCAGCCGAGCACCGCAGCGCCAATCACACGAAGCAGGCAGAGCCTGGTGGCAATGGTCATTCCTGGGTCTCCTGCAAGGGCAAGTCGATGCGCGAGGGGCGATCTTCGTCCCGGTAAAGGGTGAGCGTGACTGGCTGGTCATTCGCCAGCGGCGGTGCCTCGTAGGCGTTCGGCGTGGCGGTAATGATGCTGATGCGGATGCGGTGCCCTTCGGCGAAGACATAGGAAATCGGATGGAGGTCGAACACCAGTTCCACCGGCTCTCCCGGCGTAAGGGGCGCCAGGTCATCGGCATATCCACGGTGCCAGTTCCAGTCGGAACCGCCCCATGGCGGCGAAGATACCGCGCGCCAGGACGCGCGCAGGCGGCCATCTGTGACATAGGTCGAGCGGCCATCGGGCGCGAGGTCCTCGACAACGGCATAGACGTTCACATCGGGCTGGTCCGCGCTTGCCCACAGCCGGGCGACAGGCGTGCCGGTCATCTCCATCGCGGCGGGCAGAGGCGCGCTGTCATGGACGATGCTGCGGGAATCGGCTTCGGACATGTCCCCGTCCCAATGCCGGGCGAGGGGAGCATAACGCCCGTCGAACCACGCGACCTCGCGCTGTTCGTAAACGACCGGTTCGGCACCTTCTTCCGATCCCTCGGGCGCCAGGCCTGCGCCGGTGAGGTAGTAGCTTTGTTGCGGAAAGCTGGCTGCCCGCCAGGTGGGCGCATAGCGCCATTCGGAGCCGGGCCGGGCGTTGATCGTGTAGTAGGTCACGCCCGGCCAGTTTGCGCCATTGTTCACATCCTTGGCATGGTAATCGAACCAGCGCAGCACCTCGGCATGCACGTCGAAGCTATCGTTCGGATAGCGACCGTCCATTTCGCGGTTGCCGTGGATGCGCGGCAACATGACGGTGCGGCCGCCCCACAGGCGTTGTGTTTCGAACTGGCCGGCCACGCCGGCATCGAACCAGCCACCGATCTCCAGCACGTCGATGCCACTTGCCGCGATCGCTTCGGCATCGTGTATGGGCGCATCGTGCACACCCGGTCGGTTGCCGGCAAAGGCGTTGTAGCCATCGCGCGCCATGTTCAGCCAGTACTGGCCCAGGAATGGCGCCGGACATTGCTGCGCCACCAGGGCGCCCCGCAGCATCGCGCCATCGGGATCGCTGTCTACCGCATCCGGGAGTGGTTCATTCTCTCGCCGTGCGGCTCTCTGCGATGCCTCGCAGGTGCCGTCATAGGGCTCCGGTGTAAGACCGATTGCGGGTATCCCGTTCGGACTCAGCGCAAGGTCGAATACGGCTGCCGTGGCGCATTGGGGGGAAATTGCCACCAGCCCGCGCGGTGCAAGCGCGGCCACGCGATATTGCCACAGTCCTTCGTTCGAACAGCCATAGGCCACCACGCGGCCATTGCTGAACGGCTGGGCCGCAGCCCATTCGATGGCGGCCCTTGCATCCTGCGCGTCGAACTCGGTGACAAAGCCGGTCTGGCTGCCAAATGATGCCCCGGTTCCCCGACGCGTTTGGGTCAGCCAGATGTATCCGCGCGCCGTGAAATAGTGCATCGCCGTCTGTTGCGGATCGTTGCCCGATTGTCCTCGCACCTGCTGCACGATCACCGGCATAGGTTCGCTGGTCGGCTCTCCATTTGCCGTAGGGCGATGAAGGGCAACCGCCAGCCGCGTCCCGTCACCGCTGCGAATATAGAAAGTCGTGGTCTCGACCCCGTCGAAGCGCGGCTCGACTTCATATGGGCTGGCATCGGGGCCAGGGGGGACCTGCGCGTTGGCCGGGACCGATGTCGCCAAGGGTGCAAGCAGGAGCGCGGCCAGGAAAAGGCATGCGCCTTGTGCGAACAGCCTACTCGCCGATGCTGCCGCACGCCCGCAGTGCGCCACCAGCGCTCCGATCATGATACGCCCCTCCTGCAAACTGGAATGCCGGTCAGGTCCGCCTGTATCCGGTCCAATGGTGCGGAGTTAGCATGGCTTTGCAAGCGATTGCAATCAACGATGGGATTGCCCTGCGGCCAATTGCGCAGTGGCAATGGTCATGCGCTGCCTAGGCGCTCTCCCGGCCAATGATCGTGAACCCCACATCGACCGTCTTCTTGTCGAACCCGTCATCGTTCAATCGCTCGCGCAGCACTTGCAATGTTTCCTGCGCCAGCCGCCGGCCATCGATCTCGACCGTCGTGATGGTCGGTCTCATTTCTCCGGCGATTGCTGCGTTGCCAAACCCGATCACGGCAATATCTTCGGGAACCTGAAGCCCGGCTGAGGAGGCCTCGACAATGATCCCCTGGGCGAGCGTGTCGGAAGCGCACAGTACGACATCGGGCATCTCGTCCATCCTGCGCATGTTCGCAAAGGCACCCCTGGCCTGATCGAACCGCGAGGGAGCCGAGATTGTCTGTTCGCTCGGCTCTTCCTGCATGAGCTTTTGCCACTCTGCCTTGAAAGCCTGGGATCGCACCATGGCGCGCGAGGAGGTGGCAGTAACCAGATGTGGTCGCACGTAGCCGCGATTGTGGACGAAACGGGCCAGCTCGGTTCCTGCTTCGCGATGCGAGAAGCCGATGGCGATATCGATCGGGTCTTCGGGAATATCCCAGATGTGGACATATGTGACGCCGCTTCGTTCAATGACTTTGCGAACATCGTCCGGCACGTGCCCGCCACTGATGATCGCTTCGACCTGCCGGCTGATGGCTGCGCGAACCAGGCTCTCCACGCGATCCAGGTCCCATCCCGTCAGCCCGAGCAGGACTGTGTAACCATCATCGTGCAGTTCGGTAGTGATAAGGTCGATGGTGGTGTCAAACAATGTGTTCGCAAATTGCGGAACGAGCAGGGCGATAACCTTGCTTCGCTTGAGCGCGAGGCTGGCCGCAGCAGAATTGGGAATATAGCCGACTTCCTCGATCGCGGCCTGGATACGCTCGCGGGTCGCCTCGGCGACAATCGAGGGATTGCTCAGGTACCGTGAGACAGTGGAGGTCGCGACCCCAACCCGATCAGCAACATCCTGAAGCGTGGCTGCTCTACGCTCTCTTGCCATCGCTGCTCACCCCTCCCCGAGTGTTTACCAGAGCTTCTTGCCAAACGCGCGTCTGCCCTGGTGCGCAGCCGCTTCGCCATGATGTTGCATGTCTTCGCTAACGCGTGATCGGCATTAAGCCAAGCAAGCACGGTCAATCAGGCCGGTTGCTGCTGTTTCTCCTTGTCCATCATGGCCTGGACAAGGCGCCGGCCGGTCACGGCGTTGCGATCGGAATTGATCATGAGTTCGGTGGGATTGCCGCCGCACAACTCGTTCATCTTCTCCAGCTCCTCCGACGCGAAGATATCCTCCTCGATCGTGGGCGCGAGGATCTCGCGGGCTCTTGCAACCCATGTGTCGCCCGGGCTCGAAGGGATACAAGACATTCTCCAGGGACCAGATGCAATCGCTTGCATCGAATAGGACTGGCTCGACTCTCCGTCAACCTTTCATCTCCGCTTGCATGGTGGTCGGATCCGGTGGCAGGCTCGCTCGCGCGCAAGACTCCTCGCCGTTCTCGAAGCGAGGGGCACTGGAGATCTGCGGTTCGCGCAATGCCATGCAATCGCTTGCAAAAGGGCCGGCGCTTCCGTACCGCGTAGGCACAAGCCCGCGCGTAAAGCGCTGGGCCAAGGAAATCAGGGCGGATCAGGATGCGATTGGACACCACTTTACTTGCCGGAGCGATCGCTGCTCTGGCCCTCGGTGTGTCTAGCTCGGTGCTGTCGCAGGACAGCGNNGCGTGGAGACAGCCGAGGCTACGCAATCGCATTGGTGGGAGCCCGGTTCCGGCGAGGTGATGCCGGAATTTGCTGCCTACCCCAATCCGGCGGGCCACGTCGGCGTGCTCAATGCCGATGGCCCGGTGGATACCGCGGGCCATCCCTTTTTCGAGCCGTTGGGGCCGAACGGGCGCGCTTGCGTCAGCTGTCATCAGCCGGCCGATGGCATGAGCCTGTCCCTGCGTTCGATCCGGGAGCGGTGGGACGAAACGGCTGGCACGGATCCGATCTTCGCGATGGTCGATGGGGCCAATTGCCCGAACCTGCCGNNTTCACTGCTGCTGCAGCGCGGCCTGTTCCGCATAGGCATTGCCTGGCCGCCGAGAGACCCCGAGGGAAATGTCATCGAGCCCGAATTCGATATCGAAGTGGTGCGCGATCCGGGCGGCTGCAACACCGATCCGGAATACGGCCTCGATAGCAGCAACCCGACCATCTCGGTCTACCGTCGCCCGCGCCCGGTGGCGAACCTGCCCTACGTGGTGCACCAGAACCCGACATATGTCTGGCCCTTGAACCCCAAGGACGGGTCGCCCGTGCCGCTCGATGAAAACGGGGTGCCGTACAATCTCAACCTGATGGCCGACGCCCGCGCATATTCGCTGGAAATGCAGATGCTGGATGCCGCCCATACCCATCTCGAATGGGATGGCATGACGCCGCAGCAGATCGAGCGGATCGAGGCGTTCGAGCGCCAGCTTTATGCTGCGCAGGTGGATATGGGCGAAGGCGGCAGCCTGATCGAGGAAGATGGCCCGCCGGGACTTGGCCCCTACAATCTGCGTGATGGTGAAATCGGTCAGCTGGGCAACAACACCACGCGCTGGGTGGTCCCCATGGGCGATGCCTGGCAGGAGCCTGCGCCCGATGAAACGGCAGAGGTCCGCGCCATGCGTGAATCCATCCTGCGCGGCCAGCACATCTTCCACTTCCGCACCTTCTGGATCCAGGATTCGATGCATCTCAACTCGGTCGGGCTCGGCAACCCGACCAAGCGCACATGCGCCACCTGCCACGGCATGCACATGCTGGGCATGGATACCGCCGAATGGCTTCATCGATATCGGCAGCACCAACTTGCCATGGGCACGAGAGGTGCCGCGCAATCCCTGGCAGACGGAAGAAGAACTGATGCCGCTGTTCAGAATCACCTGCAGCCGCAGCGATGTGCCGCATCCCTACTATGGTCGGGTTATCTACACGCAGGACCCGGGCCGCGCGCTGAGCACCGGCAAGTGCAATGACGTGGGTGCAATCGTGATGCAGCAATTGCGCGGGATAGCTGCGCGCGAGCCGTATTATTCCAACGGCTCTGCCCTCAACATGCGCGAGATGATCGACTTCTATGACCGCCGCTACAACATCCAGTTCAGCGAGCAGGAAAAGATCGACCTCGGCAACTTCATGAACGCCTTGTGAGAGGGGAGGGGCCAGCCATGAAACACGCCACTACCGCAATCGTTGCCCTGGCCATGGGATGTTCCTCCGTCGCAGCTGCGGCGCAGGAAGTGGCCTTCGTCACCTGCCCGATCGTGCAGGACACGCCCACCGTTCCTTGCTGGCTTGTCGAGCAAGGAGGTGAGGAATTCTACATGGGCGTGCAGGTGGATTCGTCCTCGGTCTTCTCCCCGCCCTCGCTTGGGCACATGGTGCTGGTTGAAGGAACGGTGACCGATCGCGAGGAATGCGGTGCGCGTGTGATCGACCCGATCACCATCTCGATCATGCCCGAACTTTCGCCCGAGTGCGACGAGAAGCGCATGGTCAGCCCCGGAATCGACATCAGTTTCGTGCCGC
>JABAHR010000058.1_pt5 | contig 11593 bp, 11 predicted proteins | sample 7062101 | NCBI WGS metagenome assembly JABAHR01 (sample SAMN14534553, study PRJNA622989) | marine sediment metagenome | biome: marine biome [ENVO:00000428]; feature: marine pelagic biome [ENVO:01000023]; material: deep marine sediment [ENVO:00002113] | place: India: Gulf of Kutch | collected...
TGAAGCTCAATGGAGATACAAAACTTGAGCACCTTTTGATGCTTAAAGACTTATTCACCACAGAATCAAAAGAAGAGTTTAATAAAACTGATCTAAGTAAAATTTTAAACGGCCTAAAATCAGTGATAAAGAAAGTGCATGATGCAAGAAAGGCGGAGGGCAGATATCTTAAGACGGAGCTACTGAAGAGAATAAACAAGATAGAGAAGCTTCTTGGTAAAATTAAAACCAGAAGGAAAAACTATCCCAAAGAAACAAAAGAGAAGTTAAAACAAAGAGTAAACCAGCTTTTAGAAGATTCACAGATCGAAAATTCGAGGCTAGTTCAGGAAATCGCAATCCTTGCCGAAAAAAGCGATTTCACCGAAGAAACCGTAAGACTCAATGCCCATATAAAAAGATTTAAAGACACTATGAACAAGAACACACACGTTGGAAGAGAGCTTGATTTTTTAATTCAGGAGATGAACAGAGAGGCCGTAACTATTTCTGCAAAGTCAAAAGACGCAAAGATATCTCACTTTATTATAGAGCTCAGATCCGACCTTGAAAAAATAAGAGAGCAGATTCAGAATGTGGAATAAATCATAGTATTAATTAGCCAAATCCTGATTCTCTAATTCCCTTTTCAACACCTATTTCATATACGCCTAAATTATTAATATTTCTGCATAAAGCTCATATAAAAATATTATATGTTGACACTGAGGCAATTAACATAAAAATATAGGCCAAATTTATTTTTCGGAGGAACGAACATTGGAAAAGACATTATCAATTGTTAAACCAGATGGAGTAGAAAAGAACGTCATTGGTGAAGTGATAAAGAGGTTTGAAGGCGTGGGCATGAAAGTAATAGGGCTTAAGATGGTAAAGCTATCAAAAGAACAGGCCGAGGGCTTTTATGCTGTTCATAAAGAAAGGCCGTTTTTCGACAGCCTTACAGACTTCATGTCATCAGGCCCGTGCGTGCTTATGGCGCTCGAGGGCGAGAATGCCATTGCTACTGTGAGAAAAACCATGGGTGCAACAAACCCCGCGGAGGCAGATAAAGGCACTATAAGAAAAGACTTTGCTTCTGATATTGAGCACAACATAGTGCATGGCTCAGATTCACCTGAATCCGCAGATTATGAGATAGGATACTTTTTTAACCAGCTGGAACTTGCCTAAAAAATTGATTAAAGTTTAAAATATGGCTAAGAGAAAAAATAAAAGGGCTTATTATTTAGCCCTCTTTATTTTTTTAGCAGTCCTTTGTTTATTTTTATTAAGAAATAAATACCTCCCTTATGCAGGAAGCTTTTTAGTAGTAGAAAACAAGCTCGAAAAAGCAGACGCTGTTTTTGTGTTCGGCGGATCGGTACCAAAACGGATTATAGAAGCTGCCGGGATATACAAACAGGGATACGCTCCTATAATAATAATTTCCAGACACCCAAAACCTGAGGGTTATAAATTTTTAAAAGAAAAAGGAATCTCTTTTCCTGAGGGTCATGATATAAACAAATCTGTTGCCCTTGGTCTTGGAATTGCAGAAAAAAATATAATTATTACAAAACGCAGGGCCGCAAGCACCTTTGAAGAACTCGTACTGTTAAATAAACTGTGTTTAGAAAAAAAATATAAAAAGATAATACTTGTAAGCTCAAAATATCATACCAAAAGAATATCAAAAATATTTTCTGATATATCCAAGGGGAAAGTTAAAGGCATTATAAGATACGCAAGATACGACAGCTACGATCCTAAAAACTGGTGGAAAGACAGAAGCTCACTAAGGCAGACAATCTTTGAATATCAGAAGCTGTTGCATCATTTTCTGGTTGATAGAGGTAAAATCAGAAATTAAGTAAATTCTTTGTTCTCGTCTAGCTCAATATCAAACACATCCTCAAACTTTTCTATAACTACATCAATAATATCCTGCCACTCTGCTTGTTTTTTTAAAATTTCAGAGACAGAAGTTATTTGTAAGTCAGAAATACCGCAGGGGATTATATGAGAGAAATTATCTGACTGTCTATTAATATTCAACGAAAACCCATGCATCGTCACATGTTTTTTCACATAGATACCGATAAAAGCGATCTTTGAATCACCCGCCCAGACTCCGGGGTAATTATCCTTTCTTTCACCATTCATACCAAGTTCGCTCAAAGTATTAATTATCACCTCTTCCAGCTTATTCACATATTTCTTAACGCCGATCCCGAGTTTCTTCAGGTTTAAAATCGGATAGCAGACAAGCTGCCCGGGGCCGTGATATGTAAAGTCCCCTCCCCTCTCGGTTTCAAACAGCTCAATTCCCCTCTCACTTAATATTTCCCTGCTTGCCACCAAATTCTGTTCTCTGCCGAATTTTCCAACCGTAATAACAGGATCATGTTCTAAAAAGAGGATATGTCCGCATGAGTCATGATCGCCTTTTATTATTTTATCCTGTAAAGTTCTTTGTATCGATAAACAGTCTGAATATGATATTCTCCCTAGATTTACGGAGCTTACTTTTCTACTCATTATTTTAATGTAGATTACTACTAATAAAGCTTATGGCAAAAACATCCAAAAACTCTCTTTCGTATAACGAGCTTAAGCAATGTCTTAAAAACGACGCTTTATACCAAGTTTATATATTCTCAGGCGATGATGAATATCTGATTGAGCAGTCTATAGGTGAAATTAAGCAGACAATAGAAAAGCAGTCGCCGGAGCTTGAATATTCATCTTATTATTCCGACTCATCAAATATCGCAGAAATTCTGGACTCGGCTAACTCTATGGGGCTATTTTCATCGGGCAAGCTAATTGTTATAAAACAGTGCGAGAAACTACTAAAAGTAGATGCGGATTACCTGATGGAATATATAGCTAACCCAAACAAGCAGACATATATGATCCTGGTTTTTGAAAACCTGAAGAAGTTCAAGATTAAGCCGAATGATAATTTTATAACCGTCAGCATTCCCTCGGATTCTAAAAATATCATACTAAAAGTTAAAAAAGAGGCCGAGAAACAGGGTTTTCAAATTAAAAATGATGCAATCCAAAAACTCACTGAGCTTGTGGGAGAGGATCTGATTGACCTCTTGGGAGAAATCAAAAAACTCTCGATCAATCAAAGCGGCGGGGTAATTGAAAAAGCAGACGTTGAAAACTATATAAAAAAATCAAAGTTCAAGGATGTTTTTGAGTTAATAAACGCCATATGCAACAAAGACAAAAAGAAGGCCTATGAAATACTGTCTGAGCTTGAGCAAAATGGTGAAGAGCCCATTGCAGTAATAAACAGAATTTCATGGAGAATAAGACTGCTCTGGCAGGTAAACCAGCTAACTCAAGAGAAAAAACCGAAGGATGAGATACTAAAAACGCTTAAGATTTCGTCTGGAAACCTCTATTATATGCAAAAACAGATAAAAAACTTTAAAAAAGAGGAATATCCCAAGATATTAAACAGCATTTATGAGGCGGATTTGAAGCTAAAATCTACACAGACTCCCAGATTTGATGTCCTTACAAGCTTCGTTATACGGATGTGCAACTAAAAGAACTTGCTATTTAGGCAGTCTGCTCTACAGAAGCTTCAAGCTTATGAACTTTCTTGGAAAAGTTCGATATGTTTCTGGAAGCAGTCCTTTTATGAATAACTCCCTTTGTTGCAGCTTTATCAAAAGCCTTGGCAGTAGCATTTAACAGCTCCCTGGATTTTTCAAGGTCCTTGCTGTCTATTGTAGAAAGAAGAGTTTTTACGGCCGACCGCAAGGTAGACTTCACATGAGTGTTTCTCTCTCTCCTTACCTTGCTCTGTCTGTCTTTCTTAATTCCCGATTTTGTTCTTAGCGCCATATTCACCCACTTAAAAAATTAATATCGTTAAAACATGCAATTATTAGTCTTTTTTTTATAAAAGTCAAGCATAAAAATATTTGTATTTTTAATTATATACAGACATAATATTAATTAAATAAGACCAAAGTCTTTGGTTGTGGATTGTCACTTATTTTGCATCTACATTGTAGGAGGCATATTCTTATAAGTAATTTATAACACATATATGAAAATAAATTTTGATTGCAAAATAACAGTTCCTGAAGAAATAATCATTCAGCAAACTATAGATGGAGAATCCATCATTCTCAACACTAAAGAAGAAAACTACTATGTTCTTAATGAAGTGGGGACAGATTTTTACAATAACCTTGTTAATTCAAAAAATATTTATGACGCACTTATAAAATTACACGACTCTTACGAAGTTGACAGAAATACATTAGAAAAAGATTTACAAGGTTTCATAAATGACCTTAAGAATAATAGCTTGATTGATCTGGAAATGATTTAGAATGTACTCCTAAGAGTATTTATTGGTAATTTTATGCTGAATATAAGTTTCAGGGTAATGAAAATACAATATATAAAACAATTTACACCATAAATAACTAGACTTTTGGTATAATTATAGCAATAATTTAATAATTATTAATTCAGGAGCATCTAAGATAATGAAGACATTAAATGAAGATAGTATAAGCTATAATTTTATATTATATATTTTATCTGTTTTCATTTTAATTATATTTACCAGTGCGGAGAAATCATTAGCAGTATGCGACTATACAACACTATCCAGCAGCACAGCACCAAGATTATGGACTGAACTATTCGACGTTACCACACAACCGATTACCTGGCAAGGAAGTGCTATTCGTGATTATGAGGGAGCTTCTGACCCTTCCCAGGGAGCTACGGCCTCGGGTGCCGAACAAATAGCTTCATGTTGTAAAGCCAGTGGTGTGGGAGCAAATTGTGATATACTAAACTGTAATCCTGATTTGATGGATCCAGCCGCCGCCGGATGTGGCACGGAGCCATCCGCTTATTATGCTTGTGACACCTTTAACCCATTCGATGATACAGATGATGTACATTTATTTGGCATTAGAGTAAACGGTTCACCTAGAGATAGTGCCGACCAGTTCACACAAAGCAATTGGAATTTTCTTGTAGATTTAGACTGTAACGGCATAGGCGACTATTCAGTAATATTAAACGGCAATACCGATCTGGTGGAAGTTTATTATGATCCGGTTGATAATCAGGCTAATCCTGCAGATTTAATAAACGAATATTGTGCCTGTAATGCTGAAAGCTTGACAACATGCACATCAGGAAGCGATTATAGTCATGCCAGATCAACAGAGATACCGGCATGCCCCGGCGACGGCAGTCAGAATGAGTGGATAATAGAACTCCAGGTGCCCGTCGCAGGTTTTGTTGGTGGTTCTGCACCGGGGTTTACATGCTCTGATGCCGGGCTTGGCGTCTGTATCATTAAGACCACCAGTAATTCTTTAGGTGATGAAGTTCAAAAAGATTTACTGGTACAATGTGATGATCAAACAGGGGTATGTGATGTAACAGGAATAGACCCTACTCCCATCACACTCGCTTATTTCAAATCCGAAAAAACATACGGGGGAGTATATTTTAAATGGTCAACAGCAACTGAAGCAGGCAATGCAGGTTTCAATATATATACAAAGGAGAAAGATGGTATGGTATTGTTAAATAAAAACATAATACCAAGCAAGTCCATAGATTCTTTATCTCCAATAAATTACTCATATACTTACTCCGGTGAAGAGATAAATATATTTTATATTTCTGACGTTGATCTAAAAGGAAAAGAAAAATTTCATGGACCTTTTGATCTCGGGCAAAGTTACGGCCAAAAAGAAAAGACTGAAAGAATAGATTGGACTAAGATAAACAATGAAGTAAATCTAAAAAATCAGATAAAAACAGAAAACTCCAGACTTGCAGCACTAAGCAGGACACAATCACTCAAAGCAAAAAACTCTAAGCTTGTTACAACATCTACATCTGCTACCGAAATGCAGTTTCCGAGAGCACTGGTAAGTATAGGTGAACAGGGGATTTACAGAATTAATTATGAGGATCTCTTAAATATTGGACTGGACTTAAGTGGAGTAGCCGTATCATCATTGGCTCTCACACACAAAGGCATTCCACAGCAGGTTTTTATTAGTTCTGCCGATGAAGTTTTTGGTGCAGGGGACTATATCGAGTTTGTTGGGGATTACATAAAAACACTTTATACAGACTCAAATGTATACATTTTGGAAGTTAATCCAGAAAACTCTGAAAGGGTTTCAATAGATACAAAACCTTTAAAGCAGAAAGCCATCTTTGAGCAATCATATACAGAGCAGCTAACAATAGGAAATGACAACATCTACACTTTCAGCTCCCCAATAAAAGACCCCTGGATTGACTCGAGGCTTTTTGCACGACCTACAACCCCTGTTACGAAAATCTATAATTTTGATCTCGGCAATTTAGCATCGCCAAAAGGTGGATTATTAACTGGTGCGTTATGGGGTATTACCGATTGGCCATTTAGCCCAGATCATCATATAACAATAAAACTCAATGGAGTACAGATTGATGATAAGATATTCGATGGACTGAAATTGGTTGAATTAAGTGCCGACTTAAACAGTCTCGGCATCAGTCTTCTTGATAGATCAAATAAGCTGGAGATCCTGCTCCCCGGTGATACTCAAGCATCCTTCGATATAATAGATGTTGACAGTTTTAGCCTATCTTATGAAAGAAACTTTATTGCAAATAACGGTAAGCTTGTTTATACCGACAGAGGAGATGCTTTTGAAGTACAAAACTTCACCTCATCCAATATTGTAATTTACAGTAAAAACGGATCTTCGGTTTCTAAACACACAAATATCGAAGTAATACAGAACACCAGAACATACTCAGTTAAATTTACCGGGGATAAAAACAACGACATTCAATATCATGTATTTGAAGAAGGTTCTGTACTAAGCCCCGAGCTTGAGATTGCTCCCCATACAAGTGATCTTAAAACCGGGCAGGCACAGTACTTAATAATATCCCACCCCACATTTCTCAATGAGCTCAATGCACTTATCGCTGAGAGAGAAAAACAGTACAGTGTAAAACTTGCAGATGTTGAAGCTGTGTATACTGAGTTCAATGGAGGAATATTTGACCCTGAAGCCATAAGGAGCTATATAGATTATGCATTTAATAATCTTGGCACAATACATGTACTTCTGGTAGGAGGAGACTCCTATGACTACCACAACTATATAGGAAACAGCTCATTGAGCTTTATACCTACATTCTACGGCAAGACTCATAATGTAGTTAATTATGCTCCGTCTGATGCTTTAATCGCAGATTTAGATGGAGATAGCGTACAAGATGTTTCTATTGGAAGGTTTCCTGTAAGAACTTCAGATGAGCTTTCAAACATAATAGAAAAGACCCTAACATATCCTCTGGTCAGCATTCAAAATGCCGTATTTGCAGCTGATAAAGATGATGGCTCAATTTCATTTTCCGATGATAGTGATAGCCTCATTCAACATCTACCTTATGGCTGGACTGTAGACAAGGCATACTTAGAAGGCTCAACTGTTGCAGATGCTAAAGCTATTCTTATTGATTCTATAAATGGTGGAAGGGCACTTACAAGCTTCTTTGGACACTCGTCATTTGGAATATGGACATTTTCCGGCTTGTTTAATCGAACCGATGCTCAAAATCTCACTAATTTTGGCCTTCCCACAGTTGTAACTCAATACGGATGCTGGAACTCTTATTTTGTTGATCCTTCTCTAAACACTCTCAGTCACAAATTCTTACTGAGTGGACTTAATGGTGCCGCAGCAGTCACGGGGCCCACAAGCATCACACAAGCATCTTCGGACAGAGCTTTTGGTGATATTTTAATGAATAACCTATTTACTGGTCAAACAATTGGGGAAGCAATTAAAAATACAAAGAAACAACTGTCATCTGGATTCTCTAGAACTGATGTAATTATTGGCTGGAACCTTCTGGGTGATCCGGCTCTGCTTATTACAGAATAATTTAAGGTTTTATATTTTATCCACTTTGAGCGCATTTCTTGTAGTTGCAGATAGTTCTGGGAAATCTCTCAGCAGAAAACATCTATATGCCATGATGGATAAACTCTCTCATCGTGGTCCCGATGGTAGTGATTCAGTCTATTTTAACAATGTATTTTTGTCCCATTATCACCTTTGGATTACCCCGGAAGAAGTAGAAGAAAGACAGCCCTTAAATAATGGCTCCGGAAGTTTATTTATTATATTTGACGGGAGATTAGATAATAGGGACGAATTAATCAATCTTATTAATCCCGCGAATAAAGAATTAGAAAATAAATCTGATGCGTCGCTACTCTTACTACTTTATGAAATACTTGGAGATAAGTCTTTTGAAAAGCTTATAGGACCGTATTCAGTAGTTATTTATGATAAAAACAGAAAAAGAGTAATCTGCGCCCGCGACCCCCTTGCCGAAAGAGGATTCTTTTTTCATATAAACAAAAACTTGTTTATCGCAAGCTCAGAAGAACAGGCTATTCTTTCACACCCGGAAGTATCAAAAACATTAAACGAAAAAAACATTGCTCATTATTTTGCTATTGAAGCGCTCCGGGATGGCTCAACATTTTTCAAAGATATCAGAGAACTCCTTCCAGGTCACATATTGATATTTGAAAACAAGAAAGCTGCAGCAAAGAAGTTTCATGAATTCAAACCACTAAGAATCAGATACGGGGATGACGGTGAATATGCTGAACATTACAGAGAACTCTTAGAAAAAAGCGTAGCCTGCAGAATGAGGTGCTCTACTCCGGCTTCCATAATGCTTAGCGGTGGTATGGATTCAAGCTCTATTGTCCCATTCGCAGTCAAGCACAATCCTCATAAAAAAAAAGTTAGAGCCATCTCGTGGACTTTTAACAGGCTTAAGGAGTGTGATGAAAGGGAGTACATAGATAAAACTGTTTTAATGTATGATTTAAAAAAAATTCAGTTTAATGCTGATACACTTTGGCCGCTAAGAGATAAAGAACTGTACTTTTTAAATCCGTCGACACCTCAGGAAAATGGCTTCAGAGAGATTAAGCAAAAGACCTACAGTCTATGCTCTCAAAACGGAAGCAGGCTTTTATTCAACGGCTGGTATTCCGACTGTTACTATGCCGGCTATGATTACTGGCTATCGGATCTCTTAAAAGACTGTAAATTCAAACGTTTTGGTTCAGACATTAAATGGCTCATTAAGGAAAATGGATTGACAGAGCTCTATACCAACCAGCCATTTCGTAAGATTTTTAAATTTTTAAGATTTTTAAAACTCAAAGAAAATATTTATGACCAATATGACTGGCTATCGGAATATTCTAAATCACAATTATATGAATCATTAATTTCGCAAGAAGACTATAATTACTTTCCAAACCCTAAAAGAGCACTAAACATGCTTTCTACGACTGGTTTTTTTGGTGCGTCATCCGAACATTTCCACTTAAGCAACCACTCCATAGAGCTTGATTGTCCGTACCGTGATATAAGACTAACCCAATTTATGCTAAATATCCCTTCTTATCAATTATTTAATAAAGGAACAATTAAATATATTGCAAAAAATGCCATGAGGAATCTTCTTCCTCCAGAAATACTGAAAAGAAATAGTCCGACACTATTAACTCCTCTATACAATTTAGGACTAAATAAAAGAGAAGTTGAATATATTCGCACAGTGCTAAATTCAAGTGATGAATGGACAAGATATGTTAATAAAAAAGAAGTATACGCCACTATTAGCAACACAAAGGGACGAGGCAGAATTGCACTGGCAGTATGGCAGTGCTTGAGTTTCATTGCATGGTTGAAAAGTGTAAGAGACTTCTAATTTAAAAAAAATACTTAACATTTACAAAAAAAGATATATAATTTCAGTTAACCATATGTATATAAAATGTGTAATAATAAGAAGAACATAACCAATACTAAAGTCTCTTCAAAATCCTCTCATATGGTAAAAAAGAGGGAGTACAAGAAACCTACGCTTAAAGACTATGGAAAGCTAAAGGACATAACAATGGGAGGCTCCCCTGGGACGGGAGATTCTGGAAATCCTACACTATTTGAACCACCGGGATAGTTGACCAAGTAGCCCATTAAAAACCTTGTATTTTTTCTCTACTCCCGATAAAAGCTGCAAAGACTTCTTTAAATACAAGATATGCTCTAAAATACTTACTTCTGATATTTCTTTAGAAAGCCTATCTCCATTTTTTGAAAAAGATACTCCAATTGAATATAGGGATAAAAATATTAATCTGCTAAGCAAGGAGGACTACGTCCTTATATATAAAGGCCGGGGCTCAATTGGTGATTCTCCACGGGAAATATCATTCTATAAGAACGCCCACCGATACAAGCTTGATGTACAAGATATTGCCACTTTTCTAATTGACACCAGCAGCAACTGTCCTTTTATGTCCCTCACTAACTCGAAATTACCCCTGTCAAATGAATTAATAATAGAAACAGTTCTGGGCCCTGTACTTATCTTCAGTCTCGCTTTACAAAATATCTTCTGTCTTCATGCAAGTGCAGTAGAACATAATAACAAGGCAATCTTATTCTTGGGGAAGTCCGGAGTCGGGAAATCCACATTAGCAGAATATCTGGCAATAAATTCAAATTATAAAATCAAAAGAATCGCCGATGACATAGTGCCAGTTAAAATTGAAAACAGCATTGCATATACACTGCCACATTTTCCACAGTTGAAATTATCTAATGATATACAATATAGTGATGATAGCCCATCAAAACTATCTACATCCGCTATTTACATACTAGAAAAATACAACCGAAGGAAATCCGTTGAGATTAAGACGCTTAAATCCGCTGAGAATATGTTAACCTTGATATCAAACACCGTTGCATCCAGACTATACGATAAAGAACTTAATCAAAAACACCTGGACTTTTGCTCTCATGTTGTAGGAAATGTAGCCTTTAACGAGATCACATACCCGCATAATAAACAAACACTCACGCTCGTTGAAAACCTAATTATAGAAAATAGTTAAAATATAAATAACAACAAGAAATTTCCATTTCCAATTTTTTCAAGTATTTTAAAAATTGATTTTTAGATAAATTGTTACCGGAGAACCAAACATGGAATTTTTCTTAGACACTGCAAATCTGGATGAGATAAGAGATTGTGCAAGCTACGGCATATTAGACGGTGTTACAACTAACCCCTCACTCGTATCAAAAGAAGGGGAACAAAAGGGATTCAAAGAGCTTGTAAAAGAGATTTGTGAGATAGTTGACGGCCCTGTGAGTGCAGAGGTACTAAGCACTGATGTAGAAAGAATGATCTCCGAAGCAAGAGAGCTTGCAGAAGTAGACGACAGGATAGTGGTAAAGATGCCTCTTACCGATGACGGCATAAAGGCCACAAAGATTGTTTCTGATGACGGGATAAACGTAAACGTGACGCTTTGCTTTTCGGCCACTCAGGCCCTTATAGCGGCCAAGGCGGGAGCAGCCTATATAAGCCCATTTGTGGGAAGACTGGACGATATTTCAGAATCGGGCATGCAGCTTATAAGAGACATTGTAAAAATATATGACAACTATGATTTTAAAACAAAGATACTTGTAGCAAGCGTAAGACACCC
>JABAHR010009534.1_pt3 | contig 11590 bp, 13 predicted proteins | sample 7062101 | NCBI WGS metagenome assembly JABAHR01 (sample SAMN14534553, study PRJNA622989) | marine sediment metagenome | biome: marine biome [ENVO:00000428]; feature: marine pelagic biome [ENVO:01000023]; material: deep marine sediment [ENVO:00002113] | place: India: Gulf of Kutch | collected...
TTGGCAATATAGTGATTGTTGAGGGGTTCATACCCACCAAAGATCATTCTGGGCCGTTCTGAACAGATTCCCCATGCCGGGCAGTTCGACAGTTTAGAATAAGCCAAAGCTCCTGGCAGCTTAATTGAGACCTTCAACTGATCTTCAATGGGTCCGATGTAATGCAAGGTCAGGCCGGAACAAGGTTCCTCACGATCAAGGGTCTGCTTACAAACCCCTTGCTGCCAGAGCAAGTAAACAGAAAAACCGCAGTATCCTAAGACTTCGCCATCTGCAGGTTCTCCAATCACAGCCATGTAAATGTGGCAACTGACTTTTTGTTCTTCAACACTTGTCAGCATCCAGTGGTGATATACCGTAGACCGGATATTTAACAAACTCCGGCGGTTAGGAGGAAATTTGGGGAGTGGGATTTGTTCAGAATCAGGCGTTGAGGTAGGCGTTGGATCTGCAGCTTGCTGATCGCCAGCAGCTGAAACCGTCAGAGAAGACAGGAAGAACAAACACACCAAAATTACCCCAACCACAAGTAGACTATAGGTTGAGGCTAGACTGGTTCTCCGTTCAGACCCTCCGCCTGTGTTCACGTTCATGCATTTACCTGATTAACATGTTAGTGTTTATTTTACCATTTGATACACGAAACTATTACTCATGCCCTTTAAGCACGAGCAACTGGTTTTCTCGTATTGTACCTAAATTATATCTTCAAAAAGGAGAAAATATCATTCTATTTTTGGAGTATTTCGAGAAACCTGACACTTTTGTCAACTGTATCTTGCAACCGAGAAGTAAAAAGGTTTATTTTAATCTCTCTTCTGTCGAGATAAACAGATCTTCATACAAATTCTTGCAAATTTCAGCATCATACAACAAAAGAACAAATAACTTCAGCGCATCAAAACGAGAAGAACCAGAAAGGAAGTATAATAAATTCACAACTAACCCTGGTGTTAAGGGTTTTATAAGCATAACGAACGATTCTGATCGTCACCCCGTATCGTAAACAACAGATCATCAAATTCATTTCACCATACTTCTGATTTAATAAAACCAATTCAAAGGAGATCGAAGGTAATGGAAAATAAAATTGCATTGGTGCTCGACAGCACCACCACCCTTCCAGAGGGATTTTTGGAAGGACTAGAAGTGCGGTTCGCCCCGGCAATTATCGTCTGGGAGGGGGAAGAACTGCGCGATGGTGTCGATATCCAACCTGATGCCTTTTTCAGAAGACTCGCATCAGCCAAAGATATGCCTACGACATCTCAGGCCACACCAATCATGTTCAAGGAGATTTATCAAGAACTGCTCGACAAAGGAAATGAACTTTTGGTTGTCACAATATCATCCAAACTTTCCGGAATGTATTCTTCGGCAGTGCAAGCCAAAGAAATGTTTGAAAAAGCCAAAATTGAAGTCGTCGATTCTCTAACCGGGACAATGACCATCGGCCTGTCATTAAAAAAGGTCCAGGATGCCATCAAAGCAGGAGCATCCTTAGAGCAGTGCCGGGAAGTCCTGGACAATGCCCTGGCAAACACAGGGGTCTTATTAACCGTGGATACCCTAGAGTACCTTCATCGCGGCGGGAGAATTGGCAACGCACAAAAATTCCTGGGTTCTGCATTAAAATTAAAACCCATCTTGGAAGTCGTTGATGGCGGTTTCGAAGGCCTGGAAAAAGTGCGGACACGCACCAAGGCACTCAACCGGCTTGTCGATCTGACCCTGGAGCGGATTGGAGACCGCCGACCGGTGGAGATCGCTGCCTTACACGCTGATGCTCAACAGGTTGCAGAGGAATTAATCGAGAAGGTCCAGCAAAGGATCCAAACGACCAGAACCGTGGTCACTTCTGTCAGTCCGGGGGTGGGCGTACATCTCGGGCCGGGGACAGTCGGGCTGGCCTTTTTGGCGGGTGTAGAATAAATAACGCAGGCAGTCTATAGAAAAAATCGGAAACGTGGTTTCCGATTTTTTTGATCCCCAGATTAGCAGATCGTTGAGAAATGAAAATAAACTCTTATTTTAAGGGAGGCCGCTCCCCAAAATATTGATAGTAATTGACTTCAATATTAGCGTTATAGAGCTTGCGCACCTTGTCCGGTGCCGAGCGTTTGAAATAATCGGGGAATTTTTTGTCTGCTGTGAGGACATATATCGACCAACCGGTTTTCTTTCTAAACATTTTATTTAAAGCAATGTAAATCTGGTTCATCTCCTGAAAATCGCTGAGCTTCAAACCATAGGGGGGATTGGTGATTACCATCCCATACTGCTGGTCGATCCACAGGTCTTTGACATCCCTTTGTCCAAAGGAGATGTCCCGGTGAACACCAGCCGCTTTGGCATTGGCTTTGCTGGCGCGGATCATTTCAGGGTCAATATCATAACCAAACAACTCAAGCTCACCATCTCGATCGATTTGTTCTCTGGCCTGCTGGCGCGCCGTCGTCCATGCCTGTTGTGGGACGGACGGCCAATCCTCTGAAGCGAAGGTGGTATACAGGTTGGGAGCAATCTTGCGGGCAATCATTGCAGCCTCGATCAGGATCGTGCCAGAACCGCACATGGGATCGATCAGCAGGCGATCCTTCTCAAAAAAGCTGAGCTGCACCAACGCGGCGGCCATCGTTTCCTTTAATGAGGCCATCCCGGCTTGCTTGCGGTACCCGCGGCGGTTTAGCCCTTGTCCGGAGGTATCGATCGTCAGCGTAGCGGTATCCTTCAGCAGGGAAACCTGGACGGTAAATTCAGGTCCGGTTTCTTCAAACCATTCCGTTTTATAACGGTCCTTCAGGCTTTCCACCACTGCTTTTTTAACAATCGATTGACAGGCGCGCACGCTCCCCAGGGTGGACTTCACGGACTTCCCGGTCACAGTAAACTTGCCATCCTTGGTGATCCATCGCTCCCAGGGCAGGTCTTTTGTTTGTTCAAAAAGGTCATCGAATGTTTTTGCCTCGAACTCTCCAACCTTGAGCAGCACACGGTCCGCACTGCGCAGCCAAAGATTCGGCGTTGGGATATCTTCCGGCCTGGCGCGGAATTCTACCCGCCCATTGGAGACTGTAAGGTCTTCAAAGCCCAGTTCTTGCAGCTCGCGCTTAACAACGGCTTCCAATCCGAATGTGTGAATCGCAATCAGTGTAATTTTATCCATCTCCCTAATTGTATCCTATTCGGCATCACGCATTGATCCAATCTGAGTTAAGGACTATGCCACTGAAGGACAGTGAGAAAAAAGTTCGACTGGACCCGCCAGCAAGGGTACAATATCCTTAAAAGCCCTATTGTTTGCATACCATCCAAACATCCGACAAGTTCTTAAGGAGAAATTATGGCTGTGAATTTTGATTTGATCATTAAAAACGCCAAGCTGCGCGGGAAACCAGATGCCCATGTAGATATCGGAATCCGCGACGGAAAAATCAGTGCTATCGAGAGCAAGCTAGCAGTAAGTGCCGGCCAAATCTTGGACGCAGGGGGAAATCTGGTCACCGAGTCTTTTGTTAATCCGCATCTGCATATGTGCAAAGTTTACACACTGGCGATGATGGATGAAGAAGCGATGAAAGACTACCACGGGGAAGGGATGGGCAAGGCAATGACAGCCATTGAACTCGCCGCGCGGGTAAAGGAAAAATATCACCGGGATTGGATCGTGCCCAATGTACAGAAAGCAGCTATGCTGGCAGCCCGCTATGGATGCACCCATATCCGGGCATTTGCAGATGTAGACCGTAAAGCCCAGTTAGAAGGGGTCAAGGCGCTGATTGAGGTGCGCGACCAGTTCAAAGGTATCGTCGATATCCAGGTGGTGGCCTTCGCACAGGATGGCATTGTGCGGGAGGAAGGCGCGGCAGAACTGGTCAGTCAGGCGATGGTTCTGGGTGCAGATGTGGTCGGCGGGATCCCCTGGATTGAATATACAGATGACGATATTGCTCGCCATGTGCGGGTAATCTTTGACATCGCGGAAGAATTCGACAAACCGGTATCGATGCTGGTGGATGATGCTGGAGACCCGGGACTGAGGTCGCTGGAATTGATGGCGCTGGAAACCATCAAGCGCGGTTGGCACGGTCGTTCGCTNNGCCATATCTGCAAAAAGTGGCCGCCCTGCTGAAACAAGCTCAGATGGGCATCGTCAGCGACCCGCATACCGGCCCGCTGCACGCCCGGGTGCGCGAACTGTTGGAGGAAAACGTGCTGGTCTCCCTGGGACAAGACGACATTTCCGATGCCTATTATCCATTTGGCCGCAATAATATGCTCGAGGTCGCCTTCCTTGTCTCTCATTTGTTATGGATGACCACCCGGCAGGAGATGGAGATCCTATATGACATGATCACTACAAGCGCCGCCCGTTGCATCGGTATTGAGTCATTTGAGCTGAAACCAGGATCACCTGCTCACCTGGTGGTCTTAGACGAACCCAATGTCCTTGAAGCCCTGCGCAGCCACCAAGCGCCAAAATGGGTAGTCAGCCATGGAAAGCTGATCGACCAGGCCGCACTGGAAAGGCACCTGTGATGAGGGAAGAGTTCACCCGCGAACAACTGAGCGAAAAAGCCGACCAATACCTAAAATTTCTGTGCCACCAGCTCCCCAACCGCAGAGTCGGCGCCGAAGGCAACCGGCTAGCGACCCAGTTCTTGGCAGACACTCTTGCGGGCTTTGGGATGTCTGTCCAAACACCTGAATTCCACTGCCTGGATTGGGTGGACCGGGGGGCTCACCTGCTCACGACAAGCGGTCACACATTTGAGGTCTTCAGCAGCCCTTACACCTTGCCATGCAATGTTAATGCACCACTGGTGGTTGCCCGAACCGTAGATGAGTTGGATGCCTCCCAGCCGGAGAATGCTGTCCTGCTTCTGATTGGGGAGCTTGCCCAGGAGCAGTTGATGCCCAAGAATTTCCCATTTTACAATCCGGAGCACCACCAGCAAATTTATCAATTACTAGAAAGGACAGCCCCATCAGCAATCATCACCGCTACGGCCAAAAATCCGGAATTAGCGGGAGGGATGTATCCATTCCCAATGATTGAGGATGGCGATTTTGACATTCCCTCAGTCTATATGAAAGATGTGGACGGAGAAAAGCTTATGCGTTTTGCAGGAGAAGATGTATTCCTCTCCATCCACTCGGAGCGGATCCCGGCAAGCGGCCATAATGTGATCGCCAGAACAGAAGCTGGCAGGAAACCCCGGATCGTACTGTGCGCCCACATCGACGCCAAAGACAATACTCCCGGCGCGCTGGATAACGGGACAGGCGTGGTGGTGCTGCTGCTCCTGGGAGAAATGCTGCAAAGATATTCCGGTCAAATTCAGATAGAACTGCTGGCACTCAACGGTGAGGATCATTACAGCGCACAAGGGCATAAAGCATACATCAAAGACCATCAAGGGAAATTTGAGGATATCTTTCTGGCCGTCAATACAGACGTAGCGGGGTATTTTGAAGGGCCTACTGCCTACTCGCTTTACGGCTGTCCAGAACCTGTCGCATCCGCGATCCACCAGGTGATGTCTAAGTTTGAGGGGCTTGTAGAGGGCGAGCAGTGGTTCCAGAGCGACCATTCAGTGTTTATCCAGCAAGGATGTCCGGCGGTGGCGATCACATCTGAGCGATTTATGGAACTGTCCACCCACATCACCCATACACCAAAAGATGACCTCAACCTGGTTAATTTCGCTAAAGTTGCCGATGTAGCATACGCATTGAAGCAAGTGATCGACAAGCTTGACCAACTTCGTGAACCGAGGTGATTATTCCTGCTTCTCGAATCGAAAATAACTCTAACAGACCATCGTTTTAAACTTAGTAGACTAATAATTTAGACAGGGATGCGCAAAGGAGTTATTGCATTTCAGTTTTTTTGCCAGAAGAAACGATAATTTTATCCACACGTTTGCCATCCATATCTACAATCTCTAATCTCAGACCTTCCCAGTTTAATATCTCGCCGGTTTTTGGGATTTTGCCAAGCTCTCCCATCACCAACCCGCCAAGCGTTTGGTATCGCCCCCCTAATATTTGTTGCAGTTTGGTTTTATTGGTGAGGTCTAAAAACGTACTTAATGGGAGCATCCCGGCGAGAAGCAAACTGCCGTCTTCTCGTTGAATGATTTGGGGGTCAAATGTATCGCCAAATTCGGGCATATCGCCAGTGATGTGTTCAAGGATATCTTTATTGGTAACCAGCCCATCTACACCGCCAAATTCGTTGAGCACGAAGATTATCCCACTCGATTGCTGCTGCATAAGATTGATTGCGGCATAAATGTCCGTCGATTCGGGGATAAATACCGGGGGTTCCAGGATAGCAGATAGATCAAACTGACCATCTGAGAGCTGCTGTTCTAACAGGTTATTGGCACGAACAACGCCTACCACCTTATCAAATTCATTTTCTACTACGGGATATCTTTCAAAGTGATGTTTGGATACAATTTCTCTGATGTCTTGCTCAGAGGCATTTAGATCCAGCCACACCACCTGGGTTCTCGGGGTTATGATGGTCTCTACTCGAATTCTGCTTAAGTTAAGCACGCTCTCCAGCATCGTTTCTTCTCTTCGAGTCACCAGTCCGGTCAGAGAAGCCTGATCAATGGCCTCGCGGATGTCCGCTTCGGTAAGTTCAGGTTCCGAAGTCAGGTCTATGCCCGTCAGTTTGATCACCAATTGGGTGGATTTAGACAACAAGCTCACTAGCGGTTTCATAATTCGTGAGAGCCACTCCAGTGGGCGGCTGACGATCATGGCATATCGCTCAGGGTTGCTTACTGCGATTTGTTTGGGCACCAGTTCACCTAAAACCAGGGTCAAATAAGTGATGAGCAAGATCACGACTCCGGCACTGATACTCTCTGCATAAGGGGCTAAAACACTTATCTCACTTAGAAAACCGGCGATATGCCGCACCATCGTGGCGCCTCCAAACACCCCGGTTCCAACCCCAACCAAAGTGATGCCAATCTGCACCGTAGAAAAAAAAGTTTCTGGTTCCTGTAATAGTTTCAACACACCTTTGGCACGCTTCTCACCATGCTCGTAAAGCGTTACCAGCCGCAGTTTGCGCGCAGAGACCACAGCCATCTCAGCCATGGCAAAGACACCATTTAACAAAGCTAGCAGAACAATGATCCCTAACTCTAAAATACTATTCATCTAAGATTTCCTTTTAGTAAATAGGGCTTGGCAGACGAGGGCCAGAAATTATCGTTGCGTCCGCCCTTTGTACACAATTCGTCAAAATTATAACAGTCCAAAAATATTCACTTGCATATGTACTGGGTATTCCTATTGTTTTTGCAGTCGGCTCAGCCCTTCTAAGCAGGATTTTTCTCTCACCAGGCTTACCCGCCAATATTGAAGAACATGGGGCTGAAATAAGGGATCAGCCAGATGGCCCAGACTGCCACGCTGAATTTATGGAAATTTAAGATCGCCTGCTCATCCTTTTTAATCAGTACCACCAAAGCCCATAGGGCATGAACCAGCATCAGCAATATTGCGATCAGGCCAGTGATCCCGTGAAGGTCGAACATCATCCCCCCAACAAAATCAAACATCAACCCAGTCCCCCAAGTATCGAATGTCAGACCGAGGACAAAGAAGACCAGATGCCAGGGGCGTAATTCCCCTTGAATCCTTTCCCCCCATACCCCAATGGAATAGAAGACTAAAGCCAGGGTAATAATAATGGTTGCAGTCGGATCCATGATGATGCTCTCCTTCTTGGTTGCTGATTGACAAACTCCAATGATTGGCAAGTTCATTTTACCCTTTTCCTGAAATTAATTACAGCAACACCTTACTGTTTTTATGAACATGCGTGCCTTATGTCGCTCTGGTAATTCGATGCTTACGTAACCAACTCAAAATTTTTCGGTTATCTATTAAAAGTGAGGTGAGTTATGAATAATTTTATTCCCTGGGGCAGCCAGCCGCTAAATGAGTGGGCTCAAAAATACGCCCGCGGCAAGTTCATCGATTTAGATGGTCACAAAACCCATTATATTGAGAAAGGTGAAGGTGATCCGGTCATCTTGATCCATGGATTTTTCTTTGATACCCATATGTGGGATAGTAATATCGACGCACTTGCCCAGGGTTACAAAGTTTACGCGCTCGATCTCTGGGGATCTGGCTACAGCACCAGAACACTGATGGATTATGGATACCCGTTATACGCGAACCAGGTACGCTCCTTTATGGATGCCCTGGGGGTTGAAAAGGCCACCCTGATTGGCCAATCGATGGGCGGAGGTACGATCATCAAATTCGGTGTGACCAACCGGGATAGGATCCATAAGATCGTTCTCGTTGATCCGGCAATTTTGCATCAGGAAGTGCCGTTAATCGGTAAAGTAGCCCTTTTGCCCGGAGTCGGTGAGTTTCTATACGGGCTCAATTCGAATTTCATGCGCGAATTCACCCTAAAAAATACATTCATCAACGACCACAATATCATCACAGACGAATATTTCCACAGAGTGACCCGTTTCCAAAAGGTTGAAGGAAGCACAGAATGTCTGCTGGCGGTCCTGAGAAAGCAGTTCTTCTTCACACTGGATGCGGAACTTCACCAGTTGGCAACCATGGATGTGCCCACCTTGATCGTTGCTGGGCGTCAATCCAACGGCGTTCTACCCAGTAATTCACAAGAAGTGAGCCGAATTTTGCCCGGCTCGCAGCTGGAAATTTTTGAACAGGCCGGTCACTGCCCGAACATCGACCAGGCTGAAAAGTTCAACCAGGTTACGCTTGAATTTCTTAAACGATGATTTTCAGTTGATTTGGTTTAAGAAGTGAAATTTAGTTGAATTTGATCTAATTCAAATGGTGTTCAACTCATGGTTTCTGCGCGCTGACCAGCAGAGAACGAAAGCCTTTCTTCATGCGGTAAATGGGAGGACTTCCATCCGAGACCGTGCTCACAAAACCTTCATTCACCAGCACGCTTATATGGTTAAGGAGGTCAGGGTGGTCGCTTTTATAATACACAAAGCGCGGGATATCGCCGTCAAATACATCCCCTTCATGCGAAAGAATGACAAATTCATCCATCTCACTTTCGGCATCCAGAGTTACATCTGCCGCCATTTCGCCTATCAGGCCGGGCATAATACGCTGCAGCTCTTTAAAATTCACCAGCATCCTCCTTTAATGTCAGATCCCATTTAAGTTTAAACCGTTATTACCATTGAACAACAACTGGTATTTATTAAAACACACAGCTGCCCAATGGGATTTAGGCAGCTGAAGGTTTTTTGTCCTTGTTTGAGTTTTATCAAATATATAAATCTCTGCGCGAGTAGCTGTAATAAGCTAAAGCCATGCTGACCGCGACAATCGCGGCAGAGAGCGCCAGGTAATTGAGATCAAACTTAGACTCATTCAGGAGCTTCAATGGGTCAAAATACCGGAAGGGCGAGAAATATTTCAGAAATTCAAGCTGCTCGCTCAACTCAGAAACGATGGAAAGAATAAAGGAAAAGAACAGCACAAATACCGCCACCGAGCCGGAACGTTTGTACTCTTTCATCGCTGCGCCCAGCAATACACCAAGCGCCAGGAAGATCAGGGTGAGGAAGAAATTACCGAGCATCATCAACGCCAGGTACTCGTAAAACGCGGCATCGGGTTCATATGGCTGAACAGCAATAATCGAACCGCCCCACATCACCAGTATGAAGATCATACAGTTGACCAAGGCCGCAAGGACTTTACCAGTGACCAGCCTGTGCCTGGGAATCGGTAAGGTAAGGGAAAACTCCACTGTTTTGTCCCGTTCTTCTTTGGCAATAATTCCATTGCCCAGCAAGATCGCGAAGATGGCAGCCATCAGGCCAAAGTAAGACTGCATTACGCCATAATAACCGCTGAGGGTGGTCAAGTTGAATGCCTTCAGCTGCAAGCCCTCCAAAACAGCCTGTGGCATGGCATCTAGCATCGCCATGATATCCGAGTCAGCAGCTGTAAAAGCCTGGAACTTGGAAATCCCCATGTAATTGAAGAAAACTATGAATCCACTCCACAACAGCAATGATTTAAAATTCGCTTTTAGTTCTCTTAAGATAATATTCATCGCGCACGCTCCTTAAACAGTTGGGATATCCCGGCGCTGGTAAAGTACATAACTGGCAACCACAGAGATCAAAATGACCGTCACACTGATCATTACTTTGGGCAGGTCAAATTCACCGGTATGAACAATCTTGGTGGCTTCAAAATGCTTGAACGGGGTCAGGTAGTCAAACTTATCCTCTCCCAATGAACCCCCGAAGGCTGCCAGGATATACATACCAAAAACTGTGCCCATCGATAACGAGATCACCGAAGGCACTTTCTTGACCAACAAAGAAACGGCCAGCCCGACCATCAGGAAGAACAACTGCAGGAAAATAACTGTCGTCAGCACTTTGGCAAGGATATCGGTGTCGTAGCTCCGATCTCCAGCATAAGCACCAACAGCAGCGAAGCTGACCCCCCAAAGAACAACATTGGTAATCAGCAAGCAGGTCAGGGCGGTCAGCAATTTGCCGGTAAGTATCTTGACCCGACTCACGGGTTTCGCCAGCAGAAAGTCAGCCGTCAGCTCGCGCTCCTCTACTGAGACCAATGAGTAACCGTAGTTGGCTGCCTGAAGCGAGATCATGATCTGGATAAACGAAAAGGCAAAGGCAAAAAATCCCAGCACGGTCCCCAGGTCCATCTGGTCCCAACCGAAAGCGGCCAGCAGTTCGGGAGGATAATTGGCCATGACAGAATTTAATGCTTCCATATCCTCCGCGATGGAAGAAAAGATTGAGAAAAACAGGATCATCAGTCCGGCGATGGAGAGCGACCAGGTGATGACTGATTGAAATTTCATTTTAAATTCTTGCAAGAAGATATTCATTGAGTCCGCCTAGGCATAGTAGTGCATGAAGATTTCTTCCAGGGTCGGCTCCTCGATGAGCACATCCGCAACCGGCTGGGCGCTGATTAATCGAGTGATCTGGTTAATATCTCCCTTGAAGAAGAATTTGACTTCACCATCGAGCTGGGTCAGGTTGGTAACGCCATCAATAGCAAAATTGGCTTTATCCAGCCCATCAGCAACCAAAGAAATCTTCTTATAGTTGTTTTTCTGAAGCGTTTTGATGTCCTCAATGGTCACAATCTCCCCCTCCCTGATGATGGCCACACGACTGCACAGGCGCTGGACTTCGCTGAGGATATGCGAAGAGAAAAATACCGTGGCACCTTTTTGGTTCTCTTCCAGGATCAGATCGAAGAAACGCTGCTGCATCAGCGGATCCAGCCCGGCGGTGGGTTCATCCAAGATGATCAGTTTGGGCTGGTGCAGTAATCCCTGGACGATGCCGACTTTCTTCTTGTTGCCGTATGAGAGATCATCAATCCGCCTCTTGAGATCCAGCTCCATCAAATCAGCCAGTTCCCTGATCCGCTGGGAACAGTCCTTTTTATAAAAACTGGCAGAGTAGTTGAGCAGGTCGATGACCTTCATTTTGTCGTAGTAAAAGACCTCTGAGGGCAGGTAACCGATCTCCTGGCGAATCTCAGG
>JABAHR010009761.1_pt3 | contig 11590 bp, 11 predicted proteins | sample 7062101 | NCBI WGS metagenome assembly JABAHR01 (sample SAMN14534553, study PRJNA622989) | marine sediment metagenome | biome: marine biome [ENVO:00000428]; feature: marine pelagic biome [ENVO:01000023]; material: deep marine sediment [ENVO:00002113] | place: India: Gulf of Kutch | collected...
ATGAGCTTTTTCGATGGCCTTAATCATGCCTTTACCACGATGGCAACCGGAGGTTTCTCGACACGAAATGCCTCGATCGCCGCTTACGGCAGTGCCTATATTGACTGGATTGTCACTCTCTTCATGTTCCTCGCAGGGGTCAATTTTTCCCTGCATTATCTGGCATTGCGCGGCCGGATTGTTGATTTTATCCGCAATGAAGAGTTTCTCTTTTACAGTGGGCTGGCGGTGTTCGGAATAGTGATTATAACGCTGCTCAACATGGGCAGTATCTATCCTGATTTTCTCGACAACCTGCGCTTCAGTGCGTTTCAGGTCGTTTCAATCATGACAACCACCGGTTTCGGCACCGCTGATTATGAGCTCTGGCCGGTGCTTTGCCAGTATCTGCTGGTCTTTTCCATGTTTATTGGCGGCTGTGCCGGGTCAACCGGTGGTGGCATGAAGGTGGCAAGAATCCTGCTGATCTTCAAACATGCCCAGGCTCACCTCTACCGGTTGATTCACCCCCGTGCCATAAAGCTGGTCAAGCTTGGCGATCGTCCGGTCGACAAAGATGTCATGCAGTCCATACTCGGATTTTTTGCCGTATACATGGGCGTTTTCGTTGCAGCCTCTTTTATCATGGCCGGCATCGGCATGGACTTGCCCTCCGCTGGAGCCTCGGTTATCGCCACTTTGAGCAACATCGGTCCCGGACTCGGTTCAGTCGGGCCGGTTGACAATTTTGCCCACGTCCCAGCTTTTGGTAAACTGGTGCTGTCATTCTGCATGCTTCTGGGACGTCTTGAATTGTTCACCGTGCTGGTGCTGGTCTTCCCGAGTTTCTGGCGCAAATGAGTCCGACATCGACATGTCTTCTCAGACCGGCACAGCCGCAGACAAAAAACTTCGTTACCGACTTCTTCTCTATCTGGTCGTTTTCCTGATTTTTGCCATGCCTATCGGTACTGCCCTCGAACAACACTTCATTTATTTCCCGGCGTCACGACATGACGCCTCACCCAATATGATTGGACTTTACTACGAAGATGTCAACTTCCAGTCCGGCGATGGCACACAACTCAGTGGCTGGTTGGTCCCCGGGGAAAAGAGTGCTCCTGTCGTTCTTTTCTGCATCGGCAATGCCGGCAACATCTCCCACCGACTGGAAACATTGCAATTACTGCATGACCTCGGTGTAAACGTCTTCATTTTCAATTATCGTGGCTACGGCACAAGTGAAGGCAAAGCCAGCGAATCAGGACTTTACCTGGATGTGCTTGCAGCAATTGAGCTGCTTCAAAAACGTGGCTGGGAGAGTAAAGATATGGTTATCTTCGGCCGGTCACTCGGTGCTGCTGTCGCCCTGGAAGCTGCGATTAAAACAAAGCCTGCCGGGTTGATCATGGAGTCTGCATTTACATCAATTGCAGCCATGGGCCGTTACCACTATTATTTGCTGAATTTTTTGTTCGGCTGGTTAATTGACGCCGAATACGATAATCTCGAAAAAATTTCATCTCTGAAAAGTCCGTTGCTTTTGATTCATGGTAAACGGGACAAGATCTGCCCACCAGAAATGGCTAAAGAACTTTTCGATCGGGCTCGGGAACCAAAGTCACTGCACTGGATTAAAGAAGCAGACCATAACAATGGCTTTGTTGTCGACGGTGATCAATACAAAGAAACTCTGCAACAAGCGATCATGAAATGGACCGGATTTACTGAACACAGGTCCTCTGAGTAAAAAGAACAGCGCCCGCAACTATGTTGCGGGCGCTGTTCTTGAATCGGAGGTAGTAAAACTATGACTTTCTTATATCACACAACCACTCACATTTTTCTCACCATGGCATCAAAGCAGAACCATCAGCACTGACAGGGTCACCAGACTGGCCAGAGTTGACACCAGAACTACAGAAGTCACGAACTCCGGAACGACATTATTCTCCTTTGAAATAATGGCAACCAGGATCGCCGTCGGCATCCCTGCCTGCAAAACCCCGGCGGCATAATCAACCTGCCCCAATCCAAAGGGGATGGCGACCACTACAGCCAGTGCCGGAGCGATCAGCAAACGACTCGCCGAGGCCAGCACAACATCAAGTGAAAATGTCACTCGTTTCTGCTCAAGGAGTTGCAATCCCAAAGCAAACAACATCACCGGAATCATCGCATCAGCCAATAAACCGATCAGACGTGAGAACAGCAAAGGGACGACGAAATCGGTGTTGGAGACAAACAGTGCCGGGGCAACCGCCCACAGAGCCGGGGTTTTAAGCAGGCCGTACAAAGCACCTCGACTGCCACCATGTGCCCAACCCGCGGCACTCACACAAATCACGAATGCCAGGATTGTAATCGCCACAAAGTAGATCGTCGCCGGAGCAATCGCACCCTCTCCCAGCCTGAACCTGATCATGGCAAGACCGTAATTGCCGACATTCCCGAAGGCCGCAATCATGATATAGGCGGCAATGACCTCTTTCGAGCGACCCAGAAGCCTCGCACCACCGCCGGCAATCAGCACAACCAGCAAATGGGTGACGGCAATAAATGCAAACATCTTCGCCGCATCAGCCAGGGGGATTCCCGACTTGCTGATTGCCTGAAAAATAAACGCTGGCACGAAGACATAATAAGCCACCCGTGTTAAAGTTTGTGCCTGGAGTTGCAGACGTTTTCCCAACAGGTAACCGAGCAGCACAATAGCGAAGACCGGCATGACCACGTTGAAAAAAACTTGTAAAAACTGGTTCATTTCTAACTCATTGGGTTCGAAAATTTTTAGTCATTCTAGTTTGAAACAGATTCTAAACAAAAAAATAGCCCCCATCCGTGGATGGGGGCCCCCTATAATAAAATTGCAATCCCTCTCTTCGTGTAAAACTGTAAAGCCTGCAAACACAAGCGGAATTTTTGCAGGCATTATACACATGACGTCTCACAATTTTCTCACAAAGCTTTTTATTTAAAATTTTCGCCGACTTAATCCCTTCTCAATCGTCAATTAACCAGTCTGAAGGAACAGCTGTTTTTTTAAACTCCGCTGTGATCTCTTCAATTTCAGATGCAGAGAAATTTTCCCGAGACAAGGCTTCGCTGTAGTTTTTGAGAACCTGGCTGGCTTGCCCGGGGCTTTCCTGAGCGAGACAAAGCTGATAGAGCAGACGGATCAGGCCATCGTTGGTCGGGTCATAACGCAGGGCATCACGCAGCAACTTTGCCGCCTGCTGATAACGTTTGTTGTCCGCCAACAGACGCGCAAACGTCTGGCTGGCCTCCATGAAAATCTGTTCAAGCTCATCCTGCTGATAAATAGCGGCATCAATGCCAAAGCTACCGGGAATGAATGTCCCCTGCCAGAGGCTGAAAGCAGACGAGTAGGTGATCTCAGCGGGCCAGTATTCCAGTGCCGCGACCTGCTGATTCGCCTTGCGAATCAGGCGCCTGAATTCGTGAGCATCGATACGGACATGGTCGAGGCAGATATAGCCTCGCTTAACAACGAGATATTTCTTGCTGTCAAATGGGTCAAGGGCTGTATCTAGGGTGCGACGAACACGGGAGAGCAAAGAATCAAAGCTTGAACGCGCTTTTTTCGATGGACTCTCCGGCCAGAGCTCCGCCTGTATCTCTCCCTGGGAGACTTTGCCGTCTGAAGCGCCAACCAGCATTGCCATCAACTTTCTTTGTGCGGGACTGAATTCCTCGGCCCAGGAGAGGCTTTGTTCATCAATCAGGAATTCACATTTTCCCAATGTTTTGACAAACAAAATTTCAGGTTCCGCATCCACTTCTATTTCCGGTATTTGTTGAGGGTCAAGGGTATGATTTTTGCCCCGACGCAACAATGCCATGACCCGCGCGGACAACAACTTGGGGGAAAACGGCTTGGTCATATAATCATCGGCACCGACTTCCAGGCCAGCGACGATATCATCTTCCTCTGCCTTGCCAGTCAGCATCAACACAGGAATTTTACTCATCCACGCGTCCTGACGCATCGTCCTGCAGACATCAAGGCCATTCATTCCCGGTAAGTTGAGATCCAGGACGACAACTTCAGGAGGGTCCTCTTCGATCTGGGAAAGCGCGGTCTCACCTGTTTGGGCAACCGTAACCCTATAACCCTCTTTGCCCAGACAGGAGAAAAGCAGTTCACTGACACTGGCATCATCTTCGATGACGAGCACATGTGGCTTGTCCATAAATACCCTCTTGACAGAACTTCGAGTTAACGCAACAAGGCAAAGCCCATCTGACGACCGGTTCTGCCCTGGTCTCGCCGATACGAGAACAAGGTCTCCTTGTGACAGCAGGTGCACTCTTTGACGACGTCTACAGCTGAGCGCTCGATGCCCGCGGCATCCAGCTGCAACAGGATACTTTTCTGCAAATCCAGCTGCCAGTGACCGAGCCTGACTTCAGTGGAAATACGCTCCCATTGTCCGCTGCCCTGACGGAACGCATCACGCACCGGCCGATCCACTTCATAGCTGTGCGCCGCAATACCGGGGCCAACCGCCGCAGAAATGTCTGTTGATTGACAACCGAAGATTTCATTCATTGCCTTGACCGAGCGCTCTAGCAGACCTGCCGCTGTGCCGCGCCAACCTAGGTGAATAACGGCAGCAACATGCTTCTGTCGATCATAGAGTATAACCGGAAAGCAGTCTGCGACAAGGATACCGATCAGGATCTGGCGTTGGTTGGTAATAATCGCATCGCTCTCGACACGCTGAAAATGTGAAACTTCTGGGTTGGGCTGATCAATCACCAGGATCTCACTGCCATGCACCTGCTTGGCTGTGAGAAAAAGGTGCGGTTCAATCCCGAAGCTCCTGGCAACCGTCGCCCGATTTGCCTCTACCTGCGAAACCTGGTCTCCGGAACCGTAGCCGAGGTTGAGCGAATTGTATGGTGCCCGGCTGCTGCCACCATTGCGTGTGGTAAAACCGGCTAGTAGACTTTCCTGCGTTGACCAGTCGGGCTGCAGGTAATGAATTTTTCCCTGTTTGACAGTTTTCATTATTAAACCGTTTCAAGCGGACCGGCACATGATGCGATCTTGAGGTCCGACATAGGATAACTGTATTTTGCTTCGAGGTAACCAACTATCTCCATCAATTCATCTGGCAAATCGGCCTGGAACAACATGTCGTTGCCTGAGGGATGAACAAAACCCAACTGCCAGGCGTGCAAAAACTGCCTTTCAAGTCTGGCAACCTTTGCGCGCAGTTCCTGATCGGTGATAGAGCTGACCCGTGCGGCACCAGCATAAAGCGGATCACCAACCACCGGGGAGTTCATAGCGGCGAGGTGCACCCTGATCTGATGGGTCCGCCCTGTCTCCAGCCTCAGGTCAACAAGCGTCAGGCGATCTTCCTGGTAACGACGCAACACCTCCCAATGGGTCACGGCATGGCGACCACTGCGCGGTTGAGTCGACATTTTTTTGCGGTGTATCGGATGTCTGCCGATCGGCTGATCAACTGTACCACGGTCCTGCTTGATCAGGCCGTGAACCAATGCCCGGTAACGACGCTTGATCGTATGTGTTTTAAACTGGTCGGCCAGGCATTGATGAGTCACATCATCCTTGGTCGCGACCATGACCCCGGAGGTCTCTTTATCGAGACGGTGGACAATACCGGGGCGCAACTCTCCTCCGACTCCGGAAAGGTCCTTGCAATGGAACAGCAACCCATTCACCAGGGTTCCGCTATAATGTCCCGGGGCAGGATGCACAACGAGATGGGCGGGTTTATTGACAACAATCAATGTTGAATCTTCGAACAGGATGTTCAACGGAATGGGTTCTGCCTCGGCGCTTGCAGCGACCGGCTCAGGCAAAACCACGCAAACTTTCTCACCACCTTTGAGTTTGACACCAGCCTTGCTGGGAACCCCGTCAAGGGTGACCGCCCCGTCGTCGATCAACCGCTTGATCTGCGAGCGGCTTAAATCCGGCAGGCTGTCATCCAGGAAACGATCAAGCCTTACCGCTATATGGTCAGCAGTGGCCTGAAGACAGCAGGACTCAGGCATGCAGTTACCAGATCGAGCTCTCGATTTTACCGGCCTGCTTAATCATGACATCGACAATGGCTCTGTCGTACAGATGGTCACGATCAGCGAGATCCGGCGAGACCCTGCCATAGAAGTGCTCACGCCCCTCCGCCAACTCCTCAGTCAGGACTTCGAAGATCGAATCATTCTTGATCCCCTCTTTCACCTTCTCCTGGTTATAGAGGGCAATATCCGAAACGATGGCGCGGGCCAGACGGAATGCCAGTTTTGGGTTGTCTACCAGTTTGGCCATGATACCTCCATATTTGGAGTGATTTATTGTTCAGGGGCAAAGCCCCCTTGATTCTATTTATCGTTCGGCAAGGCAATATAAAGATTTGTCTCACCACGCTGCAACAGCAGCAACACACTCTCTCTGACACGGCCACGCTGCCTTGCCTTTTGCAGATCGGCCAGAGTGCTCACCCGATGCCTGTTTACGGCCAGAATCCGGTCATTAACCTGGACTCCGGCTTGATCAGCAACACTGCCAGACTCAACGGCACTGACCAGAACACCGTCAGCATCGGCCACCAAACTCATGCCGAGCCAGGGGGAAAGATTCTCCTCTGGTTCTGCAACTGCAGACAGGGCCTCTTCATCGCGAGCAACGATCACGACCTGCAGTGTCATGCGCGTTCCTTCGCGAAGCACCTCCAGTGGTATCTTCTCACCCAATGCAGAGCTTGCGACCAGCAACTGCAACTCCTTAACGCTGCGCACCGGCTTGCCGTTAAAGCTCAGCAGGACATCACCTCGCTGAAGGCCTGCCCTGGCAGCAGGTGTCCCGGGAAAAACCTTGGTCACCAGGGCACCGGTGACACGGTCCAATCCGAAAGATTCAGCGAGATCGGCATCAAGCGGCTGGATACTGACTCCCAGCCAGCCGCGGGTCACTTCCCCGGTTGAAATCAGCTGGTCTGCTATCTGCCGGGCCAGGTTAATCGGAATAGCAAAGCCGATTCCCTGACCACTGGCAACAATGGCGGTATTGACACCAACCACTTCACCATAAATATTCAGCAGCGGCCCGCCGGAATTTCCCGGATTGATCGAGGCATCTGTCTGGACAAAATTTTCGTAATCCTCGATGCCGATATCCGTGCGTCCGGTCGCTGAGATCACACCCACGGTAAGCGTACTGTCGAGGCCGAAAGGATTGCCTATAGCCAGCGCCCACTGACCAACTCTGAGATGGTCAGAGTCCCCCAACACAACAACGGGCAAATCTTCCTGCGCATCGATTTTAATCACGGCCACATCAGTCTTCGGGTCAACTCCGACAACCTTGCCCGGGAAAACCCGCTGATCAGTCAAACGAACTTTAATCTGCTCAGCACCGGAGACCACGTGTTCATTGGTGAGAATATAGCCATCTTTGCTGAGGACAAACCCGGAGCCAAGACTTCTTTCTCGCCGTTCCGGGCGTGGCATACGAAAAAAATCACCAAAGAATTCTTCAAAAAGCGGGCTCAGTCGATCAACGGTACGAATACGCTCCGCGCTGATATTCACAACGGCCGGCGTGACCTTTTCCGACACCTCGATGAAAGCCCGCTGCGAGAGCAGCAACTCCTCTGCTGGAGCCTCCACCGGCGGAGCTGTCTCCTGCTCTCTGACTGTGGTAGTTAAGCTGGTTTCCTGTTGTTGATTACAGCCCGAGAAAAAAAGCCAGGGCAAAAGCAACAAAAGAATTCCAGAGGTTCTTAAAATAAGCGTGTTCATGAAAACAATAACCCCTCAACTACAACTTGGCAGGTTAACGAAAACAAGGCCTTATGTCAATCTGGAGCAAAAAGGCCCGCAAGAAAGATCAAGAGCCTTCTATTATTGCCAGCAGCTCACTGTGCCGCCCCTTCCAGTCCGGCTTGAACTCAACTCCGGTCCGGCTGATGCTCCAGGGAGTCAACAGGCAGGTTTGCATCCCGACCTGACAGGCCGCAAGATCATGCAGAGGGTCATTGCCAACCATGAGGCACTCGCCTGCCTCCAAGCCAAGCAGATCAAGGATTTCACGGAAAAAGTCCGGATTCGGCTTACAAAAGTGCGCAGTTTCATAGGCCGTAACATGTTTAAATCGATTGCCATTCAGGCCGCCCCATTTAACCCGCGCATCAACAACTTTGCGTGGGAAAATAGGATTGGTCGCCAAGACAACCTGCCACCCTCTGGACAAAGAAGCGTCTACCAAATTTTCGGCCATGCCGTGACCGCTAACAAGAGATTGCAGCTCTTCAAGATCGTTTTCACAAAAGCGCTCGAGGCTGGCCTTGTAGTCATCAGGCCTGATGCCAAGCTCTGCTGACAAAGCCTCGAGGAAAACATCCTCCAGTGTTTTATTTGCATCTTTATTGGCAAACATGGCAGCGACCCCATTATGCATGGCCCGTGTCGCCCGCACGGGATCAACCAGCGCGCTCATCTGCTCTGTCAACCTGCGCAGGTAACCGGGGACAAAGCGCTGCATATCAACATCAATCAGGGTGCCGTCGAGATCAAAAAATACAGCCCTGATATTGTCCAGCACCAATGACTGGTGCACATCTTTATGAAACAGTTTCTGCAACATGCCAGTAACGATAGCACGACCGGCCTACTCGCGACCAGAGAAGTGTCTGCATACCTTGACATGCCGGAATTTTTCTTTAATCTTGACAGAGTCAACTGCAACCTTAATGACTCACACAATGACATAAACTGCTTAAGGAGGAGAGATATGGCAAAGAGAATAGGTGTTGTTCTGTCCGGCTGTGGCGTCTATGACGGTAGTGAAATCTATGAAACAGTGATTACCCTGCTCGCTATTGACCGCGCTGGCACTGAAGCTGTCTGCATGGCGCCGAATATCGAGCAGATGCACGTTATTAACCATCTGGTCGGAGAACCTGCTGAAGGCGAGAGCCGCAACGTTCTCGTTGAATCGGCAAGAATTGCTCGCGGCAATATCAGGGATGCGGCCGAAGTCACCGTTTCTGATTTCGACGCGTTAATTTTGCCAGGTGGTTTCGGAGCGGCCAAGAACCTCTGTGATTTTGCTGTCAATGGACCCGACTGTAATGTCAACGCCGACGTTGCCCGACTGGTCAAAGAGACCGTCGCAGCGAAAAAGCCACTGGCTGCCATTTGCATCGCTCCGGCCTTGTTAGCCAAAGTCCTCGGCCCGATAAATTCGCCGGCCTTGACCATCGGCACAGATGAAGCCACGGCGGAGGCTCTCAACAAAATGGGTGCCAAGCATGTCGAATGCCCGGTCACAGAAGCCGTCGTCGACAAAGAGAACAAGATTGTCTCATCTCCGGCCTACATGCTGGCAGGCTCAATCAGTGAAGCCGCAACCGGGATTGAGAAAACCGTGCAGGAACTCATCGAGATGATTGACTAGGCGATAGCGTGCAGGGGCGGAAAATTGTCAGCTCCGGCATTATTTTACCATCCTGACTTGCCATACCGGGCTTTTATAACTAAAATGGTTNNCAAGTACCGCTGTGTAATCTGTGACTACATCTATGATCCTGCTGAAGGCGACCCGGGCAACGGTATTGATCCCGGCACATCTTTTGAAGACCTGCCCGAAGATTGGGTTTGCCCTCTTTGCGGCGCAGACAAGAGTAATTTTGAACCGGCGTGACCCTGGCTTCAGCCACATCACTTACTGCATCGAATCCGCAGTTAGTTCCTGAAGGTTTCAAGGTCTGGCGTCCCGGTACATTAGCGTATCGGGACGCTTTGGCTTATCAGAACACGCTGGTTGTGCAACGCCAGTCCTGGTCATACGACCTGTTGATTCTCCTTGAGCACCCTGCGGTTATCACCCTGGGGCGCAACTCCAACGATAAAAACCTGGTCTGGACACAAACAGAACTTGATTCTGCCGGGATCGATTGTGTCCCCAGCCGTCGGGGCGGAGATGTAACCTTGCATGCCCCCGGACAACTCGTCGGCTACCCGATCGTCGACCTTAATCACTATCAGAGGGATTTGCACAAATTCCTACGTGACCTTGAAGCTGTCCTGATTGAAACGCTGGCCGACTTCAGCCTTGAAGGAAAAAGACTTCCCGGGAAAACCGGGGTTTGGATCGCTGAACGGAAAATCGCCTCGATAGGCATAGCGGTGCAGCGCTGGATAAGCTATCATGGCTTTGCCCTGAACATTAATAACGATCTCTCCTCATTTGAGGCGATTATCCCCTGCGGCCTTCAGGGTGTCAGCATGACATCGATGCAGCAGGAACTGGGCAAGACCCTCGAAATGAGAGACGTTACCGAGGCCCTTATCTTTCATTTTGGAAAAATTCTGCAGCGGCCGTTGTTGGGAGAATTTGATGACAAAACCTCAGCACCGCAAGCCTGACTGGCTCAAGGTCCGATTTCCGGCAGGACCGAACTATGCACGCATTGACCGCATGCACCGTGAGCAGGGGCTGCATTCAGTCTGCCGCAGCGCGGCCTGCCCGAACCAGGGCGAATGCTGGGAGCAGGGCACGGCCACCTTCATGATCCTCGGCAACCAGTGCACTCGTGACTGCCGCTTCTGCAACGTCACCCACGACACCCCCCTTGCTGTTGACCGCGATGAACCCCGAAAAGTTGCCGAAGCCGTCGCCGAACTGAAACTCAAACACGCTGTGATTACCTCGGTCACCCGGGATGATCTAGCAGATGGCGGTGCCGAACAGTTTGCTGCGGTTACTCGTAAAATCCATGAAAACAACCCTGAATGTCGCGTAGAACTTCTCATCCCTGACCTTCAGGGCAATAAACAGGCGTTACGGACAATCCTGGCGGCAAAACCGGATGTCCTGGGCCATAATCTCGAAACCGTACCACGGCTTTATGAGCAGGCGCGCAGCGGCGCAGATTACCAGCGCTCACTCGATTTACTGGCGACTGCCCATCAAACAGCAGCGGAAATTCCGACCAAGTCCGGCCTGATGCTCGGCATGGGTGAAACAGAAGAAGAGGTCAAAGTGGTCATGGCACAATTGTTAGATGTCGGCTGCAGCATGCTGACGCTGGGACAATACCTGCAACCGACAAGGGCACACCTGCCCGTCGTTGACTACGTAGAACCGGCAGAATTCAAAGAACTTCGCCGGTATGGTTTGGAACTGGGCTTCACCCACATTGAAGCTGGCCCGCTGGTACGCTCATCTTATCACGCGGCAGAACAATTCGAGGGGGAACACCATGACAAATCCTGACGTGATCTACGAAACCATTATCCTTGGTTCCGGACCGGCCGGATTGACCGCCGCCATCTACGCTTCCCGCAGCCACTGTTGTCCCCTGCTGATTCATGGTATCCAGCCTGGCGGCCAGTTATCAACGACAACAGCGGTCGACAACTTTCCCGGCTTTCCTGAGGGCATCGAAGGGCCTGATTTGATGGAGAACATGCGTCAACAGGCAGAGCGTTTCGGCACGCAGTTTGTCGAAGGAAATGTCACCAAAGTCGACTTCAGTGAACGTCCCTTCCGGGTCTGGGTTGGCGACGACCTTTATCGCTGCCTGTCGCTGATCATTTCAACCGGAGC
>JABAHR010007789.1_pt2 | contig 11586 bp, 12 predicted proteins | sample 7062101 | NCBI WGS metagenome assembly JABAHR01 (sample SAMN14534553, study PRJNA622989) | marine sediment metagenome | biome: marine biome [ENVO:00000428]; feature: marine pelagic biome [ENVO:01000023]; material: deep marine sediment [ENVO:00002113] | place: India: Gulf of Kutch | collected...
CGCGCTCGATGCGCCCTCGATCTACTCGGTGCCCCAGCAGTACCATACCGAAGGCCTCGATACCGAAGTGCTGCATTCCTTCGGTATCAAGGATGCGCCGGAACCCGATCTTGCCGCTTGGGAAGACGTCACGGACCGCTATTTCCACCCGGAGGGCGAAGTGACGATTGCAGTGGTGGGCAAATATGTCGGGCTTCCCGATGCCTACAAGTCGCTCAACGAGGCGCTCGTCCATGGCGGCCTCGCCAATCGCACCAAGGTCAATATCCGCTGGATCGACGCCGAGGTCTTCGAGCAGGACGATTCGGACATAACCGCGCAGCTGGAGCCGATGCACGGCATCCTCGTTCCCGGCGGATTCGGAGAAAGGGGCTCTGAGGGCAAGATCGCCAGCGTGCGCTTCGCCCGCGAACGCGACATACCCTTCTTCGGTATCTGCCTTGGCATGCAGATGGCCTGTGTCGAAGGCGCGCGCAACACGGCGGGTATTGCCGCGGCTTCCTCGACCGAGTTCGGACCGTCGGACGAACCTGTGGTCGGCATCATCACCGAATGGATGAGCAAGGAGGGGCTTCAGCAGCGCTCGGCCGATACCGATCTTGGCGGGACCATGCGCCTCGGCGCCTATGATGCTGTGCTTGCGGCTAACAGTCACGTCTCGCATATCTATGGCGGGGCCACCGAGATTTCGGAACGTCACCGCCACCGATACGAGGTCAACTCGGCCTATATGGAACCGCTCGAGAAGGGCGGCCTGGTCTTTTCCGGCATGTCGCCCGATGGCTTGCTTCCGGAGATTGTCGAGCGTCCGGACCACCCCTGGTTCGTGGGCGTCCAGTTTCACCCCGAGCTGAAAAGCAAGCCCTTCGACCCGCATCCGCTGTTTGCCGGCTTCATCGCTGCCGCACTCAAGCAATCGCGCCTGATGTGATGGATAACGCGGCATAAAGAATGTAGGAAAAATCCCTTGCTTACAGGGGCCGGCAGAGCGTACTTTCTTTCTTGAGAACGCGTTAACTGACGCGTGTATGCGGGAATTCGCCGAACAGAGGTGAGCTCCACTAAATGGATAAGACCGGCCGCGCTTGGCTCGACAGGGAGCAAGCCAGCCTTGCTGCCGGCTAGGTCTTGTCACCGGGACAGGCTCTCTATTGCGACCCGGAGAGCAAGTTCAGGGGGCAAGTCGGCGCGAAGCGCCGAGGGGGCGGACCTTAATCAGGCCCGCCCCCGAATTGTTTCTGGATTCCTGAGTTGGAAAGGGATCAGGCGGCGTCGGCCTGGTCGTCGCCTTCCTTGACCACTTCGAGCTTGGTTTGCCCGCCGATGGCGATCTTCTTCGGCTTCATCGCCTCGGGCACTTCGCGCACGAGATCGATCACCAGCAGGCCATCGGCCAGCTCGGCATTCTCGACCCGGACATAATCGGCCAGTTCGAAGCGGCGTTCGAAACCGCGATTGGCAATGCCGACATGGAGCATGTCGCCTTCGCTCACTTCGTCACGCTTCCTGCCCTGCACGACCAGCAGGTTCTGCTGCGCGGTAATGTCGAGGTCCTGCGACCGGAAGCCGGCGATGGCGAGGGTGATGCGATAGGCATCCTCGCTGCGGCGCTCGATATTGAAGGGAGGGTAATTGTCGCCGCCGCTCGAACGAGCCTGCTTCTCGAGCAGGTCGAAGAGACGGTCGAAACCGACGGTGGAGCGGCGATAGGGCGTAAAATCAAGACGGTTCATTTTTCACAAATCCTCTCTAGAGCAATTTGACAGCTGCCCCGGCCCGTAAGCGGCACCGCGGCATCGCCGACACGTTTCGCGTATCGGCTGATTGAAAGATATGATCGGATGGAACAGGTTCAAGAGGGCTGTTCTCCAAACTGCAAGGAGCCGAGATTTTGAGTGCCCCAAAGGTCGAAATCTACACCAAGATGTTTTGCGGTTTTTGCACCCGTGCCAAGCGTTTGCTGGACACGAAGGGCGTCGACTACATCGAATATGACATCTCCATGGGCGGTGAGCGCCGCGCCGAGATGCTGGAGCGTAAGCCCGACGCCATGACGGTACCGCAGATATTCATCGACGATCAGGCGATTGGCGGTTCGGACGAACTCGCCACGCTTGAACGCGAGGGCCGGCTCGACGCCTTGCTGGGCATTGGATGACCATGCGAATTGCCGTCCTCCAGATGACCAGCGGAATCGACCCGGCGGCAAATGCCGCCGTCATTTGCCATGCTGCGCGCCAGGCTCGCGAGGGCGGGGCGGTGATGCTGTTCACGCCCGAGATGTGCGGCCTGCTGGATAGCGACCGCAAGCGCGCGATGGGCAATGTCGTGAGCGAAGAAGAAAACCCGGTGCTTGCGGCAAGCCGTGCGGCTGCAAAGGAACACGGAATTTCGATCGCTCTCGGCTCGCTGGCGATCGACCGGGGTGATGGCATGTGGGCAAACCGCGCCTTTGTCATCGATGCCGGTGGCGAGGTCACTGCCAGCTATGACAAGATACACATGTTCGATGTCGAGCTCGATACAGGCGAGACGTGGCGCGAATCCAAGGCCTACAGGCCCGGCGAGCAGGCTGTGACGGTGGAGACAGCGGTCGGCAGGCTCGGGCTCTCGATCTGCTACGACCTTCGTTTTCCTGCGCTTTTTGATGCACTTGAGCGCCAGTTCTGCGATGTCATCGCCATCCCCGCAGCCTTTACCCGGCCGACCGGCGCGGCCCATTGGCATATTTTGCAGCAAGCACGCGCAATCGAGGCGAGCGCCTATGTCGTGGCGGCAGCGCAGGTGGGCGAGCACGAGGACGGCCGCAAGACCTACGGCCACAGCCTGGTGGTCGATCCCTGGGGCGAGATACTGCTCGACATGGGCGGTGAAGAAGCGGGGCTGGGGTTTGCCGAAATCGATCCGGCGCGCATTGCCGAGGTACGCAGACAGCTGCCCAGCCTTGCCAATCGCCGCGAATTTTCTACATCGGCACCGCAATGATCGTTTTCGACCTCTCCTGTGAGAAGGGCCACCTGTTCGAGGGCTGGTTCCGTTCGACCGAGGATTTCGCGGGCCAGCAGGACCGCGGGCTGTTGTGCTGTCCGCAATGCGGCTCCGATGCGATCACCAAGGCGCCGATGGCGCCGGCCGTGCCTCGCAAGGGCAACCAGCAGGCCGAGCGGGCTCCTGCCAGCGCTGCTCAGGAAGCGCAAGCGGAGCGTCCCATGGCCAGCGGCCCGATGCCGCCCGAGGTCAGGAAGGCGCTGAAGCAGCTGGCCGAAGCACAGGCCAGAGCGCTCGAAAGCTCCAAGTGGGTCGGCAAGAAGTTCGCCGAGGAATCGCGCGCCATGCATTACGGCGAACGCGATGCCGAAGCGATCCACGGCGAGGCCAGCATGGAAGAGGCACAGCAGCTGATCGAGGAAGGGATCGACGTTGCGCCACTGCCATTCCCTATCGCCTCGCCAGAGGACCTCAACTAGGCGCGTTTCATCCGTTGCGCCTTGCGAAACTCGCCTCTAAAGCGACCGCCGTGCGCCCGTAGCTCAGCAGGATAGAGCATCGGATTCCTAATCCGGAGGTCACAGGTTCGAATCCTGTCGGGCGCACCAAAGGGCAGCATCCTGCAAAGGGTGCTGCCCTTTGGTTTGTCCCTCGCAGGTTTCGTCAGAACTCCACCACGACCTTGCCGACCTGCTGGTTGGACTCGAGAAATGCATTTGCTTCCGGCAGCGATTCCAGACCCTTGAAGCACCTACCTATCACCGGTTCGAGCCGCCCCTGGGCGAGCCCGGCCAGTATCTTCTCCCTGGCCGCTTCGAAACGATGGGGATGGTTCCATATCTCGCTGGCGACCCAGCCACGCATGCTCGCGCCCTTGAAGGCCATCGGCCAGTGCGGATAGGGCGTCGGCTGACCTGACAATCCACCATAGACGAACAGGATCCCGCGCTCGGCCAGTGCCTGTGCCAGCGTATCGACATAGGGGCCGCCAACCGGATCGAAGGCGCAGCGCGCGCCCTTGCCGCCGGTGATTTCCATGACCCGGGCGACAAGATCCTCTTCCTCGGTGGCTATGACATGGGCAGCGCCGAGATCGCGCAGCGCATCCCTTTTTGCAGAGGTGCGGGTGGCGGCGATGGAAACGGCGCCCGCCCAGTTAGCAAGCTGGATCGCGGCAAGCCCCACGCTCGACGAGGCTGCAGGAATGATGACGCCATCATTGGGGCCGATATCGGCCACCTCGTAGATGGCGTAAGCGGTCATGTATTGCATCCAGGTCGCCGCTGCTGCGACATCGCTAAGCATGTCTGGCGCTGGCAGAAGGATGCGGACAGGAACGATCGCCTCCTCGGCCCAGATGCCATAATCGCCCTGCTGGATCATCGGCAGCACGCAGGCGCGGTCTCCTGCCGAAAAGCGTTCCACACCCGGCCCCAAGGCGGTGATGGTTCCCACGCCCTCATAACCGATCAGGCTGGGGAGGCTGGGCTTGGTGGGATAGTTGCCGGCGCGGTACATGGCTTCAGCCCGGTTGAGGCCGACTGCGTAGACCTTGATACGCACCTCGCCGGGGCCCGGATCACCCGTTTCCAGTTCTTCCAGCTTGAGAACTTCAGGACCGCCGGTTTCGTGAAAGCGATAGGCGCGGGTCATCGGGCATCTCCTCCATTGCCGTCACAGGATTGGCCCGAAGGCAAAGCCCTGTCCACCGGCATATGCGCAAAAGAAAGGGGCCCCTCCCGAAGGAGAGGCCCCTGACTTGTTTCGTACTTCTGGTTCGGATCAGAACTGGAGGTTCGCACCGAAGTAGAAGCGGCGGCCGTTCGTATCATAGAACAGCGTGTTGAAGCTGCCACCCGGCAAGGTCGGGCCGGTGCCGTCCAGCGAGACGTTCCTGTTGCCAAGCGGCGGGCGCTTGTTGAACAGGTTGTCCACGCCGAAGCGCAGGTTGATGGCATCCGTCACGGCATAGGACCCGTTCAGGTTGAACAGGTTGTAGCTCGGGTAACCCGTGGTCGGCGTGGAGATGCCGAACTGGGCTTCGGTCGCGTCCTCGATCGCGGGCAGGTGCTGCCACTGCATGCCGAGGTAGAAGCCGTCCCAGGTATAACCGAGCGTGGTCAGGACGCGGTACTCGTAAGAACCGGCGTTCAGGCCATTTTCGGTCGTGCCACCCGTGCCGACGAAGTCGACCATGGGATTGGTCGGCAGGCCTGCCGACTCGAAGCCGATCAGGTAGTTGGCAAGCACGTTCAGATTGACCGTGCCCGGACCAACATCGACACCGAGATCGAGAGCGATATCGATCAACCTTGAAACGGCCGTTGTTGACATAGGTACGGCTGACATTGCCGAGACCACCATTGACCTGGTTGCGCGGCACCAGCGAGCAGAACTGCGAAGCAGCAATGGTCGCCGGATCGCCCGAAGCGAAGGCCGGGTTCAGAGCCGGATCGAAGCACTGCTGCAAGGCAATGGCCACGGTCTGCTCACCGATCGCATCGTCAACCTTGATGCTGAACCAGTCCACCGTCAGGCGGGCACGCGAGATGGCGCCACCAAAGAAGGGCTGGATCACCGCACCGGCCGTCCACGTATCCGCCGTTTCCGGGGTCAGGTTGGGGTTACCAACCGTGGTCGGGAAGGCGAAGCCGAAGGTCGACGGGTTGTTGGCACCGTTGATGTAAGCGCCGGTACCATCCTGCTGATAGTAGAAGTCGTCAGCAAGCGGGTCACCCGACAGATCCATCAGGGCGCGGCAAACAGCCTGAACCGTCGCACCGTTGGCGTTGGCCGGATTGGCCGAGAACGACAGCGGGTTGTTGATGGCACAGGGGTCACCAGCAAAGTTGAAGGCAAAGGTCTGCTGTGCCGCGAGGTACAGCTCACCAATGTTCGGCGCACGCTCAGCGCGGTTGTAACCACCGCGGAAACGCAGCCAGTCCGTCACTTCCCAGTCACCCAGGATCTTGTAGGTGTAGCTCGTGCCGGTCACCGAGTAGNNCCCGGGACATCGGAGATGATCGGGATCAGCAATTCGCCGTAGATCTCGTGCACGTCGAGCTCGGCGTCAACATTGCCACTCGGATAGATGCCCAGCGCCTGGTCGTTGAAGGAACGGCCCTGCGTGGTCAGCGTATCGTTGTCGAACGAGAACTGCATCTCGCGGAAGCTGGCACCAACGGCGATGCCGACTTCACCGGCAGGCAGCTCAAGCAGGCTGCCGCTGACGTTGGCCTCGACGATCGTCTGCGTCACTTCCGACCGGTTCTTCAGGTCGGCACGGATGGCTTCCAGACAGTCGTCGGAGAACTCATCGGGGCTGAGCTTGAAGAAGTTCAGGCCAGAGGTACAGGTTGCACTTGATGCGCCGAAGCCGCCAAAGGCAGCGTTACCCGAGCCGGAGAATCCGCGGCCGAAGTTGCCCGAGTTGAGCACGGCGCGGGTGCGTTCCAGCGAATAGACGCCGGTCTGCTTGGCATAGGTCGACGAGATACCGTGGCTGACGAACGCTTCCCAGATGAAGCTTGTGCCCGGGATATAGCCTTCGAGGCCGGCCGTCAGGTTATAGGTCGTGACGTCGGTGAAGGTCTCGCGATCATCCGGCAGGAGAGCCTGCAGGGTGAACGGCGCATCAGGATTCCCGCGGCTGTCGAGCAGCGTGACAAGATCCTGCGGCAGTTCGCTGTTGATGATCTTCGGAGCGCCGGTTTCATCGACGCGATCGAGGACAACGCCCCAGCCGGCGAAGATCGGGCCCGGTTCGTTGCGCGTGAAGGTCTCGACGTGGCTGAACAGACCCTGTGCGAACACGCCAATCCAGTCGTTGATCTCGTAGTTGCCGCGCGCGAACAGGTTGTAGCGCGTGAGCGGCAGGATCAGGTAGAGATTGGTGTTGTTCTGCGAAATCGTGCCGTTCGAGGCCCGCAGATAGGGGAAGCCATCCGTCGGCAGGTCAAAGTTCGAATTGCCGAAGCCACCGAAGTTGGTGGTGAACGGCGTACCGTCTTCCTGCGTGAACACGACCTGGCCGAACGATCCGGGTTCGAAGAAGTTGCCGTTCGGACCGCCGGGGAAGACGCTTCCGAAGTCAGGCAGGTTGCCGAAGCCGAAGTTGATGCCCGGACGATCGATGAAGAACTGCGTGCCGCCAATTGTCGGGTCGGCCCACAGGTCACGATACCAGTCGCGATCGCGAAGGAAGTTCGCTTCGCGAGTGTTGATCGACATGGCAAGCGAGACGTTACCGCGGCCATCGGCGAAGTCGGCACCCATGATGCCCGAGAGCTGGTATTCGAAGTTGTCGCCTTCCTGGGTGATGCCCACCTGGGCGTCGAGCTCAAGGCCTTCGAAGTTCTTCTTCAGGATGAAGTTGGTAACACCCGCGACAGCGTCGGCACCGTAAGTGGCCGAAGCACCGCCCGAGATGATTTCAATGCGCTCGATGGCAGCAGCCGGAATGGTCGAGACGTCGACCACGCCCGTGGCGTTACCCGGGGTACCGCGGCGCCCGTCGATCAGGACGAGGTTACGGTTGGCACCGATACCGCGCAGCGAGATCGTCGCGGCACCCGGCGTGTTGGTGGCAGTCGGCTGGATGTCGCCGCCCTGCGTCGGGGTCTGTGCCGGCACGAACTGCGGCAGGCGGTTGAGGTTGGATTCAATGGCAGCCGTGGAGGACTGTTCGAGGATGCCTTCGTCAACCGTGACGAACGGGCTGTTGGCCTCGAAATCCTGCACCTGGATGCGCGAACCGGTAACGACGATGCGGCTGTCCTGGCACGCCGCATTGTCCGGCGTCAGGCTGCAGTCGACATCCTGTGCCATGGCCGGCGAGGCCGCGGCAAAGATGCTGGCCCCACCGGCCAGCAGCAGGGCCTTGCAGACCCGCTTTTCTGTAAAGATATTCACTTGGTGCTCCCTTCAAAGTGAACGTGGGAAACAGCAAACCTGCCCCCACGATTTTCGCCCGGGATACTCGCCGTGGATGCCATTCGGCAGCACGCAGAGGCCCGGTTGAACTGAAATGAGGTTGGGAAACGGGATGCGCCCGGCAGTGCTGAATGCTGACCTGCGCTCGCAAGCGCTGTGATCATAGGTTTCCTCCCCACTGCGACAAAGGCGAAGAATAGTGCCTTTCTCGCGCGAATCCGGGAATATTCTGAGCTGTTGACAGTGTCTAGTCCGGCTTGACGCCGGTTTGCGCAAAACCTGTAAAATTCCGCCATCTATTGCGGTTTTGCAGCCTCTTTCACGGATTTTTCCGCACGACATATGGGATTTAAATACATGAATTCCAGTATGATAAGGCGCATGCAGGCAGATCGGCCAAATTGAGGTGTTGCCAAGCTGCATCGCTGCCGCAACTTCCGTTCTGCAACATCGTTGATTTGGTCCATTCCTGGCGCGAAGCGGCAGAAAAGTGCCGTTTCTCGACGTTTTGGCACTATGAGGATGGTCATGTGCTGGCTATGTCTGGCGCCGAGGATGGGAGTGGCAATGGCGGATGAAGGCAAGGAGAGGGGAGAATCCGGCTGGCGCGATCAGCTGATCGCCCATGCCTTCAAGTTGCGTGCGCAGATCATCAGCGGCGAGGCCGAGGGTTATGCCGGCATTCCCGAGGACGATCCGGCCTACGCCATAGTCGGCGGGGCACTGGGGCCCATGGCTCAGGAAGCGGTCCATATAGTCGCAGCCTATACCGTCGGAGCCGTATCCGCCGAGATGAGGCAAGGCGCTGCCGATCCCGATCCTGCAAAGGCCCCGCCGGAGTTTGCCGCTCGCCTGCGGATCGTCCTCAATGCGGTGGAGCCTGATACCGCCAGTGCCGAGGAGAGCGGCGAATCCGCTCCGGCGGTGATCCAGAGCGAATTGTGGCAATTGCTCTACAAGGTCCGTGAAAGCGCCGAGATGGCCTATGCCCGCGAACTCGACCTGGTCGAACTCGACCGGCGCATTCTGTTCCTGCTCAACAATGTCGGCCCGCTTGTCCCGGCAGAGATTTCCAGCGCTGCCGGTGTCGACAAGGCGCAGGTCAGCCGATCGGTCAAGCGACTGCTGGAAATCAAGATGATCGAGCGCGAGCAATTGCGCTCTCCCCTTAGTCTCACCCGCAAGGGCCTTGCGCAAAGCGAACGCCTGCTGCGCCTCGCCGACCTGCGCAATCGCGAGCTGACTTTCGACATTGCTGATGATGAGCTCGCCCGCTTCTTCGCAGTGATCGAGAAACTGCTCGATCAGGCAGTGATCCTTTACGAACAGGAGCGAAAGCTGAGCCAGGCCCGGGAAAGCCAGGAGTTTCCGCGTCCTGGTGCCGCCGTGGAAAGCGAGGCCAGAAATGGCGACAGGATCGCGTTCGACCGCACCCGCATCATTTCGCCACTGATGACGCTCAGCTCCTATTTCAGCCGCAGCGGTTCACTGACTTTCAAGCGCCTTACGGGTCTTTCCAATTTCGAGGCCTGGGTGCTCAACGAAATCGGCATGGCTGCGCCGATACCCTGGAACGTGCTGGTCGAGCGGCTCGATCGCGACCACAGCCAGGCCGGCAGGACGATCCGCTCGCTGCTCGAGCGCGGCATAATCCTGCGCGAAGGCAAGCCCGGTCGCCGCCACGGCCTGTTCTCTCCCAGCGCGGAGGGCCAGAGGCTCTACGAGATTATCCAGGATGCGAGCCGCAAACGGAGCAACTTCCTGCTCGCCCCGCTGTCGCACGAGGAGCGCGACAGCTTCCTTGCCACCTTCGACAAGATTCGTCGCAACGCCGTCGTCCAGCTCGAGCGGGAGCGGACCTTCGAGGAAATGGGGCAGGGCTAGCGGGCAGGAGCCCGGGCCCGCAATCAGCGGATACGTTCGACGCGCACCGAGGCCTGATTGTCGAAGCGCAGGAGGAAACTGCCAAGAGCTGCCCGGCTGATCTCAACCTCCGAACCCTGTCGCGGCGGGCTGTAGGACCGACTGACCGAATCGGTGAATAGCCACTGGGCACCATCTTCCAACTCGATCAGGTAGATGCCCGGCTGGCGTTCGCGGACCCTTCTTACACGAGCGGTGATCTCGCTCATCTGACCGGCAGGTGTCTCGAACCGGGCAGGGGTACGCACGTCTTCGCGGCCGAAGCCGCTCGGCCCGCTATTGCTGAGCGGAGCACTGCTGCCGCCCGGAGAAACCATCTCACCGGGAACGGAGTTGCGCGGGTTGCCTCCGGCCGCCCGGATATTGTTGTCATAGCAGGCGAGGCGTGCGGTGGCATCGTCGATACGCGCGCACTGGCGCATGATTTCGAGCACGATATCGTCGCTTACCTGCGCACTGGCGGGGATGGCGAAAGCGCCGAGGGCAGCAGCCCCGGCCAGCAGGATGGCAGCGCGTTGCGCGGTCATGGCAAGAAAATACTCCCTCTCTTGGCGGCGCACAGTGGCGTGCCTATCGTGTGGACGCAAGAGCATTGCGAACCGCTGAACGCAAGTTTTCCCTAATTCGGCGTACCGGTAGCCGCCACCTCGCGCCGACGCTGGTCTTCCTCCATCGAGCGGAACNNTGGATGAACTCAAAGAACACCGGCCCCACCAGCAGCTGGCTGAAGATCTGCATCAGCAGGCGCGGCTTTCCACCGGCTGTGGTGCCGTCAACCAGTATGGCGCGCCTGCGCAATTCCTCGAGTGGTTCGCCATGGCCGGGCAGGCGCTTCTCCAGCTGTTCGTAATAGGTATCGGGCGGGGGCGGGGCGAATTGCAGGCCGTTTTCCCGCAGCCAGTCGAGCGAGGCGTAGAGGTCGTCACTGGCAAGGGCGATGTGCTGTATGCCCTCACCATTATAGGCCCGCAGATATTCGGCGATCTGGCCTTTGCCGCCATCATCCCCTTCCTCGTTGAGGGGAATCCTGATCCTGCCATCGGGCGCCACCATCACCTTGGTGCTGAGGCCGGAATACTCACCGCTGACATCGAACTGCCTGAACTCGCGAAAGCCGAAGATATCGGTGTAGAAATGCTCCCAATGGGCGATCCGTCCATCGTAGACATTGTGGGTGAGGTGATCGATCCGCGTCAGGCCCGCGCCCTTGGGATGCAGGTCCACGTCCTTTTCGTAGACAAAGTCGATATCGTAGATGCTGAGGTCGTCACCAAACCGGTCAACCAGGTAGATGAGGGACCCGCCGATCCCGCGAATGGCGGGGATGTGCAGTTCCANNGTTCCATCGGTCCCGCGTGGACTTCCACCGGTTCCCCGCCGCGTTCCATTGCCTGGGTATAGGCGATGCTCGCGTCATCGACCCGGAAGCCCATGCCGCATGCGGAAGGGCCGTGCTCCGCGGCAAAGTATGCTGCTGGACCATGCATTTCGTAATTGGCGATGAAGTTGATTTCGCCCTGGCGCCATAGCTGCACGTCCTTGGCGCGGTGGCGGGCAATGAGGGTGAATCCCATCTCGGCGAACGCTTTTTCCAGCACACCTTTTTCGGGTGCGCAGAACTCGAGGAATTCGAACCCCTTCAGGCCCAGTGGATTGTCCTGATTGCCATTCATGGTTTCAAATGTAATCACTTGTGGAGCACTCGACAAGGGCATAATCCATATTTCGGAGTCGGCCTGCAGC